>Ga0123355_10001634_pt1 | contig 31282 bp, 33 predicted proteins | sample TergutEmb28metaG_3_FD_89872 | JGI IMG/M metagenome (GOLD analysis project Ga0123355, IMG submission 89872) | Embiratermes neotenicus P1 segment gut microbial communities from Petit-Saut dam, French Guiana - Emb289 P1 | ecosystem: Host-associated > Arthropoda: Insects > Digestive system > Gut ... | reverse complement strand
CTACATTATAGCTTAAATAATCATAAATTGCAATTGTTTTTTGTTGTTAAGTAGCACTGACATCAAGAACGACACTTAATTTTTTCGAGAGCTCAAATATATAGCTTTGATGGTCTTTATGATCGAAAGCGTTATCATAACAGTGTTGCATCATCTGTGCAGCTTTTTCAATATCTCCAGCACGACCATATATCATTGCTTCCTCTAGAGTGATGGTATTGCTTATTTCAAAATTTTTATATTTTTCACCATACATGCGTCTGTTCTTTAGTACCTTTTCGCGAGTGTCCATATCGCCGAAGAAAGGGAACACATGAGTTTCAATCATTTCTATGATTTCATCAATGTTAGGTTGCATGTCCTCTATATCTAGCATGAACAACTTAGTGTGATAGTAGCGTTTGTTCTTATATCTTGAGTATCCCAATGCTCCATCCTCGTTTAAGCAAGTCCTAATATTGCAATAATAATCTTGATAAAAGCTCCTTCTCTCTGGCTCATCAAATGTTTTTTCAAACGACTCAGGGACTCGTATTCCAATTTGCACACAAAAGTTATTATTATCACTACGCCAAGCCATCCCAATTTGCAACGTGATTACTTGAATCAACCCCTCGGATGTCTCTCGGTTAAAAGTGCGACCTCGTTTCTTGAATCCCTTAGGCTTTAGAAGTTTTGTCCAAATCTCAGTTTGAACTGTGTCAAGCCTTTGGACGAAGATAGACTTACTCATCCCTACGCCTCCTCCGATTCGGAATCTACCTTACCCCTCCCCTTCACTTCCTCCACATAATCCCGAACCTCATCAAATGCTACATCGAGGCTATATTCAGGAATCGGATTGTCTTTCCCCCATATGGTGCTCCCGGCTTTTTCCCAACCTTCCTCGATGGATGCTGTTACAAAAAATTCGCCTTTGGAGGTTATTATTGCATGTTTTGTATACAATGGACCAAATGTTTTTGTGTCTTTGAAGCGAAGACCGTCAAACTTTGCAAAGGTATCGCCATAAATTTCTTTAATATCGTTGATTGCAAAGTCCCATTCTTTTTTACCTAACCTTACAAGAATCTCATTATCAGTTATAGTTACAGAGCCTTCTTTGTCAAAGAGTTTACGAGAAATTTTAAACCCAATATATCCTCCACAGATAGCACCAATAATAAGTCCGATTGAACGAACCACAGTGCCAGAGGTAGAGTGCCAGTCAAAAGGCAAAGCAAGTAAAACAAAGTCAATAGCAGAAACAATCAAAACAACACCAATAAAAATCAAAAACGAACGTACTAAACTGTACCATTCGTGGTTGGTATAACGGAACTTCAACTTTTTCATGGAACCCCTCTTTTCTATAGCGTGATAAAAATCTATTTGTCACTATTATAACACAGATTTTGTTTGAAATAAAGCGTATAATCTGATAAACTTAAAAGGTAATTAAAAGTATTAAGCAGCGTAGGAGGAAAATACATATGAATGACCCAAAAACAATGGAAGAAGCTTATAATCCAGAAGAAAGCGCAAAGGGTAAATGGACTAAATTTGTGGAGACTACTTTGGTAGATTTTTTCAAAGAGCACGGACTTGAAAAACTTGCGGCAGAGGACGGGAATGGAAATAAAGTTAAGCTCTCAAGAACCAAAGATGATGAAATCAAAGTAGAGCAGTCTTCTATCAGCATTAGATACTAAACAATAAACCTAAGGAGGCTATTATGGAAATCAAACGAATGCTCACCAATCAAAGAATGTCAGGAATCGTAGAGTATAACGGTATACTTAATTTTGCAGGTCTGGTTAGCCCAAAGGAGAGCTTTGAAGAACAGCTTCAGGATATTTTGGATAATTTTACGGACAGGCTTACTCAGGCTGGGTCTGATAAGTCGCGTATTTTATCTGCGCTTATTATCCTTAAAGATATGGAGAACTTTGCAAAGCTTAACGAGATTTGGGAAGCGTGGTTGGATGGATACGGTACGCCTACAAGAGCTACATTCAAAGGAGATTTGGCTCGCCCTGAGATTTTGGTTGAGATTATTTTTACGGCGGCGACTGGTAAATAGTTGATGTAGCATATAGCCGAACTGCTTATTCAGAGGGTTCGGCTATATTATATATTGAATGGAAACAGTTATTGACATACTATAGGGGGGTATGCTATAATTATTTTGCATAACATACCCTGCCGTGGTATGGCATAGCTAATGAGAGAAATGAGGAATAGGATGGCATCTTCAAAAGAAAAGGTGGAAGCTCAACCAACAGACGGATATGGAGCAATCCATGAGCAAAAGCCGCTAGAAAAGGTCAACAGGGACTTGACAATCCGCCTTAATCGTGTTGAGGGACAAGTTAAAGGCATAAAGTCAATGATAGAGCGGGGGGAATATTGCGACGACATTTTGACACAAATTAGCTCTGTTAAATCTGCGATGAACGCTGTGGCAAAGATTCTTGTTGAGAATCATATGCGTACATGTGTATCGGAAAAACTTCAGCATGGCGATGAGGACATAATCGAAGAGTTTGTAAAAACGGTAGGAAGAATTATTGGATAAAGGCGAGTGCCGAAATGAGGTTAATAGAGATTGCCTAAAAATAAATTTATGGGGGATTTGTTATGAAATCCACGACTTTGAGAATTACTGGCATGACTTGCGCTGCATGTGCCGCTGGGATAGAGGCGGCAGTTAAAGATTTAGGGCAGGATGTAGCGGCGTCGATAAACTTTGCGACGGAGAAGCTTGTTGTGACATATGATGAAGATAGGGTAGAGCTTGATGATATAATAAAGACAATTGAAAAGATAGGCTTTAAAGCCATCGCTGAGGTAAGTGCTGTACAAGACAGGATTCGTGATATAATAATCCCTGTAGGCGGTATGACTTGTGCGACATGTTCGAGTGCGTTAGAGAAGGCTCTATCAGAAACGGATGGAGTGCTACAAGCCTCTGTAAATATAGCCACAGAAAAAGCGGCTATAAAATACGATAATGAACAAATAAGGCTTTCAGGTGTCAGGCATGTTATACAAAAAGCAGGATTCACACCTCTAAACGCAGAAATTTCAGAAGGTGCGAGAATCGACGAGGATAAACTTAGAAAAGAAAAAGAGGCGCGAATACTTTGGTATAAATTTATTATATCAGTGATTTTTTGTATACCGCTGTTTTATATAGCTATGGCACCGATGGTGCCTTGGATTGACTTGCCGTATCCTGCTGTTATAAATATGCACCACTATCCGCTTAGGAATACGATAGTGCAACTTGTGTTGACTGTGCCTATTGTAATTGCGGGACATAAATTTTATACAATAGGCTTTAGCGCACTTTTTAATAGACGCCCGAATATGGACTCGCTTATCGCACTTGGGACAACAGCGGCGATTATTTATAGCTTTTATTCGTTGCATCTGATTTTAGCGGGTTACCACCATGCGGTGATGTATCTGTACTTTGAGACGGCGGGTGTCATAGTCACGCTTATTTTGCTTGGCAAGTTTCTTGAAGCAGTGACTAAAGGCAAGACTTCTGAGGCTATTAAAAAGCTCATGGGGCTTGCCCCAAAAACAGCGACCGTAATCCAAGACGGCGAAGAGATGGAAATACCAATAGAAGAGGTCGAAATAGGCGACATCATTGTGGTAAAACCCGGTGAAAAAATACCGGTGGACGGTGTCGTAACCTTCGGACACACAGCCATTGATGAATCAATGCTAACAGGTGAAAGTATGCCGATTGACAAGAAGATAGGCGACCAAGTTTACACCGCCTCGATTAACAAAAATGGACTAATCCACTTCAAAGCAGAAAAGGTCGGAGCAGATACAGCCCTCGCACAAATTACAAAACTGGTAGAAGATGCACAAGGGTCTAAAGCACCTATTGCTTCTCTTGGTGACGCGGTTTCTTTATACTTTGTTCCTGCGGCGTGTGTTGTTGCTATTCTAGCGTTTGTCGCGTGGACTATTGCGGGGTATCCTATTACTTTTGCGCTCATGACTTTTGTTGCAGTTTTGATTATCGCATGCCCCTGTGCACTTGGTCTCGCGACGCCTACGGCGATTATGGTTGGCACGGGAAAAGGTGCAGGGTACGGAATACTTATTAAGAGCGGCGAGGCACTGGAGATTACACATAAAGTGCAGACAGTGATCTTTGACAAGACAGGGACAATCACAGAGGGCAAACCTGAAGTGACGAATATAATAACCGTTGATGGAGTATTAAGTGAGGAGTTCCTGCGGGTTGCGGCTTCTTGTGAGAGAGGCTCTGAACATCCTCTGGGCGAAGCTATTGTGAGGCGTGCCGAGAAAGAAGGTTTGGAGTTTATTGATGTGCTTAATTTTGAAGCAGTGCCGGGGCATGGGATAGAGGTATTACTTGCAACTGAGCCTGAACCTGCGACGATACTGATTGGTAATCGTAAGTTAATGGATGAGCAGGGTGTACTGATAGGTGATTTTGCAAAAGATGCAGAGAGGCTCGCAGAGGGAGGCAAAACTCCTATGTTCGTAGCTGTCAATGGGCATATATTCGGTATAATAGCCGTAGCAGACGTCGTTAAAAAGTCCAGCGCAGACGCTATAAAGATTCTGCAAAAGATGGGTATCGAAGTTGCGATGCTCACAGGAGATAATAAAAAAACCGCTGCGGCTATCGCAAAACAAGTAGGGATTGAGCGAGTTTTAGCAGAGGTTCTGCCGCAAGATAAGGCCCAAGAAGTGAAGAATCTACAAGATATGGGTAAAAAAGTAGCAATGGTAGGCGATGGCATTAACGACGCTCCCGCTTTAGCGCAAGCTGATGTAGGCATTGCAATAGGCTCAGGAACGGATGTTGCGATGGAGTCTGCTGATATAATACTTATGCGCAGCGATCTAATGAGTGTGCCGACAGCTATTCAGCTGTCGAAAAGCACGATAAGAAATATTAAGCAGAATCTATTTTGGGCGTTTTTGTATAACACGCTCTTGATACCTATGGCGGCGGGGCTGTTCTTCGCCTTTGGGGGACCGCTTTTGAATCCGATGTTTGCGGCGGTGGCGATGAGTTTGAGTTCGATTTCGGTTTTGATGAATGCGCTGAGGTTGAAGAGATTTAGGGCTTATGGGGTGTAGGGCGGAGTGAGTGTGGTTGAGTGTGAAAGATAAGACCCTACGATGGAAATATATGGCGTATATGTTGTAGGGTGCGCACACTGGGCGCACCGAGGACGGATGGTCAAAGGTGATTATTTCGGCAAAAGAGAAGGCGGCAAAATATAATGGATGCAAACAAGTGCAAATATTGTGATTTAATTGAAAGTCTCGAAGAAAAAAGAGCGGAAATAATTATTGAATACGAATCGGACAATGTTTTAGCATATAGAGCTGAGGCATTTGGAGAAATGCGTATAAATATCATTTCCAAAACACATATGTCTAGGGCAATCAATTTCAAGGTGAGTTATGAAGATGATGCCCTAGCTATTGAAATTTCAAAAGTAATTGATAGCATTACGCGTAAGTATATGGATAAGGTATATAAGGTGGAAGAATACAAGGATATAATGCAGCAATTTAATCACGCACTCTGTCAAGTAGTATGTAGATAGGGAGTGTAAACATACTGTAGCGCACAGAGTGCGCATTCTACAACACATATGGTATACACTAATCTTCCGCACATTACTGCAACACATCAAACCACCAAGGAGAAAACTCATGCAAACCTCAAAACCCAACCCAAAAATAATCCTACACGCTCTGCAACAATCAGAGTGAGATAATTTAAAGACAAAACCCTCTACGGCGAACATTCAGTGGACAAAGGAGGCTTCATCCACTGCTCAGACATCCACACCTTCCATAGAGTTGCGCCGAATTTTAAAAACATAACAGAGCCTATGGTTCCATTATACATTGACACTACAAAGCTCAAGCCACTCGTCAAGTGGGAGGATTTGTACAACGAAGGGGAGGAATATCCACACATTTAAGATATGCTTAGCATTGACGCCGTAACAGATGTTCTACCACTTCTACGAGATGAAAACAGTGACCTCATACTGAACTTTAAACTGCAACAAATACTACATGAATGGATAAAATAAATTTAAGGAGAGTGATTTCATGTACCGAATAAAAAGACAAGAGGACAAGGAAAAGAACTACCAACTAATGGCATACATGGCAAAGCGTGTAATGGAAGATGATAAAGACGAAATAGCGACTCTCGCAAACGTATCAGCTGTGATAAACGGCTATATGGATAAGATAAATTGGGTAGGATTCTATATAATGCGCGAAGGAGAACTTGTACTTGGTCCATTCCAAGGACTTCCTGCGTGTATTCGCATAGCTGTGGGCAAAGGCGTATGCGGCACAGCGGTTGCCACTCGTGAGACTCAAGTTGTTGAGGACGTGCATAAGTTCCCTGGACATATCGCTTGTGACTCAGCATCTAATTCAGAGATTGTTATTCCTATTTATAAAAATGGAGAGGTTTATGGTGTGCTTGATGTGGATAGCCCTGAGTTTTCTCGGTTTGGTGAACTTGAGGAGAAGTATTTGACTGAGATTTGTGAGGCATTGGGGAAGCAGCTTGCGGGGTAAATGAGATAGTGATATTTATACTTAAGAGCAAAGGTGAGTAGGATATGTTAGAGAGCGAAGTGATGTTAGCAATTGCAGTTTTATTGACAGCTGTTTCAAGTATAGTGGCTGTGGTGATTAGTGTTAGGGCTATGAAGGAGCAGCGAGAGAATAATAAAGCGAATTTAGAGTTTACAAAGGCATCAATTGAGCAACAGCAAGAACATAATAGGAAGAGCGTACAGCCGCTTTGTAATATACGACTCCGAGCTATAAAACATGAAACTTTTATAGTTTTACATAATGCAGGTAATGGTCCTATGAAGATTAAGAAATTTGGATTTGGATATTCAAACAAAGATGAGGAAGCATTCGAATCGCTTCGCGAATTTATGCCAAATAAAAAATTACCTAAGGGTAGTATTTGGATTAGGCATAGTGACTATAGGAAAAGGAGCCTTGAAGCAAATGGTACTTTAGAAATTTTGAAGTTTACAAAAGAAGAAGACTGGGACGAGAGATGGTATCAAGAAAACAGGCTTTGGCTTTTAAAAAGCCTGGGAATTTTAAAAATATCTATTGAGTATGAGAGCTTGTATGGGGAGATAACGTTACATGAGGAAGATTTAAAACTTTTTAGTAGCGTTTTTGAAAGAGTAAGCAAGATACATACTACTGTCGACAGCGAAGAAGAATACATCTTCCCCTCTACCTAAACACCAAAAACTTACTAACCAAATAATTAAGCACAATAACAACAACTTGCGTAAAATTCTTGCTCAAGATAGGATGCAGCTTCATCACATCCACCATAAGCACAAGAAGAACTGTCTCTATTACATAAGTCGCTCCGCGCCCTACTATAAATCTTATAAGCTCTTTGCGCGTAGTTTTTGCACTAAGGTCGCGAGATTCGAATACCCAAATTTTGTTGACACAAAAAGCAAAGCTTATTGCTATAATAGTAGATATGGTGTTGGAGATAGCGACGCTGAGTCCTGCGAATATGCAGACGCTGTATATAACAATACTGATAAGAGTCGTAAGACCGCCAAAAAATAGGTATCTGAACGACTCTTTTTTTATGATTTTTTCTATTAGTTTTTTTACGAATTCTATCAAAGGACACCTCATTGGTTATTCTTGTCAAAATTAACTATTAGCAACAACAAGTATACACAAAATTTTTATCAGAGTAAAGCTTGTATTTTTCACGCCTTCCTGCTATAGTGTTATAGCATGTTTTATAGTCAAGCATATTTGACTATAAATAGGAGGTTTTTGTTTATGCCAACAATAACAGAACTAAAAAAAGCAGATAGTTTTGATATAAGTCAAATTCTCGAATGCGGTCAATGTTTCAGGTTTACAAAAATAGAAGATAACCACTACAAAATAATAGCTCATGATAAAACACTGACGATAAAGCAAGATACTAACAAAATAAGCTTCTCATGCACAAGTGACGAGTTTCAAAACATATGGAGCGACTATTTTGACATGAACAGAGACTATGACGCTATAAAATTGCTAATCTCAGATAACGACCCCATCATGCAAGCTGCAATTAAACACGCTCCAGGTATAAGAATCCTTAAGCAAGACTTTTGGGAGATGGTAATCTCATTCATAATTTCGCAAAACAACCGAATACCGATGATTAAAAGAGTCATCGAAAACATATGTGGGAAGTATGGAGATGAGATAGAAGGCGGCTTCGCTTTCCCAAGTGCAGAGCAAATGGCGGGAGTTTCTATAGAAGACCTTATGGAGCTAAAGACAGGGTTTAGGGCGAAATACATAATAGACGCCATTCAGAGACGCAATGAGGGGCACCTAAACGAGAACATAATCTATAACCTAACAACAGACGAGATAAAAGACAAACTAACAGAGGTTAAAGGCATCGGTGACAAGGTCGCTCACTGCATTATGATGATGGGTCTAGGCAGGATGGATGTTTTCCCGACAGATGTTTGGATAAAGAGGATAATAAGTGAGTTATACTTTAGTGGCGCGGATGTGCCTTTAAAAGAGATACAAAGTTTCGCGAGGGACAAATGGGGCGATAATGCAGGAATAGCGCAGCAATATTTGTTTCATTACGCAAGACTGGAAAAAATTGGCAAGTAGGAGGAATTATTATGCCCGGGCTTATTGCCAATGTTGTGGCAATAATAATAGGTGGATTGATAGGGCTGTTTATAAGAGGCGGTCTGTCCGTTAGATTTAAAACTATGGTGACGAATGCCATAGGGCTTTCGTGTTTGTTTATCGGAGCATCTGGCGCGTTTAATGGACTTTTGAGCGGTGACGCTCATCCAATATTATTTATTGTGAGTTTGGTTATTGGTGGTCTTTTAGGTGAGTTTTTAGACATTGATGCACGGATACATGGGCTTGGGATGTTGATTGAGCGTAAGCTTGGCAAAGAAGGCTTTGCTAAAGGCTTTGTTACGGCCAGTTTATTTTTTTGCGTAGGCTCTATGGCTATAATCGGCTCTATTGAAGCGGCTCTTATGGGCAACTACAATATATTGTTCGCTAAAAGTACGCTGGATGGTATAACGGCTCTTATTTTGGCAGCGAGTAACGGTTTTGGTGTTCTTTTTTCAGCAGTCTCTGTATTTTTGTACCAAGGTGCTATAATCTTGCTTGCGGGAAGTGTGTCACAGTTTATGACGGAGGCCGCTGTGCGGGAACTTTCTATAGTGGGCGGGATACTTATTTTTGCTATAGGCATTGATATGCTTGGTATAAAAAGGCTTAAAGTAGCGAACTTTTTACCGGCTCTGTTCATATCTGTCACATTTTATGCTGTAATCGAGAGATTCGTGGTGTAAATCATAGATATTTCAAGCAAATTAAAGATAATGGCAGATAATTGAAGAAAATCCATGATAACATAGCTTTTGAGCATGATTGTGAAGCTTGTCAATAAACACCAATGAAAGTAATATATTTAATGTATTAGCACTCGCATGTAAAGAGTGCTAACAGAAACTGTATTACTTTGAAAATATAATAAATATAGGAGGCATTTGTAATGAAAATTAAACCTTTATTTGACCGAGTTTTGATCAAGCAGGTTGAAGCGGAAGAAACAACAAAGAGCGGCATAGTACTCCCAGGTAACGCTCAGGAAAAACCACAAGAAGCGGAAGTTTTAGCAGTAGGTCCAGGCGGTGTAGTGGACGGCAAAGAAGTTAAGATGCAAGTAAAAGTAGGCGATAGAGTAATCTATTCCAAATACTCAGGCACGGAAGTAAAGCTAAACGGCGAAGAGTGTATAATAGTTAAGCAAAGCGACATTTTAGCAGTAGTAGGCAAGTAGGTAATATAGAAAACTTATATAAATTTAGGAGGATAACATGGCGAAAGATTTAAAATATGGCGTTGAAGCAAGAACAGCTTTAGAAATCGGCGTTAATAAATTAGTAGACACTGTGAAAATAACATTAGGTCCAAAAGGTCGTAACGTAGTACTTGACAAAAAATACGGCTCACCACTTATCGCAAACGATGGCGTGACTATCGCGAAAGAGATAGAACTCGCAGATCCGTTTGAAAATATCGGTGCACAAATAGTTAAAGAAGTTTCAACAAAGACAAATGATGTGGCAGGAGACGGTACAACAACAGCGGCAGTGCTTGCACAAGCGATGGTTCGCGAAGGACTTAAGAACTTAGCAGCAGGTGCAAACCCAATCATCATGCGCCGCGGTATGCAAAAAGCGACTGAGTGTGCGGTTGAGGCTATCCAAGGCATGAGCATGGCGGTTTCAGGTAAAGAGCATATTGCAAACATAGCAACTATCTCAGCAGGAGACGCTGAAATAGGCGCAATGGTAGCAGATGCAATGGAAAAAGTGACAAACGAAGGCGTAATCACAGTAGAAGAGTCAAAAACGATGTATACAGAACTTGAATTAGTTGAAGGTATGCAGTTTGACCGTGGTTATCTCTCAGCTTATATGTGTACTGATATGGATAAAATGGTTGCAGAGATTGATAATCCTTATATTCTCATAACTGACAAGAAAATTACGAACATCCAAGACGTTCTCCCTGTTTTAGAGCAAATCGTTCAGACAGGTGCGAAGCTTCTCATAATCGCAGAAGATGTTGAAGGCGAAGCATTAGCTACACTTATTCTTAACAAACTCCGCGGCACATTCAACTGTGTAGCTGTTAAAGCTCCAGGCTTTGGCGATAGAAGAAAAGCTATGCTTGAAGACATTGCTATTCTCACTGGCGGTACAGTTGTAAGCGACGAACTTGGCTACGATCTTAAAGACGCGACTATGGAAATGTTAGGTCGTGCAAAGACTGTAAAAATCGACAAAGAAAATACAATTATCGTTGACGGTGCAGGTGAAAAAGCTAAAATCGATGCACGTGTTAAGCAAATTAAAATTCAAATCGAAGATACAACATCTGAATTTGATAAAGAAAAGCTCCAAGAGCGTCTTGCAAAAATCGCAGGCGGCGTAGCTGTTATCAAAGTAGGTGCAGCAACTGAGTCAGAGCTTAAAGAGAAGAAACTCAGAATGGAAGACGCACTAGCCGCAACGCGCGCAGCAGTAGAAGAAGGCATAATCGCAGGCGGTGGTTCAGCCTATATCCACGCAGCAAAAGACGTTGAGAAACTCGTGAAAAAACTAGACGGTGATGAAAAAACAGGCGCAGCAATAGTTCTAAAAGCTCTTGAAGCACCTCTTGCACAAATCGCAATTAACGCAGGTCTAGAAGGCGGCGTAATCGTAAACAAAGTAAAAGAGCTCAAAAAAGGTCAAGGCTTTGACGCTTTGGACGAAGAGTATGTAGACATGGTTAAAAAAGGTATCATCGACCCGACGAAAGTGTCGCGTTCTGCATTACAAAATGCTAACAGTGTAGCTTCTACGCTTCTTACTACGGAGTGCATCGTAGCTGATATTCCAGAGCCAGAGCCAGCAATGCCTCCTGGTGGTGGAATGGGAATGATGTAGGTGGTTGATTAATATTAAAATGCCAAAGTTCTTGAAGGAGCTTTGGCATTTTTTAAAAAAAATTATGAAATTTGTTTTTGAAGATTTTATATTGAAATGAGTGAGGTTAATCGGATCTAGCTCTACAAATGAAATGCTAGTCGAGGCGAAAATAGATTCAATTGATATACACTGCAGAAATTTCGTTTTATATGAGGTATAGTGTTGCGTAAAAACTTAGCAGGGGATAAGCATTATATGAGTAACATACAAAAGAATAATAGAGGAGTGCATAATTAGTGAATATCACCAAAATCGATGAGACCTTAAAGAGGTATTACTCTGGGCTTATTGGAGTAGCAACAGACGGTAGTTATCCAGAAAATGATTACAAAAAAGGTCGTGATTTTATTTTATTGGATCAACAAATAAAAAATCGCATACCATCTGAAATCATGCAGCATTTTACTGCCCAAAACTTCCGAAGGTTCATGCAGGAAAAAGGATTTAACCTTTGTCAAGTGTTTTCCGAAAGTTATTTTGTTTGAGAACGCAAAAAAGCCCAGAGCGGTTGATTGCTCTGGGCTTACTGTCCATAATCTCAATAATTACGCTGTGAGGCTTTTCGGCTTGTTGCACGGCATTGTGCTTAATTGCTTCAGCTGGCTGATGAACCATCTGGTATATATAAATCAATAACCTTAGCTTGGCTAGTGCTGGCTTTTATATATTTCATGCTCCTACCTGCTACAAACCCCAAAGGGAATGATTCGCCGATTTTAAGCACCCACTCAGTATGGCTAGGATATTTACTGTGGTCTCTACCCTTAAAAGTGTCCACTATTCCTCTAATGGTGTTTTCATCCACTCTTTCCCAATTGCCAGCTAATGCAATCCTAGCCTGCGAACCCTGTTGCGATACCGCACGGCCTAAAGTTACACCCTGTAGCGTGAATTTATCAATTACATATACTTTGGAGTCGTAGTCGAGTTTCATTATTTTATTTCCGTTATCTACTTCAACGATAGCTATTGCTCCTTTTATTGTGGCAGCAAACTCTCGTTTGTGTTCCTTCATCTTCTTCACAAGCCATCCTATTCCAACAAAGATAAGCACTAGCCAAAACAACGTAAAGATGAAACCATCCACATCAATCAACTCCTTCCTTTCTGCAAACAGGAATATAAAATCGTCACGCCGCCCACTACAAGCACAGGCAACGTACAAAACAAAAATACCTCAATAATAATTGTATCATATCCCATGTCGAAATTCTACATAAAAATTCCTGTTCTTTGGACGAGGCCCGGGGTGCGGGGCAGCGCCCCTCGGTCGTCCGAGGCAGCCCCTTACTACGGTGTATGCGCAGGGCTCGGACGGTCGAGGGCGACCGCCCCTACAATTATTGGGGTGAAGCAGTGCCCATATACGAGACTTTAATTCTAATGATTGCATTCGCAACATTGATTTATAACATCACAAAAGACACAAAAAAATAATCCGCCCTATATGCAAGTAGGTTAGCGGATTATTTTTAATAAGAATATTCGCAAGTCTAACCGCCTTTACAGCGGCTGTGCTACTGAGGGCAAGTGTTCCCGCACTTGCTCTCTTTCATATTATGACTATATTATACTCTAATTAATCATAAATTGCAATTGTTTTTGTAGGGTACGATGGCAATCGTACCTCCACACATCGCGCGGGCGGATTGCCATCCGCCCCTACATCGCGATATGGCAATGTTCATCACTACCTCACAACCCAAAAATAAACAACAGCCAAAGCTTCACGTAAATAATTTTCTGCCAACAACCTCCTAGGAGTTGCTGCCCCCAAATGATTCGTATCAATGCCAACACTTCTCGCCATACTCACAGCTCTGAACATATGAAAGTCGTTAGATATCACAACCGCTCTAAAGTCACCTTGAAAGTGGTCGTTCATGATGTCCTTGGCAAAAGTGAGGTTCTCAAGCGTTGAGGTGGATGATTCTTCAAGCAAGATTCTCTCGCGGGGTATGCCCCTTGCATAAAGATATCTTGCCATTGCCTCAGCCTCTGTAATAGTCGCCATGTCTCCTAGACCGCCGCAGACTATGATATAGGCACTTGGGTTGCGCCCAAAGTAGTAGATGGCTCTGTCCAGCCTTAGGGCTAAAGGCGTAGTGACCCGCTCACCAACGACTCCCGCGCCCAAAACGATAACAACGTCCTCATCAAAGGTTGCTGTGCTTCTATTGCCGTAAATAGCCAAGAAACTGACGAATATCAAGGGGATTAAGAAGGTGGTACATACAAGCGCATGTATTTTCCATGGGAGTTTATTAAAAATCAGAGCATAGAGAAGTATCGAGCCAAAAAATATCGCTTGCAACATAGCACCAATAACCATGCTAGATGTGCCTGGGATTATGAATAGTCTGATGAATGCTAATACTCCTAGGACCTTAATAGCAATTCGTATGTATTTTTGTACGTTTGAAGGCATTGGTTGATTCTCCTTTGCTTTGGCAAGGGTGCATAACCTCATTCCATCATCTTTGTGCATAAATTTTCCGAAATCCATCGTCGCGCACAAAGCACCTGTACTTCCTTCAGTACTGCACTTCGCGCGCTTCTTGTCTTTCGATAAATTTATGCACAAATCTGACGAAAGCAGGCTATGCACCATCGCCCTTTGTTCAAAGTGCTTACAATTATTCTAACATAATAGAATCAAGCCGCCAACCTAATCACTCAAAATGCCTTTTCGCCACCATAAATCTAAACCCAACCAATCCAACACACAACACCAAAACCACAAGCTCCGTAACAACAAAAGAAGCCCAAACACCACCCATACCGAACAATCGACTAAACACAATCAACATAGGAATAATAAGCACACAGCTGCGCAAAACAGCAACACTTATAGCAGTCTTGGGACTATCCGTAGCACTAAAGAACGCAGCCGTTATCACATTCATTCCCGCAAAAATTAAACCGATAAAGTATATCCGAAGTCCATTCGTCGCAAGTTGTGCAAGGGTCGTGTCTCCCTCATTATTAAACAGCGACACAATTGCGGACGCGTTAAAATACACTACAAAATATACCGCGATGGATAAAACACAAACAACGACCATAGCATACTTCATCGTAAGCCTTACTAAGTCCATATCCCCACTGCCATGACCTCTGCTCAAAAGCGGCTGAATCCCAAGAGCTATTCCCGTAAAAATTGATAACAAGACAATAGCAAGGTTCATAACAATGCCGTAAGCAGCGACTCCAATATTGCCTTCTACGCCCAAAATTACGAGATTAAAGACAATTAGCGCAATAGCAACGGTCAATTCATTAACCAAGGTCGATGTCCCTAAAGACAGCATGTCCTTTATTCGACTAAATAGAATGTGGCATCTCTGTATTATAAGCTTATTATCCTTAGTCCAAAAGTGAGTACACAATACAATTATACTAACAAGAAGAGAAACCCCCGTAGCCAAAGCAGCACCAAACATGCCCAAGCCAAGCGGGAATAAAAAGATATAGTCAAGAACAATGTTAAGCCCAGCTCCAACGAGTGTGCTAATCATGGCTAGTTTTGGATTGTTATCATTTCGTATAAACGAGAGAAGTATATTCCTAAGTACTATAAAAGGTGAAAAAGTCAGAATCGTTCTCATGTAATCCGTAACCATAGAAAGCGTATTGTAATCTGCGCCAAGTGCCACAGCTATAGGTACAGTGAAAAACACACCTATAGCAAGAAAGATTACCGAAACGATTAATCCAACAGCAAGTGAGTGACTAAATATATCATCAGTGTTTTCGCCTCTGCTTTTTATAAGGGCATACTGAGTCGCTGCGCCTATGCCAATCATCAAACCAAAGCTATGTACCACAGTAAAAGACGTAATAGAAATATTCAACGCCGCAAGCCCATATGCCCCAAGTGCAAGTGCTATAAAAAATGTATCGGCAATAATATATATTGATACGCAAACCATCTCAAAGACGCTGAGACTTACGTATTTATTAAATTCTTTTCTGATTGTTTTTTTATCCATAGGGAGTTTTTAAACCCTCTCCATCTTCTCCACATTAACAAGAGCTTGAGCAATAATAAACTTTTTCGTCATGATACAAATCATATCATCATCGCCAAGTCCAAGAAACTCACCCTCCACAATTTTGTTCTGGGTTGTGGTGAGTCTGATATTCATGCCACGGCGATATATTTCCCCACGGAACTGTAGAATCTCTTCAGGAAACATATCATAGCATTTTTTAAGCACTTGTTCTAGGTTAGGGGCTCTGTGAATTATGACAGATTCAGCAATTCTATTTATAATCCATGTAAAAATGGCAGCCAGGGCAAGTGCGAGTATTATATCGTTGGTTGTAAGTAAGTTTAGCAAAAGTCACCTCTATATATTCTGTCATTATCGTATGACAGTTATCTCTTTCAAGTTATAATTTTTCGGCAAAAACTCCAAAACTTCCACGCTTATTAGTTCACCAGGTAAACAAATAGGAAGCCCCGGAGGATAGGGTATGATACTTTCTGCCGATATTTTATTTATCGCTTTATGCAGTGGCAATTTTTTGGTTTTTGAATAAATTGCATCTCTGATAGGCATTATTTCTATTGGTATAGGATATTCCGCAGCAGGCTTTTTATCCACCCTTTTATGAAATTTATCAAGCTCCATTAAGGCCTGGAGAAGCCTTTCGAACCCGTGAGCTGTGTCTGCAATACTCGTCATGGCAAGTACGATGTTGTCCGAACTCATCTCCATCTGCAAGTTATATTTTCTCAAAAGCTCAAGCTCTAGCTTGTTTCCATCGTTTATTGCGAGAACGATTTTTGAAATATCGTAGTCGAATGAGTTGTTTAAGCAAGATTTATCCAATAACGATATGTTTTTCAACGCACTCATGCCCGAACGTACGTTCTTAAGTCGCTCTGTATATTCTCCAAAAGCATCCGTGCTATCTTCCAAAAAATCCAAGCACTTACCAATTGAAGATAATAATATATATGACGGGCTGGACGAATTTATCATGTTCAAAAATTGCCTGATAAGTCTTTGGTCGCATCTATCGCCTCTGGTGTGCAAAAGTGCCGTTTGGGTCAAAGATGGCAGTGTTTTGTGCAAGCTATGTATGACTATATCAGCACCAAGCTCCAAAGCACTCTTAGGAAAGGTCTCATGAAACTTCATATGCGAGCCGTGTGCTTCATCGACTATGAGAATGGCATTATGCGTATGAGCGACTTTTGCAATTGCTTCTATGTCACTTACAATACCCTCATAGGTTGGGCTAGTGATAAAAACCGCGTGCGCTTCAGGCGTCTTTTTAAACGCCTCTTCTATACAAGAGGGTGAAATCGAGCCTGCTATTGCGTAATCGGTCATCTTTGGGTACACATAAGTAGGATGAAGCCCTCCAAATGTAAGTGCTGAGTACGCACTCATATGCGAGTTGCGTGCCATAACCAATCTACCTCCACAAGGTACAGCGGACAAAATAGCAGCAATAACCCCACCCGTAGCGCCATTAGCAAGTAAATAGCTCTTATCAGACCCCAAAATCTCAGCAGCTTTAACCTGCGCATCATAAATAATACCAGAAGGACTCTGCAAATTATCAGTCACAGAAACTTCTGTAACGTCGATAGTGACAGGGTCTGTGTCAAAGTTTAGAAACTCCAAGTTCCGCTTGTGTCCTGGCATGTGAAAGGGGTATATGTTGTTTTGTGTGTAATTTTTTAGGTGGTTATAGATTGAGTTCATAGAGGTATTATACCCAGTTCGGAGAATTTTGTCTATATTTGTTTCGGAACGGCTTGGACTTTCTACGCATAGTTTGTTGTATAGCCTGAATTTGATGAAGTCGACGAAAGTTTTTCAGGTTTGTGAACACATTTTCAGATGATTTTCGCAAAAGTGTGCGAATGAATCAAAGTTCGGCGAGCTACTTTCACTCGCCAAATGACACCATTTTAAGGAGGATGAAATGGACAAACAAGAAAGTAGAAATTTACCACTTTTTCCAAGTGTTGTACTTTATGGGAGTGCTTATGTACCTTTTCAACAGTGGAGCGGGAACTTGTTATCGCCGATTGATGCACTTAGGGCAGGCACGATTTTCCCAGAATTGAATCAACCATACACGCCAAGGGGGATATCTAAATGAAAAATCCTGAAATACATGAGATAGAAAAAAGGCTATATGCACTGGATTTTGCGGCACTTGACCTTCATTTATACCTAAATACCCATCCGCATGACACAGATGCACTTGCTGAATACAACCAAGTAATAAAACAAGCAAAAGAAGCCCGCGAAGAATACGAAAAGCACATAGGGCCACTACTTTCGTTTAGGTGCCCTTCAAGCGACCATAAATGGAGCTGGCTATCAGAATATAGCCCATGGGAAAAAGAATTCAACTGGTCACTGAGTAAGGGGGACGAACGCTAATGTGGATATATGAAAAGAAACTTGAATACCCAGTAAGGATAATGAAACCAGACCCTCGGGCGGCTAAGGTTATAATAAGCCAATACGGAGGTCCCGACGGTGAGCTCGGTGCAGCAATTCGCTATTTATCACAAAAGTATTCGATGATAACGCCGGAGGCGAAGGCGATTTTGAATGATATAGGCACTGAGGAGCTTGCGCACCTTGAGATGGTAGGTGCTATGGTATCGCAGCTTACGCAGGGGGCGTCTATAGAAGATATGCAAAAGGCGGGGCTTGACCCGTTCTATACTGACCATGGTGCAGGGGTATATCCTCAGTCGGCGGCGGGCATACCGTGGAGTGCTATGGGTATCCAATCAACAGGGAATCCTGTGACAGACTTGTATGAGAACATGGCAGCCGAGCAAAAAGCAAAGAAGACCTATCAGTTTCTGCTAGACCAAATGACAGATCCTGATATAATCGACCCTCTTAAGTTTTTGAGGGAGAGAGAGATCGTACATTTTCAGAGGTTCGGTGAAGCACTTCGTTTTGTCGAGGATCACTTAAACGCTAAGCGGATGTTTTATGAGAAGTAGATTATAGTTGTAGTTGTGAAAAAACCGTGGGCTTTTGGCTTGCGGTTTTTTGTGGGGTGGGGGATTGCAAGTTAAATGGTTATACAAGTCTTATCATTCGTAGCGCAAAACGAGCGCGAGACTATTAGAAAGCGTCGAATGGAGGGCATAGCCTCTGCCAAAGCTAGAGGAGTGAAATGCGGGCAGTTTGTCAAAAAACACCCATGATGATTTTGCAAAGCTCGTGAATGATTTAGAGGATGAGAGATTATCGTTTAGGAGGTTTTAGAAAAGGCAGACTTAAGAGGGCTAGTTTTTATAGACGACACGATCTTTGTCAGAAACATATTGCAATTGCATATATAAAATGCTAAACTTAAGGCAATAACCCAGCTGTCAAAACGTACACATTTTGACAGTTAGTTACTGTGTATACTAATGTTTCATTATGCAAAGCATCACATTAAGAACAGTTTGCCTTGTGGCAAACAAAAAAGCATCGTTATAGAAGGGGGTAGGCTTATATGAAGATTGCAAAATTTATTAAAGCAATAGTTTTTTGTATCGTGACGGGACTTATACCTGTACTGGTTATGCCTTTAGTAGTAAACACATATATGTCAACCTATGTTTTGGCAAGCACAGATAGAATAGTAGACCCATCAAGACCAATGATAGCTTTGACATTTGATGATGGACCGACTCTAGATACTGTCCAGATTCTAGACATCTTGGAGCAATACAACTCAGCAGCCACTTTTTTTGTAGTAGGGCAGAGAGTGCATGAATGGTCTGAAGTAATACAACGGATATATGACAATGGCTCTGAAGCTGTAGGTCATTCATGGAATCATCCAAGCTTGACTGAACTTTCCAAAGAAGAAATAGCATGGCAACTTGCCAAAACACATTATGCAATCGAAGAAGTTTTAGAAACTTCCGTACCTAAAATCTTTCGCCCGCCCTTCAGCGCGCAAAATGAGACTGTGAGGAGAGTAGCCCGCGACTTAGGGTTCTCAATTATTGACTGGTCTGTAGACACCGAAGACTGGCGCATACGAGATGCGGAAATTATAGCGCACAGAGTTCTTGACTTTGTACAGGATGGCGATATCGTCGTTATGCATGACTTAGGTGTTCCCGAAACTGCAACAGCGATGGAAATAGTGATTCCTGAGCTGATTTACAGGGGGTATCAGTTAGTAACGGTATCGGAGTTGTTTTATTATAGGGAGGTTGAGTTATTGCCAGGTAAGGTCTATGATAGTGCGCGTCCTTAAATCATTTCTCTAATAGGGGCTATAGTAAAATCCGTCCCCAACAGTAACAACAAGCTTGCCTTTTTCTCATATATCTTCTCAAGATTTTTGCCTACGGCAAAAACGGCGCAAGCGCCACCCACTGCGTGCAACGGATATCCGTCGACTGTAGATTTTCGGGCACTGTGCCTTAAGGCACAACGGGAATCAGACTCCTTAACGTGCAGAAAAAATCCTGCGCTTTCTGTTACTGTTTTGGGCGGGTTTCACTATACAGTTAGCACAGCAAACAATGGAATGTGAATTTATGAAGCGGAAAAGTACCTGTGAAATTGCAGGTGCTTCTTTTTTACGCTAATTTCAATTACTACGGAATTGTTATTTTAGCAAGTAGAATTATAGTGAAATCCACCCCAAACAGTAACATAAACCTTGTCTTTTCCCCCACATCTTCTCAAGATTTTTGCCTGCAGCAAAAACGGCGTAAACGCCGCTCACTGCGTGCAACGAATATCCGTCGACCGTAGGTTTTCGGTCACTGTGCCTTTAGGTACGACGGGAATCAGACTCCTTAATGTGCAGAAAAAATCCTGCGATTTCTGTTACTGTTTGGGATGGATTTCACTATAGTATAGTAGCGGAGTGCTTAACAAAAAAATGCGGAGCAAATTTTTGGATGGTGAAAATGTGGAGCCGTGAGCAACATTTTCACCATGGAACTGTGGGGCGAAACCCTGCGCAAGCGTTTGTGCGGAAGCACAGACATTGCTTGCCCATTTGTAAAAACGAAGAAAAGGGGTCGAGGGTACTCCCACGCAAGCGTATGTTGTTGCAACACATACACTGCTCGCGCATATACGCTCATTTGTTACAGGTGCAGGGCATCACATTTAACATTCGCAATTTTGACCAATGAGCGAAAAAATATTCGACCTACTATTGCATTATGCGTTAGAGCGTGCTATAATTAAAAAGAGATAGCAAGGGGTGATTTTGTGGAATACATGACTACGAAAGAGGCTGCTGATAAATGGGGCATTAAAATTAGGCGAGTGCAAACACTTTGCGAAAATGGTAAAGTAGAAAACGCTTCAAGGCTGGGGCAAATATGGATAATTCCAAGGGACACTCCAAAGCCATTGGACGGCAGGACTAAGCAAGCGAAAACATTAAAGAAGTCACAGGAGATAATACATGGCAAAAAATAAAACCCTACAAATTGCAAAGCCATTTGTAAAATGGGCTGGTGGCAAGGGACAATTATTGAATGAAATAAGAAAAAAATATCCTGCTGAATTGGGCGGGCGTGTAAGTAAGTATGCTGAACCGTTTATTGGTGGCGGTGCTGTTTTTTTTGATGTGCTAAACAATTTTGAAATTACTGAAGTTTATATCAGCGACATAAATAAAGAGTTAATCCATACATATTTAACCATTCGGGATAATGTTGATGGACTAATTCAACAGTTACGTGACTATGAAAGTGTTTATTTGCCAGCGAGTACAGAAGATAGAAAAGCTATTTATTATGAAAATAGAGAACAATTCAACAGGCTAAAAAAAGGTAATGAATTTCCTATCGAAATAGCAGCGTTGTTTATATTCTTAAATCGCACTTGCTTTAACGGTCTTTACAGGGTTAATGCAAAAGGTGGATTTAATGTTCCACAAGGCAGTTACAAAAATCCTTGCATATGTGATGCTGAAAATCTTTTGGCAGTTTCGCAAAAATTACAAGGTATAATCATAGTGTGCGGTGATTATAAGCAAGCATCGGATTTTATCGACAACAGAACATTTGCCTATTTTGACCCTCCGTACCGCCCGCTCTCTCCAACGGCAAGTTTTACAGCATATGCACAAGATGGGTTTTGCGATATTGCACAAGCTGAACTTGCTTCCTTCATTGATAATATGAGTAGTAGAGGGGCATACATCGTTGCAAGCAATTCAGACCCGAAAAATATTGATGAACAGGATAACTTTTTCGACATACTTTACGCCGCACACAAAATATCAAGAATACAGGCAAGTCGAGCTATAAACTCAAACGGTGCAAAGCGTGGCAAGGTTAGAGAATTACTTATTGCTAACGGATAGAGGGGTATGAATTATGCGTGATTTTACAACATGGCTTACTGGCTTCAAAGAGAGTATTGCCAATTATGAATATTATGTGGATTTTCCGAAGGTTCATCGTAACGTGGACAAAATCAAGGTTGAGTTGAACATACTTAATTCGCTCATTGGCTCTGACAGTATTGAAGCTGATTTTGCTGACTTGATTGGCAGATACCCTGAAATACTCAAATGTATACCGCTATTGCTTGCCGTGCGTGAAAATGAAATATACGCAATGGGTAGTGATGGTGAATTTCGTTATAACTTTAAGGATATGAATTATTCTGTTGAACAGTACAAGGTGTTTATGCGAAAAACAGGACTATTTAACTTGCTGGAAAAACATATAATTGCCAACCTTGTTGACTATGCTACAGGCGTTGAAACAGGGCTTGATTCCAATGGACGCAAAAACCGCACAGGAACGACGATGGAAAACCTTATAGAAGAATACCTCGTAAAAGCTGGGCTGGTAAAAGGTGAAACATATTTCAAAGAGATGAAAATCGCGCAAATTGAAGCGAAATGGGGTATAAACTTATCTGCAATATCGAACGAAGGAAAAACCGCAAAAAAGTTTGATTTTGTCGTTAAAGTCAGCAAAGTTATTTATGGCGTAGAGGTTAATTTTTACGGAAGTGCAGGCTCGAAACTTAATGAAACTGCGCGAAGCTACAAAAATATTGCAGTGGAGTCAAAGGATATTGAGGGCTTTACTTTCGTTTGGATTACGGATGGCAAGGGATGGAATAGTGCAAGAAATAACTTAGCTGAAACATTTGGCGTTATGGAACATATTTACTGCATAGCGGATTTGGAAGATGGTGTTATGCGCAAACTTTTCGTTTAACGGAGGAAATATATGAAGGTGAGCAGTAGTTTGTCCGATAGCGAAACAAAAGAACTTCTCCAGCAGTTTTATGATTATTTCACAAGAGCCAACACGGCTGAAACAGGTCGTGCTTTTGAAGAATTTTTGCGTGAGTATTTAATCAAAATGGGCTTGGATGAAGTAGTGGTGACAAAGCGTTCTCGGGACGGTGGAATAGACCTAACCGCTATCAGAAAAGGTTTTGGCGATTTTAGCGAAACAGACATTACCAAGTATTACATTCAAGCAAAGAGAAATGCGCCCTCGGCAGCAATACCTGATGCAAAGGTCAGAGAGTTAAAGGGTACGATTCCATTCGGACACAAGGGAATATTCATTACCACAGCAAGGTTCACTAATCCAGCTATCGTTGAAGCTGACAACGATCCATCGAAGCCTGTTGTATTGATTGACGGGAAATCCTTGTTATTAAGTTGCATAGACAATAAGATTGGTTTCGTGTTTAAGCCAATATTCAGCAAAGGCGAGATGGAAGCCTTTATACATCCTAGTGCCCACTCTGTACCTCTTGAAGCAAGGACATTTGCTCCAGAAAGTGGCGACTACATTGAAAAAACGATCTCAGCCAATGACATCCGCGCACGAATAGTGCGCATTCCGAAGGCAATCATAAATACGATTGACGAGAGCGCGACCATGATGACAGTCCTAGTGAATGGTAGCGAAACATTCCAGTTCACCATAGCCAGCGCGCGAAATTATTTGGGTGGCGTAACGGATTTTCTAAGGAAATACGAATTGCTCACAAATGACGGTGTTGCCAACCCAGCAAATATTAAATGGTTACATGATGAAATCCAAGGTACAATAAATATTTTTATCGAGGTTTGATGTGAGCAAAAAATTAAAGAAATGGGAGCCAGAGGGCTTTGAGTTGGAAATGAATACCGTTTGGAGTTTTCCTCAGCGTGGTAATTGGGCGACACATGATGCGAAGTATCGTGGTAACTGGTCGCCGTACATACCACGTAATTTGCTGTTGAGGTATTCTGTTGAGGGAGATCTGGTATTAGACCAATTTGCGGGCGGTGGCACTACCCTTGTTGAAGCAAAATTGCTTAATCGCAACATCATAGGCGTGGATATTAATCCACAAGCACTTGAACGTTGCCGTGAAAAAACTGCATTTGAGTGGGGAAGTGGTGGACAAGTCTATATCAAGCAAGGCGATGCTCGCAATTTGTATTTTGTTCCTGATGAGGGCGTGGATTTTGTTTGCACCCATCCGCCATATGCAAATATCATTCAATACAGTGAAGATATTGACGGCGATTTGTCGCATTATAATGTTAAGGATTTCTTGGAAAAGATGAAGTTGGTGGCTTCCGAAAGCTATCGAGTGCTTAAAAAAGGAAAATTTTGCGCTATTCTTATGGGCGATACTCGTCAAAAAGGTTGTGTTATTCCAATGAGCCTTGATGTTATGAGAGCTTTTGAAAGCGTGGGGTTTACCTTAAAGGAAATCATTATCAAAGAGCAACACAATTGCAAGGCTACAGGGTTTTGGAAAACGAATAGCGTGAAGTACAATTTTTTATTACTTGCTCATGAATATTTGTTTGTTTTTAGAAAGTAAGTCTTGTGAGTGGTGGTCCCTTATTGCTAGATAATACAGGTGCTTTTATATGGTTTTTACGTACTTCCGATAAGATGTAAGTTATCAGAAGTATAATCCGCCAATGGTAACAAAGCTGTCGGCTACGTTAAAAATGGCAAAACTCATAAATGGTTGGATCAAACGTATCTATTACAAATTTATGCACAATATTGTCAATCCAATTTGAAAATCCTCCTGCTATCATAGCAACGAGTGCAAACCGTTGCAATCTGTGTGGAAATATTTTTATTTTTACCAAAATCATTGTAAGCACGATTAGTAATACTGGTCTAAACACAATAATAATCAACGGCTTCCCTAACCTCACGCTCCATTGTGGACGAGCAGACCTTTGAAATTGTGCAGTCTATTCGCAAAAACAGAAGAAGGTCAACAAAAATGGGCGAACAGTCAATAAGCTACATAGCCGAAAATGGAAAAGCCTTTGCGGAATTGTTGATGAAGAAAAGTCAAATCGCCAAAAAGTCCGAAACCACAAACAAAAAGCGTGAATACGACAAAAGTAAAAGGCGCATATTATTGAACTCGACAGGCTTTTTACGCAGCTTTATGAGAACAGGACACTCGGCGCACTCTCGGAAGAGCGATTCACGAAAATGACTGCAAACTACGAGCTGGAGTAATCCCAACTTACAGCAACAATCACCGCTTACGAAAAAGAACAATCCGAAACGGCGGAAACATTTTCGAGTATCGACAAATTTCTGAAAGTCGCAAGGAAATATCTAAGCCTGCAAGAACTCAACGGCATAATCCTCCGTGAACTTTTAGAAAAGATAGCCGCACACGAAAAAGTTAAGAATAACGGCAAGACAACGCAGCAGGCTGATACTCACTACAATTTTGTGGGTGTCTTGGAGGTTGAATAACATGGCAACACTCTCAAGAGCAACAACAAAACAAACACGACGGGGATTTAGTTTTCTCGCATGCGATTCAATATATCGTTATCAAGCGCCCCACAAACCACCCACATCAACCCCAAAGTCTTTCCAGCTCCCCAAAATGATAATCATTCCAAAGACAAGTATCTCTTATGCTTGCATAAATATCTCCACTTGAAAGTTTGACCCACTTAAGTTCAAGTTCGCTATCTACAATAAAAGTACTGCTCAGATACCACTGATTACGGTCATTAATTCCACTCCACATTTGGTAATAAAAGCTAACTTCATCTCCTGATTCAATCTCAATATATCCTTTTTGTGATATAATTCCGTTTTCGTTTCTTGTGCCTAGGATTTTTCCTTTGGGGTATTCGTTGTTTATTAGCACAATTATGTCACAGTCTGTATCATTTACGCGACTCGGAATGGCGTAAAAACTACCGCGTGTGGAGCTGCCCACTTTGTACATACAAACATGAAAATCGTTTATTAAAGGCCATTTGCTTTCGACTGTACTTTTCCCGTCGTCTTCACTTATCCCAATCATTATGAATTCGTCAGGACTATGAGATAATCGCTGCCAAACTGTTAAGCTGCGCTCTATTATATCTTCATGAGCGGATGAGCGCCTAGGTCTGTTTCCTCCAGCCAATGCACGTGAGAACTCGTGAAGAAAGTGGGTATATCTCACATCCATATTAAGTGAGTCATAGATGCTTAGAGTACTGTGCGCAATATGCTTTGTGCCATAAATATAAAATGCGCTCAAGCCACTCAAGTTTATATCTGAATTATTTCTATTATAAATGACCGCTCTGTCCAGCGCGTCTATTAGCAGCGTAGACTCGTTAGGGTAAAGATCAGATAGGCGATACGCCATATGACCAATATCTACCATGTCGCTCTCATTATCGCGTGGGCTGCCTATGCCAAAGGTTTTTGTGTCTGAGCGTCTTTTTGCTATGTTTTTGAAGGCTTCTGTCGGATAAGAGTCTAGGCTGTATACACTTTTTTCCATAAGGGTACCCATGGCATCCATAACATGTGTAGCGTAACTTAGGTCAATCACTGACATATTGAGATCGTCAAAGTATCGCGGTCCGTAGAAATCCATAAAATAATCCGTGATAGCTTTACCGAGGGTCGCACCGTCCATATAAGGGTCTTGGTTTAGCGCAGAGAGAAAATGATAATCCCAACCATCGCCAGGGATTAAATCCTCAGACGCTATCAAATAATTCGCAAAATCAGCCGTGATGACCGCCATTTCAACAGAGCCTAAAAGGCAAGTATCAAAGCCTATAAACTCAAGCTTTGTATCCGCTGCTTTTGACTTTTTGAGCGCAAAGTTTAGGTCAAGCAAGGTCATGTTATCGTCAGCAAAAAGCTCATCATGTCCATAACCTGATATAGAACCGCCGCCATGATCCCATAAGATTAATCCATATTTGTGTGCAGGGAAGTTAAGCATACCAAAGTCGATGAAGCTGGACAATGTTCCCGCGTCTCCCATGTTATGAAGTCCGACTCGGACAAGTTCGTGAATGTCTCCATCGGCTACTTCCCAGATGACACAGTCGTATTCAGGGATGAGGTCATTTTGCCAAACTTTCGCTCCTCCTGTGAATATGACGATGTTGGCATGCTTTGAATCCAGCCCTGACTCAAGCATCTCTATCAAATCGTCTGTGGCTGCACCATGCTCGGACTCGAGATCTGAACCGTTCATATAAATCATGATAGTATATGGTTTTGCCGCCCTTTCGAGAATTTTTTGTGAAGCATGTAAGACATCCCAAGTGTTAAACTCTACTTCCCCAAAGTCGAGATGCGATATACTTCTTATAAAGTTGGGCGCGGTCGAAGTTTGGGTGCTACTTCTAACTATTTCGCTGGGTTGGTCAAAATGTGGATTTTCCGAAAAACGATTTTGTGAGTCCCCAACAGGGTTAAAAAGAGCAAGCACAAAGCATATGGCGAGTATTGAATAAATTGGGATTTTGGAACGATTTCGCATATATGGTTCAACTCCTGACTATTATAGTAGCTGTAGTTGGAAATCATCAATCAAATCTTGTCTTTTTTGCTCAATGCGTTGTTGTCGCTTCCTAGTCTTGAGTAAAAATACTGCGCTTTGAGTTGACGATTTTTAACTACGGACTATAATTATTACTTTAGTGTTCCCCTTGACTTGATTTTTTTGCTGGAAGAAGTTACAATATGCGCATAAGGAAAAAACGCTATAAGCGCTTCTCAGAGTGAAGACAAAGTCTTCACTCTGTTCGAAAAAATGGCAATGCCATTTTTTCGAGGTACTTAGTGTGCGAAAAATTTCCCTCAGCTTAGGCTCACAATTTTCGTCTACGGCGAAAACCGCCCTACGGGCGTCCGATATCTTTCGGTTACTAAAGCCCAGCTTGCGGATTTTATTCAGGAAACCAAAGGTTTCCTGAACCCTTCCTTGCCATGCAAGTGGATTTGTCTACAGCCTGGGAAACGCTATAAGCGTTTCTATCACAATTGTGCAACGAGACCTTTTGAAAGGCGCACTTTACTTTTAAAAGTCGAGTCTGAGTGAACTACCCCGCTGCAAGCCGCGAGGATTAAACCGATGCTCCACGGCGTTCGCAGAGCGCAAAACGCTTGCATTTTTGCGCTCAGCTCACTGCTTCGCGAAAATAAAAATCTAAGGAGTTGCTTTTGTAATGAAGTTATTATTAAGACTGAGCAGGGAAGCCGCAAAATATAAATTCCTATACATTTTGGCAATTTTTGCCACATTTTCATTGGTACTTGTGAATTTGATTGCGCCAAGAATTCTATCGCTTGTTACAGGAATAGTAGTAGATGGCGTTGACGAATACGGGCTCGTTCAGATACGTAATTTTGCTATTATACTCGCATTGTTATACTTTCTGCGCATAGCGTTTAGCTATATGAGTAATTACTTTTCACATAAGGCTGCGTGGAACTTGGTTGAGGACTTGCGTGTAAGAGTTTATGAAAAGATACAGGGTCTTTCCATGCGATATTTTCATGATAAACAAACTGGCGACCTTATGAGCCGCACGGTCAATGATACGGTCAAGTTTGAACTTTTATATGCGCATATTATACCCGAAACAATAACAAATATAGTGACCGTATTGGGTGTTACGATTGTGCTTCTTACCATTAATTGGCAGTTGGCTTTACTGACAATGATACCGATCCCGTTCATAATATTTTCAAGTCAAATTTTTGCCAAAAAAGTTAGACCTAACTTTGTGAAAACTCAAGTAGTTTTAGCAGAGCTAAATTCAAAGCTGCAAGATAACTACTCAGGTGTGCAAGAAATTCAGTCGTTCGGTCAAGAAGCAAGAGAGAGCGAAGCCGTGACAGAAAAAGCACGCGGCTTTACATACTACATGCTTAAAGCCCTTAGATACAGTGCGGTTTTCCACCCGTCGGTTGAGTTTGTATCGTCCATTGGTACGGTAATTGTGGTGGGATTTGGTGGATATTTGGCTTTTAGGGGTCAGCTTGACACGGCGGACATTGTTGCGTTTTTACTGTATTTGGCTATGTTTTATGCACCGATCTCTAGGCTTGGCAGACTGCTTGAAGATATTCAGCAAGCTTATGCAGGCGCTATAAGAGTAATAGCCGTTTTGGATGAGGAGCAAGATATAAAAGACTCGCCGAATGCAAAGTCTATCGTCGGGATAAAAGGCTCGATAGAGTTTAGGGATGTTGACTTTAGCTATCTTGATGGTGTTCCTGTTCTCAAGGGCATCAACTTCAAATGTGAAGCGGGAAAAATGGTCGCACTTGTAGGTCCTACAGGGGTAGGTAAAACTACTTTTGTCCAACTCATTTCAAGATTCTATGAAGCGACAAATGGCTCTGTGTTTATCGACGGTGAAAACATCAAAGACATCAAACTCAGTGATTTGAGAAAGGGCATAGCCCCAGTTTTACAAGACACATTTCTATTCAATGGAAGCGTGATGGAAAATATTGCATACTCCGCAGTACATGCAACAGAAGAAGAGATAATAGAAGCTGCAAAGGCCGCAAGAATACATAACAGTATCATGGAAATGCCCGACGGCTACAAAACCCACGTAGGCGAACGCGGTGTACGCCTATCCGGCGGACAAAAACAAAGAATAGCTATAGCCCGCGCGATACTTAGAAAAGCACCAATCATAATCCTGGACGAAGCCACAGCCTCAGTTGACTCAGAGACAGAAAGAGACATCCAAAGAGCAATAGATGAACTCTCAAAAACAAGAACAATAGTCGCCATAGCCCATAGACTATCAACCATCCAAAGAGCAGATGTGATTTTGGTAATGGAAGAGGGGGAGATCGTGCAACAAGGTACGCATGAGGAGCTGTTAAATGCCCCTGGTCTATACAGAAGGCTCTATATGGCACAAAATACAGAGGGGGAAAGTGAAGCTATCGCTGGTGGGAACTAAACAAATAGGGATTGTAGCTTTACTATAAACTTACATCCCTTGTTTTTGCTGACGCAAGGGATTTATCTTCATTATCTATAAAAACGCGCTATACGATAAAATCGGTAGCGTGTTTTTATGCGCGGATGCCAAACAAGCACAAGAGTTATATTTTTTGCAGACACGGTCCAAATAGGTGAACAACATATAGTTGCCATTTGTGACACGGGAGATTATTTCAGCAGGTTCACAACCAGAGAAAGCCTAATTCCAATTGAGAAACTTGATGATGTGCTTGAGATTTTAAATCCAACCAATAGGTCTGCAATCACCAAAGCCACCTTCTACTACGAGTGGCAGGGAAGCGTTTATATTACAGTTACGGGGCACAACCTCATCGAAGGGAACCTGTCGGCTAGACTTACAGGTGATGTGTTCAGTATGAACTTTCATATTGACAATGCTGCGGTGTGTTGTAGTAGTAGCATAGTAGATGGATTGGTGCCTTTCAATATTATCACAGACCAACGAGGCAGTATTCTAATAGGTGGCGAAAACAACGACGGTGCTTCTGCAATAATAGGACTAAGTCATTAAGAAGCGAGTAGCTTCAAGGCTTAGTCCTATTTTTTTATGCTCTTTTCTTAATGAAAAAACAAGTTAGAACAGGGCAACCCAAACCCAAAGCGGCCACGGCCGCTAAAAATTAAATCAGGAGGAGGACAAGCTATGGATTTGATAATAATCCGTATCTGTAGCGGCTGTGGCAAGGAATTTGAAAAACTCGAAACACAACTTGACGGCAAAGATTATTGCAATATTGATTGTTTCATGGAGTACAACAATCCATGTGCAGATTGCGGTGATATTGTGCCAATTGGTGAAGGTGTTCACTACAAAGAGGAAGGGTACACCCTCTGCTGGAAATGCGTTTGTGGCAAGGATTCAGCCCCAAACAATACAGCAGACATAACGAAGCAAGAGAAAATAAGCCTATATGAAAAAAACCGTCGCGCAGTTTACGCCACCGATAACAAATGGGCTATTGAAAATTGGAACGATACCCACTAAGAGGGATGGGATGCACCACAGCAAAGAATTTTAGAATTGCTTGCAATGGGTAACTATCTGTATATAGAGTTTCTAACCAATTACAAGGTTGATGGACTATCTGGACAAGCGAGAGCGGTTGAAACTTTCCGCTATACAATTAGGACTGCAAATGGTGTGGAGATACCAATACAGTGGTAACACATAACAAGGACACAGCTATGTCGCAACAGTGTTTTTACACAAAAATGACCAGTTTTGAAATTGCAACTGGTCATTTTTTAATTGGCTTTCAAGCAACTTACGCATCAGTTCTAGCATGTACAATCAGACTTTGCACAAAGTAATCTTCTGAAAAATACGAATTAAGCAAAACAGCATCATATTTGTTAATGATGTTTCGGACACCGACAAGACCTTTACCCCTG
>Ga0123355_10001633_pt1 | contig 31292 bp, 21 predicted proteins | sample TergutEmb28metaG_3_FD_89872 | JGI IMG/M metagenome (GOLD analysis project Ga0123355, IMG submission 89872) | Embiratermes neotenicus P1 segment gut microbial communities from Petit-Saut dam, French Guiana - Emb289 P1 | ecosystem: Host-associated > Arthropoda: Insects > Digestive system > Gut ... | reverse complement strand
TTTTGGGCGTGATGTTCCTGTTAGAATGCGTGTCGGGTTTTTCCCGTTTGTTGAGCCGGGCTTTGAGATTGACATGGGTTGCCTTGTATGCGACAGCGCCGGTTGCAGTGTTTGTAAGTATGTTGGTTGGATAGAGATAATGCCGGGGGGCACTCCACATCCGAATGTGCTTCGTGCTGCAGGTTTAGATCCTAGCGAGTTTACAGGTTTTTATGTGAATATCGGTTTGGATCGTCTTGTTATGATGCGTTATGGCATAGATGATGTAAGACTGTTCCGCAGCACCGACTTGCGATTCTTGTCCCAATTCAAATAAAAAAGTGGTCCACGTCGGGCAATTTCCGCCACTTTTTTGCTAGTACGGGTCTTATCGCCCTACATACGCAAAAAACCGGCGAAAACTGCCCGACATGGACTGGATTGATATCTAGTAATAAAACATAGAGGGGTTAGTATAAAGTGAAATTATCATTAAATTGGATAAAAGATTATATAGATTTACCAGCAGATTTGGAGTTGTCGCAACTTTCTTATGACCTTACCATGTCAACTGTTGAAGTTGAGGGTATGGTTGAGATTGAACGTGATTTTGATAAGATTGTTGTGGGCGTGGTCAAGGATGTAGGACCGCATTCGAATGCAGATACACTTGTTGTTTGCCAAGTTGATGTCGGTGATGGTGATGAGAAGGAAATCGTGTGCGGTGGGAGTAATCTGACCGTAGGCATGAGGGTTGCTGTGGCACGTCCCGGTTCAATGGTTCGCTGGCATGGTGAGGGTGATCTCATCGAATTGAAAAAGGCGAAGGTTCGTGGTGTTGAGAGTTATGGGATGATTTGTTCATCTTCTGAAATTGGGTTGTTCGACCTGTTTCCCTTTGAAGATGAATCAATAATAATGGATATATCCGAGTTTGAAGCTGAGGCGGGTACTAATCTTGCTAAGGCATTAGGTTTAGATGATGTGATTTTGGAAATTGATAATAAATCTCTTACGAATCGTCCTGATCTTTGGGGGCATTATGGCATTGCAAGAGAGCTTGCGGCGATATATGATTTGCCGCTAAAAGAACTTTCTGCATTTTCAACATCAGCGTTGTCGAAAAAATCAAGTGATTTCAAGATTCAAATAGATGATGCCGAGCGTTGCCCAAGATACATCGGTGTAAATATGGAAGGGCTCTCAGTAAAATCTGCACCATTTTGGCTACAAAGCCGTGTTTGGGCTGTGGGCATGCGCCCGATAAATGCGATTGTTGATATTACAAATTATGTCATGCTGGCAACCGGGCAGCCGACACATGCATTTGATTCAGATTTAATTGATGGTCACATAACAATTCGCCGAGCGAAAGAAAAAGAAGAACTTTTGCTGCTAAATGATAAAGATTTGAAGCTTTCATCTGAAGATTTGGTTATTGCAGATGAGAAAGAAGCTGTTGCTCTTGCAGGTGTAATGGGTGGAGCGAAAGATTCTATTTTGCCTGAAACTGATAAAGTGATACTGGAAATTGCCAATTTTGATCCACTTAGTGTCAGACGTAGTTCTATGCGCCACGAGGTACGTACTGAGGCTGCGACGAGATTTGAAAAAGGTATTGACCCTGAAAGAGTTGACGTTGCACTTGCTATTGCAATGCAACTGTTTGAAGAACTATATCCTGAATTAACTGTAACAGGTTATTATGATAACTATCCACGTCAGTTGAGCAGGGAAGAAGTTGATGTTTCTCTTAGTTGGTTGGAAAAACGCCTTGGTAAGAATATCGGGAATGAAAGAATCATCAACATTCTTGAGAAACTTGGTTTTGACATTAAAATTGATGGCGATAATATGCATGTTGTTGCACCATCATGGCGTTCAACAGGAGATATATCTATTCCTGATGACATAATGGAAGAAATTGCCAGAATATATGGTCTTGAAAACTTTGATCCAGAGCCAATCATAACCTCATTTGAAGGGTCGATAAATCAGCCAATGGTTGATATTGATAGAAAAATCAGAGAGTATCTTGCATTTAGATGCGGGATGACTGAGATTTTCACATATCCTTGGGTAGATGAAGAATACATCAATGCTGTGCAGTCGAGTACTGATGGTTTATTAGAGCTTTCAGCTCCACCGTCACCGGAAGAGCGGTTTATTCGTTCATCGCTATTGCCGGGTCTGTGCAAGGCTGTTTCGGATAACTTAAGATATTTCAACGAATTTGCGGTTTTTGAGTCTTCAGAGGTGTATTTTGATAAGGATTATACTGCCGAATATGACAAGCGTGAAAAGCTACCACTTCAACGTAAAAATCTGGCGGGAGCATTCATTGGAGGCTCTGATGATGTAGATTCGCTGTTTAGAAAAGCCAAAGGCGTGATTGAGTCTATGTCTCGGCTTGTTCACATGGAGTCGCTTGAGCTTGAGCAAATTGGTAAGCCAACTTGGGCAGATGATGTTGTTTGGTTGAATATTGTTCTTGGTGGCGAAAAAATAGGGAATTTAGCACTTTTGTCGAAAAAGGTTGCACTTAGTTGTGGTATTAAAAATGCTGCAGTGATGCTTTTTGAGCTTGATATTGACTCACTAAAACCACTTCCATCCAGGTCGAATAAGTTTTCACATATTCCGGAATACCCTGTGACTGATTATGATGTGAGTTTGTTGTTTGATTCGGCAACAACATGGGAGAAAATACGCGAAGTTGCTTGTGCGAAGATGGGTCCAGATTCGCTACTTAGAGATGTTGCATTTGTTGAGGAATACAAAGGAAAGCAAATTCCTGATGGTAAGAAGTCGGTTACTATTAAGCTTGTTATTGGGTCGCTTAGTAAGACGCTTAAATCAGATGAGATTGAGAGTTGTGCAAATGCTATTGTGAAGCGTTTGAGAAAAGTGCTTGACGCTGAAGCCAGGTAGTGAGTGATTGCAATACAAGAGTTATACGCATTGAATCCGTCTGCATAGAACAAAATATTCCAATTTGCTACGGTCAGTTCCGTGTCGGTTGCCGGAATTCCCTCCGCAAATTGAAACATCCTGCCCTATGCAGACTACTCTGTGAATTGTGACAAATAAAATAGGAGAATTTATGTCTGCACTTCGTAATACTCGTCGTAGAATTTCTAACAACTGTCGTAGACGCAGCCCGCGCAGACAACAGTCGTTGCTTCTGCCGCTGTTAACAGTGGTCATTATTATTGTGGCTACAATAATAATGATTGTTGGATGCGGAGCAGTCGATGATATGAGTGAACCATATTACGCTGAAAGTATTGCGAGTGAGGAAGTCTATCTTACGGATGAGATTGTCTATGATGAGGTAGAAGAACAGGAAGATATAGCGCAGTATGAAGCAATGTTTCCATTTGAGTTGTCTATTCCATTTGACAGGGCAGCAGAGTTTATTGCAGAAATGGAAGCGGTATTTTACGAAGATGGCGGTAAATTGTGGGGAATGGATTTTAGTGAGACACCATTTATATTTGCCGATCCGGTTACTCGTCATGCAATTGCAAATATGCCGGTAAATTGTGATAATTTTATAAGGAAAGATAATCTCTATGTAGGTGTTTTAGAATATGAGCCTTTTTTATTCATCGGAAACACCGCGACATATTACGCAGGAGAGCGGTGGGGGATAATGACCTGGAATTTCACGGAATATCTGTACAATGCAGATGATGGGGCTTCAGGGATGATGACTGTACCACAAGTTATGGTTCATGAGAGCTTTCATCGCTGGCAACCATATTTGTTTGGAGAAAATGAAACTAGTCATGAGAGGCATTTATATGATTTGTTTTCAAGAGTTAGCTTGCAACTTGAAATCAATGCATTGATGCATGCATTGCGTAGCGCAGACGAAAAAATCCGATTATTGGCCATTAATGATGCGCTATCTATTCGTGCAGAACGTAGAAACAGGCGTCCAGAAATAGTTGATTTCGAGAACTCTTTTGAAGTGGGTGAAGGCACTGCACTATATACGGATTTGCGACTTACAAAAGGTTATCCCGATTTAATTATGGAATTTTTAGAAATATACAGAGAAACGATATCTGGCGGTACATCAGGGCTAGAAAGTCAATCCGGTTATATTATCGGAGCATTATATTGTTTGTTGCTTGATGAGTTTAGTGATACATGGAAAGAAGAAGTAAATTGGCATACTGATTTAGGCGCTCTGCTTGAGGAAACGTCGGGTATCTCGGAGCTTATACCCTTTGATGAGATTGATTTAGAGCAGTATGGATATTCTGAAATAACTGTTGATGAAGCAGCATGGCTTGAGGCTTATGAGCAAATGTTACTTGAGGCTAGGCATGTTTTTTATGAAACACCTATGCTACGAATAAATCACATTGGCGATTTTCCTATGGATCATTTTAATGCTGAACGTCTTACTGTTACTGGTATACGCGAGGTTCGGGATGAAGGTGATTGGGTTTTATATTTTTACGATGATGATTTTGCATATGAAAATTTCGATAACTTCAATGAGTTTGCTCCCACTGTATTTTATGGCGATTTCGTGTTTATTGGTCCTTTCGGTCAACTTACTGTTCGACAAGGGCATATGATGATGTCGTCTTGTTATGATCGTATTCCAGCACCGCATATAGAAATAACAGGCAATCGTGTTACCTGCCATAATTGGGTGCTTGAGCTAAATGATGGTTTTGTGCTTGAAGAAAGAAATGGTGATTTCTGGGCGGTAAGATCAGATTGAGGATTAATAATTTGTAATTATGCTACATTATTGCAAAAGTGCTGTTAAATTTTGTGTCGATTAATTTTAATTTTAACTTTGATTTTATATATCAATTTGCATTGACAAGTAGTTTTGATTTTGTTAGAATCAATGAGCCAAAGGGAGTCAAAATGGCTCACTATTCAAAATGTGGGGGTATAGCTCAGCTGGGAGAGCGCTTGACTGGCAGTCAAGAGGTCAGCGGTTCGATCCCGCTTATCTCCACCAAAAACACGAGGTCTTGAAATCACTAGATTTCAGGACCTTGTGTTTTTGAGGAATTCCATTATATTTTATTACTAAATCTATAGTGACTTATGATATACTATAACTATCCGTATTGCTGTAGTCGAATGTTGGTTTCATAGTAGTCAAAATTGGGAAAAAGGTGAGCAAATGATACCATTAATGTCACAAATGTCTGGACTGGGCGAGCGAACGGTGCAAAGAGAAATTAAAGTTATAATAGAAAAAATGTTATCTCCCGTGAGGGTGGCAGAAAAATAGGATATTGGAAAGTGCTTGAATAGGAGAACTTATTATATGTTTCAAAAAGACTTTGCAACTCTTGTGCATCAGACAACCCAAAAATGCAGAGAATATTTTCGAGATAGGCTGTGTGCCACATATTTAACAGGAAGCATTAATTTATGTGAGGCAATAAAAGGTGAGTCAGATTTAGATTATTGGGCATTCATAACCGGTGAGCTGACTGCTAACGATAAAATGTGGATAAGCAAAACAGAAAGATACATTGACGACGGAAATGATATAGTCGATGGAGTGCACATCAATGTTAGAACAATTGAAGAACTACGTAATGATAAGTTTGTAAGGTTTGCGCTAAAATATAATTCCACGCTATGTTATGGCAATGATATCATATCGGAAATTAACGCATCGGGAGCTGATATGTATGAGCCTAATAAAATTATTGCAAAAGAAAGATTGTTGTTTGTTCGTAAATGTTTGGAAGATGCTATGAAAAATATATGTCCTCAATGTATGGATAAAATACCTGGAAATACTTATTTTGCAGCAAGAAAATACGCCAGGTACTTTGTCATAATTGAGGGTGCTTACTATCTAATGGCAATAAACAAGTTTGAGACGTATAAACAAGATAGAGTAATTCAACAATTGAAAGAAAATAGTACAGGTTATAATGACATCTTGGATCTATCGCTTGCTGTTCTGGAAAACCCACTTGAATCATTAATAAAGCATGATGATTATATTGTGCATATTTCTCTTTTTGTAAAGTGGATATTTGATGAAATAGATAAAATCTGACATAAGTAAATGCATGAATGTAAATGGGTTCACTGCCAGTTGAGCGGGGTTGTGGGGTACTAGTCAAGCGCCCTTTTTCACAAAGATTATCTGTTTATATATTTGCGCTGTTTTTGTCAAAATGGAGCGGTTGACTTTAATTGTTTGACTCGTTACAATAATCGTAGAGCATGAGAGTTCTTTAGACAAACCGACAAAAGGTGAGGTTTTAGAATGGAAGATAAAAATAAATGTTTGCTTTTTCACGGAGGTGCAAAGACTGTGCCTAACCCGGAAATACGAACGACCAGATATACAAAAGATTTCGGGTATGGTTTTTACTGTACAAGACTTGAAGAACAAGCAAGAAAATGGTGTTATCGAAAGAGTAAGATTGGATTTGTTACGTCCTATATGTATGCACCAAATGTCGAGTTAAATATAAAGCAGTTCGTAGAAAATGACGAATGGTTAGATTTTGTTGCTGATTGTAGAAAAGGTAAGTTGCATGAATATGATGTTGTCGAAGGTCCGATGGCAGATGATCAGATTTGGGATTTTGTAGATGATTATCTTGATGGAAATATCTCGCGCGAAGAATTTTGGGGCATTGCAAAGTTTCGCCATCCGACACATCAAATAAGTTTTCATACTGAACAAGCTCTACAATCGTTGGTGTATGTATCACATGTGGAGGTGAGGCGTGATTGTTAAGTATAATGATTTATATTATGTCTGTTGGTTAATTGAACGTCTACACCGTGTTACAGGTCAATCCCATAAAGCATTAGTCGAACTAATTGGTGAGGTTCGCATCAGTCACTATATGGAGTTAGCTGATATTTTCCACTGTGAAAATCCAGATAAAATTGTCGGAGAGCTTGCGGAAGAACTAGGTTTGCCTGAACCACGACTTTATAGCGAATTACCTGCGGAAATGAAAAACCCCGCTTTGAGATCAATTGCAGGAGTCTATGCGAGGATAGTCAAAGCGACACACCCCGATAATTATGTGTCCGGAGTGATAAATGTGTTATCATCGTTCTTACCACCGCTTATTTCTGACTATGGAAACAACCTATATTGGGCGAACAAAGAATATTTGACAGAATGTTATAAAGAGGGTGCTCTCTTGTAAGAACAATTAAAAATGACGTGGACTCTGACTACCATTACAAACTCTACATGAAAGGAAATGAAAATGAAAAAGAGATTGCTCATTTTGTTAGCTTTTCTGTTCTTGAGCGGAATCTTGGTTGCTTGTGAAAACGGATATAGCACAATAAACCGCGTGGAAGATAAAAATGTGCTTACTGCGGTAATTTTGCACATAGGTGATGAACATGTTGTTGTTGAAGTTGCAGAGGATGATGATATTTGGCGCACTAATGCAAGAGTCAGTTTTCGCAGGTCAGAACTCTATGATATAGATGCTGTCATTGGCGATACTGTATTGGTAACGTACACCGATTTCACAGATGATACCTATCCTGGATGGATTGAAGCAATCGATTGGACGCTTTATAACTATTATCAATATAGCGAGGCGATTGAGGATGCGCCGATTCCTCCAATATACATCGGAAGCGTAATAGTTTTTTCGGACGGAGACGAACGTAGAGCAGTGGTCAATTGGCATCATGGCTTTGATCCCGAAATTAGTGCTTCCGGACAAGCAAAATTACCTGAAGAAGTTGCGGATCGACTAAGCACATTTTCGTTTGAAGATGATTTTCAAATTATTATCGAGGGAACGTTTGCCGGTAACCCTAGTTACTATTTTCACAAATTGACTGATGGCGAATGGAATTTAGTGTTGGCAGTGTATAGCAGGGATGGATTTGAACAAGTATTTGTAACGCAAGGACTGAGCAGGGATGAATGGGAGCTCGTAAATGTCGACTCTTTCCTCGACCTGTTAGAACCCGGAGAATATATTCTGGATGTAGATTTATGGTGGAGCAACTCGATGGCGGGGAGCGCATATCAAAATTTTTTCAGGTTCATAAAATAATGGATTTAAGCGAAGATCTAGAGTGGGGATGATTTATGGTTTTGCTTCTGAGGTAGCAAATAGTACCTCACCAATACTTCATAGACTCGCGATAATGTTCAGAATCCAGCTCTGGAGACGGAGCATTTTCTGACAGCCAACTGCGTATATGGAAACACAGGACACAGTTGGAGGTATATCCCTGCGGACTTGGCGAGAATCCTTGTTTAGTTGCGTATTGCAACAACTTTGTTGTGCCCCCATTTAGCAATGCCTCAAACACGGGATACTTACAATTGCCTCCAGCACACGCCCAAATGGAATTCGTTCTTGCTCTAAGCGAACTTTTTCTCCCCATGAATTATCCTGTAGCGAACTGAGCAGTTGATGCTCATCCTCTGTCAAGCGAGAAAGGCTTCCCATAAACGGCTTGTTTTCCACAACCCACAAATTGCGGGTACTAAGCAGAATATCTTCACTCATTAGGATTGATTTTGTTTGTGGTAAAAAACTTCTGACTTGATCAAGCATAACAAACCCGTGGGTATCTATGTCGCCCCAGTAGTAAATCGACTTTTCTTTCAACCACTCTACTGCCTTTAAAGCATCAACAGCGTACCCTAAACCAAAAATTACCAGACTGTCTTTCACATCTGGAAATGACAATCCATTTATTTCGTTTTCTGTAATAAAAACTGTTGAAACATCTGGTTTGAAAGTGATCATCTGCTCAACAGGAATTGTTATATCCTCAAGTCCCTGCAAGAACATTTTGCTGTCCAAAAACCGCATACGGATTCTTGTAGGCTTTTCGCATAATCCAAAGCGCGCCTCAAATGAAGTGGCTACTTGATTAATATATGCTTCCGGAAGTACCCTATCAAGCAAATCGGTGAAGATGCGCTTTCGCTTTTCTACAAACTTAGTATCTACGCCGGGGATGTCCATTTGTCTCATGTATAAGCCGCTGTTCGGATGCTCATAAAACCAGCGCAGCACAGCCATTATGCCTACCCAATCATCGTTATACTGCAATACTTTCAACGGGTACTTCTGCACCCACTCACCAAGGGTTGCCCACTCAGACAGAATCAGTTGCGTGGCTCTTTGTATATTATCTGCATCGCGGTTCTTCTTTATTAGCTTTAAAGCATCTTCAAGTGTAGGAATCACCGCATGTGTTGGAACCAAGTTTCGTCCTGACTGGCGATGAACTATTTCCTTCTCTAAAAGCTCGTAACCATATCCGCGTTCGTTTTTGCTTGCATCTTTTAAAGCTCTTATCCATGCATAGACATCAGCAAAATTGGTCGCAATATCGTCGTTTTTTGGTTTTTTAAGAGAGATTGTTAAGGGAAACAAACCGGTATAATTAAGCAACTCTCGAGGGATAAGTCCGTTATCCCATCTGCGATGCAATTCACTTGCAATCCATTTTGAATCAGACCACTTCGACATTTGAAGCCACACTTTCTCTTTGTTTCTTTTCACGCCTGTACTCTTCGATTGTAATGTCTCGCAGCATCGACCGATGTGTCAGATCATCATGATGAACAAAACCTACGTGGCTAATATACGGCTCTATAGTAGGTATTTTAAGCAGTGGTGTTACAATCAAAAGTTGCAAATCAAGTTTCTTAAACAGTTCTAATCCGAACCGTGCTGAGTCGTCAGAGCTTTTCAGAAACGCTTCGTCAATCACAACAAAGCGGAAAGATTGATCTCTGCCTCCACTTTTGTTAATGCCAAAATGATAAACCAGGCTGGCTGCAAGAATTGTGTAAGCCAATTTCTCTTTTTGTCCGCCGGATTTGCCTGAAGAATCTTTATAATGTTCATATTCCTCGTCGGTCTCACGCCACTTCTCCGAGGCGGCAAAAAGGAACCAGTTTCTGACATCGGTAACCTTTTGCGTCCAACGTTCATCGCTTTCAGTTTCGCCGGGTCGTCCTTTAAAACGCTCAATTATTAACTTGACCTGCAGAAATTTTTCTTCAGCATATTGTTCGTCATCTGCACCTGCAAATGTTCCTTCTGTGCAGGCTTTTAGTTGTGCACGAAAATCCTTAATTGCAGAATCATATGTTTCGTCATATTCGAGCTTGATGTATCGTCCCGGATTGTAGTCAATTGTGTTTAATGATTCGTTGATTTGTTCAATGCGCTCTTTTATTGTTTCACGCTCCATATTTAATTTGGTCTGAAATAATGCTATTTGATTAATAGTGTTTTCATTTAGTTGCTTTTTGAAGCGTTCCTCAAATTTCGGCAACCCATCTTCTTCAAGCTGGCTGAGCATCAGCTTGAACTCGGGTAAGCTGTCTAAACTCGAATCGACTTCCGTGGTAAGTTCCGGATATGCGCTGCGATATTGTGTCATTTGCGCGACTGTCCTATTACCGGCATTCTCAATTCTTCTGGCGAGCTTGTTGATTTCTGTTGTTAGCCAATCTCTGTATTTTCTCTCTAACTTATCTTCGTTATTCAGCGTTAACGTCGCGCCTTCCAGAGAACTTGATGCGTGCTGCTCTAGTATTGGGAAAGATGATGCACGCAATTCTTCAGATAAATCGTCAGCAACTGACATATTGTCATCTTTTGTTTTTTTGAGATTTGCAATAGTGGTTTGAGATTTGCTCTTGCTTTCTAATAGTTTGTCGCGTGCTATTTGCTGTGACGCGTACTCAGCTTCCAGCGTCGCGAGTTGTTTTCTCAACTCTTTAAGAATATCGCTCCCTTTTTCTAGTGCAGCTATACGTCGAGAGAAATCATCTATTTCATTTCTCTTTGTAATGGAATCGATATCGGCAAAATTCTCTATCCGCTCAAGTTCAGCAATTGCATTCAAACAATCTTGGACAGTATCCTGCTGCTTGCGAATTCTATAGAGATTATCTTGATGTGCTTTTAGTTTTTCATTAAGTTTGCCCTCGTCGTCCTCAAGGGCTGTGATTTTTTTCTGGTTAGAAAATCCGAGGATGTACCACCTTCTGTCATCAATATCATGACGATCGTCTTTCTCGTGGCGGAAGCCTTTTCCTTTAATTTGACCGGTTTGTGATATGGCTTGCACTTCACGATAGAATCGGCTCATGTCTGCACAGCAAATATGAGGGAAGCGCTGTGAGAGTTCTTTGTGCAGCCAGATGCCGAATGGAGAGCTAGGTTTGATATCTAATTTTTTTGAGACACTATCTTCATGAGACTGCAGTGCTCTATGTGAGTTATCGTCGGTTTTGACGCGGTAGTATACAAGGCGTACGCCGAGCTTTGTTTCATTTACCCATTTTGCAACTGCTTTATAGTGCACATCCGGGACAAGTAGTGAAAGTCCAAAGCTGCGGAGCAACCTTTCAATCGCGCCCTCCCATTGCAGCTCGCCTTCTCTGATTTCTAGCAGCTCACCTACAAACGGCAATTCATCTTCTGCAATTCCAAGAGCACGACACAGTTGACTACGTTTATCAGCATTTACCCTCGGGATGTTTGACTTTCTGGACCTAAGCGATTCCAGCTCTGTTGAAACAGTATCCATTTCTTGCTGAGTCACTTTTTTCGCAATTGCGACACTTGTATGTGACTCGTATAATTCTGCATATTTTTGTTCATGAATTGTCTTACGTTCAGGCAGGGAATTCAAGTTTTTTGTAAAGGCATCAATAGTTTTTGGTAGAGATAATTCTAACTTATCAGCATATGCTCTATAGGCTTTTCTCATTTTGCGTATTTTCTCAAGATCATTTTCTGCGTTTTTCAGATATTGCTTCAATGCTTCGAGTGCGCCACCACCGTTTTCATAAATCTTTATATTTGTTGAATTTACAGAATCTGCAATTTTTTTTAGCTCGGAGTCCGCCTGCTCGAATTTTGCAGTGACAATATCCAAAGCTTGTTCACAGCGCACTATCTCTGCGTCCAACAATGCTAACACTTTAATTGCAAACCATGAAGGCAAAGCACTGCGTGCGCTGTCGAACTGCTCTCTATTTGCGCTTAATTGCTCATACTGTGTGCCATCCTTAATAAGTGGTGTTAGTAGCTCGATTTGGTTCTTCGCTTTAATTACAGCTTCATGAGCACTGTTTAGGTCGTGGAAATGCCTTATGAGTTTGTCGACATCACCTTTTGTGGTTGGTGGTTCAAGCATATTGGTTCTTACAAAATCAGTCAGTTGCTCAACTTTTTTCATAGATATTGTCTGCTGAAACAAGTCTAATGCCTGTTCTTGCATGTGCCCGAGTTTTCGACGGTATGCAAGAGAATAGCTTGTGTAATCATCGAAAACCTGTATGTCATCATCCTGTTTTAGTCGTTTTTTTAGTGTTTTAACATCCTTGTCGAATTTTGCAAAATCCGTCGCAACTCCAATTTCACGGTCGGCAACCACAAAAAAGCGGGTAGCACTCCCTTGCGCATCTTGAAACCAGAAGAACTGAGCGATTGTCACAAATTGATTTAATCCACTGTCCTGAAACGTTGCCAATAGCACCGAGTAGTGACCGGTATCTCTCAAAGCTTCGGGTTTTCCTGCGCCACCATCGCTTCGTTTCCTTCCATAATAACCCTTGACGTATGTTGTGAGAGAGCGCTCTCTGGCGCTGGCATCCGCAGCCTTATTATAAGCAACTTTTCTTGGTGCAACCATCAGCGTAATTAACGCATCAACCAATGTTGATTTTCCGGATCCAACATCACCGGTCAGGAGAGATGTCTCGCCATTTGGAGAAAAAGACCATACTTTTTCGTCAAATGTACCCCAATTATAGACTTCTAATTTGTATAGCCTAAATCCCGGCGTTTGCTCGAATAATGTGCCGATGTACTCATTTTTGTCAAATAAACTTATCGTTTCAGCTCTTTGCATCCCTATTCTTCTCCATTGTTGTCAGACTCAACGTAGCGCGAATACTCCGATAGTCTTTTGTTGAACTCGTCCAGATGTTCTGCATTAACGAAACCTCTGATAATGCGCATTACTTCGTAGCTATCTTCGCTTCCTCGCAAACTGCTCAGAAAGCCCATACTTACGGCTCTGTCAATGTTTTTGTTTATGCTATCAATCATTTTAACTTCATTGGTAGTATCGCGTAGAAAGGCTTTCATTCGATTAATAATTTGTTGCCTTGTTAAAATCAGGCGTGCATCTCCCGTTGATGAATCAAATTCCAGAAGTAGTTTTCTCAGTATCATTAACAGCAAACTTAATTCATAGCCCAGAGCATGACGGGGAATTAGCCGTGGCACAGCATCTTCATCATCTCCATATGTGCGTTGTTTCAAATACGCATATCCGTCCATATCATCAACAATGAGCGTCAATCCGATTTTGCTGACATAGTCTTCGATTTTTTGAGATTTTAATTCAATCGTCTCCCAATATTCGCTGCTTGCGTCCCTATATACAATATTACGAAATAATGCAACAAGTGTGCGTGAGAATGTAAGTTCATCCTTTTGGCTCATATGACACTACTCTCCTATTTGTTTTCGTCTAAAAACGATTTTCGGTATTTTTGCAAGCCGTACCGTTCCGTCGGCATCTTCCCAAAAGACTTCCTCATGTTCATCAGCTTGATCGGCATTTAAGTCATCATCTGCTATGACAAAATACATCATAAGTTCACTAAGACCCAATTCTAGCGGGTACTCAGCGGTAATTTGAGAAATTGTAATTGAGTCATGAGTACGCAGTAAATATGTAATTTGATTTTGCAGTTTCTCTTTGTCGACATAGACTTGTGAATATAGAGAATCAGCGGAAAATGATTCAGATCCCACATCGATTGCGTCATTTCTTATCTCAATCTTGGTGCGAGATGCATATAATGGTCTGTCTAATGGTAAAAGTATGCTCGGCTTAACATCATCTATTTCCAAACACCAATTTTCTGGAGGGTTGTTGCGGATATTCAAAGCCTTGCCTTCGATTTCGCGCAAAATCTGATTTATCCGCCGCTCCTCTGCGATATAATTTTCATCAACATAATTTCTCAGTTGCTGAGATAGAGTTGCAACAATTTCCTGCACATGGGTACCGGCTTGAATCCAGCTGTGATGAATATTACGGTTTTCTTTGTTTGAACCCATGTCCTGTATTGGCTCTAGCTCTAAAACACGGTGCAATGTAGTAGAAAAGTCCTCCTGTGAGTCGGAGGACATTAAAAATCGCCAGAACGCAGCAAAGCTCTTTCCTTGCTCAGACTGCGCTATTCCGTCTTGTTCATTAAAAATGGTTTCTAATAGTTCGCCTTTACCTTTACCCCATGTGGCAATACGTTCACGTAAATCTCTATCCAGCTCTCTAAAATTATGCTCTACGGCTCTAAAATCGGAGACGATTTCTCTAGCTGTCGACATAGCTTGCCAAAAACGCTCTTTTATCTGAGTTTCATCCAAGACATCTATTTTGCCCTCTGCTACCAGCTTCATCTCATGTTCGATTTCGTCTTTTTGTCTTTGAAGTTCAGCTAGACGCTGGTGCGGATTAGACTCGACTCCTGCAACAATTTGGCGTAATAAATCAAAGACGGTTTTTAGCCGTGATTCCGTGCCGATAAACATTTGCTGCCTTAAACTAAGCAGCCAGTCCAATGATTTTTGTATTTGCGAAGTTATATCAAAATGCGGTTCATCATGCCCAATCGGGTAAAATTTGCGTAACCACCCATGTTGATCATCAGCCCACTCATTGAGATACTCGCGTCCTGATCGGGTAAATATAGCATCTTCTCGGTCGTGGTTTACTACGTGAATAAAGTCGTCCAGTCTGCTGGCTAGTTCTTGTCCGGAAATTTGTCTTCTATCTTCGGCGATAAAGACTTGGAATAGAAAAGATGCGATATATGGAGATTGGGTAGAGGTCAGAAATCGCCATGCGGGATTCATTTTACGCAACTTCTCCAAATATGCAAACGACATATGTTCCGATGATGCAGCATTTATGTTGACCATATTGTGGCTATATCTCTTTCATATTTTGTATGTATTTCGCTATACTCTTTTATGTGTTAAAGAGTATATATATTCTACAATAGATGAATTAATGATGTCAACAAAAATGGGGCAGTTTCTTTTGACTGCCAATCGAGTCTCCTAATCTGCTTATATATTCACAAAAGGGGCTGTTGCAAAATGATGCAATAGCCCCTAAAACGTGCAGAACTGAGCATTCGTCATTGCGGCCCGGAGCCTGTCCTGAACTTGATTCAGGAAGCCACAATCCCCTTGATAATACGTACTATTTATTGGATTCCGGGTCAAGCCCGGAATGACGGGTTGTTCAGTTTTATGTGTTTTGCAACAGCCCCGAAATATAATGGTCTATTTACCCTTGTTAGGTTTTCGGCTTTTTAGGGCACAGATAGCAATGAGTGCAACAATAATTACCGAGAATAATCCAATAATAAATACTTGGTATGGTACATTATCATATCCTGTTTGGGGAATATCTGGTTTTGGTTTTTGTGTTGGCTCTGGCTCTGGTTCTGGCTCAGGCTCGGGTTCGGGTTCAGGTTCGGGTTCAGGTTCAGGTTCGGGCTCTGGCTCCGGCTCGGGTTCTGGTTCCGGTTCGGGCTCAGGCTCAGGCTCGGGTTCTGGCTCTCTGTTTTTAAAAGTAATTGTCTGCGCTTCGTCATTTATATCGGAATGCTCGGCAATTAGTATGCCATCATGATATAAATATTGAAATACAACTATTTGCATGTCAGCAAGAGAAAGCGAATTGAATACAAACTCAACCGTAGTTGCTCCTGCTTCTGCAAACGCTCTAAACACTCTTTGTGATACTACCTTCTCACCATCAACCAGCAATGTATTTCCTGTAGATTTGTCCATTAGAACACCCACAACGGTGTATTCTTTACCTGGTTGCAATCCGCTATAGTACACGGTATCTATAATTGTAGAAGTTTCACTTACATATGCGTTATTTGAAGTTGTCTCACGGTCAATTGCAGAAGTGTCGATTTCGGGTGTAGGTGTATACTCGTTTGTCAACGTACCCAAGTTTATAACATAGTTATGACGATAAACTGACACTTCAAATGTGAAGAGTTCTCTGCCTTCATTTGCGTCACAACGTAGCTCTTCAATTAGGTATGTATCAAAAGGTAATGCTCCCACATTATCATCAAGGGTATCTATATCACCAAACCATATGCCATCATACGCTGTCTCACCTCTGTTGGTGTTTTGACTATGTGGATTCCAACTGGAAGCTGTATTGAACTCCCCGTTTTTATCGGTGATGATTACATGAGATTCACCGGTTGTTAAAGATGTGATTCTAAATGGGACACCTGCCATCCTATGAGCATTGCCGTCTGATATCTTAACACCTCGTAAATCGCCGCGAATATAATCGTTTTTTATAGCGGTGTCCGAGGTATTCATTTCTACGATTTTGCCATGCTCTCGGATTTCGAACATTCTGCTCAGAATACCTGTAGAAAGATAACCTTGATGCGGCGGCGATACTTCACGGATTTCATATGTACCGTATGGAAGCAAATGGTTTGAGGTTTGCGCCTTACCATTATTATCTGTGGTGAGAGTATATACTACATCACCAATGGCATACAATTCACCTTGTACGAAGACCGCATCAGCGCTCCTGTTTATAATTTCAAAAATGGCACCTTCGAGAGTTCCGGAACCTTGAGGCTCATTTTTATCAGTTCCATTATCCCACTTTTCAATATACACGCCGCCTCGAATGATGTCATTTTTAATAGCTGTGCTATTGGTTTTGAGGCTCACAATAACACCGTTATGACGTATTTGAAATGATTGACGAACCACGCCTGTATTCAAGTAGCCTGTAGGTGGCATTCTTTCAACGATTTCATAATTTCCGAAAGGAAGAAGATTATTTGTTGTACCTGCAAGACCGTATACATCTGTCGTCATAGTATGAACTATGGTATTAGGTGCATACTCTATACCGTTGACAACTACGTTTCTTGGACCTCTATTCCAAATCTCAAAGACTGTTGCTGAAAGGGTAGCATCACCTTGTTTCATACCTGATTGATTGTGCTCAATATCCCATTTTTCGATTTCAACACCACCACGAATTGGATTGTTTTTTATTGTGGTGTCACTGGTATTCATGACCACGATTGTTCCGTGTTCTCGGATTTCAAAAACTCTGCTCAGAACACCTGTAGTAAGGTAGCCTTGATATGGCGGAGATATCTCTCGAATTACATATGTACCATAAGGAAGCAAATCATTTGAGGTTTGTGCCTTACCATCACTATCAGTGGTTAATATATATACGACATCACCAACAGAATATAAGTGGTCTTGCACAAAGACAGCATCAGAACTTATGTTTACTATTTCAAAAATGGCTCCTCCAAGAGTACCAATACCTTGCGGTTCATTTTTGTCGGTCTCGTTATCCCACTTTTCAATATACACACCGCCACGAATGACATCGTTCTTTATAGCTGTGTCGCTCGTTCTAAGACTCACAACAACTCCGTTTTGCTGAATTTGAAATGATTGGCGCAAAACTCCGGTGTTCAAGTAACCCGTCGGTGGACTTTGTTCAATGATTTCGTAATTACCATAAGGGAGCAGGTCATTTGCTGTATATGCAAAACCATTAATATCTGTTGTCATAGTATGAACAATGGTGTTAGGTGCATATTCTTCACCATCGACAAATACGCTATTCGGATTTCTATTCCAAATCTCAAAAACAGCTTCTGAAAGTGTGGCATCACCTTGTTTTAGCTCTGATTGATTATGCTCGACATCCCATTTTTCGATTTCTACACCACCCCGAATAACAGATTCGGGAATGATTGGAGCATTATAGGTTTCGACAGATTCAGCAACGCCATCCGGAGTGATTTGTCGGATAAACAGCTCATCATTTATGAGGTATCCTTCCGGCGCTTTTGTTTCTTGAATTGTCACTGTTCCCAGTGGAACAGTTGGATTGCCGTTACTTGCAAAGTAAAACGAATCACCTGATATAAGATAAGATGGAAGTAAAAGCGCAATGCCATCATTATCCGTACGCACTACCCATGTCCTTGTGGGTGTCATATCTGAAAGTTGCTCAATAGTGTAATAGAATTCTGAATAATATTGAATTGTAAATTCAGCTTCGGCGAGTAGTGCACCACCTTGTGAAGTAGAATTTTCCGCATCACTGTCAAGCTTTTCCAATATAATGCCTAAAGGATTATTTTGTGGCTTGTTACTGACAGTTACTGTTGTGGTTTGACCAGGCTTGAGTTCAAAATGTATTCGCTCGGCATTGAGTGCAAAGCCTTTTGGTGGTGCTGTTTCTACAATGTATAAGCCTGTCTGACCCCCATCAATGTTGCTCAATCGTCCTATACCATTAACATCAGTTATGACTGTGCCAAGTTTTTGGTTTGCAGAATTGAAAACATCAAACTTAGCGCCCTCTAAGGAGTACAAGCTGCTACCGTTTGACATTGCGGGATTGCTTGAAACTTTTCTTATTTCCAAATCTCCGGTAGCAGCAAACTCCCAGCCTAAAAACGTCTGATAAGCGCTATTACTCTCGTTATAAATAAATACGGTGAAGCTGGATGGTGGCATAGGTTGCACATTTATAGAATTTATGACATTCAGTAAATGTTGTTGTGTTGCAGTGTCCAAGCCAACAAATGCATTTGCTTGATTGCCAGTCCAAACATACGCCAGCGTTGCGTGTGAAAATCCATAAGAAATCAAAGCATCCGGTTCACTGAATAGGCTATGCTTAACTGAATCATAACCAGGGCCACCATACAGATAATATGCACATTTTATCAGTAAATCGTTGTCTGTACCCCGTTGAATATATCGACTGATGGGATATACACCGGTACGAATTCCAGGCAAATTTGGTTCCAGGCAAAATGCCGGATTTTCGTTTGCTGAATAGTATGAGGTGGCGTGACCACCGTAGGATACTCTTCTTCCGCGTACATGATTAACATATTCTGAGTTCAGCTCTATAATGTCCGTATTGTCCGTATCGGCGGATGAATTACCATCAAAATTGCCATAGATTTTGTCTTCCGGTGCCATAGATGCACTATCTACAAAATTATCGTAGATTTCTTCTTCCGGCTCTTCTGATGTATTATCTTCAAGTTCGTTAAATACTTCGTCGGGGATTTCGCCAACCTGTTCAAAATTGTCTTCTTCAATCTCGTTCGACATTGCTAAAATAAATACTGAGAAAGCTAAAAAACATAGCGCAGTTACAAGGGAAATACTAATAATTTTTATCACTGGTTTCTTCATGTGACAACTCCTTCTGATTTGTAAATTGTAATCATATATGTTATAAATCAATTTTGCTGTCATTATATTAGCGATAAAAGGGGTCATATAATACACCCTAATGGATAGTTATTTTTGGGTTTGGTTTAAACTGTGCGTTATGTTTGTTCGCCAATAAAATTGGAAAACACAGTAATACCAGTAGTTTATCAAGCTTTTCTAATTGAGATTGCTAGAAAGTATGACATAAAGATTGACTAGTTAATTTTGAAAGGTTAAACTATATGTGAATAGTGTTGATTGATACAATATTAGATAGTAGGAGAAATATAAATGTTAGATTCAAAACAGCGTGCTAAGTTACGTGGGATGGCGAATAGCCATGATACAATTTTACAAATTGGCAAATCAGGAATAGGTGAAGAGGTTGTAAAGCAGGTTGATGATGCGCTTACAGCGCGTGAGCTTATCAAATTGCGTGTACAAAGAACGTCGCCGACTACAGCTCGTGAATCGGCAACGGAGATTGCAGAGAAAACAAATTCAGAGGTCGTCCAGGTAATCGGCAGCCGCTTTGTTCTTTATCGCCGCAACCCAAAGAAACCAGTGATTGAGATATAGGAAATATATGATAACAGCGGGCATTGCCAGATGGCAAATGTCCGCTGTTATCTATGTGTGATAAAATTACTATGGCATTCTTGAGGGGTTAGTATTAAGAAGAAAGCCTCCACGTACTGCTGTATTCCACGCTTGTATAGATTCAAAACTTGATATATGACTTCTATCTTCATTGTTGAAGGTGTGCATTTGTCCGGAAATATATCGACGTATCTCATCTTGTAAGCTTTCATCTTGAGTCCACCTGTAGACACTAATTGTGGGTTGTACTCCGGCAAAACCGGCTCTGCGAGCAATTTCAACATCAAACTGTTCAAGGGTTCCGCTCATATATCTGTTTGCATTATATCTGACAACCATTGCATCAGGATTTGACAAACAAAGTGCGACTAAGATAATCGAACCGACAATAAGAGAGAGCTTAACAATCGAGAAATTCCATTTTTGCAAGGCTATCAAAGCTACAAAAACAATTACCATGAATAGCATAAATATGCATGGAAGAAGTCTGAGCATGGTTAGTCCAAACACATTGATATATAGAGCCATTTTACTAAATGCAGTTGCAATCAGGATTAATGTGATAGATGCGAGGATAATATTGAATATCTTAAGAACTTTTGACTCCATTCGTAGCTTTTTATTACACAGGTTTGCAGCAATCAAAAGTATCAAATTAATTGCAGCAATCCAACACAGTTCAAAAAATCCGCGTCTTGCAAATTCGGAGTAATATAGCCATCCGTCTGGCCGTACGCCGGTAAATGCAGAGAAGAAGTAGGGTAATTGACTAAAGATAAACACCATGTATACTACGCAAATGACACCAAGAACAGTATTAATTGTTAGGGGTGAAATAACACGTAGTGCATTGACTGTTTTTTCTGCAGACTCAGGTTTTATGATATCAGTCCCTTTTTTATGTGCTGTTCCGGAGACAAGGCCATAAATATATGCGGCAACCGGGATTGCGACAATAATGTAAATAACAACCATGAAATCCACACGGAGCAAGTCTCTAAAGAAGTTCAACACAACTCCAAATCCTCCGGCATCGGCGGTTTCGAGAAGAGGAATGATTATTGCTGCTAAAATTATCGCTGTAACTATTCCAAGAAAAACCGGCAAAATCTTACCTTTTTTATCTCCTTTTGCAAGTGCGGAGAAGCTGACATACTGATTGAAAAAATTTCTAAATGGGATAAGAATAGTTGCATTGAATCCATCAACAATTAAATAGTTATCAGTTTTTGCCTTAAGTGTACTACCTGAAGCCACCATGATTGTATACACGGCACTACCAAGTAAAAATAAAGCTCTGATTCCTGAAAACCCATTATTTGACCAAAGTGAGTATGACATACCGATAAGCCATGTTACTGCTAACCAAAATGTAGTCATAGGGCTTGCGACAAATCTTTTCTTGATGATTAAATAGCCTGAAATGCACAGTAGATATAATGTTGTAAACAGCGACACTCCCCATCCGAGCCATGAAAAGAATACAAAACTGGAAAATAAATATCCTAAGATAAATACGGCTAATGCAAAAGCGAAATCAGTTAAATCCGGCTTAAAGAGGTTTCCGGGCTTTTCTTTTGCAGTTTGAGTTTGCCAATTATTCAATTCAGATGATTGCGAGTATGGATGTCCGGCATATGCCTGAACTGCTTGTGTTTCCAGCACGTTGACGCCGAAGGGTTCTCGCGAACCTGACGCAGAGTCGCAAGAGTGCGATTGCTTTTGTGTATCTGCAGATGTTTTGGATGGTGAGTTTTCGTTTATTTCATGTTCAGTATGATTGCTATCCATATTCACTGGTTAGTCAGCTCCTTTGTTTGTGGAATTATATTCTAAGATATCGCCGGGTTGGCACTCTAATGCTTCGCATATTGCATCCAAAGTCGAAAATCGTACAGCCCTGGCCTTACCGGTTTTTAGTATTGATAAATTTGCTTGACTCAGTCCGATTTTGGAAGCAAGCTCGCCTGATGAAACTCTGCGTTTTGCCATCATGACATCAAGATTAACTACTATAGGCATACTTGTTTCCCTCCTAAATCGTATGATCTGCATCATCTTGAAGCGATACAGCTTTTTCGATGACACTTTTAACGACACGAACGACAAGGCCAATAAATACAGAGGCTATTCCGATAGGAAGCCATGGTGCATAATATAGTGCCGACACCATGCAAATTAGTCCTCCGACGTAGAAACACCACGACATGAATCGCAGATAAGTGACATTTTTTCTAACGAAAACTTCGCCGGAACTCATTTTGTGTAACAGTAGATACATACTCACCAAAACAGCTGCAGCGGGGACAGCTCCGATGAATAATGTAATGAAAAATAAAGCTGCTCCGGCTGCATAGGCATTTGAGGACATAACCAGTAGTCGTTCAACAAGGCGCGGTGCGAAAATCAGAGTGGCTATTAAAAAAGCCATGAAGAGTATGGTAAATATTTTACTGATGGTAATTGACCGATTTTCCTTATTCATAAAAATAGATTTCCTTTCGAACTTTGCATAAGTTAATGGGAGTATAGCATATCAAATATCGAAATGCAATAAAAATATATCGAAAAACGATAAAAATACATCGAGAGACGATAATTGTGCATTAGGTGTCGCAAAGATAGGCGAACTGTGATATCATAGGTAATATATGAATTGAAAGGAAAAACAATATGAACTATTTCGTTGCAGTTATTGAAAGATATTCGCATAAAGAGCGATTTTTACCGAATGTGGTGCCACAACGAATACTTGACAAAATAGCAGACGCAGGATTGCGTGCACCCACCGGAAACAACACACAATGTGTTAAACTTGTTATACTGAGAAATCGTGATGAAGTTCAAAGACTTGGTGATATTGTTGGAACAAATGCACTATTGACAGCTCCGGCAGCAATTGCAGTTTTAACTGATAGCAAAGGACATAGAGCGCCATACAATTTTGAGATTGAGGATTATTCTGCAGCTGCTACACAAATGTTACTTGCAGCAGTAGCAATGGGCTATGCTTCACTTTGGTTGGATAGTCCTTTCTTTGATGAAGCAAAACAGGCTGCTGCGCTTGAGGCACTCGGTGCGTCAAACAGATATCATTTGCGTGTGGTGCTACCAATTGGGTTGCCGGATGGGGAAGGATCTCGTCGTGATAAGCTTTCATTCGGCGAGCGTGTTTCCTATGGGAAATTGAAAGACTAAGAGGAGAAAATGATATGGCAAAGATAATCGATATAACGCGTACACTTCAAGATGCACCAATTTATCCGGGTTCTTCACCTGCAAAAATCGAAAGTGTGTTGAGTATGTCAAACGGTGATCGCTGTAATGTCAGTATGATTACAGCTGGAAGTCATATGGGTACTCATGCTGATGCCAGTAGTCATTTCTTAAAAGATAGTATGACAAGTATTGACCTGATGCCGCTCGCTCATTATTATGGTCCGTGTCGAGTATTGACCGTTGATGAATCTGCGATGATTACACAAAAAATGCTTAAGGGTAAACTTGATGGTTGTGAACGTTTAGTTATTCACGGAGGAGGTTTGAGTTATCTGACAAAAGAGGCTGCTGAGTATATCGTTAATACAGGTGTTATAACGATAGTAACGGATGCATTGAGCGTTGCTCCACCGGATAACGAAGTTGAAATCCATAGCATAATTTTGTCCGCCGGGATTGCAGTTGTTGAAAACACTATTTTAGATAATGTAGATGACGGTGAGTATATCCTTAGCGCATTTCCGGTTAAGATTGGCGGTTGTGATGGTGCACCTGTCAGAGCTGTACTAATACAAATCCCAGACTAAACGCAGACATTTTTGCGCGGATATATTTTGCCACTTTGCATGGCGAAATATATCCGCGCAATTATTATTGACCGTGATTAGCAGAAAAATCAGATATTTTTGGCGTAATGTTGATGCCGGTTTTGCTTTTTCAAGTGAATATGAAGAAAATATTGAAAATTTTATACAAATAGCTAAGGATTCAGGCACAAAATACGTATATAGTTATATGGAATGACATTAAGAAAGGTAAGGTCATTGATATGACAAATATAGGTAGGCGATTATTTTCCGTTTTGTTGGTAATTATAATGTTGCTTGGCTCGACTAGCTTTAATGCTAGTGCAGTGAGCACAACTATAGACTTGAGTACTCAACCCATATCTGCTATTCAGTCCGCTCTTAGCAATGCCGTATCAGGGGATATAATTACTGTTACAGGCTCTGCAACAGCAAGCACAGGGTATGCATTTAGCATAAATGCAGGGGTTACGGTTAATTGGCAGGCGAAACTTTCGGGCGCGGTCAGTCCTTCAACTGCTTTCATGATTATTTTAAATGGAAGCGGAACATTTAACGTTGGTAACGGTGGTTCAATTAATAATACAGGCACCGGTGGCACAATAAATGCCATAGGTGCCGGAATGACATTGAATATTCAAAGTAATGGTGAGGTTTTAGCAGAGCGTAGCGGAAGTGCAATCAATATCGCAGCTTCAAATGTAACGCTCAATGTAAACAACACGGGCAACATTACGAATACCGGAACAACCTCAGCGGTTAATGTAATGACACAACTTACGAATGTGCAAATAAATGTAAACAGCGGTTCGATTTCATCTGCTCCGACCGGAAACGCTATCAATGATAGTGGTGGAGACACACATATAACTGTAACTAATGGTGGTGTGATTACAGCAGGTGCGGCAAGAGCAATATGGTCTCAAGGAATGGATTCACTATCTACAGTTTTGGTGGATGGTGGAGTTGTTATAAATGCTGCCGGAAACAATTTGAATCCTGCTATAGATATGAGTGGAGTGCAGGGTAATCTTTTAGGTGGAAATTTGAATGTTGTAGTTAAGGGAGCAGGTGTTGTCAGAAGTACATCATCTACAGGTTTTGCGCTGCAAACGAGAGGGAATGTACTTGTTTATGAAAATGCGCAAGTTATATCAATAAACGGACGTGCAATTAACCTTGTTGGAGCGAGTTCAAATGCTACAATAAGGGACAGTGCGTCTGTTAGTGCTATCGGCACTGGAACAGCAATATCGACAGCTACCACAAATCCTCAAGATTTGCCGGATACAAGCATATCTATTGAGGGAGGAACGGTTTCTGCAATAAGTGGCAACGCGATAAATATAACCGGCATAAATAGCAAAGTTACTGTGGTCGGCGGAGTTGTATCCTCTGTAAGTGGTAATGCTATAAATGCAGATACAGGTCTTGTGTTAGCGAATCCTGCATCAAACCCATATGCAAACTTTAATATTATTGTTGCAGGTGGTTCAGTTTCGTCAAGTACCGGATATGCGATACAGAACTTAGGGGGAGGTCCGGCTTCCGAGGTTATTGTGAGTGATACAGCAAATGGCTTAGGAGGATCAGGGGGTCCGGGTGGTCAGGTTTCGGTATTTACTAATGGGGCTGCCATACGTGCCCCAAACGGAACTGTTACTGTAAATGGAGGATTCGTATTTGCCTATGGTTCTAACTATTCAACAGCTATATCTGCAAAGACTGTAGTTCGACCGACATCTCTAGGTGGTCAGATTGGAACGTGGAATCAAACCGCAGCAGTCGCTGCCGGCAGAAATGTTTACGGACAAGGCACAGCAGTTGATTTAGCCCTGTATTTTGGTACTCTGCCGTTACATTTACAATGGTACTTCAATCCAAAATTTGGAAGCGGAATATATTATGTTAATGGGCGAACAGCAGGATTTTTCCCATTTTCACAAGTCACAGTTTCAAATGACTACGCTTTAATATTTAACTCATATGACGGAAAAATGTACAGAGATATAGGGGATAGTGTAACACCAAAAATCGGGTACGAAATTACTGTAGGTCATTCTCCCATGGGTGCTGATCCTACATTGGGTGCATGGTGGTCTACATTTAATGAAGCAGAAGGTGGATATGATTTACATTTATCCGGATTTTCATGGACAACAACGAGTGTTAATAGAGCTTTGACAATTATGGATACTGCCGGAACACAAGAGGTTGTTACTGTGTTTCTAAATGGTAATAGTATTTTTGATTCAAGAGCTTCTGCAGGTACAGGGATTACGATTTGGGATGGTCTTACAGTAAACATCGATGGTAGCGGAACTTTGACTGCTAGAGGAAATTCTAATGATGGAATTGGTCTTGAATTTGGTGGTTCCGACATTACTTTAGCTGCTTACGATGATTTAATAGAGCAGGAAGACATATTGGAAGAGGAAGAAAACGTTGAATCTGACAATTTAGATGATGTGCAGACGACTTGTGACGACGATGACGACGATGACGACGATGACGAAGATGTATTTCAGGAAGAAGCTTTGGATGAAAGTGCCGATATTAATCTTGAGGACGGCGATTTCGATATTATGTCATTAGAGCATGATGATGAGAAAACCCAGGAAGAAAAATCGGATGAAGAAATTAATATTGAACTGGATATTTCAGCAAAAGCACCTATGATTTTAAATGATGTTGATGTTATGATACAGGAAGAGGCTATGGATGATATAGTCGTATTTGCATCTAGTAGTATCGGCAACATAACAATAACTCATGGTGCATTTGTGGCACAAGGTGGACTTAGAGCGGTCAATTGGCCGGGCGCCGGTGATGGAACTGTACCACAACGGCAGACTGGTGTGGGAACAGTTCCGGCTATTTCTCTATTACACTATCGCTGGAAATGGAGCTTGTATTTTGACGGACGTGAGGATGGTGCTCCCGGACCAAGTGCTGGTGGCGGATACTGGGATACTGGGACACAACTTGATGCAGACTTCGTATTCTATAATACAGATAAGTATGTAAGATTAAATGCACTGCAATCAGTAAATTTAGTAAGTTCGACACAAATTGGCGGAGTGCGCAATGTTGCAGACTCAATTGCAATTGAATTGACATTTGACGAACCAATTTCTGATCTGGTTATTGATGATATTGTAGTTATAAATAAGAGTGGAGCTGCAACAAGAGGTGCAACGCTGACAGGTTCGGGCAAAAAGTGGATAGTTTGGTTGGATGGTGTGCAAACACAAGGTACTGTTGACGTTACAATTTCAAATCAAATAGTTGGGTTCTTTGTTGAAAAAACGGTTGCACCAGCGGAAGTGTACAAAGAGACATCATTTGACATGACTGTCAACTCGACTGCCGGTGGTATAACCGAGGGTAATGGTACCGGGTGGTATCAATTTGGCTTCCCAATTAGCATAACTGCGATTGCCAATCCCGGGTATCACTTTACGGGCTGGACTATCAGTGGTGCAGTGCTCGACAATAATGAGGCGAGTTTGGCAACATTTGCGATGCCTGATAATAATGTAACGATTACAGCGAATTTTGAAGCAAATCCTCTTAATACATATACACTGAATGTTCTTAGCAGTGATGGCGGTACCGTGAGCGGAACAATGAGCGGCGCTTACACTGAGGGTTCTCCTGTTGAAGTGAGAGCAATGGCAAATGACGGATATCACTTTATAGGTTGGGCCATCGAAGGTGCAGAACCTGAGAATGGATTGGTGCCAACGCTTGTGGCATTTCATATGCCTGTAAATACGGTAACACTTATTGCGCTATTCGAACCAAATCCTTTTGGTACTTATACGTTGAACGTATTGTGCAGTGAGGGCGGCACAGTGTCGGGCACTCCCAGCGGAGCTTATCTCGCGGGCTATGAAGTGAATGTGACAGCTATTGCAAATGATGGATATCACTTCATAGGTTGGACAGTCGAAAGTGAAAGTTTGGAAACAGAGAGTATATTGTTGGAAGAAAGTGTACAGCTTGAAATGCCCGAAAATATGCTAACGCTTATCGCAAACTTTGCGATAAATGATAGTGATACTTTTCCTGTTGAAAGGTCTCCGCAAACCGGTGTCGAACACAGTCTATTCATACCAGTTGTCTTGCTTTTAGTTGGTGTGTTCACAATATTAAGTGCAGAATTATATCGCAAGCGGCAAAAGAGAAAAATGTAATTTTGTAGTTGAATTTGCATAAAAATAGTGTATAATAGACGTTACTTGAAAGAAAAAAGGAGATACCACTATGAAGAGCAACAAGGTAATGTTCACAGCCATCGCAGCATTCGTTTTTATTGCAGCAGCAGTAACAGCAATCTATATTTTCCGTAACGAAATCGCAGATTTTTTCGTAGACATCAAAGCAAGAATTGACGAAAAATTACTAAAAGACAGCGACGAATACGAAGACTAGTAAAATACCGCATAAGACAAAAGAACTCGGCTCTCGCCGGGTTCTTTTTAGTGTTCAGGTCTCAAGACTGCGAGATGAGGTCATCTGAATTCGTTGTGAAAAGTGCCAATATGCACATTCTCCGATAATTGAGTATTTTGCGCATGATTGCAAGTTATTAGGGATGAACTCATAGTACTGTCCTCCCGAATATATTTGAAAATTTTGCGCAGGGTCAAACGGTATTGCCGGGACTGTTTCTATTGCAAATGAACGTGAAATATTTTCTCCCATTATTGTTCCATCATAATGCCAACCATGTGGCGACAGCGTAAGTAGCCCGTTATTATCTTCAGTTTTGTCGTCACGGAAGTTCGGACTTAGTGGAGTTCTTACTGAAACTTCAATACTTATTGGTTCCATGTCTTTATGCAGCATACTCATCTCGTGTGTTGTCTGCATCTTAAACCATTCGTGTACTGTTGCCGGATATGCATAATCATTTTCGGCAATGAGCTTCGCATATTTGTCCATAGTTGCTGCGCCATCACAAGAAGTGCAGTAGATTCTGCAACCCTCGGTTTTTGTAGTAAATTCTGTTTTGCAATGCGGACACCAGTAGAGAATGTTGTGCAGTCCCTCTGCAAGCTTTTTGTTTGAGAATGTATGATGGCGATTGCCGGATACAGTACTGTAAGTACTTCCGAGAGATTGGTCGATAGCATTATTTATTTCATCAATGCTAAGAGTCTGAGTTTCCTCTTTTGAAAAAAGTGTAGAAATGGTAACAGATAGATTGCCAAGTCGTAGACCTTTGCGCCAGAACGGCATCGATGTGTATGAGCCGCCAATGATACAACTAATAACGGGAACACCAAGGTTCTTGATGAGTTTAGCTGTTGACTTATTAATTCCCATATATGCACCATCGACGCTACAACGACCTTCAGGGAAAAGCAGAACACCGCCACCACGTGCGACTGTCTGTTTCATGCCGATAATGGTTCTTATGTCAGGTTCAAACAAGTTCTTGGGCATACATCCCATGATTTTAAATAGAAATCTCAGTATTGTTACAGCAAAGAATTTTTGTGCTGTAACAGCATTCAATCGCCGTGGGTATATGGTAAGCATTGCGAGCAAGAAGTCCATAAATGACGAGTGATTAGCAAGTACGATAAAAGCTCCTTTTGGCTTGTTATAGTTTGATTTGTCAACTTTCAAGCAGAAAAGGAGTTTTAGTATTGGATAAAATATAATATACAATAAAAAATATAGTATGCCACATGGGGTTCTGAGTTTGTTGTTTTTCATAATATTCCTATTTGTCTAACTGCCTTAACTATTTGGAGTTATGTTCCTTTTACAGTGAGAATATAACTACGGTTTACAGCGATTTTAATATTGATTTTCTATCATTGCCGGTTTCAATGGCTTCTAACACTCGTGTATGATTTTCCTTTGTTAATTTATATTTGCAACTGATATATATTCCCAAGCTCATGCATATTAGGGGTGCAAATGCCATGATAAATACTATTGCTGTTTGTGCGGATTCAGGCTGTGCAAGGATTGGAGGAGCGCCCGGCTCTCTTTCCATAAAGCCTGCTGCACCTATGATTGCCATGACCACACCGACACCGATGGCTTGTGCCAGGGTGTTGAAGAAATTTGCGACTCCGGAAAATGTTCCCGGGCGACGGTCACCAAATTGCAAGTGACCAACATCGACGATATCAGGGAAAATCGCATGAGGGATGAGCCCTGGACCACTAATACCGAAGCCCATTACAGCAGCAAGTATGTATAACCAAATTGCATTTGAGCCTGCAGGCATGAAAAGTAAAATCATTGCACTTAAAACCCATATAATACTGCCGAGTGTATAAACGAACATTTTTCCGCGTTTCTTAATCATCATCATGTAAAATGGTAGAGCAACAACTTGCATACCAAACATTATTGCTGCACCTATGAATCCTACCATACTGGTTTCACCTGTTGCAGTTATATCACGCACGAAATAAAATTCTACATAAAAGAAGAAAAGTGCACTCATTGCAGCCATGGTTATCTGGCAAGTTAGGAACATCCATAGATATTGCCGAAAGGGTTTGACTTTAAAAGGGCTGATAAAGTCTTTAAATACAAAACGCTCTGTATGTGTTGGTGGTTCGATTCCTTCTTTTGCAAATAATGCAGTTACGAGAACACAAACCATAAAAATACTACCAAAAATAAGGCTCATTACCATAAATCCTGTATGTCCCTCGAAGCTGTCGACGATGATTCCCGGTACTGCTACACATATAATCGATGCCACTATTGAGAAGGCCAGTCTGACCGACATTAACTTACCTCTGTCTGTATAGTCTTCAGTAAGCTCTGTTGAAAGTGAATAGTATGGGATTTTGAATGAAGAAAGTGCTAAACAGAAAAACATATATGATGTCAGGGCTGCAGCTCCTCTTATCATCACGCTTTCATTGCTAAATGGGAAAAACATAATAAACAGCGATATCAGAATAATCGGTGCACTAAAGAACATCGAACCTCGTCGCGTTTTGTATTTTACTCTTAATTTATCTGAGAAGAGTCCAATGATTGGGTCGATAGCAGCATCAAATAAACTTGCTATCATAATGACTATTCCTGCGAAATAGGGAGGTAGTCCTACTACCAAAACCAGAAATCCGGGATATAGGAAATTTATTATGTTAAACGCTCCACCGCCACATATATCTCCAGTGGCAAAGGCTATCATTTTGCCTTTTGTAAGTTTCTTTGCGTTTTCAAAGTTATGCAATATATTACTCACTCTCATAATTTTGTTGAACTTACGCACAATATTATGCAGTATACAGCAAACACGTGGTTTTGACAAATATATTGCCGGTAGAGCATACTTTTGCTTGCATTTTATTGTGTTGTATGTTAGCATACGTGATGGTTGTGGCCCAGTAGTTCAGTTGGTTAGAACGCCAGCCTGTCACGCTGGAGGCCGACGGTTCGAGTCCGTTCTGGGTCGCCACATGCTGCTGTAGCTCAGTCGGTAGAGCACCTCATTGGTAAGCCTAATTTGAGTATTTCATTCAATACCGTCTGAGTTCAGCAAGTCCAAAAAGCCTGTATTTATGCGATTTTTTAGAGTTCCACTTTTCAA
>Ga0123355_10001632_pt1 | contig 31295 bp, 25 predicted proteins | sample TergutEmb28metaG_3_FD_89872 | JGI IMG/M metagenome (GOLD analysis project Ga0123355, IMG submission 89872) | Embiratermes neotenicus P1 segment gut microbial communities from Petit-Saut dam, French Guiana - Emb289 P1 | ecosystem: Host-associated > Arthropoda: Insects > Digestive system > Gut ... | reverse complement strand
TGCTGTTGTGAATGTAGTAGTGATAGTGACCGGCGGTGTGCTGTTGTGAATGTAGTGGTGATAGGGACCGGCGGTGTGCTGTTGTGAATGTAGTAGTGATAGGGACCGGTGGTGTGCTGTTGTGAATGTAGTGGTGATAGGGACCGGCGGTGTGCTGTTGTGAATGTAGTAGTGATAGGGACCGGCGGTGTGCTGTTGTGAATGTAGTGGTGATAGGGACCGGCGGTGTGCTGTTTTGAATGTAGTAGTGATTGGGCCCGGCGGTGTGCTATTGTGAATGTAGTGGTGATAGGGACCGGCGGTGTGCTGTTGTGAATGTAGTAGTGATAGGGACCGGCGTTGTGCTGTTGTGAAGACGGTACTGCCACTGCCACATCCACACAGCACTCCCTACATACCTGTGAGCTTAGGCTGCTAATAGGGGCAGAGCGGTGCGGAAGGGTAGGGCACTCTCCCGGGGAAGGCGTAGTTGTCAGGGTTGATCGTGCGGCAGATGGACCGGAATCGATCCCTGCCGGAACGCCCGGATCCTCCCAGCCTGTGCCTGTTTGTGTTCGGAGTGAACCAGTTGAGCCACGGCGCGGGTTGTGCCGCCGTCAGCACCGCCAGCACCACCACCACCAGCACTACCACCAGCAGCACTGCTCGTACCATGACGACTGCTGGACAGATCACCTGACGCTGCCTTATATTGTGTGACAGGCAGGAGGTCATTGTTCGTGATATTGGGAAGGGGGTTGGGGGGGAGACGGGTGCTTGGCATGAGGTGCGTAATGATGTGTACTGTTCACATGTTATGAGGAGGCATGGGGCATTTGGTACGTGGGGGGAAGAGAGGTGTTCACAGTTGTGATGAGCTAGCGACAGGACCCTTGGCGTAGGTGGGTAATGGATGTTGGGGAAATATGTTGCGAGGGATTAATGTGGCTCAGGGTAGGGGCAGTTAGCGGGCTTTTGTGAACAGAGTAATGAACCCTCGAGTTCCGTAAGATGTGGGGGATCGCTTAAATAGTAGAGGAAGTACCGGCTGCTCCAGAAAGACCGCTGCATGCAGTTAGTGGAGTTACTGTGAACAGCTGTTGGCTGGGAGTGCCTGTCCTGTGGCACACTGCGTCATTCGGCAGGCTTTTCGTTCACTGACAGTCCTGTTCGTCTGGACAGCTGACTGATGCACAGCACTGCATGGCTGCAGCTTGTCTCAGACAGCAGCTGGATTCATCGGTGTGTATCAAATTCAACAGAAGCTCTACGGCGTGTTTCAGGGGGAATCTGCTTTACGTCGTAAGAACGTTCGTTAGGTTGAAGTACCTAACCTAACCCAACTTAACCTAACCTAACCTCTCCGGATGTGAACCGTTACGATACTGGCGCAAGAAGACTTGTCCTTCTTGCGGTTCCACGTATTGTATCTGTGTACACACTGCGCAGGTTTGTCCTTGAGCCGCAGCCAGGTCGTTCGACGCCTAAAGACGATTTTTTATTACACCAGTGCGTTTTTTCTGTCTTCATCATGTCTCAGTGTCACTGATATGTTAATAAGATGTTCAGTGCCAGCAGTAGAGCAACTATAAATTCGTGCTTGCTGCAATATGCACCGTGCTGGGCAGTCAGTAAATGTACAACAGTCTTCGTGCTTCACACCCTATCTCGTCTTTATCTGCGCGATCGTTCAACTGCGGATGTAACGTCCTCCCAACGTGTGGCAGATCCCCCTGCAACATCCTGTATGTGGCCGGCCCCTCAGTAGCACTTGCAGTTGTACACAATTCGCCGTCAGTTCAGTACCAAATGTCCACACACTGCCCGCTGACAGTGTGCACTCTGCTCTGTTCATTCTGAGCGGCGACGACCTCCGGAATGTCGTGTGCACGGTGCAGACATGACGATCATGTGTGCTACGTGTGCCGCCAATCCCACCGTACTTCATTTAATCACCATCAGAATTACAAATCATACAACTTGTGAGATTTGGCTATGACGCCATGTAATCTGGTATGAATGTACGTGCTATGGAGGAACGTGCTGCTTCCATCTTCAGGGTTTACCTAATTTTGTCAGTTCCGCTCGACGTTCTGTGCGGGAGACTGGATTCGAACAGGATCAGTAATTCTTTAAGATTAGCATGCTGGGATGTGGCGCCGTGTGGTTAGGTAGAGAGGTGCCAACGTTTCGAATGAACCTGCTGCCTCTGTCTCCTGGATAGGCCGTTTGTTTCGTTCAGCCTGTGCGGAAGTACGACGTCTTCGTTGGCAAGTCTGTCTGATGTGGGGCACATTTTGTACAGGGTCGAAACTGGCACTGCTGAGAGGAGATGGGGCACAAGGGAGGGGGCGATTAGTAACTTTTATGAAATGGAGGAGGATTGGTGGGACGTGCAGCTGGGATACATGAGAAGTTTGTGCCAAGTTTTGGTCGGAGAATATTACTGATGGAGGCCATTTTGAACACCATAATTCGTGGGGATTAGCATTAAAACTGGATTAATCTGGGTGGAACCTTCACGATTCTGAAACTGACGCGGCCTGTCTCGGTCAGCTAAGCGTCTGTCGCCGTTTTCACTGCGACCTGCCACACGGGCCGGCAGAGCTCAGTCGGTATAGCGACTTGTTGCAGATTGGACGCTCCAGGGGTCGAACCACGGAGAGTGCAAGAGACTTTCTCTGCTCCATATCCGTTCAGGCCGACCCTGGGCCCTCCCAGCCTTCTACACTTCGGTACAGGACTTGGGACGTGGCGGTGACCAGTCACTTGTCACCCCATCTTGCGCCAAGGTTAAGAATTAGTATCGCCATGCCCCTCCGACCCCCTCTGTGCCGCCCATGACATGTCACATGGTGACTTCCTGCCTATCCAAATAATATTCGGATGATCAAATAAAGGAGGGTGAAATGTGGCACGTGTGGGAAGAACAGAAATGCATGCAGGGTTTGGTAGCTAAACCTGAAGGAAAGAGACCACTTGGAAGAGGTAGGCGTGGATGTGAGAATAATATTAAAATGGGTGATACAGAAATAGGCCGGGATGGCATGGGCTGAATCTGTTCGGAGAAGTGTCGAGTTCATGTTAGTACTGCAGTGAGAATTCGGATTGCGTAAAATGCGGCGAGTTTCTGGGCCGGCTCAAGAAACGGTGGCCCTTAAGAACGCTGCTCCTTGGGGTCACTTTGGTGGGCTGAATGTTGTGCACCTTAGTGGTGGTGGTAGTGGTGGGGGGCTGTGTGCACATGCACTGCTGCTGCTTCCGCTGCTGAGACAGACCGGAAGTGTGTGGCCCTGCAACTCCAAGTGTGCGCAGTTCATGAACAGTTCAATAAAAGCCATTCGTTAGTTTCCCAAACGAGGCGGCGGCAGTCTTGATGTTCCGTCACTCTACTTTCGTCCACTTGGTTTACCGGACGGACAAGTTCCTAATTGAACTGACACAACAATGGGAATGTGAGTCGCGTTCGGATCTGTGCATCCTGGATTCTGCGCTGATGGTCGGTCGTACCATTTATTGTGCGGGGTCACAATTGCTGCTTTGTCAACAGGTTGCACGTACATTTAGATTATTATTATCAGTAGTAGTAGCAGTGGGGTATGTTACATTTCGTATCGGAGGACGTATTATATGTCTACGTTGATTTTGTAAGGTGATTCACCCCGTTGTGTTGTAACAAAAACAAAGCCATACTCAACCGTCATACACAACTGCATATATATAACGTATTCAACTACACGTTGTATCGGGCTGCATACATAAAATAGGGGCCTCAGTGTAAGTCGAAACATGTAGTTGCGTATATATATATATATATAATACATAAAACGTATATAATTGTGATTGACGCCGTATTATTGGTATATTTTTTTATTTTCTTTTCGTTTAGTGTACCGGTCACACGTAACCTCAACATTGTAGACCGACGGACATTTGGTAATTTCTGTCTTACAAATAATATTGAGGACATAATTCACAACTATATTTATTATCATAACCACATTAAATATTCCTACATGAAACAAAAGTTACATTTTATGATTGCACTTTTTTCCTCTGTAAATATGCTCCTGTAAATGACAAGCAAAAGTTGAAAACTGCACTGGAACGTAGCGTCACCCCGTGATGTTACATCATTATTACGTCAGACCACAACCGACTGCAATCTACGGTATGTGGCGCCTTAACCCTTATCTTGCTAACGTGGAGAATACGGTGAGCTCCTAATAATGCTAACAAATGGCAGATGGGATTTAATTCGGCGTTTAAAGGGTTAACTTTACCGCCATGTTGTGTTACGTAATCCGTGGCATGTCTGTTACTCCGTACTTCGTAATTGCGTCATAAACGGTGCGATGTTGAACACCAAGTACTTAGTTTGACGCGTATTTTGATTTTTTCGACAGTTTTTGTGTTAAGCGATTTGATTTCGTGAAGAATTAAGCGAGATTCGATCAACGTACTTTGGTATTCGTGTGAAGTGCCGCACGTGTTTGTCCGATTGTGACAAAACTACATTTTCTGGACAGGTTTTAATAAAAGTTTCCCAGTATAAAATTCCACGAAAATCCGTTCAGTGGCAGTCGAGTTGTTCCGTGCGGACTGAAATAATGAAGCTGATAGTCGTTAGCGCGCCCAGTAGAACACGCCGACAGTCTGCTACCGCACGCAGGGCTTACGCGCGCGCGCACGCACACACACACAAACGGCATTACCTGGACTCAACCGATATTTGTTTTGAGACGGTTTCTGGATGGCCATTAGCGTCTAGTGAAAACTGTGCAGCCCCACTCACACTGTGTACATCTCTTTTAGTGTTTCAGTATTTGTGCTGTGGACATTCTAGTGTTTTAACTGGAATTTTAATGCGTGTTCCAGTGTGTGGCTGTATGTCCCACTTACTGTGCAACGGATCGTTTTGAGGAGGTTACGTTGGACTCCCTGATGATGACACACCTATAGCGTGCCGAAGCATGTAGCAGACTTACTAACGTCTGACGTGCATACATTTTGGTGCACGTGAAGTTAGTTTTATGAACTAAATCCGGAAAAAAAAAAAAGTTCAGAAAGGGCAGTGGAAGCGTATCGCACAGGAAGGGATGCCGGCTGTCCCAGCTGCTGTTTCCGCTTCCTGCCAGCCAATCTATCGGTAGCTGATACAGCGCTGTGATGCTACATCAGTCGCTGTGCCTGCCGACAGCAGGAAGATATGACAACTGATTTGTTACATGGCAGTCGGTACGGTCACTGAACAGTCGCGGGTTCGGGTTCGGTTCCCGGTGCAGACTGAGATGTTTCTTTTCACAGAGCCAACCCTCCCTCATATTAAATGGTTACCGGTCGTTACTTTCCCGAGGTTAAAACCACCGGAACGTGAAGCTCAACTCGCTTATCTCTATTGATGAGGTTTAAACAAGTCTAATGGTACACTTTTTTTATAGAAGGAAGCTGTCGTGGCTTATTTTATGATGTTGGGGGGAGGGGGGAGGCAGACTCGGAACGTCCGAAAATAGCTGAAGTGCAGGGAAATTCTCTCCATGTAGCACGTATTGTGGTAAAAATGCACGCTAGGGAGTGGAGTTTTGGGAGCCTATAGGCTGGGTTTGAGATGGGGAGACAGCAGCATGACGAAAATTTGGTCGCGTTGTAAGGGCTGCATGAGAAACATTTGCTGGAGGACTGAGAAAGGCCACGGAAAACCTTGATCGAGCTGGCCGGTCGTACGACCTTCCAGCCACCAGTCCGCCGTTCGTACACTCGCACGCTAACGGCGGTTCCTTGCTGCATTTGTAAGAATCACAAGAAGACCTTCCTTGTACCGGCGGATCAGCAACACACAGTTCAATTAACTCGTATTCATGTACATAAAGACGATATGCACGTGCAACTACATTTGGCTTTTGGTATTGCATATTTTACGTTGTTTTTGATGGCTCGCTGTTAGTCTGCTGTTGCTTGAGGATATCCACTTGATGCTCTACCTGTGGACTGGCTAGACCTCTCCGAATGCCCTCAGAAGTCCTCCGGTACCCGACACGAAATACTAGAACGGCTGTGAGGAGAGAAACTAAAGGTCCTTTGCGGTCACTGCTGGATTATGTGATTAGCTATTTACGTAGTTATTATTATGCTATTTATAGTTGCCATAAAGGATGGTTTTGCTGCAGTAAGGCTGATATTTACCATCGATGGGACTGATATGTCCTCAGTATTGAATCTTGTAATTCTCTTTGCATGCCGACTCTCTGGACGCTAGACTCTTAATGTGGTTTTTATTGATGGCATTCCTGCCTGTTCATATAGAATATGAATTGGGGTCACTCTAGGCAATGAGACCACTAAGTGACGGTAATTTTCCGTCCAAAGCTCCCCGATTTCCAAAACAGCATTGCTTTTTGGAAGGTTTTGGCTGCAAGCCAAGAGCAAAATCTACAGGTCGATGAGTATGGAGCATTGGTGGAATGATACTGACAGGAGAAACGGAAGGACTGTGATGTAACCTTGTCACAGCACCACTTTTTCCATAAAAATCTCTCATGGATTGACTTCGGATAAAACCCGCGCCTCCGCGGTGAGAGGGCGGCGGGAGAAGTTTAGATTAACCTTGACTGTATGTAAAGATTCACTTCGTTCTGCGCAGTAAACACAATCCTTCTTGTTCATAAAAACAGTCACTTCATGTTATGTTGGGAAATATTCGGTTCTAATAAAGTGAGGACACGGTGGAGTTCTTCTATACGATTCATTTTAAACAACTCGGTCAGCATAAAGAATTGCAGAGACAAAGCCAAATGACCAGGCATTACGACCACGCGTTCAAAAATTGCACAGAAATTGCATCGAGCAAATTGGAAGAACCTCTTGATGTAGGGATTAAGGTGAGAAATGTCTGTGCGGAATGTCGCTGGTTCGGAACTAAAGTGGGAGAGGTTTGGCTTTTTTGTTGTTTAAATTCTGCTTCTTCGTTTTTGTCCGCTGTTTTTAACTGTTGTCATATTTTCCCTCCAATTGTCCCAGTGCTATTTAGCTCTGACCACAAACCGTTCGCAGGAAATGTCGGCGATGTGCGATTTGCATCTTCTGTCAGAGGCAAACAGCGTTGCATGTTGACAGTTCGGCTTGCGTGTGCTGTGCTGTGCTGCGCTGCGCTGTGCTGCGCTGCGCTGTGCTGTGCTGTCTTGACGGTGCGGGCACAACTGCAGAACAGCCGATGAACCAAGCAATTAACTGCTGTCGACAGTCCGTTTGCAAGCAGTTTGAAACGTTTTCTTCAGTAACACCTTTCTGCCCTCCAGGGAGGTATAAACGACCATCACGTTGACATCACATTTCTATAAACAAATGGTGGTTTTGTTGTCAGCAACAAGCTGACGTGCTTAGTTTTTGTAACAGATATTTTTCCCCTCAAGTTTGAACTGAAATTATATGATGGAAAGTAAATGAAGCAATAAAATCTACAGTAAAACAACAACAGCAAACAATTAAGCACACGCGACGCGAACCAACAACCAGCACCGTAACGCTGCGGCATAAGGACACAACAGACCGTAGTAACTGACAAGGGTCAGATACATCTCTCTTGGATTTCGTTGCAATTTCTAATATGAGCTGATATGCTTGGTCAGTTCGCTACCTTTCAGGAATGCTTATACCTCTCAGAGTTTAAAACGAATCGGAACCGCTTGCCTAACGTCCATGCAGTACACAAAACGCAGTGTTTCAATACTAAACCCGGCGGAACATTCAGTAGGCGTCATTACTGGGCTTTAAAGGGTTAAACCAATTCATAACGTTGTCAGACCATATCGTTATGAACGCCGGAGAACGTCAGCTACAGAGACACGGACACTTGTTACGGCAGTTGGCCTGCCTCCGTGGAACGGAAATGTTAACAGCTTCACCGTGGAGTCGGCATAGCTGGGGGAAGGCATTGGGTCCATAGGGGTATTCGGGGTTCGATTTCCGGCTGAAAAAAATTTTCTCTTCTCCACAGCATACATATCGGATCTGGGACCGACCCAGTAAATGGATATCAAAGCCCTTCGTCGGACAGGAAATCGGCCGTGTAGAGCCGAGGTCAGACGCGTCGCTTCCCCGTCCTTTTAATGACGACCTTAATTAATGTCGGAACAAGTTCACCTTACAGCTCTGTGATATTTTGTGTGGTGTGGCAATACAGAAAGCAGAGCTGCCTGCTCGAAACGCGTCATCGCCTTGGTAGGCTGGCTGGCGCGTGCCTTCCTGTTTGGGCATTACTAGCCGCGTGGAATGCAAGGTTATATCAGTCACGGTGGGAGTGCTGGCTGCATCGGAAATTTATGTAAATTTGTTTGTGATTCACTTAACTACGCGCGCATTTGCTTATGTGAAACAGCATGACGTCGAATGGCAGAGTGACTAATAACAATTATTTGGAAATGTGGTGAAGGCAGTGTACTAGTCGTGACTGGGAGGCAAAATCTAGAGAGTACGCTGTTGTGCTGTTGCTGGACTGCCATTGCAGTTCATCGCCGTTACCACCGAACTTTGTTATAAAATCAGCCCTAAACCTATTGCAGTTTCTGTCCCTACGTCTGTCAGCGTTCGTCTGTTGGGAGTGATGCCCAAGCGGCAGCTAGAGCCAATCTCGCAGGCCAAGCAGCACAAGTGTGAGGTCACACCCATGGCGATGCTGTGCTCTGCGATGCACTCACGAAACAAGGAATTCTATGGACCAGAGCCCTTCTTTAAAGTCTAATACTTCCGCAACTATTCACAAATTCCCCACATTTTACGGAACCTGGTGGTTCATCACCGTGTTCACATCAGCCCGCCACTTGTCCTTAGCCCGAGGCAGATAAATCCACTCCAAGCCCTACAACCCCATTACTGAGATACATTTTAATATTATCCTCAAATCTAATGAGACTCATCTGAAACTGTCATTTGTACGTATGGAGACTCTCGACATGTGCTACTGTTCGGGATTTAAAACAGCCGAATTTATTGGCACATCATTACGGTGATATGAAACAGATGAGGACTGGCTCTCTCCGGTCCAAGACAAAGCAATTACGTCCCCTTGTGAACAGTGTAAATGTCTTTCGTGTTTCGTGGAAGACTGAACCTGTTGACTTTTCATACTGTTCGCCGTGCCGACCGTAGTTCAACAGTGAGACGTCGCACGAGAAACGGTTCGGATGGTCTGTGGTTCGGAACATTCGTGCGATATCTGCTGGCCATAGTATGAACTTCTTGAAACGTGATCGGGAGCAATCCGTGACTGAAATGCAGTATTTACGGCACAGATCATCTAGTACTCTGATCCATGATCTAGTATGTTTACGGCCAGGGATTCGATTTCGATGATTACCTGCTAATGCTTATTCTTCCTGAAAAAAAAGGAGTATTCTAGAAGGATTGATTGAATAAAAGCACAACATGCAGATATCCAACAGATCTTTTGAAAATACGTTGCTTATTACAAATAATTGGAAACGAGTAAATCAAAATTACGTACATGAAGGAATTAGGAGCAGATTAAAGTTGAAGGAATGTGTGTGCCTCCACTGAACAACAGGATCAAAGTGCTACACCACGGAATTTAACGGTAACAATACGGGGAAAAAAAAATGTAAGTAAAGAATTAAAAAAAAAAAAAAGCAACAAAGTAAACACTACCATAAGAAAGACCGGTCATACATTCATTTAAAGCAAGTAGCATCAGAACAAACAGGAGCAAGCATGCACCGCCCACAAAATACAAATAGTAAATCAGCATGAGTACCATAACCTCGAATTCACCGAACACTAAAAGAAAAGAGCCGACAGAACGTTGTAATTGTTTGTACGTGTTTATGCAACGATGAAAATTGCCGTGCCCGTCGTAGAAACGCAAGTATTTCCAGGTGAAATTCGTCACAGACGACAACAAGATGCGAAAACCGAAGATTTCATATTAAGAGACATACTGTGAGAGTGTGTGAGGGTGCAAGAAGAATATTGGGACCTAAGAGAAAGTAACTTTCGGGAGGATGAGAAAATTGCTAATGAGGAGCTAATAATTGGTAATGTTCAGCCAATCCATAAGGAGGGTGAGTTTGGCTGATCGCTGTGATATGTGAGAGGGGGGAATGTTTACAGAATTGTGGTACAAAAGCTTGGAATATAAATACCACTTGGCAGACCTACTTCTGGTTGAGAAGATAATGTTAAAACAGAATTGAAACAAGGACCTTGAGGGATTGTGGACTGGATCCATAATTATGGGGTGTAATTGGTGGGTTGTTGTGAGTGCCTATGTTATTGATTCAATGAAGGGCTGAGGATTTCTTGTCTGTGTAAATGACTACATTTTCTTCTGCATTTTCTCATGTAATTACTCTTGTACCTCTTTCACCTTTAGATTACATTGATGGAGCCAGCTGTAACAGAAAGGAGGAAGATTAGGAGGCAGTTCTATTTGTGCTATGATGATCTGTGTAAGCTGCACAGTATGATGCCATTGGCTGCTGTTATGGCACATCAGAAGAGAAACAAGCTGCGTCTCAGTGGCGACAGACTCACATATGACGAGTGGGTGCCAGTTCTTCATGCACTGAACCTGGACAACAGCTTGCATTGTATTAGTGTGCACAGCACGTGTTCTGCAAAGACTGGTAATAGTGTTTATGCCCTGTATATGTTGACAAATGCAGTGAACTTGTATTTTTGTTCCCCGTGTTCTCTAAAACTTCTATCATTGTTAAGGATCCAGTATTATGGCACTTCAGTATAATGCAACTTTTTTACAATAAAAACAGAGAACATTGTTAGACCAAATGTTCCACCTTAAATGCAAGCCACAATTAGTCCAATTTTAGAAAAGTGCATGCAGAGGATTTCTGTTTTGTTTGTAAAGTTGTGCTGGACTGACCTCCCATTGTATTTGACTCTTATGTTATACACAAAGCAGGTTGTCTCATATCATTATTGCTGTGTTGTACCCTAAGTGAAGGACACAGATTGAGGGTGTCTGAGAAACGGGTGTTGGGAGAGAGGAAATGAGAGGAACTTGGAGACAAATTCATAATAAGGAGCTTGGGTAGGGCAACATGCGCATAATGTGTAGGTGGGTAAACGGACAAACCAGCAACATGTAAAATAAAGCGGAGGACATGTGGCCGTGTTAGGTGCTGCTAGTTACATGTGTCTGCTGCAGCTGGCTATAACACAATTACATGCTGACTGTTGCCTTGCAACCCAGATGTTCCACACAAACTTCCACTGCTGGTGAGCCAGTTCAACCCAGTTCAGTCTCATTTGTGACTCTGTCTCTGAAGTTCTTTTGATGACTGAAATTTTGTGCATATTTTTAGTGTTGCTTGTCCTGTCCAACTTTAATACTGTAACTGGTTTGGGCTAAGAGCACAAATACTGAAATGCATTCATCATTAGGTAACTTTTCCCATGTCCCTTTTGTCACTGGGATGTGTGATGTCCAGACCACATGTGGGGCCCACACAGCACACTGAGGGCTCTTGTGGGTGTGAAGAAAGTGTGGTGCTGTATCTCTTGTTCCTCCATATTTGTAATTCAGCATAGGGACGACTGTACTTAATTTTGTCTTGTCAACTGTAGCTGTGTGCATGTGTGACAGTGTTATAGCATTGTTGTATTGTATTGTTGTACACATGACAGTTGTTAATGTTAGCTTGAATGTGCAAAGATGTCGATACACAGCACGTTCGATAAGTACGGTTCCATTGGTGTTAAAAGTTGAATGAGAAGTCTTTTCAGTGTTAAGTGCAGCTCACATTTGTCACTGCAGTATTGTTATTTTGCAGCATTCTCCACAAGCACATTGGTGCGTTTGACAAAGTTTGGCATGAGTTTAATACTTCAGATAACAGCCATTTTCAGTTTCTCATTACTGATGTATTGTCGAGTCACACCAAATTGCATTTCACGTTGTTTTGTGTGACCAGCGGAGTGTCGCACACGTTATCGCCTGTCAACAGCCCGATTTTACAGCAGTGGAATTTTTTAAACTTGTTTCAAAATGGGACAGATGTATCAACAGTGGAGTCTTGGATAATGTTGGAAAATAATGATACTCTAGTGTAATTAGCTACACTTAACATTGTAATGACTTCTCACTTAATTGGTATGATCTTGGGAAACTTACTTATTGAACATTCTTTGTATATTTTATATTGAAGTAGTGCAGTCCGTATCTAATAACTTACCTGTAAACCCATTACAATCTTCGTATGTCTGAACCACAGCAATGGAGGACGTGACAACTGAATCTAGAGTCCGTGCTCTTCGTCGGGTTCCATTGCTGCAGACACGTTACGTTCTGTTGCTGCTTATGAAGGCGATCCGTTCCTGTATGTGCCACACTGAGGTACTCACCTCCTTGGAACTTGAAGGCCTGCCACTTACACAACATTACCTGAATGAGCTCGTCAAGGTGAGGCCCAGTTCTGCCACCAGCACAGTATCTCCAAAATGTACAGACCAGCTCTGGGGCAATAGGTTCCCCTGCTTTAAATGATGAACACAACTGTTTAACTGGAAGCTAAATTTAATAAATAATTTGTCATTGTTTTGAAACATAAGCTTGCAAGTCATAATATGGAAGAAAGTTGATTTATTTGCTTATTCCTGTCGCCTGGTGTTCTGAACCATTAGTTCTCAAAGTGTGAGCCATCTACCCCTAGGGGCACACCAGGGCCAGTCAGAGCATCTGTGAGGTTATTGTCTTCCTATAGTACATTGAAATAAAAAAAAAATTGTTTTGGAATTCTTTAAATATTTTACAAAATTTGTGTATCTGCAGTGGTATGGCACAGTGTAGGTTTTGCTGCATGGAACATACAGTTGTTGCTTTTGGGTTTATATCATGGTTCTGTTGTCATGAATGTTAAAAACATCATAGTTTTTGTAATGAATTTTTACATTACATTGCTTATTTGTAATTATTTGAAATGTAAATGTTGCCATGTGTTGTGCATTAGGGGTCCAGGGTCCCCAAATTTACATAATGTTGACGAGGGGTTCACAGAATAAGTGGAACTTTGTAAGGGTTCATCAGTACCAAACAGTGTGAGACGCACTGCTGTAGGTGACAGACTTGCATCTTTTGCTCTGGGAAAGGCTGTTCTGTGTTGAGAGTCTGCTGCTGTTAATGATACTGTGGATTGTGCTGTTGACCTGCTAACAAAATGTTGTCACCCAGGGCATGCAGAGCTGCATTTCGCTTCAGCACATCTCCCTGCATCGCAGTCCTATTGGGGACGAGGGCTGCCAGCTGATTTGCCATGCTGCTAAGTTGCTTACCAACATACAGAGTGTGGATCTTTCCAGCTGTGGCATCACTGCTGGTGGAGTACTGGCAGTGGTAGAGATGTTGAAGGTGAGTTGTTGCATGTGGTCTGTCCAGTTGTGCTTCTTACACAAATACAGTCTGACCTGTAATACTGCCAGTTTCACTTTGGTTGTTTGCTGTCAGTGTCATTCCACCAGTGCTCCACACCATAGTTACAACTAGCAACAGAATCGCTAGATGACAGGAGAGGACTATGGGGAAGGATAGTGGTGGGGGAAGTTGAGTGGTTTAAGGGAAGTTTGGGTTGGGATGGGTGTCAATCCATGTGCCTCTTTTGGTGCGTTATTAGAGCTTCATGCAATTGGAGTATAACACTGGGTAATAATACAATAAGTAAAAGGTTGTGTTACTACTCTGCTTATATAAGATACCTGTACATATTTACAAAGCCTCTCCACTAGCTTATTAGCATTGACCCATTGCTACCAATGTGAGCAGGCAGATATCCGAATAGTCAGAAGCTTATTGTACATCCAACAACATAGTTTACACCCACTGCATCTGTTTCATATTATCTGACAGCAGGCTATGGGTTTGAATCTCAGTTTGGGCAGGTGTTTGTCACTAAGATTGAAAAATAAAGTGCAAGGTAAAGGCACTGTTGTCCCTGTACAAGCCATGAGAGCGTATCAGTGTGAATGGAGGCAGCTCCACTCATTCTTAACCTTGGTACTGGGTGGAGGTGTGTGGTAGGCTTTGGGCTGTGGCTGGTATGCATTGAATATCAAGCTGGGTGATCACCAGAACCAGTCTGGACAGTTTGGAAAAGGGCAAAATTTCTTGCCACTGCCAGGAACCAAATCCCAGATCATTTGTCTTGTGGCATGGTTACTGTACTGACTGTACTGGTCCAACTGCACAACATGTAATGTTGACATTAAAAACTCACTGCAGTGCCAGAAGTTCCAGCGCTACAGTGAGAGATGGAGGCAGACATTGCGTGACCAAGAGCCAGATCTGGACTGTCTACCTGGTGTTCGTAGGGTCACTCTCAACCACAACATAAACATTGGTGACGTGGGGGCTGTGCACCTCATGGATGTCTTGAGGGATGACGTCTTTCTGATAGGTGAGAAGTGCATGAAGTCCTATTCTGACATGACATATGTCATAGTCATATGTGTCACTGTTAATTCACAGCACTGAGTGGGCAGTGCCATGGCTATGTTAGTTAGTTAGTTGGTTGCTCTGTAAATGCAGAGACCTGGGCTCAGTCCCATGTGGGGTTTGTGGTGGACTTAGTGACACTGGGACAGGTTTTCCTCCCAGTGATTTGGTTTTCCCCTCATAGTACAGTCATGAGCCACATAACCACGTTTCGGTCAACAACGGACTGCATATACGACGGTGGTTCCATAAGATTATAATATTATAATATAAAATTATAATACTTAACACTGCATAACAATTGCCTATGGTGTTCAGTACAGTAACATGCTGTACAGGTTTGTAGCCTAGGAGCAGTACGCTATACCATATAGCCCAGATGTGTAGTAGGCTATACTGTCTAGGTTTGTGTAATTACGCACTGTGATGTTCACACAGTGACGAAATTGCCTAATGATGCATTCCTCAGAATGTATCCCCGTTGTCAAGCGACGCATGACTGTATCTTTCCACCAGTCCTCCACACTTGTTCATTCATCTGTCACTGGCGCAATGCATCTTGACATTTCACAATGTCATTAAGTAACACAAACATACACTGCACGGTGTCATGCCCAGAAGACCCCAAACCTGACAATATGCATTATTTGTAGTTGTAATAGTGGGTATATGGTTGTTGGTAGCATTGGATCTGCAGGACTGTGGGGTGAGCAACACTGGTGGCAAGGCAGCACTGGAAATGCTCCATTTCAACACGAGTCTACAAATTTTGGATCTACGTGGCAACCAGAACATCAGCTCTGAACTGCTGACTCAGATAATGCGACAGTTGCGTGTCAACAACAAAGGTGTCCCACTGAAGGTAATGGCAGAATGACTGCACCTGACAGCGGTGTGTGGATTGGTCACATTGCTACTCCATGTGAGTTTGAGATTTTCACAGTGGTGCATTTTAAGGTTTCTGTCTTCTGGTGTGTGACAGTGCATTGCTGGGTAAGTGATTGCCAACATTCCTTTCAAATTCTGGAAGTCACTGACCCAATAACGCTGCATCATATCCCACATGGTAAGAATCGTCAATTCCCACTCCATATGTGAGAGTCCCAATTTGTATCTGCTCCTTTTCTGGTCTCCCTCAGATGCTGTAACAGTTACCATGAAATGTTATAATCACTACCATACACTAATTTCATGCTGTCACTACTTTATTTCTGTTGAATTTTGTATGCTACATGTGACATGCTTGGAACTGGTTTGTTCACCTTTCAGATGCTCCCTGTGGCTTCTGTTGAGTTTTTTTACAGCATTGTCTATTGGGCTACAGTAATTTACCCTTTTTATAGCGCTGAAACAGTTGCAATATGCGTCATTGTATTCGTACATACATGAACTTTGTCACACTGCTATGTAGTGTTAGTGTTACCAAATTAACCCTTTGATGCCTAACAACGACTATAGTTGCATTTTATATATTTATTCATAACATACAGGTACTGAATATTTTAAACACGGTATATACTCTCCGTTTTTTCCTCTTCAAAATGCAGTTTGTTCCTGTATTATTCACATTTTATATAGAGGGTGTGTTAAATTAAAAAAATAATTCCAGCGCCAAAAGGTTAACAACTGAGACACAACAAAGGGTTACCTGTTGTAGGAGACAAAACTATACACTGATTTATATTAAAGCTTGCTCCAGAATAATTCCAACACAATTACAAATAGTAGGTTACTGTATGACAACAGGTGATACTGTAAAGAACCACAGTAGAAACCTAAGGAAGTTTCTGAAGATCAGCTAAGTCATGGTATAGACAGCTACAGTAGAAACAAATCAGTGAACATTGTGTAACCACTGTCACACCTTGGTAACTGTCTTGTCAAATAACATAACATGACCGCTTGAGATTCCTTACAAAGGGCCTTATTATGTGCGTTAATTGTTCTGACATAAGCCTTTCCAGGTGACATTAAAGAATGGTATATTTGTTAATCTGGTTCACATGTTCCACACACCTCTCTCATGCCAGATAACTGCAGCGTCTTCTGGCTAGATTGTGTTGGTTAGGTGATAGCATTCATTCTTGTCAAAAACATAATAAACAGCAGCTGGAATCATTTTTTTCTGCACAGTCAGGTGCTGATGTTTGTGGATTAATGTGGAATGATAAAACTATCAGGCACATCAGAATTAGTTGCCAATGTTAAATGCCTGTTTGGTTCCAAGCACTTGTGAGCCAGTAGCAAAACTATAAAATAACCTCAGAAAGCTTAAGAAGCATTGAAATTTATTTTTAATAAAATACAAATTTGTTTTGGCAACAAAAACACATCAAATGATTGCAGAAGCGTCTCATTCCGTAACGCATGACACCAGTCAACCCCACATGTTGCTGAGAGTGATCTGTGCAGTAACAGCAGAGTGGGTTGGTGGCTCACCACATCCATATTGTTCGGTACCGGTCACGAATGCTGAAGCCCGGGTATTAAAATGGGTGATGACAAATGTTGAAATCTTGAACATTCACGGTTCACAAATGTTGAGGCTTTATCATATTCGTACTGCAATGTACGTAGGTAGACCTGCTGACAGGCAGCAGTGTGTCATGTGGTAACAGGACAGTGCTGTGTGTCTGTTGCAGTATCACTGGTGCCAGGCTGTACTTAAACCTCTCAGACCAAAGCTGCATATTTGCCCAAAATCACAGGCATTAGTCAAGAAAACTTCTTCCTTCAGTTCGGACCCCAGGGCAACAGCAGCCGCTAACAGGTGTGTATTTCTGTAGTACTGTGAAGCAAAGTGCATTCCTAATTTGTATGACAGCAGTTAGCTTCTGTCCGTTATAACATAAGCAGTATTCCTACAATAACAGGAAGAGTTTCATTCAGGTCTGCCGAAATGTGATGCTGCATCACTGGTCCAGTGGTTCTTGACTTTCTGATGGAATATAGTGCCTTCATTTTCTAGAGGTCAGAGTCTGAGATTCCTTTGAAATGCTGGGATGTGACACTGACACAGCAGCGCAGTGTCAGTGTTACATCCCAGCAGACTGGTATCATCATTGACACTGCTCCGAAACTCAAGCCTCAAAGAGCAAGATGTTTGTTTTCAATCACGGTGTGCATTTTATGACAATAAATGTGGCTAATGTTTCTTCATGTGAGAGAGCAACTAACAGAAATTTGTAGAAAATTGAAAAATTAGGGGTTTTGTAATTTGCAGTCCGTTTTAACAGATGTAATTCAATTGATGAATTGTGCTTTAGAATTACCAAACATTCTCATTAGTGGTGATGAATTTCATAGTTTTGCGATTATGATCCATATGGTTTATTACTTTCCTAGCCTCACTGTGAATGGTGTTACCCTCTGTTGTGCTGCTGTCATTTGTTAGCTGTGCACTTGATACCTATCCTGAAGTCAAGTGTGCATAGCTCTAATGAAATAGAGCACAACAGAAAATAATAGTAATAACTTGCATGCACAAGACACAACTACACTCCAGCTAAGTATGTGTGTAATAATATAGAAAGAACCTTTTTAGTCACAACTAAGAACATTTATTTTATGTATGAGAAACTTTTGCTTCTGGCACGTGTTGGCCAAAATGGGCTGTCCTCAGGTAATACATAATATCCAAATATACTAAGAAGATTTTGAATAATCCATGACAATGCACTAAGCTGATAGACATGGTAACAAAACCAACAGTTGCATATAAGTGTAAAGAGTATTTTATATTAAATTAATGTAAGGTACTGTTAGATGTTTATGTGCGTTTGTTGGTTTGGTACCGTATCTAATACTGCACTTTAAACTGTTGGTACGTAATGACATATCATTTTGCAAATAACAGTCTTATATTGAAGGGTGTATATAGGTATCGGTTGTACTGCAGTCTTTGATGGAATGTAGTTGCAGGGAAAATTTCTCTGGGCAGTCTGTAGAATTTGAACCATTGCGATCAAGGCAAAGCCAGTGTGGAGTGTACTGGAGGAGGTGTGTGTGTGCATGCGCGTGCGCGTGTGTCATGAATGGAGAGAAGTTGAGAGTTCTTTATTTGTAAGCTGTTTTTAGAATAAAAAATGCGGTTAGGTGCTGAATGGATAATGATTATGGAAAACAGGAAATTAAAGAGGGGCCAAATATATCGTGATAGTATATAGAGGAAGGATTAAAATATAAAAACATAAATTATGGAGAAAACATATTTTGCAGGAATCTGGGTTAATATGTGCATTGTTGTTTTGTATGTTCCATTTTTTCAAGTAAATGGCCTGAATAAATTGGAAGATTTTAGTTATAAAAATAGTATAGAAGGTGTTTAATGTTCATAATATTAATGTGCGGAAAGAGGGTATGTGGTGAGGTGAGGGTGTGTGGTGAGGTGAGGGTGTGTGGTGAGGTGAGGGCGTGTGGTGAGGTGAGGGCGTGTGGTGAGGTGAGGGTGTGTGGTGAGGTGAGGGTGTGCGTTAAGCTTATATGGTTGGTTGAGACATTTGTGTATTAAATAATAATTCTAATTGCACTGTATAGTCTTGTGTTGATTTGCTGTCCGTTAATAGATTGACAAACAGATTGTTATAAGATATTGAAGAGAGTGTTTTGTTCCATGGTATTTTGATCATTGAGTTGGTTTTGTGAAACCACAATGTATTGGTTACTGGTCATTAACAGCTGTGCAAAACACTGCCAAGTTCGAAGCACATCTTGTGGGTCCCTCACTGTATCTTGTGCACACAGGTGTGGTCACATGGGGCATGCTGAAGGGCATCCAGGAGTATGGTGCAGGGAGCAGCACGACACACTGCCATCTTGCTGCATGGAGCTTGAGAAAGCCAAGTGAGTTGTCTCACCTGCTGGAACAGAACCTTAATACATGGTCACCACCAGTTCATAATACAGATCCCGGTTTTACTCAGTTCCTGCACTCACCTGACAGGTCTCTTTGTCTTGCATGTTACTAGGGCAGAGTGATGTTTGTGAGGCTCAGTGCCTTATGTTTTGTGTGTGTGCGCGTGTGTGAGTGATTGGCTGATGATGGACAGGCAGGTCTGACTGCTGAGGTCCATGTCTTCTGGGATGTGGTAAGGTGTGTGTAAGGTCTTGGAGGTCAAACACTCCAAGAAGGGTGAATTGCCTGACCCTGCAGATGAAGGCAATGTCATCCTTCAAAATGTCAAAAAAGACTTGCAAACAAAATGGAGCCACATACTTGAAGACATGGTTCTTTGCAGTGCCACTGTGAGACTGACCCTACAATGCATATTTTTGTTCATTGCAGACAGCAGATACAGTGGGTGTCACAACAGCTCAGCAGTGAGGCAGTGAAGTGCAGGCAGCTGGAACAAAAGAACTTGGCTATGCAGCAACACCTGGAGGATCTCCTGGGGCATAACTATATATTGGTGGAGAAACAGACCATGGATGCAATACAGCAATCCTTCAGTGATTTCGAGAAGTTCATACAGAAACTGCGGAACTTGGGGTATTACCTGTACCTAAGTTGTTGTTGTTCTTCTTCCCTCCTCCTGTCTCACTTTGTACTTTGCATAAAATACCTAAAAAGGCACTGCATTGTGTCAGTTGGTAGGCCTGTTGTCAAGTCATGTAACACATGTAATTTAAAAAATATGTTTCTAAAGTGTGGGGATTATGGATGCAGTCAAAAAGAATATTCTTAAACTGTATATTACATATCATCAGAATACTGCTGAAACTGGATGTGAAGTTGTTCTGTTCACAGAATGACAACAACACATTGTGCACATGCCTGTGTTCTTTGTACATCTTACAGTATTGTAAGCGTGAAGAAAGAATACCAACAAGATGCAACAATATATATGCTTTATTGTAAATTCCAGATGTTGATTATTGACTACAGTCTCGACATGTTTCGGGCATCTTTATGCCCATCATCAGGAGAAAAGACATGTTACTGCATATGGGGTATATTTGCTGGTAGTGTTGGATGTGGCAGGTTGCGGTTCTGTGGTGCTACGTTGTAGGGTGTGAGCACTGTGAAGGTTGCTCACACCCTACAACTTAGCACCGCAGAACCGCAACTTGCCACATCCAACACTACCAGCAAATATACCCCATATGCAGTAACATGTGGTCTTTTCTCCTGATGATGGGCATAAAGATGCCCGAAACATGTTGAGACTGCATTATATATATTTTGCATCTTGTTGGTATTCTTTCTTCACGCTTCGCTCACGATGCACGGTCACGGAAACATAAAGCTTACAGTACTGTAAGTTTCACTCTGGCTAGAAGCTGCCATGCATAATGCTGACAGCTTCATAATTGCTTGTGATATTTGAGGTTCTCCGCAAGGGTGTTGCTGAAGATGTAGGTCTGCTGGGTTGCAATACTGTGTCCTTGGGCAGGTGGTTATCAGCATGTCATAGGGTCATGGGGTCTTCATCTTCAGAATCAGACTGTCCTTGGCCTTGAAGGAGGAACATCAGGAAGTGCTCACCCTATGACACAGTGGCACATCCCACAGGACTTAGATCTTAAAGAGAATGCTGCTGTAACGAGGTCTGGGCGAGTGAAGCACTTGCCTCAGGCATGCACAGCTGCAAGGCAGAGAAGAAATATGTTAAATATGCATCCACTGTCCCAGGCACTCTCCCATGCCTAGACTGAATGGTGTGCTGTCTCGTTTCTTATGTATTTGCCTTTTTACAAACGAACAAAATTTGCACAGGAACAAAGTGTCATATCCTTGCCATGGGTGAAAAGTAATTTAGTTACACCTCTGACATTGTCTGTGGAAGTACAACATTGTATTTGGCAAGCTGCAATGGCACATCATGTATTGGCAGCAGATTAATATAGTAATTGGAAGTGTAACACAGTATGGCACATGTTTAGGGGCCCCATCATTTCTGCCATGTCCCAGTTCATTGTAATGGGTACAAAAGTAGAGCAGCTAGTTCAGTCCAGAATGCAACCTGTTGCCAGTAACAAACAGAATTTTAGGTTTTCAGACCTTCCTGGTGGTGGTTGTTCCATTGATGGTAATGTTTCGCACTTTCACACCATGTTGTGTGGGTTTGTTCCAGCAGTTCAGACGGATGTACTCTGTCAATCTTCAGGGTGACGGACTGTGTGTTAGGTGGACGCTGAAGTAGTTCTGATGGCAGCCAAATTCCCTCAGACCTTCTTGTATGACCGATACTTTCTTTCCCCATGCGTACTTTTAGCATCTACCTGAATCAGAGTCCATCTTATTGAGGGTGGAGGAAATGTGTCCCTTCAGAATATCAGAACATGGTGTGAAAACCCCCACAAGACCACCATTTCGACAAAGAGAATAGTCTTTTCTGTTGGTTAATGTTTGAGAACTGAGCATGTTTCCCTTTCTGTTTTTCTGTAGTACTGATAATGTCACTTTTCCAGCCTCAGTGAACTTCTGGATGCAGATGTTTTGAACTCATTGGAGAGCCTTGAAACAGACAAGCAGCAGCTGTCAGTCCTTATCAGGCAGTTGTGCAGCAGTCCTGCTGCACGTAACAAGTCCAGTCATACTGAACTGCAAGAAGGCTGCGGGTCGTCTTACGTGTTACGAGATGTCGGTATGAGCAGACAGCAGCTGTCGCAACACGTGGGAGTGGATGTGGGAAGAGACTCAGCTTCTGTCAGCATGTAAGATAAACACAACTTGACTCTCTATGACTTTCAATTTGCATTCCCATGACAAGTGTATTTGACAGATGTGCCATTAGCTGTGCATTGTACAAGGAGCCAAATAAATGATTGTACTACTTTCATGACAGCTTTGTGTGGCAAACATACGTACTTTAATATTGCCTGGTCACCGTAAATGCATTCTTATGACTTGTGCACTTGGAGATGCGATGTACCAAATGATGCTGATTGTCTACACATGACTGACTTATGTGCTTGTCAAGTATAAACAAATCATGGGAATGCAACAACAAGTCTGAGTTGAATAAGGCAACAAACATTGGTCATACCTTTGACTCATGTCATATTTACAGACACTTGGTGGGAAACAGGCAAGTTACCAATAGTTGTGCAAGTATATCTTTCCCATAACATGACAAGTATCTGTAATTGACAAATGTTTGTCAAATATGCCAGTCAGCAGTACATTGCTTAATAGAGATGCCAGTTGAAAATTCCACTGGGTAGCTTTGTAAAACTTTAGAATTGGTGGATATTATGCCGATGTTTTGTGTCAAAAGTTTTCTCTTTGTCAGAGAAAAAGCCTATATTGTTGTTGACAGGACCACATGAAGCTGGTACAGCAATACGACACAAAAGAGCAGACTACAACAGCAGAATGTGGTTGATGGCTGGAGGAAAGTTGTGGAGAAGGTGCACCAAAGAAGAACCTGCATGGCACATATATCCTGCACCAGACGGTGCAACTGAAAGACAAGCAGCCGCTTGGTGCCCATCTGTGCTTCAGTAATCCTTCATGTCACATTTGTAGCTCCAGTATGTTCAGTGCTGTCCCCTTGTGACAAGTTCATCAGGAATTACCAGGTGAAACTGTTCCTGCATACTGATCCTCCATCTGTAGGGTTGACCATCCTTGTTACCACCAAATCAGTTGTGAAAAAAGTTTTATAGATTCATTTATTTTATATTTTGTTATGTTTTTATACCACAGTGGGGTGACACGTCATTTTGTGCTGTGCCTACAGGCTGTACAATAAAGTGCTTTGTGATTTCACTTGGGCCAAGGAAACAGTGAAAACAGATGTTGTGGGTTAAATGTGGCCGCCTGCACTGTGCACTGCACACCTCCCATCCATCAGCAGTGGTATGAAACTAAAAATTCAAAGAAAGAGACTGAATGGTACTGACAATAGACAGTCCTCATGTTATATGACAACTGTCATCCACCACTTCTCTGCTCTGTGTGTAGGCAGTCAGCATGCTGGGTCATTTTGGTATGATAAACAGGCCAAAAGGAAGTGGAAGCTGATAGCTATCAGAAAAAATGACTTTATAAAAGCAACAGCTGCAAGGAATGGGGAGATTGGTAGACAACATGTGGGCAGAGAATGTGTTCATTCTTTCTTTGGCCCAAATTCAGTAATACCACAATCTTGTTGTGTCTCATGATGTATCACCATTAGAGAATGACTGGATAGTGGTTATGGGGACACATTCATGAATGGATTATATGTTAAAGTGTTTATCACACAGCCTGTGTTTGAATCCAGAGGCTTCAGATAGTCGGTTGTCTTTGTAAAGTTTGCTAGGGCCAGAACTTGATTTGTGTGCTGTTTGACATGATTCGTGGGGTCCCTCATTATGTAATATCTGCATTGGCAACTTCATTACTTCTCACTGGTACAGGCATTTTTTAAACACTTTTCTTGCCAATATTTGCAGTGTTTCTCCTGTGAAGGTAACAGATTATGTGAATAAAAATCCAACAGATGCAACAGTATGCAGATATTTATTTACTGCAAATCTACTCTACATGTTTCATGTGTCACAGCACCCATCATCAGGAGTATTAAAGACTGTACCCGCAGCCTCTGGTACAGGTCATACTACTTGTACTGCTACTCCCCTCCAGTGTGGTAGGGGAGTAGCGGTACAAGTAGTATGACCTGTACTGGAGACTGTGGGTACAGTCTTTAATACTCCTGATGATGGGTGCTGTGACACCCAAAACATGTACAGTAGATTTGTAGTAAATAAATATCTGCATACTGTTGCATCTGTTGGATTTTTATTCACATTGAATTACGATGCACAGAACCACGCGCTTAAAAAAGTAACAAATTATGTTTCATAACTACAGAAAGCAACTGGTAAAATGATTGATTGGGCATATACATGAGCTGATCATGATAAAACATTAACATGTTTCAGAGGGTGGAAACAGAAAGAATGTAAACTGGTAACAGCATTTCTAGAAGGGTTGTACCATGGATTAGGTTATAAACATTGCAACCAGTATATAAGTTTTGTGAAGGTGTGAAACATACTGGATGTTGAAAATATTCATGTTGTGCCATGTGCAAACTTAAGATAAGTAATAAACCAACATCGCTTTACACTAAAGGATTGTATTAAATCTTCCTGTATTTTCTGACACTGTTATTGCCAACATCTTGCAGTCTATGCTTGGCTTTCATCAAGGAAAACATTTATATACAGCAGTGCAATGTTGTGTGTGCATGTTTTGCTTGATGACAGCCCAGCAGAGGCCAAAACATGGCAGAAATAACGCTGTAAACAAATGTGGCAGAAATAATGCTGTAAACAAACAAAAGAAGGGCTGGTATGGCCATCGGGTGTACAAAGATAGTTTTTTAAGTTAATTACACTGTTTTGTTTGTCACTTCTGATTCTCAAAGCCAAAGATGCTGTCTAGGAAGTCTGTGAAGTTATGGGGGTCTGCAGGTGAGAATGGTTTGAGTGTATCACAGTCCATATGTTGTAGTGTGCGCTGCAGATCTGTGCACGTTGTGTACTGAACATGTCCATCTTCATGAAGCTGCTGCGCTAGCTCCAGCTGGTGGTTGTCCATCAGGTCCTCATTTATTACAACCAGTAGTGGTTTCTTAGCACTCAGAGCCTCCAGGCAGCTGCCTGCACCTGCATGACTAATGACCAAGTCTGCCTGTTGGATGTCCTCGGTAATGCTGTCCTTGAACCGGAAGTACTCTACCTGCATATTGCCAATCAGTCCAGATGGAGGCACAAACAGCCCATGACCAATCTGCATTGTTAGCTTTGTGTAGCCTCTGGTTCGGAGTACCTGCAGATAGAGCAGAGGCACCATAGCTGCAAAATCTACAGGTACATGGTTCTTATTGAGCTCCTGTGATCAAGAGATTCTCTGAACATTTGAGATTTTGTAGTGCTAGAAGTTGGATTGTGGTCTCTCATGGACATAATATAACCTAAGAATCTTTCTCGATAAGGGGTCTTACAGTTTCAGTACATTCAGCTGACTAGAACAAAGTTCTTTCCCATTAGGCTTTACCTAATTGTGTTTTCCTGTCATTACTATTGGGAAAATTACTGTTTTTGAAATACATATATACATTACATTAATCAAGGATTCTGTTTACTAACAGTCAATATTCCAATGTGGGGAGGGTCCACAGCACCAGAGAATGCCGGTGAAGGCGCGGTTTTCCGCATCCATCCAGACTGGTGCTAGGGTGCACCCAGCCTCCTGTACAATGGGTACTGGGTCTCATTTTCAGCGGTAGAGTGATTGGGGCATGGCATTGGCCACCCACTCCCATCTAGCAAGAGTAGAGCTGCACCTCTACTCCCCTCTAGGGTGAACTTTACCAATTCCATAGTACAAGAAAGGTAGAGATGTCAGTCTGGAACATTGCCAACCATCTAACTAACTATACAGTGTCATAATCCAGAAGTGGGAAATCTTTCAAACTGAGGCTTCATCATTGAACTCTGTTTTAAGCCAATTCATATCTTCATAACATATTTCTGTAGGAGTCCACTTTAATATTATCCTTACAGTGATATCTAGATTTCACCCTCTCTTTGCTAGAGGTTTAGAATAAAAATTCTGTATTCATTTCTTCTTTTCCTCATTCATACTACACATTTTAAACCTCCTTGTTATGTAATTGTCTCCATTCCTCCATGAGTGTTGCAGGTATGTAGGTGTTGGTGAAAGGAATTATGTATGTGAGTTCAAAGGTAAGATTGTGTTTAGGATGGGAGATGAAGCTGTGTCCGTGGGTCAGTGTTTTCTGATGTCTCAGTGGAATGTAGTGCCTTCATTGTCAGGGGCTGAGTGCAGCTGAAGGCACTACACACCTTCAAAATGTGAAAAACACTAACCAACTGACACATTGCCACATCAGTGTTCAACAAAACCAATGGGAAAACCTTAAACCTTGCAAGATAGCATTCCCTATACTGTGTACCTTGCAGCCATTAATGTGTACCAAACATATGACCAGAAGCAGGATATTCATCATATCCTGCCATTTTCTGCCTCTGTAGAAATCATTTTCAGGTTTAAGCAAAATGTATATTATATACACCTCCTAACCAGTGACATTGTACACTGGATGTATGAAGTTCACAACAACAAACTATTATAAATCATGGCAAAATAGTAACATGCTAGGTGTACTGAAAATCAAACTGGAAGTCTTGTAAGTCAAACTATATGTATGCCAAGGCTGCATGATGTTTAATGGCATCTTGTAGAAACAGGCTGTCCTATAAGTGCGAATGTGTGCACATCAAGGGTACCTGATATGTTGGCAGATGCAGGATCCTACATGTACACATCTTAGGTACCCAGGATTTTCTGCAGTAATGCACACCTACACAATTTAAGCTATTACAAATGAACAAAAACATGTACCAAATTTGTTCCTTTTCCTTCAGTCTCTGCAGCATTTTGGTACAGGGGAGAGAGAATGATCTGTGCAACACACTTCATCAAAGATGGAAGTATACCAAAACATGTGCAAGAAAACCAACATAATAATTTTATTTTTAACCTGGATCAAGAGTAAGCATCTTCAACACACATTGGAACGCAAAAAATGAAAATAAGGTCGTGGTGGACAACTGAGTGGGTTAGAACATAACCTATATAACCGATATATTTTCTTCCACTTAAATCACTTCAGCATCCACCTGAACCAATTCAGTTACTCGGAAGAAGGCGGCAGTTCATTCCTACAAAAGTCGGAACAAACAAGGCACATGACACGGTATAAATACTCAAAAGGCCATCACTTGAATCATCACTGGTTAAAGATATTTCTAATTATTACTTAGATTTTATAATTTCGGTTAACGATTTTGAAGTACGAAATATGTTTTATACATACATACACATCCTTAAAGGATGAAAACTGCTATCTTAGTATGACTCATACAAATCTTACGTGCCTCATAATGACTAACCTCCCAGGCTACTCATTAAAACGAAAAGAAAAACGACCTTTGTACTGGTTGCTATTTTGCAGTACTGCTAACAGTAATTCACGAGTACTTGAGTTGACAGCAAAGATGTGTGTAGTCCGGTGATCGCAAATTCATAAGTAACACAACGGGTAAGATTCCTCGTTTCATAAAGTGAGCCATATTACAATTCTGGCACATGAATGACTCAATATGGCTTATACTTTTGTACCTTTTGTTATACAACGCACAATCTTGTTCTCTTTACCTCTTAACAGAGAATTTGGATGTATTATATTGTTCTTAAATATGTAGTAACACTCAATTACAAGAACCCTTAACGAGCGTTGCCATTTCTTGCTAATATTGCATTATGATAATCTTTAAGAGGTAGTGTGAATATTCAATGGAGAAGTTCCCATACCAAACACTATCTTGGGCCTTTGGTACACTACGTAGCACTAAGTAGCGAGATTTTCAGTGTGTCTGCCTTTATGATGAGTCGTAAAGGATGTTGTCCACTTACACGTAGAACTTTTTGGCAGGAAAGAGTCGAAATAAATAGGTCAAATTTTGTAGTTCCTACAGTTGCAAATACATGCCCCGACGCCATTTTGGGTTGTAACGCAAAGGCTTGTGGTTTTCGAGGAATGGCGTAGGCTTGTCGTAGGCCTAGGTGAGCTAGCAATGTTCTAGTACATATTAGAATTTAATTTTCATAGACTAGGAAAGCAGTGTATATGTGTGTCCATGTAACTGTTGCTGTATATAAACTAGCAAGAAGACGACGAAAACATCGTTCCTTGAAACAGCTTTATCATCATAACTGACATCTTGCTTTTTCCGAGAAGACTTACACCTGAGCGGGTGGAATTATTCGTCTTGGATTTTTACATTCCGTCGTTTCGGTTACTCCAAGACTGGCCCCTGGACTTCCTTTGTGTATAAACCGATATGACGTGTCTGATAGTTATTTTTGGAGGTGCTTGAGGCCATTGTGATGTGGGTGCATACTATTGATTCGCCTGTCCTTGATAAGGTGAAGGTAAAGTTTTCTTTTCCGAAGTGCCACGCCATGAAGATGCATGGGGGAGTGTAGGCATACCTCCATATATTCTTAACGTGGGTAATAAATGGAGGTGAGTGGCTACCTTCACGCTTTTGGCCGCTTTGTCCTTTCGAAAGATCTTGTGGTATTTATTGGATGGGAAGTGGGTGGGCTACTGATCTGGTCTGGACATGATGGCAGAGGAAAAAATGTATTGCCTTCGTATTGGTGTGCTGAAATTAGAATGAGTGTACTGTTGTTGTACTGGTCACGTCCTCACGAAATATTGAGTAGCAGATGCCGATCCGATGTTTACTTACATGATGTTTACAAACAGGTACTTTGCTGTAGCATTCTCATTGTGGAAGTGAATGTTCAGTTACTTATTTCTTATAAATACCATATTATTCCTGCAGTTGGTAGAAGTTAACTCAAAATCGTGTGTTAGATGGCCATGTTTGAACATCAAATTAATACACGGAAAATATGGCAAAATGGTGTGGTTAATGGTTTCTTATAATATGTAAGTAATTGTAACTTTGCTCAATTGAGGCATGTATTATTTTAGAAATGTAACCTGTTTGATACTGCAGACTTAATTGAAGGCTGGGTACACATGCAAATGTGATGATTACTTAGTAGTGCTGGGCTGCTTAACCTCAACTCATGGGATGTTCTACTCTGTTTTTATGGTAATGCATTTTTTACCAACCTATATGTGTGTTCTAGAAGTCCTGCAACACCGAACTAGCGCCATCAGCCCTTCCGTGTTAACAGTCTGCAGCTCCTATGATAGAGTGTTAGGATTTGTTAGCCCTTCAGGCACATTTCTCCAAAATTTTGATGTGTTTGTAAAGTCATCTTTAGAGGCCTGTTGGGTTCCCCTTCCAGAGTATCAGTTTATCATTTGGTGCTTTGCTTTGCACACCCTTGTTGGCAGAATGGCCAACTTTTCTAAGTTAACTTAATTGATCTTGAACTTTGGTGATAGGATGTAGTTGGTTAATTTCATAGTCATGGCTGGACATGTTTTATGTTTGTGTTTACAAGTTTTCAGTTTGATGGAAATGGAGGTGGGGTAGCACACTTGGTGTAGTGACTAGGCTGTGGGCTGGCTGACTGAGGAATTGTGGTTTGATACCCAGCAGGGGCAAGAAGGTTTTCTCTTCTGCATGTCTGGACTGGCTGTGTGACCCACCCAGTTGTGCCCTGGGGAGTGGTGGCTCTTGCTGTGTGTGCACTATGTGAAATTGGCAGCTGTGCAATGCTAAAAATGCATTTATGTATTATTCATAACAGACATACAGTTTTATATAACTCATGATGCATGCTGGTTTAACAAATATTGTGCAATGTGTCTTGATGTAGCTTAAGAATTTTCAGTTGAGGTAAATTCATCAACATAGTTGCAGGAGTGGGATAAGACTTAATTCATTTAGTGCAGACCCAACAATGTACTGTTTTAATTTTTTTAAATTTTTGTTGGAAGATTATTGCATAACTTGATACCTATACTATGTGTGCTTTGTGTGTGATTAATGTGGTTAGAATTTGGCATATGGGGGGTCATGTTTATATCTTGTCTTTAAATGTTATATGTATGAATTTCTTTGAGTTGTTAAATGTTGAGAGTGCTGTGCTTAGTGCAGAAGTGGCATACAGTGTGCTGCCACTTGTGACAAATGGCAACAGCATAATAGTGTATATTATCATGTGACTTCTGTAGACTGTGTGGCCTGTAGACTTTGTTCCATGTCTCAGTTGCTGCAGATAAAACTAAGCTTATGTAGTTGACATAAAACCAAAATAGACAATGAAATCATTATGTTATATAATCATCTGAGCTCTTTCTGGGAACAGTATCATGTGAGCTTCTGGATGAAATGAGCGAAACATGTTAGGCCATTGCATTCAGTGAGGTGAGGTGGATTTCATAGAAACATTCTTGAAAAAGAATGTGTAATTTGAGGTGGGAATTTGTATATACTGAATTCTGTCTCTTGCACAATGTCATTACTTAAAATGTCACATGATTCACATGATGTAAAGCTTTTATAGTTTTCTTCTTGCAGCAAGTTCATTGTAGTATGATTTTCATGCCTTCGTATGGGAAACTAAAACTTTTAGGTGGTGCATGTTATTATGTTATGTTATGTGTGCTGTGTGGTTAGAATAAACAAATGCTATATGTACCAGCACCCTGCACTGTCCTGCAACTGTGTGATGAAACCATGTGTGCAGTTGGTGACTATGGTGGAAAAATGAAAAAAGAACACATGCAGGGAGTACATGCATTGCCATGAATAAGACAGGAAACCTTTCAGTTTATGTTGAAGACTGCCTTGCATAAACCATGTACTAGATCAAGAGGCACCAACACTGTTGCTGTAGCATCAAAATATGTTATCATTTAATGGGATATAACAGGTGTTTGGTGTTGGTACTTACAACATCTGTGCACGTGTATGATGGTCACAGACATGTCTTAACACAGTCTGAGTGTAAAACAGACTTTAGCAGGTGTTAGTCTGGGTCAGTTTGTCATGTTTATTCTTAGTATCAGCAGTAAAATGAGTACCAGATCAGTAGTGGCAGGCCCCATTGGTGTTACTCCATTAAGTTTCCTGCTGTTATGTAACTTGAATATTTATGTCATTGTTCAGTAAGTACTCGTGCTTGTCCTTGTTACTGACCGACAAATAATGTCATCATACTAAGCATGTGTTATAATCTTCAGTGACTCTTCTTTGCTATTGTACAGCAGTGAGCAGACTCTTCGTGGTTTTTGGGTGGAGAGGGGGGGGGGGGGGGGGGGGGGGGGGCCGGGGGGGGAAAAAAAAAAATGGCCCGGGCGCGATGAAGTTTTTTTTTTTTTTTTTAAAAATTATGAGGGAGGGAAAG
>Ga0123355_10001631_pt1 | contig 31300 bp, 11 predicted proteins | sample TergutEmb28metaG_3_FD_89872 | JGI IMG/M metagenome (GOLD analysis project Ga0123355, IMG submission 89872) | Embiratermes neotenicus P1 segment gut microbial communities from Petit-Saut dam, French Guiana - Emb289 P1 | ecosystem: Host-associated > Arthropoda: Insects > Digestive system > Gut ... | reverse complement strand
GGGGGGGGGGAAATTAAATGAAAAAAAAAACAGAAATGTCTGTAACAGAGGTGTTGTACTAAAATACAGGGCAAATAAAATTTAAGAACAAGGTAAAAAGAAGAAATATAAAAGGAAGGGAATGGAGGAGCGACAGAATCAGAAGGTAAGGAAGAAGAACTGGGGGGAAACTGGAGGAAATGAAGATTTGAAGTAAGGGTACGAGTAGGAATGTCGGTAGTGAAGGTTAAAAAAAAAAGTATATACCGAGGGTAAACAAGTTAGTGTAAGAATGATTGTCCAATACGAAATATGGTCCAGAGTACGCACAGAATTAAGAAAATTAAGTTTTTGTGAGATATAAATTAATATTTAGCACAAAAGTTTTATTTTATATTTCTTTCTGGCAACCGTGATCATCTTACTTAATCCCTTTCGATTTTGGGATCTGAGGAATGGTTGAAAAAGCCTAGGCCTGTGTACTTGTCAACTGCTGGTACTTAAACTGAAAGGAGTCGCTACTGCAGTAAGCGTTGTAATGACACGCTGTTCTGGACGACAGGGAAATCGTAAAAACATACATACATACATACATACATACATACATACGTACGTACATTCCATGGTTCCACATCACGTGTGGAACATATGATGAATACACAAATATGCACGATATCCGTGATCCTTGATCTGTACTCCTCGCCCACTATTTTTCGGGTGATAAAATAGAGAAGAATGAGATGGACGGGGCATGTAGCGCGTATGGAGGAGAGGAGAGGCTTATACAGGGTTTTGGTGGCGAAACCTGAAGGACAGAGACTACTTGGGAGACCCAGGCGTATATGGGAGGATTGTATTAAGATGGATCTTCAGGAAGTAGGATGTGGGAGTATGGACAGGTTCGAGCTGGCTCAGGATAAGGACAGGTGTCGGGCACTTGTGAATGCGTTAATAAACCTTCGGGTTCCATAAAATTTGGAGAATTTCTTGACTAGCTGAAAACCTGTTAGCTACTCAAGAAGGACTGTGCTCCATGAAGTAAGTAAGCAAGTAAGTAAGTAAATAAGTAAGTAAGCAAGCAAGCAAGTAAGTAAGTAATTAAGTATACACAATATCCACAGTGTAATGTATCATTAAGCGAATTACAAAGAAGGTATGAAGGGAAATTCTAAGATTCTAACCTAGGTCCATGGCGTTTCTCCTACACACATACTAATTAATCACTAAATTACCGCACCATTCGACACTGTTTACCCTGTGTTGTCAAAACAGCATCGATAAGGTAAGGACGCAACTAAGAAGCTTCGTTAGTCGTGCCGTACTTATCTCAGGCGCGGGGAGTCCTGCTTTCGATCTCAGGGCTGTTCGCGTGGGGATTGTTGTGAATCAAATGGCATTGGCACGGGTTTTTCTCCTAGTACTTCGGTCCCGTCCCCGTCTCTCCCCCCACGTATGCGCTTATATGTTATCCGGTGGACGATAATGGGTCAGTAGAAGCCGCAGTTCCATAGACACACTGTCTCGCAACGCCACAGGTAACACGTATGTAGAAATTAGGAGTGCCCTTGTGGTCACACTGTCGTGCTGGTAGCACAGGGACCATGATCAATGTACCAAGACGCGTATTCGTGAACTCGACCTAAATATCTGTCACTCTGCCATTCCTTTCATCACTACAGGAACATTATAATTCCCCCTACCCCCTTCCAAGTTTAAGGCCGCTGATCTGCCAACACGTACAGAATAGTGTCAGCGGACGATAGTGCCAGACACGGTCTGTTCAGTCTTATCGTCCGACAAGAATCCCATGTTCAATATTTCTGTAATTCAGCAAGCAGTGACACTTCTCGTTTGTACTCTTGAACCCCGTGGACGTTTATGGTTTTCCTCGGTCACTCATTGACAAGTGCTTAGATGGTGCCACTAGTTTAGTCCACTACCACTTGCTTCCTTGTGCTTTCAATTTTTGCCTTTTCACTTCGGTTACAATATTATCTTTAACTTAGGAGCGTGCGTAATGTAGAACGTCGCTGCGTCTAATGCACACAAATGGTGTCAGAGCAGGCTTCTTTGGTATGGACGCAGCTGTTATATTTGTCACTGGTTCACTTGATATCAGTGGGTGGGGCTATAAAGCCTCCAGTTGTGGGATTATTCGTGAATAGTAAATTGGAGTGTATGTGCATGGAAACAGTAGTGTTAATAATATTATTACCGTCATAGAATTGCCTGAAGGAACTGAGCAAAACCACACCACTCCAGTCAGCATAGTTGGTGTCCAGGCCGAGATTCCAACCCGAAACCTCTCGAATACATAATCAGTAGTATTTGTTTCTTGCATTGTTAACTATAATCATCCATACCACCAACAAATACATACAATTTATATAAAATCACAAATCATCAACACACGAACTGTCCTACATGCTTCATTCTCAGGCACACATAATACAACAGCATACAAACCAACACATGCAATTTACATATTACTTACTTCCTAACTTACTCACTCCATGGTGCAGAGTCCTTCTTGAGAAGCTAACTGGTTTGCAGCTAGTCAAGAAATTCCCCGCATTTCACGGAACCCGAAGGTTCGTTACCGCACTCACAGGCGTCCGCCACCTGTCTCTATCCTGGGCCAGCCCAATCCAGTCCATATACCCACATCCCACCTCCTGGAGATCCATCTATGCCCAGGTCTCCCCAGTGGTCTACTTCCCTCCGGTTTCCCCAGCAAGACCCTATACACCCCGTCTCCACATATACGATGTTAAAAATAAGGTGCTAAAGGTGTTAAATATTGGCAGTCATAAAGCTAAAATCGTGAACAAAATTGACAATGTGGTTCTGACTTGTTTTTGAATAAAATTCACCTTGTTTATGATTACATGCATAGAAACATCTAGTAACGAAGTATCCAATGCAAAATAATTAAGTCCTGCCGACACGCAAGTTTTCACAGTACTATCAAGCTTTCGAGAGAGGCGGTTCATTTTTGGTAAAATTATAAAGCCGTTTTTGGTAAAATTATAAAGCCTATAATTACGTAATTATCTCCAAATTAATATTTTAAAATTAGTTGCGTTTATGTTTAAATAAAAGAGTAACTGAAAGGCAGAATTGGAGGCCGGATGTTTTCCCAAAACACTATCCTTTCCTGTGCTTTCGCCTTAACGTATGGAAAAAACATTTGACTGTTGTGGAAGCAAAGTAGTGGGACATATTAACCCTCTAAATAAGAAGGCTATCTAAAGAATATTTAACACTGCAGTTCCTTACCCACAGAAAACACAATGCCTCCACTACAAATGCCTGTCGGTAGGTAATATTTAGGGAGGTGATGGCTGTTTAATGTCAGAAGAGGAAGCAACGTATAAATACATCTAATGGAAAAGTACTGCTATTTGGATGTTAAAGAAGAAGACGAATTTTTATTATGTTACCCAGCACGGATCAGTAGAGTCATAAACAACGACTGTAGCAGTTCTTAAAATTTTATCCGATAAAGACAGTCCTGTCTCTTATTTGTTGGTCGAATCTGTGCCCCTGTTCTGTATGTGTTTGGATTTAGATCGGTTTATCAGAAAGATAGTGTCCCTGTTATAAAATATTAGAACAGAATCATACCAGTAAGATTTCGTAATTGTCATTATTACATAATCTCAGCGATTCGTTATCACTATCAAAATGAAAGCCGAATATAGAGTATATTTGTCCGCAGTATTATGCTTCAGTATTTTACATCACCTGAACAACAGTTATATATATATATATATATATATATATATATATGTATAATTTTTGCCATCCTTCGGTTCAGAATTTACAAGTGGTGCTGGACTTGCTTGAACATTTCATTACGTTTTATGGCCGGCAAGTTGGTATTACTCCGACTGTTAGTTAAGAGTACGGAGGTACTTTTATTAGTACTGTATTCACAATGTAGTTTACTGAAAATAATTAAATTGTTCCGATGTTACTATAATTGGCAGAAATACAGACAATCGGACATAATGTTGTCGTTAGTCTGCTGTGTTCTGCGGTAGAAAATGAGAAACGTAGGCTGAAGTATTACTGAATGAAGTTAAATTGTTAAATTTGTTAGCGACTGTAACACGCGATTGCTGTTATCCAGTGCAGAATGTTTTGCCTTGTCTTATGCTACCGAAAAGCTTAAAAGACTGAAGTATTAACCTTAACGCAGTTTGTCGGTTGTATTTAATTTGTGTGAGACTTGGTTTCTTAAGTTATGTTACGAGTACGAACGGAAGGTTTTCGAGAACTGGGTGCTGAGGGGACTATTTGGACCTAAGAGAGAAGAAGTGGCGGGAGAGAGGAGAAAATTACACAGTGAGGAGCTTCATGATTTGGCTCCAATTCCTTGTTTTAAGCGATGTCAAGTCGAGGAGGTTTAGATGGGCAGAGCAGGTATCAAGCATGAGACAGGTGAGAAATGCTTACAGGGTCTTTGTTGAAGAATCCGAAGGAGAAAGACAGCTTGGGTTACTCTAGGAATAGTTGGGAGGATGATGTTAAAATGGGTCCCAAATAAATTGAATTTGAAGTTGGGAGGATGATGTTAAAATGGGTCCCAAATAAATTGAATTTGAAGTTAATGGACTGGGTTTATTTCGCTTATAGTGCGAATCAGTGGCTCTATTTTCAGAACACTGTAATTAACATACACGTACAATAAAAGGCGAGGAATATCCTGAGAAGCCGAAGAGAGCTGAGTGTTTAAACACAGACTCTGTTCCAACGAGACGTAACATGTGGTCGAGCCTGGCATATCGTAGCATGCCAAAGGAGAGTATGTCAGCTGAGAAATGTTATGAAGTCGTTCTCTTCTCACACAGCCTGCAGCTTTTTGTGTCCCATTACAGAATGTGACATGTGTGGAAACATACACAGGCCTGCACGATAGCGTGATATCTTAAAACGTTTAGGTAACCTTGCAAGCTGTTACCATAATATGCTTGTGCCCGCATTAAAGTTTTCCAAGTCGTTAAGTTCAGTGGATAGGTACCTACGTTTCTGAGGAAAGTGCTACATCCTTCTTCACGGCATAAGTGAGGATATATGGTAGTTTCTGGGACCATTATCTTTCTATGTATCTTTGGAGGTTATATATAACAGCGCTTTTCAAAAAAACGGAATATTTTATTTAAACTTGTTTGTAATATACATAACTTGGTGTTTCGGAGTTTAACCATGATTGAAGCCCTTCCCCTCTTGCAGTGTACATGACCTTCATGGCGAATTGAGGCGGAGTCGATGACTTAAGAAAGGCAGTTCCGTGCGGTGTGTCCAAGTGGACGTGACGGAGGGTAATAGCTGCGTTGCACAAATAACGGGTGCCAGGTTGCCCGGTCGACTAACTTTTTGACAGTAGCTTCTAATATCTGTGAACACTCCGTACGGAACTTGCTCCATGGCCGCTGCCTAGCAGAGCGATGCAGCTCGGAAGCATGTCAGTGACGCGCGCGGTTTCAACAACATCGAGACGCAAGCTGTAATATTTTTTTTCCTGCAAAGCAAGGCGCCCAAGGAAATTCACGCCATTCTGACATACATTAGCTTGTTTCCTTCCTGGTCAGGCTGAGGATTTATCAGTACCCCTGTACAAACCTCGAGGAAGAAAAGACTGGGAGACCTGAAGGAACTGGTCGAATGAGTGCTAAGAGTCGGATAGGACCCTAGAAACCCACACTCTGACGGCAGCAGGACAAGAAAAAAAAATAACGTCCTGATATGAGAGAGCGCCTGGGTGATTACGTAATTTCTTATTAAGTAGTTCATTTACTGTCTATCAATTAAATGTTCTGGCGGACAGTAAATAACCTTGACTACAACAGTTGGCATTAAGTTGATGTGCGTGATGATAAGACACTGTGAGCTTAGAAGTAATTGCTGGTTGAATTGCCTCTTGAACGCTTCAGTGTTAAACTAACCTTTCTGGCCTTTGCAACATCAATGCTAGTCTTCAGGTGACGCCGTGTAGCTTGATAGTTACCAACGATACGGGAAACCCCTGCTACGTTGTTACGATAAAACATGACTTGCCCTTTTTTATGTTTTGCTGACCGTGCATCGCAGTATAATATTGGTAATTAACCAACTTAATGCACAAATTCTTGTTTTATAAGAAGTTTATTATATGCCGCTACATGTTTCGAGCACTATGTGCTCATTATCAGGAGGTCCAACCTGTATTATACAGCATCTGGTATCATCACACTTGTAGGTGGCCGTCCGGTGCACAGGTTGAGGTCCTCTTTCAACCTGTGCACCGGACGGCCACCTACAGGTGTGATGATACCGTATGCTGTATGATACAATTTTTACCTCCTGATGATGAGCACATAGTGCTCGAAACATGTAGAGGCATATAATAAACTTACTGTAAAACAATAATTTGTGCATTAAGTTGGTTAATTACTGAGATTAAGATGACTTGCGCTGTTTTCCATACCAAATATGGAAGCAGCAGGTTCCACCGAAACCCCGGTACCTACCTACCGAACCACACGGCTCCGCATTACTAACACTAACGTTAATGTTCACCGCCGTGAGAACACAAGTTCTCACAAACATTGATTATGTACTTTAGCAGAAGCAGACGAAACTACGTCATGAAACAGAACAATACTGACAAGCTAATGGTCGTTTAGCTGTTAAGAAATTCCCTGCCTTTTATGGAACTGGGCGTTTAATTTCTGTGTTCCTCTCTAACAGCCTTCCGCTGAATCCTGTACTGAACCAAATAAATCCGGTCCATCTTTTCACTGCCCAAAACTTTACAGCGTATTTCAATACTACTATTCCATCGACATGTCTTTTTTCCCTGGCCCATTCCTTTTCAAGTTTTTGTGCTAAAAGTCTATATGCTTTTCTCTTCTCTACCATTATCCATTTGTCTTTAATGCGAAATTGTATCTTTAAATTCTATTAAAATAAATCATCATCACAACTGAACACCTGTATTACCATAATTTAGTATTCATTACAGAATGTTTCGGCCGGCTTGGCCATCTTCAGGTAATATACAAAATATAAATTCTTTTGTTTTACATCAAGATGGCCAAGCTGGCCGAAACATATTGTAATGAATATTAAATTCTGTTTTCATGACAGTTTATTTTAATATAATGGATAGAATATCACAATTGGTTGTAAAGAATAAACGTTAATCTGTATCTTTCTTCAATCCGCTGAAGTTCGAAAGTAATCAGAGCTCATTTAAAAATTATTTTCCTGCTCCACAGTAACTATGCTGCCACTGCAAATACCAATCATTTAATGCTGTTTAGGGTTAAGACATCTGTTAGTGGGGAGTCTGGAATGATAAGGCATTGTAGTTACTAGGCTAGGACTGGAAAACCGAGGAATCTTTCGCTTCCTTTTTGGAGCAAGAGAGCTTCCTCTTCTCACACGCCATGACCGGCTCTGGAACACACACAGACTCCGGTTCAATTGACTGTGAACGTGAATTTTCCACCAACCTCCAGCATTAAAATTAAGAATGAGTGGAGCGCTACTTCCAGTTCCCTATATGCCTTTATGACGTAAACGGGGAAACTTCAACTTCCAAAGCTGTTGAATATGAGAATAACATGACGCATTTGAATACATTGCGTGGGCAGAATGCAGAGCTTTAGACTGTTGAGGGACGTAGTAAATGTGGTGGCGCCTGTGTGGTGTAAACGGATCAAGATGCCGGTACCGTCCCTTGCGTGGGAAGAACCGGCCGCTATTGCCTCGTTTCACCGCTGTCTAAGAAGCTGAACACGAGTAGTGTAAATCCGTGCACGAACGCCGTTGTCTCTTGTCGCTTTGACAGCCCCGTTAAACACTGCCATGCTGAAACAACAAGCGAACATTACAGTGCACGTTATTACATTAACCAATATCCGGATATTCCAGCTTTAATTGTTCCACTTTCACAAAGGAGAAGCACACATTTCTACACTCCACTCTTTAAAATGCGCCTAATATAAAGGCTGTTATTACCGTTTTTGTTTCTTAACTAAAACAAGTAAAGCCCTTGTTGAGACGCTAATCGTTGCCCTGCTAGTCGAGAAACTTCATGCACTTAGTTAAATCCGATGTGTATAGCCGTGTTAAAAGGACTCACCACTGGTCCCTATTCAGAGCCAGATGAATCCAGTCTACATTTTCACATAGTTTAAAATGGTCGTTCCATGTACATCTAGGTCTTGCGACTGTTGTTTTCCTTCTGATTTGCCTTCCAAACCCTTTATGCATTTGTTTTCTCCCAAGCTCGTCACATGTTACTGCAGTTTAATCCTCCTTGATTTCATTTCCGTAATAATGTTTGACGAGAATTACAAATCATGAAGAAATTTATTACAAAATTTTCTCCAACCTCCAGTTAGTCCAAATAGCTTGCTAGCGTCTTCTTCTGGAATATCACCAGTCCTTACAACAGCTTAAGCTCCACAATCGTCAAACAGGCACATATAATTTTATACATTTTATCATTACGATTTTAGATAGCAGATGAGAAGGCAGAAGATTCTGAACTGAATAGGAACAGGAGTCCAGGGATTTAATTTGTTTTTAACTACTTCGTCAGTGCAGTTTTAATTTGACACTGTCATTCCAAAATTCAAATTGGTTCATTCTCAAAGGATGTTTCTGCTTACCAACTGCTCTGAAATTTGTAAATTCTCGTCCCTTCTGTGTGGATTTAGATGCAGATGGGATCCTCTCATTTTGTAGATTGTGGCAGACTGCGTTTCGATGGTGCTTGGCGGCAAATGTGCATCACATTTGGTGATGGTGCTGTTGAGACACGTGTTACGAGATGACACGGAGATTGAAGGATTGCACTGGGCACGACACGTAACTAACTAGTAGAAGATTGCCCATTAGTAAGACCAATAAAAAGTATCAGTGCTTCGTGCATTGATAGCGCTTTAAAAATCAGTTTGCCGTGAAACCTGGTTGCCGTTACTGTATAAGGCGCTTGCAAACAGTAAGGGAGTTACGTAGTTCACTCACCAACAAATGCACTACTTATTAACTTGGTTAAAAGTTTTAAATTTACATTAAAATACACAACAATATATCGCTCCTACAAGTTTCGGTCTTTAATGACCATCATCAGGGAGCTTTATCTGTACCTAACTACAGTTATATTTATGTTAAAACGCTCGGTAAAATTACGTCGTTATATAAATTAGGTGATGTGGCAGCGAATCGTAGAGCGGCATGTGTGTTGTGTGTTGTGTGTAGTGCAGCTGCACTGCACACAGCACACAACGAACCGAGAACAAAACCACCAATGTGGTACTTTAACAGCACAGTCGCAAGCTCCTGATGATGGATGTATTAATGTCCGAAACATGTTGGGTACCTAAGAAGTGAAATAAAATAGCAAGTGACATCAAGTTGGTATTTTTTTCTTCAGCTATTAAAGTGATGCACGGTCCAATAAACATAAGACCTGTGACTTTATGTTGCTGATTTAAATAATACGAGTATTACTTCACTAGAGGGTGATCAAAACAATGAGGATGAGATGGACGAGATATGTGTCAGGCATAAAGGGGACAGAAATGCGTAAAGCGCTTTCACCGGTAAACCTGAAGGAAAGAGACCAGGAACACTTAGGCATTGAATGGAGTGTAATATTAAAGTGGATCTTAAAGTAACAGCTTGGTAGGACGTAGAATGAAGTTACTTATGTGACTCTGAAGTGGATCAAGTGGCGTTCTGTTGTGTACTCCGTAATTAACATAGGGGTTCGGTAAACTGTGAGGAATTTCTTGTCCGAGTTAGGAATTATTAACATTCAGAAAGGGTTCTGCTGCAATGAGTTAGTTCATTGGAGATTGAATATTGTATTATCGCAGTGAAATGTGATGATCGCCTAAACAATATGAAGACGTCCCATTCCTACATCACAGAAAGCACCCAGTCTTCATTATATAAACCAATCGGTTTAAGCCTTTCCGTGCTCAGTGTTATTGAGTTATTTAGGATGAAGAATCGTCTAAGGACGTTTATCTGCGATTTTAGCCTAACCCAGTATTTCAGAGGACGTGTGTAGCACGAAAAACTTTTAACAATGTTTAGGGAAATGTAAATGTTCAGTTAGAGGAATATGCAAGACGTATAAATACGCTGAAGATAAATTGGAGGGCTTTTAATTATTAATGAAAGTGGTACATAAAGCTACCACTGAACTTTAAAGGATTAGAATTTTAGCCTCTTCCGTTTGAAACACTGAACACTTCGTCGCCACTGAGGTACCAGATCGTGAGGTGAAAGGCAACCAGCCTGCCAAGCAAATTCTCAGCTTCCTTGTTAGTTTCACTTCACAGCATAACGAACACAGCACATTGAGTCAGTTCATGCATCCAAGAAGTTTCTCCAGTTCGACGAATTTGTCGATTGGGAAATACCAAACCGTAAATACAAGTAGTGCATAGATGAAAATTGAGAATGAGATTGGAAGCATTCGCGTTGAAGAAATTTCACTAAATTTCTCACGGAACCCACAGATGTGTCACTGATGGGCTAAGATCCAAAGTTTCGGGGACCTGCTCTGTCTCAGCAATCAGAGTCGATGTCTTGAGTCGGTTACTGCTGTTGATGGGGACAAAGCGATCTGTAAAACTTTGGTGTTCAACCCGTCATTGGCGCGACCGTCGGTCCGAGATTAATGTAGTTAAGAATGGATGTTGCATCACATCGCAGCTTACGAATCTTAGCTTCGAAATTGAAGATAACCGTCGTCTGGGACATGATCGCATGTAGTATGTTTCTACCAGACCACACGGCGTTACATCCCAGAAAATAATGTTCATACTTTTTGCCGTAACAGCGCCAAATCTCGTCATTTTTAAATTATTATTGTTCTTAAAGATAGCACTTTTCTGAAATGTGACACCATGTAGACATATATAACGGCTGGGACGTTTTGCTGGAGTTGTAATGCACCACAGAGCTTCGTTTGTCCGTCTGTGTTAGAGATGAGAACCAGTGAATACTGCTATACCCTGTTCGGAACCTGATGAGCTTGTCCGGAGAAGACAAGCCTGAAGTAGAAGCAAACATGTCTTCTATGTTGCCCTGAGGAGTAACACGTCTGCACAGAGGAATTTATACATTGCTGCCAACTATTCCTCGTTTTTGTTAACGCTTTGTATTATGTAGTTTTAGCCGGTAACTCGATGTTGTGTTGATAAGTAAAACTTCCGTATTTATATACCTGATACAATACATAATTGTGTGCAGGTTTTTGTAACTTGTGAGCATAGTAATTTTATAATTCTTGAAGTCTGGAGTTCATGTCAGTGATACGTATATTCCAGTTTCTACGTTACAGTGAACACACTGCGTCTTCATTGCAAAGTTCATTCGTTTAATGTTGTTGGGAGGTGTAAATGTTATTTGTTCTGAGAATCACGTGGAACACGTAAATGCACGGTGAATTCAAAATGAAGAGTTGTTCATTGTTAAGGCAAGCAGTACCACTGGGGCTTTAGTGGTTAAGGTTCATTTTCTGATTTATTCTGACACGTAAGTATAAAGCTATTGTGTCTGTTTCTGTCTAAACATTAAGATACTTAGGCCTACGGGTAGAAAGCTGTGTAATTTGTGAATGGTTCTGAAGATGTTACACTTAGAATTACTTGGCTATTGGAATTCGTGCAACGTAAAGTTCACCCTATAACCCTCAATGAAAACACAGAGGGGAAGTAGATGTACAGTTCTACTCTTTCTTCAACCTCGGCGCTAGATTGCGGTGGGTCGTCAACGCCACGCTCCAGCCGCTTTATTCCCAGCAATGACCGCTACCCATTGTGTAGGAGGCTTGGTGGTCCCCAGGTCCCGTCTGAACGGGTGTAGAAAACCTCGCCTCCACCGGGATTCGATCTCTGGACCGTCCAGCCCGTGGCGAGTTGCTATTCCGACTGCTTTATCCCGGCCGCCTTTGTGCACCGTCTCCTACAAAATATAAGCGGGGCGATGGACAAAGTCCAGGAACAGTTATGATGGCTCTGTGCTCCGATTTCTTATGTACACAGACTTCGCTCTTTTTAGACGAATAGTACACAGCCTCTTGAAATTTTAACGGGAAATTGTTTCGGTTCTAGACATACTTACTACGAAGCGCAAAATCTTGAAGAGAGCAATTTCTATACACGTGTGACGTATTTTGCTTTCAGAACGAAGTTCCGTAACAAAGCCTGCACTCAACAACAATCCGACTGAATAGAACATCTCAGCATAATCTTAGCAACTGACCAACTTGATTCACAAATTCTTGTTTTTTTTTTTACTAAGTTTATTATATTCCTCTACATGTTTCGAGCACAACAGTGCTCGAAACATGTAGAGGAATATAATAAACTTATTTAAAAAAAATAAGAATTTGTGCATTAAGTTGGTCAGTTGCTAAGATTATGCTGGATTTGCACGGTCAGCAAAACATCAAAAGAACAAGAGGATGTAAAACCATATATATTATCAGTATATAATAAGCCAGTAGTGCCTATGATCCTGTGATTGCAATGTCGTTCTAAGAGAGTGAAAAGTCGTAGTGCTGGATTCCAGCATTTTTTTTTGTAGCAGAGTTATTTACCTTGCCAGACAGGCACAAATCGAAATATTCCTTCCTAGGCGCTTCTGCCTACTCGGCGAAGAGCGCCTATTACCTTCTTCTGGTCCGTGTGTCTGTCAGCATATCTGTCCGCAGATATTAGCGCAGCTCCCACTACAAGGGTTTTCGTGAAATGAGATGTTGGCGACTTTCATGAAAATCTGTCGTTAAAATCCAAATTTGGTAAAAATCGGGCAAATAAGTCTGGAACTTTACATGAAATTCTGAGTCAGTTTTATTATTGCGGGAACATTGCATCGCCATAAACGCTGTGTATTCGAGTGGTATGGCATCAGGCTGTTAGGATAGCCGAAGAGGCATGAACATTATGTGAACGGGCCACAAATTTACGTTATGCGCACATTGCCTGTCTTGCTTAATTTGTTGTGGCCTTTTAGTCGATATTATATCTCAGCCTATTTTAACATGCTTTGAAAGATGTGTTAGAGCAAGACAATTAAAATACAAGGTTCAATTTGAAATAATTCTTTTACCGACTTTTTTGTTTTGAGCCTTCTATCCTTGACGGTAAGCATTGTCCTCGTTTGGTTTATTCTCTTGTATTCGATAGAGCTATACGTTTAAACTGAGGTACGTCTTGACCTGTTTGAACACATTATTACACAGGGTAGAAACGCCCGTGCCCCAACATCGTTCCCTTGGAGCGATTTTAATTATGTTTGACACGGCAGGTCTGACAATCGTTCGAAAACCAATTTCAAAATTTCAGCCTCCTGTATTTCCTGATGATGTGTGACTTCCACAGCAACTGACATACGCACACCTTCTTGTGTTATACATATATGTCGGAAGCTGAATTTAAAACTTTAGCCAAGGTCGTAGAAGGTAATTATACTTGCTAGTGCTGAGTGAAATGCATCGTGCTGCAGCTGTGGAGAGACGGGCACGGCCTTCGCGGGAATGCAGCGCCTCTGGGAGCCTTGGCCGGTGCACTGCGTGCAACAGCGGGTTACATTATTGTATTCTAACTCTGAAGGCTACTGACTTCGACGCGTAGCAGTCTTTTTGGTTTACTTCCGCACTTTGTCCATGTTTTATCCTCCCGGTTTTGAAACTTTGACTTTTGGGGAACCGTATTTTATTTCCTGCATCAGATGGTAGGATGAAGTAAGAATTCTTTCTTCCTAGTGACCCTTGGTAAAGTGTATCGAACGCGGGGGCTTCAACCTATCGGACTGACATATACTTTTATTGAAGCGTCAATATAGGAGCTTTGAAGTCAAGCCGACTTTTGATACATATTTTTGTCCTGTAAGTCTCTTTCAGAATTTCTCACATCAGCTATTTCTGGATCATTCTACAGGACTGAGTACAGTCGAATGCTTGGTAGGCCAGTCTGTCTAATTCCTAGTCATTCGAACAAAACTAATCCTTCGCATGAATGAGACATAGTAAGTTGTTGCATTCACGTTGCAGCTGTTCATTCAAACTCGTGTATTATTTTCGTTTCTCGCCTCACACAACCAACTGCGTGACATACACGGGCAAAATTTTGGTTAAACACCTGAAGCCCTGGGCAGGATGTATACACGCTTGTATGCATGCGTACCTACTTACGTGCATATACTTACATAATACAAGACGGTTTCTGATAATCATGTCATTTACTCATAGAGGACTAGTTACTAACAGTGTCTTGACAGGTGGCATTGTTTGTTAGCCTCGATATGTACATACTTTTATCTGTGAGAGATTTCCTTCGAGTTTTGAATGTGTCTTTACCACTAGTAATATTATAATGAATATTAAATAAATTGGGGTATATGAATGAAAGTTGGATTCATCTGGCTCAGAATACGGACCAGTAGTGAGCGTCTGTAAATATGTTAATGAAACTTTTTGTGCTATAAAATGCGGACATTTTCCTCATCAGCAGAACAATATAATTGTTAATTTTAATGTCTGAAGACGGTTTATGCCCCATCGTGTTAGACAAACGAGCATTTTAGGCTGTTGTTGGCAGCTATAAATTATAATATCGCTAGATATTATTGCCACCCAGTACTTGTTCCACTTTTACACTACTTTTATTATAATTCTCTTACGTTGCTAGTTCTAAGAACACACCTTCGCAACCCGCTCCCTAAGTTGCATTCATTTTGGAAGCAGTTAAATATGATCAGTGGGTCTTGAGTGTATGTTATTTTATTTGGATATAAGTTAGTTAATTTCGCTATCAAGAGCTGAAACTGAAACTGAAAGACTGGACGACAAGGAATAATGAATTGAAAAGAACGTGGGAAGGAGCGGTCGTGATCCAGTTTAAAGCAGTGTCCTAGCATTTGTTTGGAAGGACTGAAGAAAACGACAGCAATTTTATGCAAAATTAACTGCTCTACCGACCGATTTTCGAACCGTGCACTTAACGGGTTTAGAGGACAAAGGCTCTACCCTTCTTTATATGGACCACCCCCTTTGGTGTAGCATTCGTAATGTGTATTCACTCACAACAGACTCCTTGCGATTGTCTATTGTCTGGCAGCGAGTTTCGACCTGGTGTGTAGGTCATCATCAGGCCAGTTATACAAGAACTGTATACGAGGCCAGATAATAATCGATCGCAGGCAGAGTATTGTGTGTGGTTGGGCATATCGATACACATTATTAGGTCTGTCCTTCGGTGTCAATGCTTTTACCGGCTTGTGATATGCGATGTGTGCCCGCCCTCATTAAATCGGTCTATTGTAGAAGGATATCTGTGTCTTATTAAAAACGAAAGCGGGAAAGTACTAGTTGATAAAACAAAGTGTCTTAAATGTTGTGATATATCAAATAATACCATAGGTAATTACCGCGAAAATACTTTGTCTTAACTCTCATAGCTTGTTTGTAGAGTTGTAGCTTTTGTTTCCACGGAAGGTCCGCTGAATATGGATTGTGTATTGTGGATCATTGTGTGAGTGAGTCTGTTTTGAATGGTGCTGACGCCTATATTAATGATTATGTACTAAACGTGGAATAACGAGTTACCGTTATATGCATGCCATTTATGTATTTGCAATAAATGAAAAATATTTTTATAGTGTTCATATTGTGGAATTTTTCTCTTAACATATGATTGACATGGATTTAACTATACTCCCTACTGAAGCCATAATCAAAAAGGTGTCGAGCAAAACTTTGTTTATGCCTTCAGTTTCGAAAAGTCTGAGCATGTTCATTAGATCGAGGTTGGAGCTTCTATCAATCTGTCCGATATACTTCTTGGAATAATCAGGACATGTTAAGTGGTAAATTGCATTTTTATACGCGTGTTTGTTCTGGATATTTTGAAATTTTATTTTTATTTATAGTTTTTTTCTATGGTATTATTTTCTTATAGGCGACTTTTAGATTAATGTCCTTGACTAGCTTGGTCGTATGTTTGATTTCTTTCCCTGTTTACTTGAAGGTAATCCATTTTTTGCATATTTCATTCTTGATTTCTGTTGTATGTGTTTTAGCTTGTCGTATGAGAGTTTTCTGTTGTTGATGTGATATTGGTTGTTGTGAAGTATATTTTATCCTGCAGTGTTAAAATAAAGCTCCGCGCAAGAGCGGAATGTGGATCTCACAGTCAATATGACTGCCTAAGGTTATAAGATTAGCAAGAGCAAAGAGGCATATCTGTCTCTTTGCGTACTGCAACATTACACCATGAAGAAGAACGAGTGGCTGGAAGTATAGCTCAGTTGTCTCCTAATCCTCGGCATTAGAGGTAAACGGTTATCTTCATGTCCTGACAACATTGGCTGGACTGGCTCGGACAGGTCTGCATCCCCCACCTTTCGGTGGTTCTGATTGACCACATTCCTTGCAACTCGTCTGTAATTTAACGACATTTTCGCTGAAATCACTTCGGCGGCAGCATTCTTCAAACCCGAAAATGGAGAGAGCATGTTTCTCCGAAACGTCTGCCTCACCTTAAAAGACTCTTTGTTGTCAAAACCCTGGAAACTGCAATCTCAGCAGTTCGTGCGGTATCAGTTAACTGTTGTTTGGAAGCTTATCAAAGGGCTTTTGTACCTGTTGACGATACGAGAAACGGGGTTATGTGAAGCCCTCATTATCGGTAAGTGAAACTGTTTCAAGACGGCGGGGTCATAGACCTGTATTTACTGCAAAATGCGGTGTAAAAATGAAACAGTGCGCATAAAATAAATCTCTACTGCATAAATGACTGTACCGAATTATTTAAACAGTAATTAGAAGGTTGAAGTTCATATAACGCAGTGTACGTAATTTTGGAGTCTTGCAAGATTTTATTTGGGCTGTAGTAACTGCATAGTCATCAGGGCCATAAATGCCTCTAAGTATATTGAGGCCACGAAAAGTCTCATGGGTGGTGGGGATGATGTCGCTCGAGGCTTTCCACACTCTGCATACTGTTATGTTCTTTTGCAGCCCCAACTGATGCATATCAACGAGCCCGCAGTGCCTGTCGCTAACCAGGCTGTAACTTGTTTATGACTACCAGCATACAGAATAGCTGCATGATTGGAGGAGAATATGGGTGAAGTGCGCTGTATGGGGTAGGTTAAGAGCTTGTGGGAGACATGGAGCGGGGTTCCATCCATGGGACCTCTTGCCATGGTCTGAGCATACAAAGAATATTCTAAGTACACTATTGTCACATTGTACGGGGGCCATAATTAAATCAAAGTCTTCTTCTAGAAAAAATTGTCCCCATGAAGCTGCTTATTTAGTTACGTATAATTGAATTAATAACAGTAGTGAAACATGTTGTAGTTATATGTGACATATACTGTGAACTCTTCTGTAAGTTTTGAGTTTCTGACGCCGGTTTTGATGAAGCGTTAAGTTTTCTCGGATATGACTAAAAATGAAAAAGTTTCGTAGGAACTTACTACCTCCATCTTCAGGGGTCTAAGAAGACCAAGAACACATAGGAGAGACTATTTCGACGGCCGTTGTGGACAAATGTGTGATATGGTCTCCGACCCTAAAACGTAGTCCACAGGTCATCTGTATGTGAGTCAGCCTGTCTTCAAACTGAAATATTTCATGCGAAGTTTTGGAAGCTACTTTGAATTGTGTGGCGGCGGGAGATAACCTTGTTCTATGTTGACTATCTTGGTATATACGGAATATGACTAATATAATCACGAGTCAGATCGTTCTTCTTGTACTGCTTGACGCTGAAGACGAAAACACTGCGGTCCTTCGAAATTCGCGAACTTCTGTCACAGCGACACTGCACCACATTTGCTAAGCTTGAATCTTCATCTAAACGCGGCCGAGGTTACCTCATATCTCGCAGTGTAGCCCAGTACTGCGTGTTTCCTTTTTGCTTTTGAAGATACTTAACAAAATATCAGGTAGTTCTCGGAATACCGTAGAAAGTCCGTGAGACCTGACAAACGGCGATAAACACTTTGAAGGTCTAATGGATGACGATTTGTGAGTGCCCGATTTATACAGATTCGACGCCATAATTTCTTACACCTTTGTAGACTAAAGGAGAAGAATAAGATAAAGGGCTGTAATTAGAAGGACTACATTTATTGCAATTATAGCTATGAATTTTCGCAGACTGTGTCCCCTCGTCCTTCTTGGTCAAGGTAGGCTGGAGACTATGCAGAAGGTTGGGAAGTGAAGAAGAAAAGGTGATGGGACGTGCAAGTTGGGGTACGTAGCAGAAGCAAGAAGCTGAGCGTTTGAGTTGAATTTTGAATTTTGTTTTTTGAGGGCTGCCTCGTGGCGAGAGGGACCCCGGTAGCACAGTGGTTAATGTGCTCTGCTACAAATCGGAAGGTCGCTGGTTCGATCCCAGCTAGTGTCAGTGGATTTTTCTTTGACATACTATCCTTCCGATCGCACTAACCGAAATGAGTACCAGGAGTATTTCCTGGGGGTAAAGGCGACCGGTGCGTAAAGCTGACAACCTTACCACCATCCTGTGTCATTGTCACGAAATCTGGGAACCTTAACTTCCTGGAACCCTCTGGGCCCCTCCAGGCCTGTAACGGGACTGCTTTACCTTTTACCTTTACCTCGTGGCGAATTGTTGATGGTGATTGGCGGACTGTCTGTAGGAGGAAATTTTTAAATCAACGTTGGAAGGGCTGTATGAGAATAATTAAGTGCAACTGTCATTTTGGGTAACAACTAAGTATTTGCTCTAGGGCCGAGGAAACCCACAGAAAATGTTGATCGATTTCGCTGGTCACAAGACCTGTATGATGCACAGCGACATCTAGCCAGCAGCCGTCATTCATATAGACACGAAACTTATCGGCCTTCCCTACATGGGCATTTGCTTTATTTTTCAATTCTTACTGATACATTTTACGTATATTGTCGTGCCTGTTCTTTCGGATGATTAACAAGACTGTTTTTGCAGAAATGAGCGGAAGGTGAAATATAAGAATAGTTCAAGTCTTCTCGAAAGTTTTTTGCACATCCAATTACAAAGTTTGAGATATCTGAAACCTTAAGTAGATTAATGCTCAACATATGGAAGGTTTCATTTCTTATCTCATAGACAACCTAGCCTGTCTGTATTAGAAAGGCAACCGGTTAATGTTGTTTAGAGAAATAATAGCCGCTTTAAAAAAAATTATACGAAATGCGTAAATACACTGCGTGAACGTAATGGATAGTTAATGTTACAGGCAGTTGTGCACGTAGGCGGATCTTTCCCTGTGTATGAAATGGCCAGACCTCATTTTTTATGTTTTGTTGACCTCGCATCTCTGTATAATCTTGTAAATAAAACCAACTTGGTGCACAGCGTTTCTTAGTATTTTTATATTTATCAATCTCTACATGTTTCGGGCGACTATGGGCCCATCATAAGGAGAAACAACTGTGTTTATGCGACACTCGGTACTTGTTATTCTGTGTGGATGACTGTCTCGTATGCAGGGTGGAATTCCACCCTGCATACGAGAATAACAAGTACCAAGTGTCGCATAAATACAGTTGTTTCTCCCGATGATGTGCCCATAGTCGCCCGAAACATGTAGAGATTGATAAATATAAACATACTAAGAAAAGTTGTGCACCAAGTTGGTTTTATTTACAAGATTGGTCAGACCTTATTTTGAGTGATATTTTGGATATTGTCCATTATCTCCGCATTTATGGACCGCCGTGTCCGACATTGTAACCGTTCCTTTCATTTGATGAGGAATAACTGCGTACAGCTTTGCAAACAAGCTGTGCCAACGGTGCAGACCGTTTAGAATTCCTTCTGAAAAATGAAACAGAAATATATGATTTTAAATTGTCATTTCCACTTCCCCATATATTTTCGTGGCAAGGGGCTTAGTGAAGACAACTGACAGTTGTAATTTCATAACTCTTTTATTCAGCTTCAGTGGTGAGGTTCTGTGGCCTGATCTGTCTTCATTTGAATTCTCCTCTCAGTTTTGTCTTGTTCCTTCCTGTACTTCTGTGTCTTTTCGGTTTGGAATTTAATAATATCTGTGAGAATTTATCTTTCATTTTAAAATGTGTTCACACCAATTATTTTGCTGTTGTATTTACTCTTTCAGGTTACAAATACTTAGTCGGCTATACCGTATATAGTTCTCTCTTCAGGCTACTTCAAAACAGTGAAGTATGTCATGAGGCGTTGTTGCCTGTTTGAAGAAGAATGTTCAGGAGAAAAGAGAGGACAAGGCAAGGTAACAGAAATAGTCCGTGTTCTCTTTCCTCATGCTTCCGACATAAGAACTTGTCGATCCCTGCAAAAATGGAAGGAGTCCAGCACACGAACAAGTGAGCGCGAAAATAGGAAAGTATTTGTTCTCAAAGTGTCGACATTACATTACCAAACTTCCGGTGTAACAGTGCAAATTGTTAACAGCACAGCCTTGAAGAGGGAATGCCTATGTTTACTCGCATGTATGATAAGCCCATTCAGTGTCAATGGGCAAGTTCTAAGAATATACAGACACAAAGTATTTTTAGCCTAACTAAAATAGGTTTCAAACACTGATGCGTGGGAACATTGCGCCTGCGCGGAACTTGAAAGGAGTACATTTGACTGCTTGAGAATGGAAATTGCCGCGTGGCGAGAGGTGCCCCATACATATCGGTCACTTTTCGATGTTTGATATCTGCATTTGTAACCCTGTATCGGATCAGTTAAGCCCAGGTGTCGAGTCCCCGTTTGGTGAATCTGTTTACCAGCCTCTAATATTTTGAGTCATTAAAACAAATTTTGGATGAAAGAGATTATTATTTGGCAGTTGTAAGGATGTAGGGATATGTCTGCTTTATTATTTAAAACAAGTTTGCCTTTAATAGTTACATACAAAAATTAGTCCATAAACCTAGGTAACGGTAGACAAATTTTTTGTTCATTTTTTTTTATTTTTATTTTTTTCAAAATGGAAGCCATTTTATGGCATCTGCTGCAATGTTGCTGATCTGATAAATTAATTTCACGTTTCGCGCAGCTAATGACGGCCTAGATCAGTCGATAAGTATTAGTAATTACTGTGATATACATAAAAGAAAATTAAAGCTTGCAGTGATATATCTCCAGTGGGACGGTTCAGGTAATCGTCATTGTAAATACCGTATTTACCCGAATGCAAGACGATTCCCCGAACAACACGTCTGCCAAGGGAAAATATATTTATCCAAATTTAAGATGACATATAATAATAAAAACTTAGCTAAGAAAAAATATTTTACTTTGAATTTCATACACATAATACACAAAACATGTCAGATTCTATCTACTTTTACCAATCAGTGTCACTGTCTCCATCTTCTCAGTCAGTGCCTTCATCTTCCTAACGCTCACTCTTAACATTTCCATCCTTCTCACTGACATTCCACAACTGATACTGATAGTTTGTCCCGAAACGTCGGTGCGGAATTACTACTCTACGCTGCGTAATATCTCACTATAGCGCAGACCTCACATGATTTTGCGATGCATACCTTGGTTTGGCTACGCATGGTCCGGTTCAAAGCGATACGGTTTGGCACAGTCCGATTCAGAGCTCCATGAGCGAATTTAAGACGACCTCACATATTTAAGTACCACATTTAAAGGAAAAGTTCGTCTGGCATTCGAGTAAATACGGTACATACCGACCCATTTCGCTAGCAGTAGAAGATCTGGGCGTGTCGTTGTTACTTAGGTTTTGCCGTGGCAAAACACGTACAGATTATGTATACTCTTAGGTGCAAGATTTCCTTTCCGACTTTAGTTCAACCAGTGTTATTTACAGCCTCTGAGAAGATTAACCATGGGAAGGGTAAAGTGTCACAGTGATTCGCGATGTGCGGACTACGTAGTCCGACATCGCGAATCAACACTTACACGTTTTAATTATATCTGCAGGATTTTATATGGCTATTATATGAATTTTACCATCTTCTAATGCTTATATAATACAACAAACTATATATTTTAGTAATTTAGACCACTCACTTGTTTCCAGAGTGACGGTACCATGTGCTGTGCTAATACAACTTGTCCTCTTGAAGATGAGCACAATAGTGCTCGAAACATATAGAGGAATATAATAAATGTATTAAAATAAAGAATTTGTGCATGAAGTTGGTTAAAAAAAAGACTATCATTATATTAGGATGCACAGTCAACAAAATATAAACTTTTACCTTAATGTCGCAATGTATGTGTGTTGAGTGGAGTGGGGCACCTGAGCGAATGAGATTCCGTTCTCATTACATACCTTCGATTGACATAATTGGCTAAACCTAACTTGGCACATTTTTTTTTTTCGCTGTTCTTGTTTTTCCTAGTTTATTTCACGACGCTGTCAGTCATGCAGATTATATAAAAAAAGGTAAAGTGATTCCGTTACAAGCCCGGTGGGGCCCAGAGAGTGGGTAGAGGTATAGCTCTACTCTTCCATGACCGCGGCACTAGAAGGGGGTGAGTGGTCAGCAGCACGCCCCCGCCGCACTTTACTCCCGGGAAAGACCCGGTACCCATTTTACAGGAGGCTGGGTGGGCCCCAGGGCCGGTCTGGACGGGCGGAAAATCTTGTCCCAACCGGGATTCGATTCCGGATCGTCCAGCCCGTAGTCAGTCTATACAGACTGAGCTACCCGGCCCACCATTCAGATTATATAGCGTCGAAAAATCGTATGTAGAAAATAAGGAATTGGAAGAGACGTTGAAGAAAGCTGTGTCAGGCCGATTTATGGTAATGAACCCCGAAAAGCCTAGGGAGTGTTTTATGTTTCGGCCGAGATTCAAACACGGAACGTCCCGAGTACAAGTAAAATGCGTTAATCGCTTGAATCAACCGGCCTTCTCCTCCTGTGTTTGAAGTTACTTAAGTTTAGCAATTCCTGTAATGGAAGAAAGCTAAAAAGAGTGTAAACACCAGCAACGCACTTTGCTGATTTGTCAGTAATACAGGAAACGCAACCTGGCATTACCACTTCCTGTTGCAAACATGATCAAATTTGTATTTGTTTCGTACTCCGTCAAGGACGTCTTTGCGAACTGATTAATATGCTTAATAATTTATGTGGTCATAATCCCTGGTGATCGTGTTGTCTTGCATGGGTGTGCTGGTCTTTCACATTGATAGACAACACAGACTGAAGGTGTTGGAGAACAGGGACCTGGAGATAATAATTGGACCTGAGGAAGGGGCGTAACAAAAGACACAGTAACAGACTGATAAAAAGTATTTTCACGTTTGGTTCTGAAAGGGTTAATTTAGGTTCTGGGACGACGGAATGAAACTAGATGACGTAAGAATGGAATATTCGTATGTCTGCGTCAGCGGTGGGAAATCGACATTATTCTAACATGACATGTGGAATGTCTAGGGACGTATGTTAAAACATAGAATGCGACGCCGTGAATTTTGGTACGTACCAGTGTTTCGGATGAAACTACTGCCTCAATTCTCAGGGTAAAAGTTAAGCCGCAGGAAAAAATGTAGGAGATAGGGAGGGGACAACAGGAACTGGGACTGCGAGGGACCCAGTGGGAGTTGGAAAACCTAAAATTGGCCAAACGTTTTTAGGAGTCTGGTGTGTACCTTCACCGTCTGTTCCCCGCGCCGCCTACTCTTGTACCTCGATAATGGAGGCAGTGGTTTCCTTCGAAATTTGATATGTATTTACGAACGTACACAGCGCCACATCGCAGAAGACAGTGATGCTGATATAAGTGATATTCAAAGAACCATTATATTTATTTGTTTATCTATTTATTTCATTTTGTGTTTCTTGCACGAGAAATTTTAGAGAAATATTAGAGAAAATGCTCGTGATAATTTTTGGGACATAGAAATGGGGAAATGAAAGGGTATCGCACAAGAGACGTTGACATTGAAGTAGGGTGTGTTTCAGGCGTTTAGTGAAGGCTTTTCGTACTATGACGGATACAGGTTTTGCACAAAATCGGCTGCATGTGCAGAATGTAAGGACTATGAACGGAATGTTTTTGGAGTGAATAATAAAAGTGCCCGCTTGCCTATTGGCCACTGACCTTCCCGCAGCATCATTATTGTCGCCAACAGTGATAGTCTACAGTGCGACCTGCATATCTTGGCCTGTGAAATATTTTTTCCTCCTCCTAATGGCACCGCGACAAGTGATAGAATATTCGATCCTCCTTCCACGGCCAGCTCGAGTCCGTTTTCATTTTTCATCGCACATTCTCGATTCAAGTATCTTGAAACTGCTCCCAAATTATCTGTTACTTTCTTTTTTACCGTCCATCTTACTGGATTTCCTTGAAAGAATTTTTACTTGACACATTTCACTTATTTAGTGTCACTTCATTATTTGCAATAAATAACATTCCATCCAACTCCAAACGTGCCAGCGCGTCATGAGAATCAAACAGTTGCTCCAGAAATTTCCCACCCTTTTTCGAACCCGGAGATTTATTATCGCGTACAGGACAGCCCGCCATAAGACCCTGTTTTGATTCATACGAATCCCGTGCATGCCTTACAGTCGTATTTCTTCCAGATAATTCTAATATTATATTCTCATCTACGACTAGGTCTTTCAAGTAGTTATGTGCCTACAGATCCCCGGACTAAAAGTTTGAATCCATTCTGTTCTTTCCCGTTTGTTCCACATTCCCAACCCGTCTCCTATTTTTCGATCACACTTAATATTGACACTGTTTAGTCACATATATGAATTTATATTCAGCTCAAGTGGTTGTCGCCTTGTAAGGAAATATACATTTTCGTGTGGTTAAGGGCCAAACAGAATTGGTCATGCGTCCCGCCCATGAATTGTCTGTATGTCCGTCGCCTTAAAGGACAATATAGACGCATTTGGGCGTATCCGTGAAACGCGTTCCGCTGTGCTCTAATTTACCTTATTTGCATACGTCCTCTTAGTTGTGTACGTTGCAGAGTAAAGACTCTGTCAATTGGAATTTTAGGACTACCTCATCAAAAAGAAATAAAAATACTATAATATTTGAGATTTCGACGGACATGAAAATTAATCTTCTGTTTTGAATATGGAAGCAGTACGTGCCTCCGAAAAATTGACAAGCGCCTGCAAGATAATAGCTGCTATAACCCAGAAAACTGTAATAAGACAGTCGACACGTAAGGTGCATGAACCGCTACTTCACCGTCTGAAAACCGTCTTTATATTCCGGTTATATTTACTCAACACGCCCACTGCATGGCAGTCTTGGTGTGCCTCTGACCAGATGTTGGTGTGACAATGAAGACAGAAGTTCAGACTCTTCGTCTGGGAACGGACACCGCCCTGACGGTCCTCTGGGTTGCCGAATTCCAATTTTGCTGTTGCTTTGCTTATATGTTTTTTTTTAAGCGTGATTTATTTTGCGACGGTCTCAATAACTTATTCAGTGTCGGACGAATGGTATGATGGCCGATGAACTGGAAATAATTTGGGAGGAAGCGGTCGAGATCTAATAGAGGCGACTTACTAACGAGGCATGTTCCTAAAGGTACTGAAGAAAATCACTAAAAACCTTATTCAGAATTTCTGGTGACTCGACTGTGATTTTCCAGAATGCATGTATACAGCGTTGGTGCCCAGTTCATTAATAGCAAGTGAAAGAATAACTTGTCTAAAATGTAGACCGGGAAACCTAAATAGGTTGACGTCTCATTCCCACAAATGCCGGAATTTCGTGTAACTGAGCGACTGTTAGCTTCTCAAGAGAGACTTAACTGTGTATAATTAAAGTAACCTGTGTGAACCTCAGGCTGCACCCACTGCGTTGTGGTAATGACCTTTCGGAAGAGTCGTGATTGCTGCATAAAGCGGAGAAAAGCCGCTCCCACAAACTTGGCTGTGTCTGGACTTCCGACTGTGCGAAGACGAAGACCTCACATACGCGGTTCAATTCATTAAGACTACGAAGCGACACTATGATAGCACATGACGTCAACTGTCGTCCGGAGGGGGGGGGGAGACACTGCACTTCTACTTGTGTGACCGGGACGTGTTCAAATGTCTGTCGAGAGACCGGGTCTTCTGGCTGGGGTTTTCGTAGGATGCGACACCGTGTAGCGTGATAGCATGACACCGACGTTTCGGAAGAACCTGCTGCCTCCATCTACCGCTGTAAGAAACACCCTCGTGTCGTACTGAGGAGACCTTTGCAAACCCCAAAACTTCACTACAAAGAGTCACATTATTTTAGAGAGGCCTTTGACGAACGCGATAGGTACCGGGAGGTAGGAGCGGTGGCCGCAAGGAAATTAGCGCTTTCTGATGGGCAGAGTCGGAAGGAAAGTACGTATATGACGGCATTGCTACAGGCGTACTGCAAAACTTTGAGTTTATTTATACAGTATAATATCTCGGAGGACTTTGCCGTTGCGCCATTTGCCTTGTGACTGGCAACTTGTGCAGTCTTTTGGATGTCTACAGTTCTAACAGTGTCCAACACAAAGCGAAACCCGCTCACTGAATCTACATTAAGAATCTGGATGTTAATACAGGTGTCGGAAATGATGTAAGCTATCAGTAATGTTTGACAACTAGTGAACGTATCATTAAAAAACTTCGAGGTTCTTGTCTAGGAAGTGCTAGAACGTAAACACTGCTTCGCAGAACCAGTTACAAAACCGTACAGTCACAACACTGCCTGCCTACTGGAGTTTTCGTACAACTGTAAGTTTATATGGCTTCGACCGAAGACTTTTGTGGCTGCGTGTATACATGATGCATACGCACCGATTTCCTGGGATAACCATGTAAAACTTTTTCGTGGAGATGCTTATAATCACGCTTCGATATGATCTAATGTTTCTTATTAAATAACACATCGTCTTCGCTGTCGCTACTTCGTTATGCAAAGAACCTGCTGGAAATTTTTTCCACCATCGATATATTGTCGATTTCGATGAAACTTAAATACCGGGAAAGCGACTTCTAAATTTTCTACTACACTTTTTTATGATTTGTATGTTTGTTACTGCAATAAACGCTCTGTGTTACTCTGCACTTAATGTTGACGATCAACAAAAATTAACGTATGTCGCGCAAAGCGTATCAAGGTAGAGTGTTTTGAAATCCCCATGATATGACTAAGTCTTTGGATGCTTTGTAAGGAAAGGCGTTGCGATCAAAATACTGGAAATTAGTCATACACATCCCGATAATCACCCGATAGCTTGCATTCCGTATTGAAAAGGACACTATGTACATGATACTTACTTAGTATGTAGACAACATGTTTTATTACTTTGGTAAATTTTAAGTTATTATGTATTACACGGTTTCGGCGCCCGCAAGAATCTCTGTCCACTGCAAGTACGGGATTTCATTGATTACATTGTTATCGGCATCTTGTATCCAGGTAATTTAATTAAAATTATATTATTGCTTTGAAGGTATCCTATATTCTTTGCCCTTCGGCGTTGCTAGTATTACATTATTGAATATTTTCTCTCATTTACCATTCAGCTTAAGTATTCCCCAATATCCCACACAAAAATTAAGTTTTTACAATTAATCTTTTCGTAAACAATTTTTCGTGCATTTGAAATATATCCTTCCAGTCTTACTGTAAGAAGATAAGCAATGTACGTATAACGTGACATTGTAGGGCGTTCGCGTGATGATTATTCCCATGGTAACTCAAAAATGAATTTCCTTGATATTGTTGAGCTGCGTATGTAGCTGTAAAAATATGAAACTGTTGGGTGTTACCATGGAAACGCAACGGTAGGTTCCCTTTTCATTGTTGTGGAGCTACAAAATATTTCGTGCTGCTGCTGCTGCTGCCGCCAAAAATATAAAGGTACTCGTGGATCTTCAGGTGAATTTCCCTTTTTTTTGTCCAGTCTTAACCAAATTGGAATTTTCTAGACTTAATTCACTAAATCCTCCAATATCACATTTGATGCAAATCCTTCTGGTGGGAGCCGAGTTGATACATGCAGACAGACGGACGGACATGATGAAGCTAATAGGCTTTTTTTCTCTATATGTGGTAACGCGCATAAAATTTGATATTTAATTGTCGCCATTGTTATTAGCTCGACCTTTATCATGTGCAGCTATCAGCATGCTGACCTGTCTGTACATTCAGAATTAAATAAATAAAGAGATATAAAGAATATTAGCACAGGAAAAAAAAAAACCAAACCCTTGCATGAAAGTCATGCTTCCTGTTACTAAAAACCTAGATTGTGTTGCACTATTTGTTTTTCCAGTAGAACCGATGTTTATTGTTTCCCCCCGCCCCTCCCCCAGCAACTGGACTGTACAGTGTGCTCAAGTCCAATGCTAATTGGCAGTTCTGAACATTATTTCCTTCTTCTGGAAGGGGCAGGGCCGGTCCCAGTGGCCGCGCGGTCTAAGGTGTAGGTCTGCGGCCGCTCGCTTGCTGGGATTATGGGTTCGAATCCCACCGGGGGCGTGGATGTCTGTCTGTTGTGAACGTTGTATGTTGTCAGGTAGAGGTCTCTGCGATGATCTGATCCCTCGTCCAGAGGAGTCCTACCGACTGCGGTGCGTCGCTGAGTGTAATCTAGAAACCTCATGAATGAGGAGGCCCTGGCCCACTGGGGGCTGTTGCGCCAAATTAAAAAAAAAAATAAGGGCAGGGGAAAGATAATGGGGCAGTTGAAAGGAAGCCAGAAATCGTGTGCACACGTCGTTACGAGTTGGCGTTGTATATTATAACATTGTTTACATAGACTTTCAAAATTCGGGATGTAAATGTTTATCATGGCAATACTGGAAACGATCGGAGGCAATACATTCAGTGTAACATCCAGACTACGGGATAGCAGTTGGAGAAATCGGGGTTCTCCTACCGGTAGGGCAGATTTTCCTCCTCCATCGCGTCCACGCAGGTCTATGCCCACATTGCAGTGGATACTGCGGTTTTTCCCCTGGAGTAAAACGGATAGACCTTGAAGCTTATTATTTCACTTGCGTCAAGTGCCGAGGTTAAAATTCTTGGAGCTCTACCTGCTGTCCCAAAATACCTTCATGATGTAGTGCTTAATCAAGCAGCGTTTGACTCTGTCAGTTGTATTTAAGCTGTGGCTGCTCTGTTCCCAAGGCCGATTTGTTTTGACTTTTCACTGGACAAGTAATGTCAGACGAAGTCTCTTCTGTAAAAACTACTTGTCTCACAGTAGCTTTGTGTATTTCATTCAACATTAAAGTAACATATTCTGATGTCTTCCAAGTCTCAGCACCTTTGATTTCACGTCTCAGTTGAATTTTGTGAGCTAATGTCTCAGGCGCTCGTGCCAATCATGTTTTATCGCCGTTTTGTTTCTACCAAGTTCAAGATGCAACGCGCGCGAGCATTATTTTCGCTTTTAATGCAGTCCAAGTGTCATAATTGGGGAGTTTTTTTTTTTAATTTCTTATGCATGTATTGTGTTACTGACAAAGAAAAGTCACATTCTGGGCGAAGGTTACTTGTGATTGTTTGATATGATAAGGAACTTCCTGTGGTGAATATTACTTTTGTTCGAGATATAATGTTGTATAGCCTGTTAGCAATGCACCGTTGTTTCGGGAGAACCTTCTATCTTCATCTGTACGGTATAAGAGTAAGGAGATGGAGATAACAGGAAAGCGAAGATGGGGTCTGAAACCCGCCACTCTTCCATTGGCTCACTCGCAACATCTTTCCTATATCTATATCTTCCTGCTCTGTTTACTCTTCTACCTTGTAGATGGAAAGAGCGGGATGCTCGGAAATATAGGAGCTGTCCTACCAAAATACTGCGTCTCACATACACAAAGAATATACTCGCCATAATCATCAGTATCAGGACGTCAAATTCCCAATGTTTTTGCTTCGTTTCAAGGCTGGGCCTCACAAATGCCGTGTGTGAGTTATGAATTGTTAGGTTTGTGCTCCCTGCTGAGATGTTAAATCCGTGAGTATGAGATAGGTGCGGTACGTTTCACGTTTCGGAGATGAGACATGCATACAAAGTTTTGGTTGGGCAACCTGAAAGGGGAACATCTTGCACCTCGCGGGTGTAGATGGGAGGGTAAAGTTATAAAGTGGATCTTCCGGTAATAGGGTGGGAGTGAGAGGGCTGGATTAATGCACTCGAGATAAGCGCCGTGTTGCATCCTATGAGTTTTAAATTAACTTATTTTTGTTTTCGACTTTCAGTGTTCTGATATTCGGAAGATATTTCTGTTAGCTGATATCTAGACCATTTCACCGTATCCAAAATGTGATGTCTGCATTGTATATTTCAAATTACCCGTCACGGAACGCCATGGTTCGTGAATCTCATGCACAGTGCTCAATTAGTCATCCCTACTACTAGTGCTTTTAGTACACTCTCTGTCAAAATATTACAAAACAGGTGGAAAATTTATATGTGCCGACATGACAGTCACGGACTGCAAGTGCATGCATGTTCGTATCGTCGATGTATGTATGTAGCTGTGTTTTTTGTATTGTGAAATGAGCAGCCAGGAAATCGTACATGTGTTACAAAGTAATAAAACGACACCAAGGAGTTCAGTCATGACTAAACATAAACCTGTTTTTATCGGGAATATCTTCCAGCGCCAAGAATACATAGTTCTGTTTTTGCTAACAACGTAGTCATTACTCTGATAGACTTAAGTATAATCACTATGGCCTTACTCGAGGAAATATTTCGGAATTTGCCTGAGAGACTGAGGAACCCCAAGGAAACTGTCAATCGGCACAGCTGGCCTCCGAGTTTGAAACCGGGTCCTTTTGAAAAGTAGATGTAATGTTAAAGACGGGAAGATAGCCTTAAAAGTAGCTCCAAAGAACTAATAAAATGTATATACGATTTCATTCGAACACAACCTCTATTATATAAAATATAATTAAAAGATAATGAGAAGATCATATTAGCGAAATGTTTCGGCTTCTTTATAAAACCATCTTCAGGCTGCAACTCAAAAATACTTTTTTATATGCAATTAGCAATGTCTTTAAAATACGATATCTCGTTTACATTACATTATCAGATATAAAAGTGAGACATAAACCCATGAAATACAAATATAAAATGAGTTAATAGAAACGTGTTAAAATAGTGTTTGATTATGATAGGGGTCTTTTGTTGAGCAGCATTGTAGAAGTTATATGTTGCGATGTTATTTATATACCACTTCACTCTGTTAATGGAAAGTTTTGTTTTTGTTTTTGTTTTTTTTTTTGTTTTGTTTTGTTTTTTTTTGGGGGGGGGGTTTTTTTTTTTTTTTTTTTTTTTTGGGGTTTTTTGGGGGGGG
>Ga0123355_10001630_pt1 | contig 31300 bp, 30 predicted proteins | sample TergutEmb28metaG_3_FD_89872 | JGI IMG/M metagenome (GOLD analysis project Ga0123355, IMG submission 89872) | Embiratermes neotenicus P1 segment gut microbial communities from Petit-Saut dam, French Guiana - Emb289 P1 | ecosystem: Host-associated > Arthropoda: Insects > Digestive system > Gut ... | reverse complement strand
TAAAAGAAACAGGCAAGCTAATAGGCGAGTGCGAACTACAATTAGAAACCGAAACACCAGCAATAGGCTGGATTGTGCATAGAGACTATTGGAGAAAGGGCTACGGCACAGAGATGGGCATGGCACTTTTAAAGCTAGGCTTTGAAGAACATAATCTACACCGCATAATAGCACGATGCGACGAAGATAACCTAGGCAGTACCCAGCTAATGACAAAAATAGGTATGCGGCGGGAAGGGCTGTTTCTGGACAACCGCAAGGCCCGCGCCGGTTCACACAGGCCGTATAAGGATGAGTTAATCTACGCAATTTTGCAAGAAGAATGGTACACGCAAAAGGAAATAGCCTACTACAATGCCCTACCATGCGAATTTGATAATTTTATAAACGTACCGGTGCTATCTGACGGGGAACTATATCTGGTATGTATAGAAAAAACCCGTGCATTCCCAGAACTAAGTCGTGTGCCTGCATACAGGTTCGCGGTATGCATAAGCGGCGAAAAAATAGGAGAGGTAACATTAAGAGTAGGCTACACAAATGACCTATACTACAGCGGCCAGATAGGGTATGCGATTTACAGCACCCACCGCGGAAATAACTACGCCACACGCGCCACCAAGCTTATGCTTCCCATTGCCAAGGCACATGGTATGCAAAAGTTGCTAATCACCAATAATTATATCAACAGTCCATCCCGCCGGGTATGCGAAAAGCTAGGTGCACGGCATTTAAGACAGGCGCGCCTGCCAGAATGGGCCACCCTGTACAAGGAAGGCCAGCGGTTTGTGAACATATATGAGTGGAGTGTAACATGAAAACATACAAATTTGACCCGCATACCCATACCGCCGAGTCCAGCAATTGCTCTGCAATAACTGCGATAGAGCTTGTGGAGGGATATCACGCGGCAGGCTTTAGCGGCATAGCCATAACAGACCATTTAGCGGATTATTGTATGTTTCAGTACAAGGACTGGGATGCCTGCATAGACCGGCTAATGCGCGGTTACAATGCCGCGAAGAAACGTGGGGATGAGCTTGGGCTGGATGTAATACTGGGTGTGGAAGTGCGGTTTGATGAGTCTTTTTGCGACTACTTAATATATTGTGTAGATGAAGCTTTTCTTCGTAAAAACCCATATTTGTATAGGCTTGGATTGCGTAAGTTTTTTAGGCGTTTTAAAGATAAATTACTGGTTATCCAGGCCCACCCATATAGGGGAACCGGCTCACCGGACATTAATTTTATGCATGGTGTAGAGGTGCATAACGGCAATCCCAGGCATAAAAACCGCAATAATAAAACCCGGGAGCTGTGCGAAAAGCACCCGGGTTTATATCAGCTTAGTGCGTCTGATACTCATCTGCCTGAGGATATTGGTACTGGGTGGCTGGAGTTTGATGAACCAGTCGCGGATTCGCGTAGGTTTCGGGGGTTGGTTATGGGTGGGGGGTATGAAATTGGGCGGGTCTAGGGGGTGCCTGGGCTTTCTTTACTATCTAAATCTTCCCCTTCCCGGGCGATAATACCAAGCGCACTATAAAACGACCCGGGTAGTACCAGTGCAAATAAAATCCGCATTGCCCATTTGTTTTGAATAGATTACCCATGAAACACCTCATCTTGTACTTTATCTCCTACAACTTGCTATATAACTTGGATAAAAACCTGCCGCAAGCATTTTTGTACACTTGTACGGCATTCAAGCGCATGATTTTATTATTGACAAACGATAATTTCCACGATATGATGCCTCCGTATTATCGCAAAACAATAATTGGAGGCGCATATGGATAATTCAAGCATAAACATTCCCGGCGGGGAAGAGCCCGCCAATGGACTTTCAGCTATACAAGAGGAGGCCGTTTCCAATATCGGCTTGCCTACATGGTACTGCGGAAGGTCTATTTTATTGCTGGCGGCATTGGCCATAGCCTGTGTATTATTGGTTTTAAGCCCCGTAACGGTTAATGATGTCTTGCCGCTTATTATGGCCTTCCCCTTCGCGCAAATTGGCCGTGGGCTACGTGCGTTGTCTTTGCCTGGTGGGGCGGGCAATGTTATTGCCATTGTTCTGTATGTTGCGTTTTGCTTACTGCCTATGCTGGCACTGCTGTTTATACGTAAGAAAAGCGTGGTGGATGTACTTCTGCCGCTTATCAGCATTGTTATGTTTGTTGTGATGTATTACATGATTAACCCCGGCATAACCCGTGCTTCTACTATCACCGGGGTAGTGGACGGCGTTACCCGCTCTGCTATAGGGGCAGGGGCTTTCGAGCAGGCACTTTTGGGCGGGATAGTCTACTCTTTGCTTATGGCATATGGCATTTTGCGAGTGATTGGGCTTTTTAACAGCGCATCTGCACGCGGGCTTGGGCGGTACATGGGCATTATGCTTCATCTGCTTAATGCCATGTTTGTTATTCTTGTGTTCGGGATTGTATTTTCCCAACTGCTTGATGCTTTCGCGGTGCTTGGGGCTGGTAATACCGCGCCGGGGCAACGGCTTGGTGCAACCTATGTATTTTTGGTATTGCATCATATAGTTCGTGCATTGCCATATGTGCTAAACATCTGGGTAGTAACGGCCGCACAGCGCATGCTTACGGCACTTAATGCAGACCCTTATAGCAATGAAACCTTGGCGGCGGCAAAGGATGTGTCGCGCATATGTGTAATTGCGCTGGCGGTATCTGCGCTTTCTCTTGCGGGGTTTAACCTGTTACAGTTGATGTTTGCAAGCTTGCTGTACGTTATCAATAGCAATATTAACTTTCCTATAACGTCTATGATGTTTGTGCTGGGGGCGTTACTTTTAACGCGCTATATCGCTGAAAACAAACTGTTAAAAGACGAAAACGACCAGTTCGTGTAGGTGACGCTATGGGCATACGGGTACATTTAGAAGATGTGTTAAAGGCCAAGCAAATGACCTCAAAAGAGTTATGTGCGCGGGTAGGCATAACAGAAGCCAACATATCCATCCTAAGAAGTGGGAAGGCAAAGGGTGTGCGTTTTAACACGATTAATAAAATTTGCTGGCATTTGGGGTGCGATGTTGGGGATATACTTAGGTTTGACGGGATATTGGAAAGCGGGGATAGCGATGAAGATGAATAGATATGTAAGCGGTTTTATAGTGCTGGTGGTTGCACTATTTGCACTATCGGCCTGTCAACTGGCCAAGGAAAGAATTGCACAAGAAGAAGCTTGGATTATTGGTGTGTTTATAACCTCGGAGCATTTGGATTTAATAGACCGCACATTGGAAGGCCAGGCTATACCCATGCGCCGTGGAAGGCCGGATTTTTCGGCTTTATTCCAGCCAGGGCGGTTGTATGCTACATGGGACTATGAAGTAGGTAATTTTCGGTTCCCGGATGTTGAGGGGATACAATTTTTTGTGGCTGCCTCGCCGCCTCATGTACCCAATGAAACAACTATCTCGCATACAGACCCAGGTATTAGCGGTGGGCATACCCACATGCGTTTTGGGGATAACTACAGGCATGTAGAAATGGAAGGCACTGTCTTGATTGTTCCCGGCACAAGTGCTATGGCTATTGTGCATATGAACCCGGTGTTTCAAACCACGGACGGAAGCGTGTTTTTGACCAATGGAAGCGCGTTTTCCGGGCATGGGTTGGAAACAGAGGGGCTTATTTTTAGCACTTTTATAGAAGAAACCAAAACCATAACCGAAAACGGCGTTGAGAGCACCTATAGCACGTCCATAACCATAAATGTCACCAGCATGTTTGCGCCAACTAAAATTGTGCTTCTGCAAATGGACGAAAACAGCCATATCGTAATGCGTACAGAGTTTGCCCCAGATGAAATGCCCCAAACTTTTTACCTGGAGGCAGATACTGCTTATGTAATAATTGAAACCCACAGGGATAGGCCCAATGCAAACGAGCGTGTGGCGCGGGAGCTGATTACACAAAACCTTCATAACAACAGCCAGTGGATATCCACCTTTGTAGCAGGGGAAGATGGAATATTGGTGATAAACGGAACAGAAATCATTTGGCCATAACATGCCGCTCGTAAGAGCGGCACCGCACCTTTGCACGGAAAGGGATGCATCGCGAATTTTGCCAAGCCTTACGCAATATACTTGTAATGCAAAAGCTTGTAATTAGCAATTTCCTACAGGTATAAGAAAGAGGTGCATCATGTTCCGCATAAAACTAACAAACAAAGCCCTAATAGTGCTTTCGGTAACCACTGCCGCCTTGGCCCTGCTTGTCGTGGCCATAGCACTAAACCCGCCCGCCCCATCAGACAGGTTTTATACCAATATGTACATACACGGCTTGGCAGTGGGCGGCCTATCTGCAAGCGAAGCCGAAGCCGCACTAATGCAACAGTTTCAAACCGGGCTAGACGAAAGAGAAATAACATTTACATACGAAGGCCAGGAAATTGCCAGGCTTAGCTACAGGGATTTAGGGATACGGCTGGATTTTAGTGCCGCGCTTGAAGCCGCAAGAGACTACGGAGATAAGCGAAGCCTCCCGGCACGCATAGTCCGCATTATGGGCCGCCCGCACAAGATAACCACACAGCCCTCATTACGGTTTGACCAAGCAACTATAAATGCCCGTTTGCAGTCTGTTATAGGTAAGCTGCAAACCCAGCCCACAAACGCAGGGTTTTTATACGAAAATGGCACGATTAACATCACGCCGGAAGCCGCCGGGATAGCCGTTAACACCGAAGCCGCTACTGCGGAATTAAACAGGCTGTTATCCTCACTTTCTGCCGGGGTGATAGAGATGCAAACAACCCCGCAAAAGCCGCGCTTTACAGCGGATGATATGCGCTTTACGGTTACAGAGCTTGGCACGTTTATGACATCTGTTGCTACCGGAACGGAGGACCCGCGTGTGCGCAATATCCAGCGTGCGTCTGAACGTATTCATAATCAAATGTTATACCCAGGGGATGTGTTTTCTGCCAGTGCGCTAATGGGTGCGCATTTGCCGGGAAGCGGCTACGAAGCGGCCATTGTGCTTGTAAGAGGCGAACCGGTTGAGGATATCGGCGGCGGTATTTGCCAGGTTGTGACAACACTTTATAACGCCGTGCTAATGTCGGAGTTAACTGTAGTACAGCGGCACAACCATTCTGTTAGGGTTAGCTATGCCGAATATGGCTTTGATGCCACCATCGCCGGGGATTATTACGACTTGAAGTTTAAAAATAACACCAGCCACCCGATATTAATCACCAGCCGGTTGCAGGGCGCGGCATTGCTGGTAAGCATCCATGGTTACGAAACCCGCCCGGCTAACCGGTCTATACAATTTTCCAGCCGCCGAGTGGATGTTATCCCTCCGGAGCCTTATAAGGAAGTGGCGGATGCAAGCCTTGCACCTGGGGAGCGGGTTGTTACACTTGAATCCCAGATGGGTTACCGCTTTGAAGTTTATAAGCATGTATATGTAGATGGCCGGGAGGTTGACCATGTTAGGGTTAATACATCATCTTACCGGCCATTGCAGGGGGTAGTTAGTGTGGGGGAGAGTGGCTAACCCTTGATTTTATGTAAAATTTAAGATATGATTTCAACATCAAAGGGGAGTAGTTTCCGGGCAACCCTGCCTGTAATAAAGTCGTCAACACATGGGATATCCATCGGCTTTATTGGCATCCATTTTTTATATGTGATGTTTAACAAGACCTTTGCCAATACTATATTGGCAAGGGTCTTTTTTATTGCCTTGCCATATATAGGAAATACTGGAGGCAGTATGGATTATACAAAGTCATGCGAGGCGTTATTTAAAGCCCTGGGTACATCTGACCGGGGGTTAGCGCAAGATGAGGCTGTTGGCCGTCTTAATAAATATGGCCCAAACGAACTAAGCCAGAGCGAGAGCACCCCGCTATGGAGGCTGATGCTTACTGCCTGGAAAGACCCTATGATGATTATCCTAGCTATAGTGGTGGTTATTAAAGCCGCACTTGGCGAGTTTATCGAGGCTGTTGTTATATTGGCCGTGTTGGTTGTAAACTCGCTGATATCTGTGGTGCAAACCAGAAAAGCGGAAAGTTCGCTTGCGGCACTTAGGCAAATAAGTGCGCCGGTAGCCAAAACGCGCCGGGGCGGCGAAGTTATCGCCATACCCGCGAGGGAACTTGTGCCGGGGGATATTGTATTGCTGGAGGCAGGGGATTTTGTTCCCGCAGATGGCAGGATTATCATGTGCCACGCCCTTAAAATTGATGAAGGGCTGTTAACCGGGGAATCCGAGCCGGTACTTAAACATAATAATGAAGTGGAAGGCGAAGAAAGCCGGTTCTCACTTAACATGGTGTTTAGCGGCACAATTGCCGTGTATGGCCGCTGTGAGTTTATTGTTACCGCAACCGGTAAGAATGCCGAAATTGGCAAAATTGCGACATTAATTGAAACTGCACAAGACCGACAAACCCCACTACAGCGGCGGCTGGAGCATTTTAGCAAAAAGCTTGGGTTGTGGATTTCGGTGCTTTGCGGGTTAATTTTCGCGGTGCAATTAGCCCGGGCCGTATCTGGCGGAAGCGAGCTTAGGGATGTGGTTTTGGGTGCGTTTTTATTTGCCATTGCTGTGGCAGTGGCGGCAATACCAGAGGCTCTTAGCCCTATTGTTACCATTGTGCTGGCCGTGGGTACAAAAAAAATGGCCACGCAGAATGCCATTATACGCAAGCTTCCGGCGGTTGAGGCACTGGGTAGTACCGGGGTAATTTGCACAGATAAAACCGGTACGCTTACGCAAAATAAAATGACAGTGGTTGACTATTTTATGCTGGGCAAGCCGTTAGAGGAATCTAGCGGCGAAACGGACTGCGGCTGTTTACATGAGTTTTTGCTTCCTGCGATGGTGTTGTGTAATGACGCTATTATTAAGGCCAATGGCACAGCCGTTCCTATTGAAGACAATCATGAAAGCGTGGATTTAGAATGCAATAAATATACAACTATCGGCGACCCTACAGAGGCGGCACTGCTTGCCTTTGCAGATAAATCCGGCATGCCGCATGGCGAAATACGCGATGCTTACACACGTGTGGCGGAGTTGCCGTTCGATTCCGAACGTAAGCTGATGAGTGTCATTGTTACCCCGCACGGTAGCACCGTAACTGATGCAACCGACACCGTGCGTAGCCAAAAGGGCACAAATACTAATGCACATCGTATAAACAGCGATGAAAACCGTGTTTTCGCCAAAGGTGCACCGGATGTGCTTTTTCCCCGCTGTACGCATGTGTTGGTTGACGGCGAGGTTGTTCCATTTACACCTGCATTGCTGGCACAATATGAAACAGTTAATAGCCAATTCGGAAGCAAAGCACTTCGCGTGCTGGCTTACGCAACAAAAACTGTCGCTAATCAACCTTGCCTGTCAACAGAGGCAGAAGCCAACCTTATATTAATAGGGCTAACCGCTATGATAGACCCACCCCGCCCAGAGGTATACGAATCCATAGCCGCCGCAAAGGCCGCCCATATTAAAACCATAATGATAACAGGCGACCATAAAAACACCGCCTACGCCATAGCCAATGAAATTGGTATATTAGAAGAGGGCAACATAGCCATAACCGGCACAGAGCTAGAGGCTATGACCGAAGCGGAACTTGACGAAAAATTAGAAAATATAGCCGTATACGCCAGGGTATCCCCCGAAAACAAGATGACCATTGTCAATGCCTGGCAAAAGCGTGGCATGATAACCGCCATGACTGGTGACGGCGTAAATGACGCACCCTCCCTAAAGCAGGCCGATATTGGTGTAGCCATGGGAAGCGGCACAGAGGTTGCCAAAGATGCCTCTGCAATGGTTCTTACAGATGATAACTTCGCGTCTATTGTAAGTGCCGTAAGCTTAGGCCGTACCATTTTCGACAACATAAAAAAAGCCGTAGGGTACCTATTCTCTGGTAACCTGGCGGCTATTATTGCAATATTATTTGCCTTTATAATGGGCTGGGATAGCCCGCTTACTGCATTGCAGATATTATTTATTAACCTGGTAAATGATTCTTTCCCCGCGATTGCCCTGGGCCTCGAAAAAGGCGAGCCGAATATCATGAGCCGCCCGCCCCGCGACATAAACGAGGGGATTTTTGGCGGCGGGCTAACTGCCAGTGTTATAAAGCGCGGTATTTTAATTGGTGTTATGGTTATTATTTCGCAGTTTATAGGCATTACGTGGTTTACACCTGCTGTGGGTGGGGCAATGGCATTTACTACTATTATCTTGGCGCGTACGCTACAAACATTCTCGTCCCGCTCTAACAGCCAAACTATTTTTGGGCTTGGTATTGCCAGTAACCCGTATGTTTTTGTGGCTGTTGCGGTTTGCCTTGGGCTTTATGGGCTTACTGTTTTGCCGGGGCTTCGGGTTGTGTTTCACGTAGCTGAGGCTTTTGCGGGGTTACATTTTTTAATTGCCGCTGGGTTGGCGGTTTTGGCAGTGTTGGGTATGGAGGGGGTTAAGTGGGTTAGGGGGCTTAGTTTCCGAAGAAGTCTACTAAAAGGCTAGTAACAACGAAAACGGCGGGCTATACCCAAGGCACCTATCTCACCTGCAACCCTTGCGCCTTGATAGTAGCAGTAAGCGCGCCCATAAGCGCGGCAACAAGTACCCCTGCAATAACAGCCTCCGGTACGCCGTTTATGGCGATAATGCTTAAGATGGCGGCATAAATTGCGGTTGTACCTTGGCGTACGCTGTTCCAATCCTCGCCAAAGAGCAAGAAAATCAGATGCATTACCAATAGCGTATTTGTAAGCGAACCTACAATGCCCGAAAGTGCCCAGTTAATGGGCATAAGCCTTTCGTGCATTATTTTTTTTAGCCCTTGGCTTGCAAACCAGGGTGTAATCCCTACCAAAATACGCGGTACAAATACAATTATAAGAGAAAGCCAGCTACCGCTTTCTTGCCCCGGTAGGTTGAAGAAGGGCGAAAATACGAAAGACGTGGGGTTAGGGTTTATACTGTTATTTATTAGGCTGGTAAGCCCAAACATAAACCCAAGCACACCACCGGCTTTGGGGCCAAGTAGCAAAGAGCCTACAATTACCGGTATATGAATGGTGGTGGCCCGCATAAACGGCAAGGGTATAAACCCGATAGGCGTGAAGGCCAATAGGAAAATTATTGCCGTAAACATTGCTACTACTACAAGCCACATGGTTCTATTGTGTAATTTCATAAAGTGTAAACAACCCTTCTATTAATAAATTTGGTTCGTGAATGAAGCTGAAGTTTAGGTGTGGTATTACTTTTGTGGCGTTGCCGCCGGTTATTATTATCTTAGGGCAGGCGGAGCTATTGGCGGGGTTTTCCGCTAACAGGGCCTGTATACGCTGTACATATCCTTCCGCCGCGCAGGCCGTGCCTATTACCGCGCCGGAAATAATGCATTCTTTTGTGTCTTGGCCTATAGGGTTTATATGGGCTAGGCCGTTTTCGGATAGGTCTAGCTTAGGAAGGCGGGCTGTGCCACGGGCCAGTGCGTCTATGCCGGTTTGCACACCTGCCAGGATTGCGCCACCAATGTAAGTGCAAGAGGGTTGCTTAGGCTTCGCCTCAATGTTTTTGTTTTGATGAAGCTGGGAGCGTTGTGTCGGCTCTATGCTTACTACGTTTACTGTTGTTGCCGTGCCGAAGTCTATTACCACCACTGGTGCGCCGTACTTTCTTGCCGCTAACCATGAACATACTGCGCGGTCCTCGCCTAGTGTGCTTTTGTATTGCGTGAAGTCTACGCACATTTTTGTTGTATTTATGGGGTTGATGGTTATGTTTTTGCTTAGCGTTCTTATAGCGGTGATGATATCTGTGTTTTTGTGTGGTACAACCGATGCGTATATCCCGCCGGTGATTTGCCCTATATCACTGCCGAAGTTATCTTGAAGAAAAGCGGCGAAGCCTTTTGCATCGGTAATTTTATTTGTCTCGGCTAGGGCTTGGCGGTAGTTTTCGCTGGTGCCTAGGGCGCATCTTATATTGGTATTGCCTATGTCTATACATAAAATCATTCTACTGGCTAAGCTCCTTTAACACGCTGTTTACGATTATACCCACTTCTGCAAGTGCACCTTTGCCTTCATGCCCGCAGGCTAACCGGGCTGTGCGCGGCTCTATTACTTGCCAGCCACGGCTTTTTAGGATTTCTAGGTTGTGGACGGTGGCTTCGTTTTCGTACATGCGGGTGTTCATTGCGGGGGCTATTAGCCTTGGGATGTTATGCGTTGCCAGCACCATAGAACTTAGCATGTCGTCTGCTATGCCGTGGGCTATTTTTGCTATTATGTTGGCGGTTGCGGGGGCTATTAGTAGTAGGTTGGCTTTTTGCGGTAGGCTTATGTGGATTACTTCGCTTGGGTTATCTTCTTGCAGGGTTTCTGTGAAAACTCTGTTTTGTGACATGGTTTGCATTGTTAGTGGGGTTATGAAGCCTGTGCCGCTTTTTGTCATTACTACATGTATGTCGTAGTTATGCTTTTTTAGCTTGGATACTATGTCGGGGGCTTTGTATGCGGCTATGCTTCCTGTTACGCCTAGGATTATTGTTTGCATGTGAAATGCCTTTCCGAAACGGCGGTGAATATGGCTTCCGCTATTTCTTGCTTTGTGTTGGCTGTGGCTACCGGGCCTTGTTTGTTTATTAGGATTGCCTTGTGGGCGTGTGCGGTTATGTTTTGCAGGTCGTTGGCTAGTACGTAATCGCAGTTGTTTTGTGTTAGCAGGTCTTGCGCGGCTTGTAGTAGTTGGCTTTCGGATACGCCGGTTTGTAACTTGAAGCCTACTAGGGTTGTGCTTGGTTGTTTTTTCTTTATTTGATGGATTATTTTGGGGGTTGGTTTTAGTTGTAGTATTAGGTCATGGGTTTTTGAGCTTAGCTTGGTTTTGGTTGGTGGGGTGCCGGAGGTTAGGATTGCTTGTTTTATAGTTTCCTGGATTGCTTCGTCGCTTTGCTTTTGGGTGCTACTTTGTTGATGTGGGGGTGGTATATTCGATATGGATTTTATTATGGGGGTTAGGCTTTTTACTATATCGTCAAGAGTTAAAATTGCGGCGGGGGTGAAATCGCTTACTGCCATGGAGTGGATTACGCAATCAAAGTTCTGGCTTTCTAGTAGGTTATTTATTGTTTGCGCTAGTTCTTGCACGCTTTTTATTCTTATGATATTTGTGTTATTGCTTGAGGGTAGAACGGCGTTTTCGCCGCATACATAGGTTACTGTTGCGCCATTGCTTGCAAACTTATCGGCTATTATGCTTCCAAGCTTTCCGGTTGAATAATTGGTTATGCTTCTTACTGTGTCTATGGTTTCGCTGGTTCCACCGGCGGTTATTAGTACGTTCATATCGTATCCCTTTAGTCACTCCGCTTCAAAGTCATCTTATCGTGACGGTTTTCAGCAGGTAAGATTTTAGTCTTTGAAAATCATTTCTTTTATTGAGTTAATTTGCGCATCTATAAACTCCTCTGATATGCCAACCGCTACTGCCAGCATGCTTATACCTTCTATAAGTAGTACAATGCTTACGGCTAGGGCATCCACATCTCTGGTGGTTACACCTTTTTTTTCGAATCCGGCACTTAGGATGCTAAGAATTATACTTTTTGTGTATATAAATTGGGCATGGAAGAACTCTCTATTGTTTTCACATTTGTTTGCGAAGCGGTATTCGTACATGGCTACCAGTAAGCTGTTGCTTAGGTTCATTAGCCTTTTTTTCTGCTTGCTTAGATATTCGTCAACCATTTCTATAAAGGTTTTATCGTCTGAGATATATTGCTTGGCTTCCGTTATTTTTTGGCGGTTATGCGACTCTATTACCTGCATGAATATTTCCTCTACAGAACGGAAATACAGGTATATTCCGCCACGGCTTATGCCGCATTCTTCTATGATGTCTTTCATAGTGACGTTGGCATAGCCCTTCTGTATGAATACAGCTTTTGCTTTGGTTAGGATTAGATTTCTCTTAGCGTCTGATTTTTTATCCATGGTGATAGCCTCTCTTATAGCAGTTTCGAGAACTCTGAAGAATAATTTTCGCTGTTTCAGCGTTGAAGCGTTCGCAGAATCAGCGAAAATTATTCCGAAACGTTATCGAAACTGCTCTAATGGTAGGTGCCAGAATAGCTTCCAGCTCAAAACAAAAATGACACGCGTGTCATGTATTATATGACGCACGTGTCATTTTGTCAATATCTTATTAGATTTTAGTCATCCAACATATCTGTTATGCGCTTCTCGCGGTTGTGTCGGGTTAGTTCTTTGTTGTACTGGCTTGCCTGGGCCATTTGCTTCTTGGTCATGTTTATTAACCCAAATGCGGTCACGCCGGTTAGCACTACCGCGCCAAAAATCATAAAGCTTACCTGTATGGGGCTTGTTTGTGGGTTGGCAGGTGAGTTGCTACTTGGTGCTGGCGTTGGCGCAGGGCTTGGCGTTGGGTTTGGGTTGGCGGCGGCATTGGCTGTCCATGCGGCCACCAGTGAAAGCTCACCGGTTACGGTTAGCGGGAAGGTTATAGCAGTATCGTTGTGCCACCAGCCTGCAAAGGTGTGGCCTGTGCGTGTTGGATTGGGCGGTGCCTGGGTTGCGGTTAGCTGGGTGCCATGGGCCACTGTGCGTATACCGGTTTCGCCGGATGGGAAATTCCCGTATTGGCCGGGTAAAAACATTACAGTGTAGGTGGGGGCCGGTGTTGGGTTTGGCGTTGGCTCTGGCGCAAGCGGTGCCCATACTGCGTATAATGTCATGTTTTGGCTTGCTATCATGGGTGCGGTAACGAATGAGTTGTTCGCCAGCCATCCGGTAAAGGTATAGCCATAGCGGGTTGGGGTAGGTAGTTCCAAGATTGTAAAGCCCATTATGCCAGAAAATGCGTGGGTTTCGTGAGGTTGGAGGGAGCCTCCGGCCAGGTTTAGCGACACGACTACACTGGGTGCCGCTGTTGGGGCAGGTGTGGGTGTTGGCGTTGGGCTGGGTGTTGCTGTGGGTGTGGGTGCCGGGGTAGATGTTTCGGTGTAGCGCGGCACGATGTATTCATAATCGTATAATTCGGTTTCGTATAACACGATATTATCGTCATTTATTGCGGTATGCGTAGGGTCTGCCCTGTTTGGGCCCCATACATAGGTGTTACTACCGGCCATTATCATAATACCCGGCCTTGCGAATGAGGTTAGGGTATTATTGCCCACCATATGGTCTTCTTCGCGACCGTCTTCTATTCTAAAGGTTGTAGGCTCAACTTCGCCGTCAGCGCGGTAGTAAAACGCAAATACATCCACCAGCTCGTCTGACCTAAGCCCTGGCCCAAAAGAAAATACATCGAAAGAAAATGCGGTACGGTCATCACGTACAACCCATGCATCTGGCGCGGCGTTAAAGTCGTCGTCTACCAGCAATTCAAATGGTGCGCTTGTAATTGACAATACCGATGTATTACTGGGCGGCAGTATATCCTCGTGGGTTTCGCTGTCTACTGGGAAGACTATGCTGTTGTCATAAGACATAACAATCCCAAACAGGGAGAACCCCCTTGATGTACCGGCGGACACTACCATTCTATGTATTTGGTTGCCGTCATAATGGCCTACGGCCTCGTGGCGGATTATTACCGCAGGTGCGTTGTATTGGCCAGAACTGGCGAATATCACCAGGGCCGATGAAACAGCCATCACAAGGCACAGCAAAGCCAGCTTAGCTATGGCTTTGCCTTTTTTATTTATGTACTCACGCATTTTTATACTCCATTCTTTTAGTATCTTAGTTATGTATAGCGCATTCTACCATAGAATGCGTACCGATTGGAAGCTATTAAAACCGCAAATACAAGGTTTTTGGTGGTTGTAATGGAAATGTAAGCCTATGAGAGGTTCACACCTCCAGAGCCTGCTCCTTCATTTCGACAGCCGCGCTACGGGTTGCATTGGTAATCTCGGCACCACCTATTAATCTTGCCAGTTCGTCTATAATATCTTCGAATGCAAGCGCGTATACAGACGTTACTGTCCTATCACCTTCGGTTTGCTTCTCTATCCTAAAATGGGTATCGGCCATGGCGGCTATTTGCGGCAGGTGGGTTATACATAGTATTTGCCGGTTGCGGCTTATGCCACGCAACTTTTCGGCAACCTGCTGGGCCGTGCGTCCGCTTATGCCTGCGTCTACCTCGTCGAAAATTACCGTGCCAATACGGTCGGCATCAGCTAGTACGGTTTTTATCGCAAGCATTACACGTGACATTTCGCCGCCGGAGGCTATGCGCTTTAGCGGCTTTAGCGGCTCGCCTGGGTTTGGCGAGATTTGGAACTCGACTTGGTCGTTTCCATCTGGACCAAAGGCTGTTTTACGGGTTACGTCTATCGCAATTTGCGCTTTTGGCATGCTTAATTCCTGCAAAACCTCCTGTATGCGGGCGGATATACGCTTGCCGTGCATGTCACGTAGGTTATGCATGGTATCGCATATGGCGGTTATTTCTGCAACTAAACCACGCCTTATTGTTTGTAGGCGTTTTATCTCTATTTCGCTGTTTTCCAGATTATCCAGGTTTTTTGCTAACTCTACCTGTTTTTTTAGTGCGGCTTCTACTGTTGGGCCGTATTTCTTTTTTGTTTTATATATTATATCTAAACGGGATTCCAGCTTGTCTAGGGCTGCCGGGTCTGCGTGTAGTTCGTCGCGGTAGCCTCTTAGGTCGCGGCTTATGTCTGCCAGTTGGGCTTCAATTTCTGTTAAGGTAGCCAGCATTGGCTCACGGGTTGGGTCTAGCTTGGCCATTTCCGCAACTTTTGCCTTAGCACTTGATACCTTGTCCATGGCCGCGCCTTCGCTTCCGTATAATAAGTACACTGCGGCAGAGGTGTTGGATGTTAACTTCTCTTGTGCGGCAAGTCGGGATTGGCGGGCGGCTAGGATTTCTTCTTCGCCCGGTACTAGGGCCGCTTTTTCTAACTCTGCCAGTTGAAACTTCCATACCTCAATTTGTTCGGCCCGTTGGTTGCCTACGCCTTGTACGGCCCTAAGCTCGCGGGCGTTTTCTTTGTAGCGTCTTAGTACGTCTGCCAGTGCGGTTTTGTGGCCTTCCATTTCTTCGCCGCAAAACTGGTCTAGTAGCACCATCTGTTTATTAGCGTCCAGCAAGGACTGATGCTCGTGCTGGCCGTGCACGTCCACCAGTAGCGCACAGGCTTCCTTTAGCATACCGGCCGTAACCGTGCGCCCACCTATACGGCATACAGACTTTCCACCGGCTTGCATGGTTCTTTCCAAAAGCAATTGGCCCTCACCGGCCAGGTCTATACCCATGCCGGAAAGGGCCTCTAGTGTCATATTATCTTCCACTTCAATTATGCCGCGCACAGATGCGAAATCTGCGCCGGTACGCACAAAATCCCGCCCGGGCCGTTGCCCCAACAGGAAGTTTATCGAATCCACCACTATAGATTTACCGGCACCCGTTTCACCGGTAAGTATGTTTAGCCCGGGGGCAAAATTTACTTCTACTTCGTCTATTAGCGCAACATTTCTGATGTTTAGGGTTGATATCATCCCAACCGCTCCCTTAACGCCTTGGCCTTTTCTTCGCTGGTTATTACACATATTACAGTATCGTCACCAGCAACACAGCCAAGTACCTCGTCCAGCTCCATTTCATCCAGTGTTAGGGCCACTGCCATGGCCATACCGCTTCGTGTACGCACAACCAGCATGTTGCCGGAGTATGCTACCGACGTGATGCTATCCCTAAGTAGCCTATCCATGGCGTGCTGGGTGGGTGCAATGTACTTAAGCCCCTTGGGTGTGCGCTCCAAAGAAAGCCCAAGCTCGCGTATATCGCGGCTTATAGTGGACTGGGTGGCACTGTAGCCTATATCTGCCAGAAACTGGGTTAGCTCGACCTGGCTTGCTATGTGATTTTTTTGTATCAGCTCCAAAATAGCCGCGTGTCTGTTGGATTTCATAGGATTTTCTTCCTTCGCAGTATTTCATAAAAATGCGTGGATGTGGTTTTTATTATTGTTGCCGAAACAGGGGCGCGGGTTATTTCTACACCACTGCCCGGCGGGATTTCGGCTTGCTTTTCGCCGTCAAGCATAAGTAGCCCCGTGCCGCCGGGTACTATGCTAACGGTATCTGATGCAGGTATTACCCATGGGCGGGTGCTTAGGCTGTGTGGGCATATGGCGGTTATTACAATCATATCGCCGTAGGGTGCAAGAATGGGCCCGCCTGCGGAAAGGTTATATGCAGTAGAGCCGGTGGGTGTTGCCACGATAACGCCGTCTGCGCGGATATCGTCCATATGCACGCCGTTTACGTACACAGAGAAGCTTTGAAGCCTGGCATCGCTTGATACATGTACCTCGTTTAGGGCTAGGTTTTTTGGTGATGGCAGGCTTGCTTCTATAGAAGCCGCAAGCATTAGGCGTTTTTGGCTTTCGTATTGCCCTAACAGCACATTTTCTAGGGATTTAAGGCCGTCTTGTTTATCTGCGTCTGTAAGAAAGCCCAGGTTGCCTAGATTAATGCCTAATAGCGGTATGTCTAATAGCGCGGCGTTTTTGGCCGCCCTTAGCATTGTGCCATCGCCGCCCAATACTACCCATAGGTCGGCTTTTTGGCCTTCTGGGGCTATGGCTATGCCCCGGGCTTGTAAAAACTCGCATATTTGCTGAGAAAAGCCCGGGGCAGATTCTTTTTCTTTGTTGGCTATTATGCCTATTGTCATACGGCGTTGTAGCCGCGCCTGTTTACTCTAAAGTTGGATTCTTGTACCCATTCGGATACCAGGTTTTCGAAAACCTCGTTACGCCTGCCTAGGACATACCTGTCTCTAAAGATTTCTTTAACGGTATCTGGGTCGGGTTCTTCGCGGCTTACCGCGTAGAATACTACGTAGAAACCAAACTCGGCCAATTCAATAATGCTTGTATTTTCACCTTCGGCTAAGCCTAGTAAATATTCCAGGTCTTCTGGTTGGTCATCAAATAAATGTGCTAAATCCATTGCTGAAATGGAGTGCACAACATCGTCTTCGTCTACCATCCATGGTGTAGACATTCTTACAATGTCTTCAAATGGAATTGTGCCAATAAGGCTGTAGGCATTTTCCATCTCTATAGGGTCGCTTAATTCTAATACCATAACTTGCAGGTCTAGGTAGTTATCCAGTTCTTCTTCCACGTACTCTTCTTGTTGTTGGGCAAGCTCTTCTTCATCTATTTCTATACTGCCCTCCGGCACATATAAATCCATCAGTTGGCTTGATAGTGGTGCAATAACAAATAGCTCCGCCAAGCGTTCGTTACTTATATACGCAAGTGGGTCAATAGGGCCTTGAGGGCCCCAGAACGTGCGTGGTACCCTTATCTGATTATCTACCCAGCTTTCTGCTATGGCGCGGTCTTCAGCCGAAACTACCATACCGTGGTGCGCCGCTCTGTCATGGATGGCCACGATATATTCCAGGCTTCCTATTGCGGCTTCTCTTGCCATTGGGTTATCTCTCCACTCGGCAAACTCGATGTCCATTATCGCCCTAAAGTCGTTGGTTGCCACGCGGCCACCGTCATAGCGTAGTACCCATCTGCTGTCTTGAACAGACCATATGCCAAAGCCTATAGCAAGTACTATAGCTGCGGCTACCGCTATTGATATTACGCGGAAAATTGTCTTGCGTTTTTTTAGTTGACGCTCCATTACTAAGTTTTGTTGCTTTCTCTTTGCCATTTTTTTATATCTCCTTTTTGGTTGTATTAAAGGCAAGAACGTGGGGCTTTGCCCCACACCCCACAAGCTTTTTGAAAAAAGCTATGATTAAATTCGTGCTATGCACGATTGTGGGGGTTATATATTTATTTGTGTTGCTATTGCTTGTGCGTTTAGGTTATAGCGGTTTAACAGTTCTTTGCGGCTTCCTGCTTCTATGAAATTGTCGGGGAATGCGAATATTTTTAGTGTTGGTACCGGCCCGGATTGTTTGCTTAGTTCTTCCAATAGTTGCGAGCCGTAGCCGCCTATGCGGGTTGCGTCTTCTATAACATATATGGCTTCGTATTCGGCTAGTTTGCTAACCAATTTCGCGTCTATGGGCTTTATGAACCGTGCGTTATACACACTTGGGTCATGGCCGCTTTCGCGCAAAATATTGGCAACACCAAGGGCCGTATCCATCATTGTACCCACACTCACCAGTGCCATACCCCTGCCCTTGTGAATAGTCTCGGATTGGCCGTGAGATATGGGGCTTACAGCTTGGCCGTCAGCGGCGGTGTCGCGTGGGTAACGTATGGCCACCGGGCCGTTATGGGTTAGGGCGTAGGTTAGCATAGCCGTAAGCTCCGGCCCGCTTTTGGGGGCCATAACCGTCATGTTGGGGATATGGCAAAGGTAGGCCAAATCGTATATCCCCTGGTGGGTTTCACCGTCCTCGCCTACAAGCCCGGCGCGGTCTATCGCGAATATCACGGGCAAGTTTTGAAGTGCTACATCAAGCATAACATTGTCATATGCCCGCTGTAAAAACGACGCGTACATGGTTACAACCGGCCTTAGCCCGCCCTTTGCAAGCCCGGCCGCGAAGGTTACCGCGTGGCCTTCGGCAATGCCTACGTCAAAGAAACGCTTGGGGAACCGCTTTTCGAAAGGTGCTAGCCCTGTACCGCTTCCCATGGCCGCCGTTACCGCCACTATTTTATCATTGACGGTAGCATGTTGCATCAGTGCGTCAGAAAAAACATCGGTATAGGACGGCGCGGCACTGCCGCCTGTGGGCTTGCCGGTATCCACATCAAAGGCCCCTACCCCGTGGAAACGGGTGGGGGAACGCTCGGCACTTTCGTAGCCCTTACCCTTTTTGGTTAGCACATGTACAAGCACCGGGCCGCTAATTTTCTTTACACCCCTTAGCATTTTTAGAAGTGCCGGGATGTTATGCCCGTCCACTGGGCCGAAGTAGCGGAAGCCCATTTCCTCGAACAGCACGCCGTGCAAAAGTAAATATTTAAGCGCGGCCTTAACGGAATCTATCCCGCCGGATAAATGTGGGCCTACAACGGGTAGCTTGTCCAATATGCTGTGAACGCCCTGCTTCGCGCCCAGGTATAGCGGGCCTGTACGCAGGGTGTTTAAATGGCGGGAAATTGCACCCACGTTTTCGCAGATAGACATTTGATTATCGTTAAGCACGACAATAATATCCGTGTCCGAACGGCCTGCATTATTTAGCCCTTCGTAGGCAAGGCCGCCGGTCATACTGCCGTCGCCTATTACGGCAATTACCTTCTCGCGCTTACAGCAAACCTTATTGCGGGTATGCCCTGCACTGCTTAGTGGGTTGCTTTTACGACAGGTACAGGCATTTTGCCGTAAATCCCGCGCTATTGCAAGCCCTAACGCCGCAGAAATGGACGTAGAGCTATGTCCCGTGCCAAAAGCGTCATGTTCGCTTTCGCCGGGTTTTGGGAAACCGCTTAGCCCGTCCAGCTTTCTAAGGGTGTGGAAGCGGTCTTTTCTGCCGGTGATAATTTTATGTACATAGGATTGATGCCCCACATCCCAGATGATTTTATCCTTGGGGGAATCGAAAACCCTGTGCAAAGCTAGCGTCAACTCAACTACGCCTAAATTGCTGGCCAAATGCCCGCCGGTATCGGCAATGCTTTCTACCAAGAAATCGCGGATTTCAGCGGATAGGGTGTCCAGTGCCTGGGGGGGTAGGCGTTTTAATTTTTTTGGGCTGTTAATTCGTTCTAGTAACACAGCTTCACCTAATCATTTGTATTTTTGTGAGTTTTTTCGAAATTTGTTGCTTGTGGTAACCCGGATGGGAACTGCGCTTGTTCGCGCACAAACCGCGCGAATGCGTTCGCAGTTCCGCTTGACTTAGGGATGGTTCGCTATCTTGCATCTTTCGTTAAAAGCGGCTTCGCCGCTTTTATGGGAATAAAAGATGTATAGTAAGTGCCACGCCAATCCCCAAAACCGCCCCCGCAAAAACCTCAATAGGACGGTGGCCCAGCAGTTCTTTCAGCTTGGTGTCAAGCCTAATACCCTGGTCCTCCAGCTTAGAGAATAAGAAATTTATAGCCTCGGCCTGCTTACCTGCCGCACGGCGTATCCCTGCCGCATCGTGCATAACTACCAAGGCCAGCACCGCACAGGCCGCGAATATTGTGGTTTCGAAGCCTTCGTGTAAGCCTACAGATATCATTAATGCCATGGCCAGTGCGCTGTGGGAGCTGGGCATGCCACCTGTGCTAAAAAATAGGGCGGTTGTCCAAGACTTTGTGCGCCACCGGTCAAACAGCACCTTTAATATTTGCGCAAGGGCCATTGCGGCTATGGCGGTTAGTAAATGCCGGTTGGCTAGTAATGTGGCAATAGAGTGGGGCACGGTTCATCTCCTAAGTTGCATAGGTTACATTGCTACTTTGTTCTTATTAGTGTACGAGACACCATATCGCCCAAGGCACCTGTTTTAGCGGGGATTTTATCCACTATTTCATGCGCTTCGCGGCTTAGGCGTTCGTATTCGGCTTTGGTGGTATCCATGCCGTGGATGGTTACATATGTGGCCTTTTGGTTCTTGGAATCACTTCCTATGGGCTTGCCCAACTTTTCGGCGGTGGATGTTACATCCAGGATATCATCCCTAATTTGAAATGCAAGACCCAACACCTGGCCAAGCTTTACCATTTCCTGTATTAGCGGCTCATCTGCACCGGCTATTATAGCACCGGCTTCAAGGCTGGTTGTTATTAGGCAACCTGTTTTGCGGCGGTGTATTGCGGCTAATGTTTCCGCGTCTATGGGTTTTCCTTCATTTATTATATCGGAAACTTGCCCGCCTACCATGCCGTTTACGCCAGCGGCTTTTATCACGCTGTTAAGGGCCTTGGCGGTTTTTACGCTTTCGCCGGGGGCTTCGCATATGCGGCGAGCCATTACTTCCACAGCTAGGCTTAGCAGGCCGTCACCGGCCAGTATTGCCATGGCTTCTGTGTAGGCTTTGTGGCATGTTGGGCGGCCCCGTCTAAAATCGTCATTGTCCATTGCCGGTAGGTCATCGTGTGCTAGGGAATATGCATGTATCATCTCTATGGCGCAGGCGAAGTCTAGGGCGGTTGCGCCATTGCCGGATATGCCTATAAAGTCTATTTTTCCGGCTACGGCTTCGTAGGCGGCTAGTAGTAGCATGGGCCGTAGCCGTTTGCCTTCGCCTAGGGCGGCGTAAGCCATAACTTCCCTTAGTAGAGGCTCATTACATTCGGATATTATTGCTTCCATCCGGCTGTTTATATGGTCATGCATGGGTTTTCATCCCTTCGGCAAACGGTGTTAGGGCAAAGGCTCCATCTGCGTCTTTTTGTAATTGCAGTACTTCCGCTTCATAGCGGCTTAGTATGTTGCCGCAGTCCTCGGCGCGGGTTAACCCTTCCTTATATAGCTTTATGGCTTCTTCTAAGGTGGTGTTACCATCCTCTATTTGCTCCACTATCTCCGAAAGACGTGATAGGGATTTTTCGAATGTTTGCTTTTTTTTTGGCATGACGGGTTCCTCTATTTCCGGTTTTGATACCGTGGACAAAAGCGGTCTTATTTCTGTTTTGGCCGGCGGCAAGCCGCCCGGTTTTGATGATTGGGCCAAAAGCGATATTTTACTTGCCTACCACCTCAACTGCCACCTTGCCATCTGCAAAATGCAGGTTAAGCCTTGTGCCCGTTTCCTGCATAGCACTTGTTACTGCCTGCCCAGCGGCATCGTGTACCAGCGCAAAACCGCGCTTAAACGCGGCATAAGGTGATACTTTTTCCAAAAGTGCCGTGCTGTGGGTTAGGCTCTGTCTTTCTTGGGCTATGCGAAGCGTGGCCTGCCTTGATAGCTGGGTCATCAACGCTTTGCCTTCGGCATGGCGGTTTATTATATCGTCTTTTACGGCGGTGTGAAGTGCGCTTATCTCGCCCTGTACATAGGCCACGGCGTGAGCATGGTCATAGGCCACCATTTGTGCGGCGGCTGTGGGGGTTGGGGCGCGGCGGTCGGCTACAAAATCTGTTATTGTTATGTCGGTTTCGTGGCCCACGGCGGATATTACAGGTATTTTTGAAGCCGCTACGGCTTTGGCGGTTATTTCTTCGTTAAAGGCCCATAAGTCCTCAACAGAGCCACCGCCACGGCCAAGTATTATTACATCTGCTTTGCCCCAGGCGTTTACTTCCTTAATAGCGCGTGCCAAGTCACTGCCTGCGTCTTGCCCCTGCACCAGGGCCGGGGCTATTACCAGGCGGATGGCTGGGTTTCGTTCTCTTATAACACGTATTATATCTTGTACTGCCGCACCGGTTGGGCTGGTTATTACTGCCACACAAGAAGGATACGCCGGGATAGGCCGCTTGCGTGCCTCATCAAAAAGGCCATCGGCTTGCAGTTTCTCTACAAGCTGTTGAAAAGCCAGTTGAAGGCCGCCTATGCCTGCCGGTTCCATATATTCTACATATAATTGATACTGGCCGGATTTTTCGTATAAAGACAGCCGCCCATAGGCTATAACTTTCTGCCCGTTTTTGGGGGAGAATGCCAAGCCGTCTGCATAGCTTGCGAACATTACACTGCTAAGTGCGGCAGAAGGGTCTTTCATCGTGAAATACATATGCCCCGATGAATGTGCGTTAAAGTTGGATATTTCCCCTTCTATAAACAGCCCCGCTAGTAGTGCGTCTGCCTCAAGCATTTGCTTTACATAGCGGTTTACCTGGGTGATGGTAAATACTTGGCGTGTGCCGCCTAATGTACTAGTCACGTTCGTTTCTCTCATGTTTGCTGGAAATTGCGTTGATATTTTCACTTGCATCCACTGATGAAGGCGGCGAAGCCGATTTTTTTTCAAATTGTGACATCTCACGGGCTACGTTGCCTAGCACACCGTTTATAAATGCCGGGGATTCATCGGCACCGTATGCTTTGGCAAGCTCTACTGCTTCGTTTACCGCTACGCCGTATGGCACGTCTGGCTCGCGAAGCATTTCGTAAATTGCCAGCCTTAGAAGGGCTAGGTCAACTTTATTAATACGGTCTATATCCCAGCCTTTTAGGAAGTTTTCTATTACGCCGTCAAGCTGTGCCATGTGCTCTAAAGCACCCCACATAACCCTGTCGGCATATGCGGCATCACGGCCTGTTGGGCGCGGGCCTAGTAGCTCGTCTCCCAGGCAGTCGTAGTAAAGGGCTTTTAGCCAGGCTAGATTTTCCGCGTCCATGGGGTTGTGGAAGGGCATTTGAAATATCAAGATAAACGCGTGTCGCCTGGCATCTGAACGGCTCATTGGCTTTGGTCTCCTTTATGGCATATTACGAAATTAGTTTCTCATATTTTCCCGGAGGGGAACTGCGTTGAAGCGTCGCAGTTCCGCTTGGTTTGGAGTAGTTCGCTGTTTGCATCTTTCGTTAAAAGCGGCTTTGCCGCTTTTACATACGGCGTTTATTTTCGCCAACCAATGCGGCTACGCTTATATTTACCTCGGCCACTGCAAGGCCGGTCATGGTTTCTATTGCGCCTTTGACACGCTGTTGCACTTCGCGGCTTACTTCTTGTAGCTTGCTGCCGAATTTCACGGTTATAACCAAATGAAAGCTAACAGTGCCGCCGCTTACTTTTACAGACACGCCTTTTGCCATATGCTTCCGCACGGCCTTGCTATTTAGGTCATTGGAATAATACCCGGCCAGGCCCGCAACACCTTCTGCCTCTAACGCCGCAGTACCGGCTATTACGGCCAATACATCGTCTGCTATGCGGATTGCGCCCGTGCCTTCAGATTTTAACTCTGTCATGACTATTTCCCTCATTCCTTTATCAATTTCGCTACAACAACGGGATTATAACAAAATCCCAATACTTTGCATATACTTTAACAGCTTAGTAATATTGTAGTTGCCGTAAAATTATTCTGCAATTGACAAAAGTGGTAATTGCGGCCTATAATCTAATGCGTAAAATGCATGCGGCGCCATAGCCAAGTGGTAAGGCAGAGGTCTGCAACACCTTTATCACCAGTTCAAATCTGGTTGGTGCCTTAAAAAACCCGCTTAGAGATAATACTCTAGGCGGGTTTTTGTTTGTATCATTATCATATTTTAGTCTACAGCAACTTAAACCCCACAAAGCTCCACTTCAACCCAAAACAAATCCCCCACAACCCGGATATCCAAACTACCGCCCATAAGTTCCACCAAGCTTTTAGCAATATAAAGCCCAAGCCCACTACCCTCGGTATTACGGGCCTTATCCCCGCGAATAAACTGCTCTGTTAGCGCACCGTCAGACATTTCTATAGGGGCGGCGGAAGTATTTTGTAGGGTGAAAAACACCGTGCCATCATGGGGCATGGGCGTGATTTCGGCAAAAACCCGTGTGCACTCTTGGGCGTACTTAGATGCGTTAGAAAACAAATTCTCCAGGGTACGATACAAGTGGCGGCTATCGGCATACACCATAACCCGCGTAGATACGTTATCCTCTTCTGCATGGTGATGTGAGGCCGCATTCGCTCCGCTTATAGAAGCATTGCCTTCGGCTAAGACGGTGCCGGCAGTGCCTGTTGCTAAAACGGCACCAACGCCTACCGCCTCCGGCTGGCGCATAACAAGCGTTAGCCCGCGCCCTTCAAAGCTATCTTCAAACTCGCCAGCTACCTGGCCTACAATCTCCACTAAGTTTATTGCTTGGGACTCTACCCGCAAGTTACCGGTTCCGGCCTTCGAAGCCTCCATTAAATCCTCTATCAAAGTCTTTAGCCTGGACGATTTTCTAACCAGCACATTTACATATTCTTCTGCCTGCCCCTGTAAGCCTAATGTCGTCAGCAAATCTACATAGTTGATGATAGAGGTTAGGGGTGTTTTTATGTCGTGGGATACATTGGTTATCAGTTCGCTTTTAAAACGCTCTGCCTGGATTTTTTCTACACTGGCTTTGTCGTACTCTGCCGCAAGGTTAAGCATATGGGCCGCCAAGTAGGTAAGTGCGCCAATGCTTACAAGGGTAAATACCAAAACCAGCGGAATCCTAAAATACGCAATCATTAACACAAACTGCCCGGTAAGCAATACAATTGCAGTAAAACCAACAGGCCGCCATACAGAATAAACACCAAAAAACTTCACCCAATAAATTGTAGAAAACAAGCTCTTATCCCGTAGTCTGGCCGTAAGCTCGCCCAGTGCCAGCAGTGCCAAAATATACGCAAACATAGGGAGTATTACAAGGTTAGTCCAGGTAGTACCCGGCATAAGCGGCGTAACTACCCTAAACGCCCCCCACCTCACCAGTTGCCACGCTACACGCGCACACGCCACAAACCCCGCTACGCAAAACACCAGCAAATACAAGTAGTCAACCTTTCTTAATGGATACATAGGCCGCTTTTTTGCAAGCCATATCGAAATAACAAACGCCGTAAGGCAAGCTGAAAGCAGTAAAATAGACAATCGCTGCCCAAAGTTAAACCACTGGCCGATTAGCCAGCTAATTTGCGCGTTAAACGTACGGTTAATGGCCCTTACAAACGACACAGCACTTATAAAACCCACTGCCGCCGATATAAGCCTAATAATAATTAAAAACGCGACATTTGTATTTTTCACGCAAGCTTCACCACCTTGTACCCAAGCCCATAAACCACTTTCAAATATCGCGGCTCTTTGGGGGTGATTTCAATTTTTTCGCGGATATGGCGGATGTGCACGCTTACTGTTTTGGATACGTGGAAGGCCGGTTCGTTCCATATAGACTCGTAAATTTGTGTGGAGGTAAATACTCTGTCCATGTTAGACATTAGCAGGTGGAGGATGCTGTACTCTAGGGCGGTTAGGTTTACTACCTCGCCTTCGGCTTGTACAAGCTTTTTATTGTCGTCCAGCACCAGCCCACCGGTTTGATATATGCCGGTTTTGGGGGTAGAAGGTGCTATCCCGCCTAGGCGTGCGTAGCGGCGCAGGGCCGCCTTTACCCTTGCCAGAAGTTCTACCGGGTTAAAGGGCTTGGTTATATAGTCATCACCGCCCATGTTTAGGCCCAGTATACGGTCTGTGTCCTCGGATTTGGCTGACAGAAATATTATAGGCACATTGCTAAACTCGCGGATTTTTACAGCCGCTTGCAAGCCGTCTACCCTTGGCATCATTATGTCTAGGAGTATTAGGTGGATGGCTTCACTTTCCGCTGTGCGCTTTTTAATGTCGCGGCCCTCTGTGGCCGGGATTGCGCCTAACCGTGCGGCTTCTATGGCCTCGTGGCCGTCTTTCGCTTTTATTACGCCGTAGCCATCTTGACGCAGGTAAATTTCCAATGCGCCCAAGATATCTGCGTCATCATCACAGATTAAAATATTATAGTTCATATTATCACCACGCTATTATTATGAACCCGCCTTTGTTGTCTGCGGATATTAGGAATTCTAAATCATATGGTACGTATATCATACCGTCTTGTGGGGTTTTGTGCATTACATAGTGGGTTTGCCCAGCTTTTTCGAAGATTATATAGCCGCTAGTATGGATTTTTGCGATGTATTCTTCCAGCACTAGGTTATTCCGCTTCATGTAATACGCATGTGCGCGGCCTACATAACGGAAATGCCATGGCTCGAAGGCTATGCCGGTTATATGTGTGGCATGTTCAGGGTAGCGCAGTATTAGGCCGTAGCGGTAGGAGTTTGCGGCTAACCATTCCCCTTCCGGGCTTTCGGCCATTTGCATCATACCTATGCCCGGGGCCAGTATGTCTGCGGCAAGCCCTGTATGGTGCTCGCTATGGCCGGGAGGTTGTACGAAATCGCTGTTTGAGCCGTCTCCGTAAATATATGCTTGCGCGTCGTAGCTACGGAAGCCACTGGATACGAAGAAGGCGGCTATGTCCTCTTGCCTTGCGGCAGAAAACATTTCGGCCACGGCGCGTAGGGCAGAGGGGTGCAAGTACATGCCATCTATGCGGCTTACTGCTACTGTTGGGAATGCGCCGTATAGCTGATAGCTGGAGGGCTTGTTTTGGATTGCGTGCTGGCGGTTAATTAGGGCTAGGTAGCCGGTGTCTGATATGCCGCTAAGGGGTACGCTTGTTAGGGGGATTATGGTTGAGGGGGTGTAGCCTGGGTATGGGTTGTAGTCATGGGGGTATTCTTGGGCTTCTTGGTCTGGCCTGGCGGTGATGTAGCCGTTATATGGCTCGGGGTTGCCGGAAAATACCATTATCACGATTATTATGGCGGTAGCAAGTAGCAGTAATACAGCCAGTGTTTTTCTCGATAGCCCGCGCCTTCGCCTGGGCCTTCTTCTTTGTGGCCCGGTGGGCCTTCGGTTTCGGTTTGGTGGGCGTGCCTCGCGGTAGCGGGGTAGGTTCTCTGGCCTTTCGTATATATCGCGCCTGTTTCCTCTTGTTGGTTGCATGTTCTGTCTCCTTAGTTACTGCATCTCTATGGTTACGATGTAAAAGCGTCTTGTAAACGCCCTAGGGCTTGCGTGATACCATACACCGCCTCTGTTTCCGCTAAAACAGGCATAGCCGCATCCTGCTATCGTGTGAAAATTAAAATGCTCGCTATACATCAAGTCAGAGTAATACCAATCATCCCAAACAAAATTATACCAGTCTTGCCGTAAGAAAAGTAACTGTAGCGGTTCATGCGTTAACCTTACATATGAATTACTTGAAACACTTAAGCGCGCCGCCCCAGCTACCCCAACAAAGCCGTTTATATTATGGTCTGACAGGTTTATAGAAGGCAAGCTAATCATAAGCACAGCAATGACAAAAATTTTTACCGCAAAGCCCTTTATAAACTTTCTCATGCAAATGCATCCCCTTTATTGCAAGTTTCCCCGCTACAAAAAAGTATAAAATTGCATGCCTAATTTTAGGGTGCATAAAGATTAAGATTTATCAAATTCCGCATACTAACACTATGTGCAAATATGCGTAACTCACCTGTTAGGAACATGTAATCAGTCTTTAACTGCATATGTAACGTAGTGGCGTTAGAATAAAGCCACACATAAATACAGCAAGTTCACATGAGAACTTAGGATAAAAATGCGTCAAGAGGTGTGCATTATGAAGAACAACATTAAGAAATTTGCTATTCTGTTAACGGTGTTACTGGCGGTGGTAGCGATACCCATACCCATTTGGGCATCGGGCGAACATGAGCCAGATGACATGCCAGATAGGACACGCGACATCATATTTATTGGTGATGACTGCGACACAACAGGCGACCATGAATATTGCGATTACACAGGAGGTGTATACACCACAGCGGTGGCGGTACTACACGTAGGCTCTACAGCAGACGGTGCCGTGCAAATGTCCATCCCCGGCCACGAATACGTGGACTTTATGGCGTTTTCTACAGAATCTGATATCGAATTTTTTGTAACAGCACCGGAAGGTCGGCACTTTGCCCCGGAAACCAACCTTCATGTATCGGGAGGCGTGCAGGTTACGTTTGGCCCGTTTGTAAGAGGTTGCGGGCGGCTGTTTTTCGTGATAGCGGGCAATGTAGGAAACAACCAACCGGAAGCAGAGCCAAACATAGGTATAATTTTCTACACAGGTGACGGCCTTTTACCGCTTGGCGAAAGCGGCTCTTTAAGCGGGCCGGCGGGGCTACTGGTACCTGGCGGGCCAACCCCGTATCCACCAAGGGGATATAACTTTGTGGGTTGGCAATATAATGGCGCACGTATAAACTTTCCATTCAACGCCGCTACCGATATGATGCTTGAAGCCGTTTATGAGCGTATCCCGGCAGGCGACGCAGCAGGCACAACATTTACACTGACATTTAGGCCCACAGGCGGCACCATGCCACCGGGCGAGGCACTTTCCAGTTCCCTTCCCATAAACACAGTGCTAAGCCAACTGCCAACACCAACCCGTGAAGGCCATGCTTTTGGCGGGTGGATGGATGGCCATAGAATAGTAGAAATGCCGGTGGTGCTATCAAGCAATACAGAGCTATCGGCAATATGGGTAAGGTTACCGGACCCATCCCAAAACGCCAACGCCTACACCAATACTGATACCAACACCCAAGCAACCGCCGTAACCCAAACTACACAAACCGCTACAATCACGGCCATATTCGACCCAAGCCCAGGTGTGTTTGCCGCCGGTGAAAACGGTCTTAGGCCCGGCACAAACGGCACAGTGATAACCAATATCCCAACGCCTATGCTAAGCGGGTATATATTTGTAGATTGGCGGCTACCGGGCGGTAACACCCATACCGGCAACCTAATCTTAACCGAAGACATACGCCTTACGGCCATATGGGTACCGGTGGCAACACCCACGCCAAACCCAAGCCCAACGCCGGAAGCAACCCCAGCCCCTACCGCAAGCCCCACCCCGGCTCCGGGCAATACCGGCTCCCTGCCAAACCCCCAAACAAACCCTGTGCAAATTAGCTTAATGATTTTTGGCACAGTAATGATAGCTGGGATTGCCGCGTTTAGCATAATAAAAATACGCCGCAAGCACATGGCCGCGGCGGATGAGTATCGTTCTAATGTGGCTAGGTATAACCGTGAGAAACGGATTATGGATTTGCTGGATGAGTAATATATTCTAATATGATACAGGCCGGTTGTGATAATGCTTGTTTAAGCGATATCACAACCGGCCTGTTTTTTGTTTGCATGTTTATAGGGGAAATATTAGTGCTTGCTAAAATCCATTATATAGTGTTCTACATCTATTTTTGTGAATGTCACATCTGTTCTACCATAAGTTATCAAATATTCGCCTCCACCCATTCATACTCAATCCCAGCAAAGGTATTTAGTATCGCCTCAAACACAACCCTTGCGCCATCGCAGGGTACGGCCATGCCTATCTGCTTTCTTACACTTTCTTTTGAACCTTCGAAAACATACTCATCTGGGAATGTTTGTAGCCTTGCACGCTCTCTGTTGGTTAGGGCGCGTGGCTCCGTCCAGTGGTATATATGCGTGCCGCCGCCGCCGCTTCCGGTTACTGTGTATGCGGGCTTATCGGGGTCTAGCCGCTTGTATATCTGGCTTATTTTTGCGCCTACTACGTTTAGTTTTAACTTATCTGGTAAGTTGGCCGTGAAGGCGTTTTCACCTGGTTTTATGTGCTTTAGTCTTTCTACTACGGTTTCGGATTGTCTTGTACGTTCGTTGTTAGCGGCGTTTGCCGGTATTGGGGGTTCCTCAATTGCTTGCCTGCTTGTTCGTCTTTTATCCGCATATGGCTTTGGGGATGGAACCTTGAAAGTTATGCCTATGTCGTTTCTAACGCCTATTATTATTATCCTATGCCTGGCTTGCGGCACACCGTATTCCTCGAACTTGTACAGGTGGGGCGTTATTGTATATCCGGCGTTACGCAGTTCCTCCAATATTTTAGCGAAGGCATTTCCTTCGTTTGCGTTGCGAAGCCCGCCAACGTTTTCTGCTAAGAACCAGATGGGTTTAAACTCTAATAATGCCTTTACCCCATATGAATACAAAGGGCCATAAACGCCGTCTATTCCTTTTTGCTCGCCTACAACGCTATAGTCGTTGCATGGGAAACCGAAGGCTAGTGCGTCTATTGCCCGTAGATTTTTCTTGCATAGGTCTAGCTTGCGGATATCTTTATGTATTACGCTTTCTTTTTTGCCATTACAAATATTATGGATATATGTGTCACATGTGTCCTTGTCGTAGTCTGTTGCCCACTCATGAACAATGCCATAGTCCTTATTTGCTATTTGGGCGGTGATTGCGCCGTATGCAAGCCCACCCGGGCCGCAAAATAACTCGCCTAGCCTATATTTTGGCATGGTATTCCTTCTCTCGTGCTAGATATTTTCCTCGCGGTAACGCTCTACCAGCCCTTTCAGTGCTTCGCTTAGCCCCATACGATGCTCGCGCATACGGCCTAGGCCCTTTTTTATGCGGGCGTTTTCTAACAGGGCGGCTACGCTTTTGCTGGGTAGGGCGTGGGCTATGGCTTCGTTGGCACGTTCGTTATCATAGTCTTTGCGGTAGTACTGGGCCAGCTTTGTCCATAGGGCGGCGTTGTCGCGGTTGCCTTGGGATATGGCTAGGCGCAGGTGGTTTATGGCTTGCGGCATGTAGGCGTGGCCGTATGCGGCGTATATTTCGGCTAGTTTTTCGTGGTGGGGGGCGGTGGGGCTTTTTTCTAGGGTGGCTAGGGCTTTATCATATTGGTTTAGTTGCTGGTGGGT
>Ga0123355_10001629_pt1 | contig 31308 bp, 29 predicted proteins | sample TergutEmb28metaG_3_FD_89872 | JGI IMG/M metagenome (GOLD analysis project Ga0123355, IMG submission 89872) | Embiratermes neotenicus P1 segment gut microbial communities from Petit-Saut dam, French Guiana - Emb289 P1 | ecosystem: Host-associated > Arthropoda: Insects > Digestive system > Gut ... | reverse complement strand
GCATCAGACCAGATATCATTCAAAGAGTTTTTCGACCCGTTCACGGGTAGTAAGAATACAAAGGCATAGAAACAGGCCGCTTTAGCGGCGGCCTGTGACAGTAATGCGGTTGGCAGACTTTTCGGAGCGTCTTAAGACGCTGGCCAGCAGCATGCCCTTCTAGGGCTTGTGCATACCACTAGTTTACTAGTGGTTTTGATTGATTTCTTCTTTTCTATTTCTATGTAAATTAAAGCTGTAAAACTGAAAATTATCACTCTTTGTCTATGGAATCCTAAAGTTACGGATATCCAGCGGAAACCAATACTCTTCAGCGCACGATCTGCACAATACTGTGCCGGAGCGAACTCCTTGGTAAGCATTACCTCTGAATTGTCGCCCACATCTTGTACAACTTCGAGTTGGACCACAAGCGGCTAGCACCATAACTACAACTAAGATAATTGCCATAATCAGTGATAGCTTTTTGAATGATTTCATTTAAAATTTCCTCTCTTAAAACACAAAACAGCTGCCCTCTGCAATACAAAGAACAGCCGCTTTTTTACGTATGAAAATATTCACCCCGCTCCTCGCGGGCAGTGTTTACAAAACAATCAGGGCATGACAAAACGCTTGCTTGCAAAAGCATTGCGCAATCCATCACGTCTATCAACCCCTTGTGTAAAATTTCGCCTTATTATGCTATTTTTCGCGGTGCTTGTCAAGAACCAATCCTACCGGCTTTTCCACTCTTCTTCAACGCACTTTCCGCAGGCATCGCATTTTTTCGCCTCGTCGTACTTGCACTGCACAGGGCCGTTATACCACATTTCTTTCTCGCCGTCCGGGGTGTCATAGATACCGCCGAACATTGGTTCCATCAGCGCGGCTTGGAAAAACACCGGTTTGTCAACTCTTTTAAAGTTCAGCGGGCAATGATGCACCCCCGCCGGGACGCGGATTATTGTCGGCTTGCTGACAACAAATGTCTCCGCATCAACGCCGACTTCACCGAGCGTAAACTCGATCTCCGCGTCAAAGTCAAAAACATTCGGGAATGCGCCGCCTAAGAATATCAGATATTCATCATGCTTATGGCGATGCGGCACACGGTCAAGGAAAAACGGCTTTACAAAAATCTGGAACCCAACATTGAAATGCGAACCCGGAATCTGCGAAGCGCCTCTAAAATACGCCTGCGGCTTCACGACAAAGCCGGGGTCATCCCCCTCCGCTACAACCTCATTGTTTTCCATGGGAAACTCAAATACTAATTTTTCGTACATTTTTTTATTCCTTTCCGGGCAAATCATTACCCTTGTATATGTAGTTAGTGCCGTCATAGGCAATCCTGCCGTAATCGCCTGACGGATAGAACGGCATGAAGTTTATTGGCGCGCCAACGCGTTTGAACGTGACCGGCCCGTGCCATACTCCCGGCGGAACGCGGATAACAGTCGGCTCGGTAATTATGTAGCTCTCCATGTTTTCCGGGTCATCGCCAAGCTGAATTTCGATCTCCGCGTCAAACTCAAAGAAGTGCGTTATATCCGCGCCGGTAAAGAACAGGTATTCTTCCACGGCGTGATGCATATGCAATTCGCCGACCTCGCACGCCTGCTGCACTATATTCATCACCGTCCACAGCCGCGATTCCGCCAGCTCGTTCTGCCCCCTGAATCCGGTGCGCGGGCTGAGAAAGCGCGTATCGTCGTGATACTCCGGCTTGAATGGGAATACATACTTGTCGTATTTGCCGGTACGCGGCAATTTGTTCATCTCATAGAACGGAGCCATCAGCGCTTCTTGCGGGTCACCCTGCTGCTCCTTTGATTTTTCGAGACGCTCTTTCATCGCTTCGGAAAAGCACTCTCCGCAATAAATACATTCGTTAGATCGGTCTTTCACGCAACGCCGTACGCCGGCGCCGTCGTACATAAACTCTTCGCGCCCTTCCTCGTTTACACGTGGACTAATTTTTGACCAGTCCCCGTCAAGATACATCGCCGAGAACAGCACCGGTTTACCGATACGCCTGAAATTAATCGGGCAATGATAAAGTTTCGGCGGGATGCGGATTATCACAGGTTCAGTAATTGTGAACATCTCTAAATTCTCCGGGTCCTCTCCGAGCCAGATGTCGATTTCCGCGTCAAAGCCGTCGTAAAAGTTGTTGAAGTCGGCCGTGGCAAGCACAATGTACTCATCCGCCGCATGATGTGTGTGCGGCACTTCCATCACCAGCTCTTTCGTGACGGATGTGAAGTCCATGTACAGCCTTGCTTTCTCCATCATCGTCGTGCCGCGGAAGAATCCGCGTGGAGACGCAAATCCGTACCAGCTGTGATTTTCTTGCGGTATTTTAAAAATTAAATCGTCATATTTGCCCATAAAACACACTCCTTTCCTGCCATTATAGCAAACCGCCTAAATGAATGCAATCACGAATCTGTCGTATATATACTCTGCCCCCCACTGAAAGACAGCGAGGGGCGGTTGCAATATTGACTGTATGGTAAAATCTCTAGCTGAACATCTGCGGAAATTGCATCATAATTCCGTAGGAAAATTCGTCAGCCATTTTGAGCGCTTCCTCTTCAACCGCGTCAAACGCTTTTATGTCAGCCGGATAGTCTGCCGCGAGTCTCATAGCAACTTCCTGTGTAGTCAGTGCCAGATGCCGGTGGAGCATTTCCCGCATGGCTTGCCGGTCGTAATAAGGGTTGATACTGCTGAAAGCGTCTGCCATTTTATCGGCATTTATGTACCATTGGCGGTTCAGCTCATCGGCCGTTGCGGTATTTCCGTCACGCAGGGCAGTAATCAGCTTAGCCCCGATTTGCAGATGCTCACTCAACAGCCGCGCAATGGTACCTGCTGTTTCCGGTGAGTAATAACGCGCGAAAACGCCCGCGATGTCATCCGGATTTTGCATGAGCCGGGATGTGACCGCGTTCAAATCATGCAGTCTCTCGGCAATACTGATTAGCAGCATACGCGTCCAATATACATGCTGGCTCCACTTGAGACGCATGTCGTTTATCAGGCTTATTTGCTTCACGGGGTCTGGGTAGGCTGCCGGGGTCTGATTATCCGGTATTATTCGGAACTCCTCGCCCGGGCAAATAGTCAACATACTGCCGATTTGAAGATTATACGGGTCGGCACCGGGGTTCATTGCGAGAATATCGGACACGGTCGTTTGATAATACCTTGCAAGCTGATACAGGTTATCACCCTGCCGGATAACATATGTAAAAGGTTGGGGACAATGCATAACATCACACTCCTGGTTTTTTATACTAACAGTTTATGTATGTTATGCGTTTTTGCTCCTCGTTGTTCTGCTCTACCTCCAGTCGAAATACGCGGCATTTGTCGCAAGATGCCCGCCGTCCACCGGCAAGGTGATGCCTGTTATATGTGAGGATTCATCAGACGCCAAAAACACCGCGGCCGCCGCCACCTCTTCCGGCAGACCCAATCGGCGCATGGGGTTCTGTGTGCGATTGAGCTTTGCGTATGCCTCTGGGTCATCCTTCAAATCGCCGCTGACCGATTCCCACATCGGCGTTTCTATCTGTCCCGGGCATATCACGTTTGAGCGGATACCTTTATCCGCGTAATCACACATAATCGCGCGGCTTAACCCTATCACGGCGTGCTTTGAACTGACGTAATCAGATGCCGCCGGTGTGCCGATAAGCCCGCCGACAGACGCGTTGAAAATGATAGAACTCGACTCGGGATTTTTCAGCATTTGTTGTATTTCATATTTAGCGCAATAAAATGAGCCGAATAGATTGATCCTCACAACGCGCTCCCAAGCCTTTGAGTCAACCTCCCCGACTGGGGCGCGGGTCATCATTACCCCGGCGTTGTTAAACGCGAAGTTCATCCGCCCGAACGCGCCGGCCGTTTCTTCCATCGCGCGCGCGACCGCGTCTTCGTCCGCGATATCCGCGTTGATACAGATAATTTCCGCCGTTGGGACGGTTTCTAAAATCTGCTCTTTCGTTGCATTGAGGGCTGCGTCGGAAATATCAAGCAGCGCGAGCAGCGCGCCCTCTTTCGCGAACCGAACCGCGCTTGCCCTGCCCATTCCGCTGCCCGCGCCGGTGATGACACCCGCCTTGTTTTTTAGTAACATTTCGCCGCCTCCTTGTCAATATAAAATTTTTCATAACAACCCGCTATCCGGAGATGTTTTAAAACCGACGAAAGATCTGCCCTGCCTGGTACGCTGTTGCTGATTCGACCCTGTAAGGGCATCGTCTCGACGTCCCGCGGGCGACCAAGACGATCGCCCCTAAACCTTGACTATCTGCGTACTGCCCCCGATGATTGGCTTGTATCTACTCCGCGGCCTTAAAATTGTACAGCGGCTTGACTGTCGTCACAATATCCGCTGTATCCCCGATGTTGGCAACTATCTCTTCCATCGGCTTATACGCTGCCGGCGCTTCATCTAGGGTGCTTTTATTCACAGTAGATGAATAAATACCCGTCATCGCTTTCTCATATTGTGTTAGTGTAATACTCGCTTTCGCTGCTTTGCGGCTCATAATACGCCCGGCGCCGTGCGGCGCGGAGCAGTTCCAGTCTTCATTGCCACGGCCAATGCAAATAAGGCTACCGTCACGCATATTCATCGGGATCAGCACCCGTTCGCCTTTTTGCGCCGAAATAGCGCCCTTTCTCAATATCATGGACGCTAAGTCAATATAGTTGTGTATTGTCATAAACTGTCCGGCAATTTTGAATTTTACGCGTTTTTCCAGTTCTTTCACAATGGCTTTGCGATTCAGATCGGCATACCGCTGAACAATTGCCATGTCATGCAGATAATTGTCAAACATAGCGCCTTCCAGATACGCCAATACGCGATCCGCGCCTTTGCCCATTCGCCCTAATCCGTCAGCGGCGGCATTTTGATAGTAGTCGCACACCTGTTTACCCAGGTTCCGGCTGCCGGAATGCACAACCAGATAAAGCTGCTCATCATCGTCCTTGCCCAGCTCGATAAAATGATTCCCGCCACCCAGCGTACCAATAGAAAGCCTTGCACGCTCAATATTAACATGTTTCGCGCAGCGCAGAGAGTCCAAGTCAATTTCTTCATTGAAATGGTGAGGCTCCTTGCGTATTTTGAACCCGGCCGGGATATGCTGATGGATCGCCTTATCAAGCTGCGCAAGCTCCACGCGCTTGTCTTTCAGCAAAACGGTTTCCATACCGCAGCCGATGTCCACGCCGACAAGATTCGGGACGATTTTGTCTGTAACCGTCATCGTCGTACCGATGGTGCATCCCATCCCGGCGTGGGCGTCCGGCATGACTCGTATTTTACTTCCAGCGGTAAATTCCTGGTTCAGCAGATGCTCGATCTGCGTGAGTGCACTCTGCTCAGCGGTGTCAGTGAACACTTTCGCTGTGCTGTATTTTCCGAAAAGTTCTATCATTTTTGCTCCTTTTTAGTACGTACGCCTGTACAAACGCACCTCTATTTTGCCGCTTAAACAAAGCACGCAAAAACAGGAGGAGCTGCTCCGTGTTTTTGCGCATCTTTAATGCTGTACACCTTACTTAATCTTCAATAAATTCCCAATCATTTGCGTACAATGGATTAGCCCCAGCTGATTGTTGTAACTGAGTCTCTGATACCTTCAAATCTCAATGAAAATCTGATGCGGCCGGGACTCAAGCTTTCCGCTGAGAGATAACCTTCGAAATTTGATATATCCAGCCTGATCTCCGTGCCGTCCTCTTCTCCGTTTTGGGAAATGACGAGTGTTATCTCCCCCTCGGCGCTGGAGCTGTTCACGTGGATATTGGCCAAATCCTCGGCGGTCAGGTTAAAGGTTCTGTTGCGTGTGCCGCGGCTTGCGGAGCCCACGGAAATCGAAAAACTCCCAGGAGAGCTGCGCTCCTGCACATTTACGCTCGTCCTCCATGTCGCGCTATTCGCGCCGTCACACGCGGTAACAACGAGTGTCGCTGCAATCAACATAATCGCCGCAAAAACACAGGATAACCACCGATTTTTAATAGACCCCTGTTTTCGTGCTCTCATCTAAATTCACCCCTTCGTTATTTTAAGCTGTGCTGATAAACTGAGCAAATTCTTGTGGCGTATATACACTCATTTCCCAGGTGTTACTCATAACGTCTTTGAAATTGTCTATTTTCGACAAAGTACTTTTGAGCAAATACTCCATTTTCACTGCGTAATTAAGCATAGCCCTTAAATCACCAAATGCTTGTCTCTTTGTGTTTAGGGTCAATCCCTTCCCTTCCATAAACAACTTCCAACTTTGAAGCGATGCAACTGTTAATCTATCAATGCGAGCGTCTTTGAATGTTGGTAAGATGCACCAGTTGAAGTTTTGCTTGTTTCTTGCAAGCATTGATTCTCTGCCCTCAAACGACGCAACCTTACATGATCATTATATCATGGTTGTAACTATAACGCAAGGTTGAGCGTAAAGTTTTTACTTATACAGAGTGTACCATTTGTAACGCCAGTTCCCGGAATTTCTTACGGCGTTTTTCTAAATCGGCAACATCAATCCCCCAAATGTCAAACACGACAGATGTATTAATCTTATGTCGTCCGTAGGATAGCACGTTTCGTTTATCCAGCTCATTCTTAACCGCCTTTTTGAGGTGTGGGATGGTCGCGGAGGACAAGCGGACAAACAGAGCAGCAATCTCTTTGTTTCCTATCTTAGAATGTGAATAGTATATTTTGAGAGCGGTATCAATGCTCGTGATGTGATGCTCGATATGCTCATAGCTACCCTCCCTCCGTTTTCGTAGCCTTGTTGTATTGCCGATAGTTAATTACATTAAAAAGCACGGCATTACAGTTGTCAAAAAAACGCTTGCCAGGGTGTGCGCGGAAACATTTTTAGGAATTATAAGAGATAGGGCAGGCGCTTAGTTGTTGCGTGATTATCTCTGAGCAAAAATTCCCCTTGTACCGGGATGTCTCCCAACAAGCATAGTTCTTTCAGGTTTCCGTGCAGCAATATTTATGGTTGATATTGCCTTAACATTTGTGCTATAATGCAAAAATAGTGTTAATAATGTTAAACACTCAGGAAAGGTGTTGACAAAAGCCATGTTATGTGAAACAATTTTTACGGCACGGCACGGCACGGCACGGCACGGCACGGCACAGGCTAATTGCGCCATTTTGTAACGCCCAAAAACTAAATATCAATACAAGTTACCAAAGGCAGTTATTCCTTGCGTTTTTATGCGCAAGAGGATAACCGCCTTTTTGTTTTCCTCTGACAATGGTATTGGTCGGGGAAATATGTTTTGCAGCTTTGGGACATGTTGGCCCGAAGCAGGGAGGGGAGGGTGCCAGATAACGAAAATATACGAAAACGCAGGTATTATCTATGTTTGCCGATCAAAAAAGGTTGCACATAGACGATAACTGCGTAGCAAAACCAGGGGACATAACTGCTTTTATAATAAATTTACTGAAAGAAAGGAACACTTATGAAACAATTTATGTCTAATGAAGCATCAGAGAAAACCTGCGGGAAGATGAAACGTGTAAACAGCTTTAGAAAAATGATTTCTGCCATCCTGTCTATGACATTTATACTCAGCATGGCGTTTCCTATCATAGCTGCTCAAGCAAATCGCGGAGCAATGTATCTGTTGGATGAGGCACTAGCTTTAGAAGCGTTTGAGACAGTGGATGTGATAAGGAACCGAACTGTTGTTTTAGAAGCAAGGCCCTCTGGAGAAAGAACAGAAAGTGATTCAGAGAGAACTAATTCAGTAACCGTCATATTCTACGATAATGGACATGAAGAAATTGACCTCCCTGAAAGTATTAATGCTGAAACAGGAAGCGTATTTGCGTTAAACCACGATGAATATGCGATGACCCTCGAAGGATTTGAGTTCGGCGGTTGGCTTCATCCTGATTCAGTACAGATTGTTCTGCCAGGGCAGACAATCATGGTTGCGGGAACCGGTGTAGTAGAACTTTTTGCAATTTTTGGATCAACCGACATTAATGAGGGACTGACTGTTTTGGAAGCTGCTCCCACTGAAGAAATGGAAAATGGTTTAGTAACCATCACATTCAACGATAATGGGCTTAGCGATCTTTCGGTCCCGGCAAATATTTTAGTTGAAACACCAAGCATTATTGTGATACCATATGTACATAACAATAAAGTTTACGGTTGGCTTCATCCGGATTGTGTTCAGGTTGTTCAGTCCGGGTATGAAGTGAAAATTACAGGCAGCGGCATTATACACTTTTACGCTTTGTGGGAACCTGACCATTTGGATTCCGGGCGCGATTCCGCTATGAATATATCGCCGCTGTGGCAAAACAATTTTGCGATTACACACCCATCGTTTAATGGCCAGACAGTTCCATTTCAGAGTTTGCAAGTCAGTTGGACAGCTGTTTCCGGCGCTGCATACGCTTTATCATTACGCAATCTTTACACGTATGCAGAGATACATCGTCATGTACCCGTATTCGGAACTTCTGCTACGATACCCCAGACAGACCTTAGCCCAGGGCGTCAATTTAGAGTTGCCGTAAGGGCAAGGGTAGGTACGGTCGAGCAATGGCGTGAGCGGACTTTTTCGGTGCAATCGCCGACACCAACACTGACATTAAACCCAGGAACATCATGGGATCCGCCAGCAACTACTGCGTCAAGAAATGTCACAGTGAATACAAATCAAGCATCTTGGTCTGCAAGCAGTAGTCATTCGTGGCTGCGGCTTAACAGGACATGGGGTACAAATGGGCAAAGCTTCACTATGAGCGTAGACCCAAACCCATTGTCTACCAATAGAGTCGGAATGGTGACTGTCACTGCTGCTGGAGCTGAGCCGCGTTTTATCAGTGTAGCGCAGCACGGGGCGTGGAGTGCACCGGTACAATCGCTTACCGTATCACATTCGGCATGGAATCCGGGATCAGCTGCGATAACTTCGTCCCTGATGACAATAACCTCAAACACTGATTGGGTAATATCCAGCAACCAATCATGGCTTGCACCGTCGGTTACCAATGGAACCGGCAGCCGTGATTTTACACTCAGCGCATCGGCGAATCCGAATACGACAGCGAGAACTGGTACTGTCACAGTCAGGACGGCTGACTGGTCCATAGCGCGCAATATTACTGTGACCCAAGCGGCGGCGGCGCCGGCAGCGACACTGTCATTAAACCCGTCAGGAGCATGGAATCCGGGGTCAGCTGCTGCGTCAAGAAATATCACAGTGACTACAAATCAGGCGTCTTGGTCTGCAGGCAGTAATCAATCGTGGCTGACGCTTAACCAGACATGGGGCACAAGCGGGCAGGTTCTCACTGCAAGTGTAAGCGCAAACACATCGACAAGCAGCCGAACCGCAACATTGACAGTCACTGCCGGGAATCAGACGCGCCAAGTCACCGTGACGCAAGCTGCAGCATCTGCAGCTACCCGCAATGTCGTACTGAACGCAGGAACAAACGCACATTGGGGAACGACCGCACCCTCCGGATGGGTACGCCACACACCGGCAACAGGGAACATCACGGCGATTCGCCAATCCGTGGCGGTAGGCGCTGCTATGCCGACGTTCCCACAACCAACAAACGCACCGGCAAATCACACTTTCAACGCGTGGAATCCGGTACGGCCGGCAACGATGCCGTCAGGCTCAGGCAACTGGAGTTCAACGGCTCAGTGGAGACCAGCGGCAAATACTGTAACCATTACACTAAATGCTAACGGGGGAACAGTTTATCCTTCGCCAACATCAATTGTTGTTCCATCGGGTACTACAGTGGGCAACTTGCTTCCACCCCCGACCAGAACGAACTATACTTTCAGGGGATGGTATGACGCCCAAATAGGCGGTAACCCAGTAATGTCTCATCACGTGATAAACAGCAACATAACGCTATTCGCCAGATGGAATGTAACCGTTACTTTAGACGCTAATGACGGTAGCGTAAATCCAACGTCTGTATCAAAAGTTGGCGGCGGAACCATGGGTGTACTGCCAACCCCGGTCAGAAATGGCTACCGGTTTAACGGGTGGTTCACGGCCAGAACCGGAGGAACCGAAATCACATTTAATACAGTCGTGATTAACGCCCATGTGACTTATTTCGCCCAATGGTCTCCGGCACCGATTTGGCGGCGTTCTGACGGCAACTACGTTGGATTTTGGCCTAATAGGGTAATAACCGTAAGCAATGCGCCCAGAGTTTCCGCTGGAGCACCGTCCGGCTTTAATCTTGACACAAGGTTAAATGAAGCCGTAGATGCGTGGCAAACAGCACTGAGGATAGTACCCATAGGCAGGGACGCACATGGCAGTGCCCACGTACAGGTTTTCGGCGGTTCGTTGCAGCAGATGCAATATGAGAGCCAAAACTATGGCACTTGGTCTGGACTTGCTTGCTACCGTCGTAGAATAGAAACCAGGCTCGCAACACCTGCTATTGATGGTATTCCAAGAAGAGTATACAGCTTTTCTGGGTACGTTCGAATCTTTATTACAACACATAACCGTAGCGGAGTCGAATGGTCTGCAAATAGTGTACGGGCATTAGTCGTCCATGAACTTGGCCACGCGTTGGGTTGGGATGGACATTCACCGCATCGGGGAGATGTCATGTTCTATAGAGAAGAATATGAGAACTACCACGGCAACATATCCTATGAAGAGGCAAGGCATTTGCGATACATATATGAGAGATTCTGGCTGTTTCCGGGATAGTACAACAGTATCCATGTTTCCATAGAACAAATAATTGAAAAAGGAGATACACTATGAAAAAGCTAATGATTTTAGTATTGGCTATTACGATAATGTTAACCCTATTTGCGTGCAGCGCAACGAATACAGAACCTGATGACACAACTATTACAAACGAGGCAGATGCAATGATTGGCAATTCAGCAGAACCGCAAATTGTAAGAGCGCCTACAGGCAGCATGCGGATAGAGTACCTGACCTTTGAGCAGGCCTTGCTGGTCAGCACTGATATTGTAATCGCAAATTATGTTGGAAGCCGACCTTTTGGAGAAACCCTTGTGGAGTTTGAGTTTGTTGTGTTGGACAGAATTTTAGGCAACGCAGCCGGCACTATATTTGTTTACGCGGAAAACGCGTATGCATCTGTTATGGGCGTTATGGGGGCATCGTCATATAACCCAAGCGAGTCAACGTTTAGTAGCGGGACTGACTATTTGCTGGTACTCGATAGGCTGTGGCGCGCTGTGGCACTAACACATCCCGACGGGTATTTGTTTATCAATGGTCTTATCATCGACTTAGACAATCCGGCAGGAAGCACAATGTACAACGAACCCGTGTCACACCATGCGACTGAAATTAATTTCAACAGCAGGAGTCTTGACAGGGAAGAGCTGATTGCATTTATAACCGAGAAAACAGCAAACAACCCGCCCGGTAGAGACCACATCCGCTCAGATAACATCGTAGACATTATTGCCGGTTCGCCCTGTGTCTTGATTGTGGAAATCGGCGAACCAAGGAGTTTAGCAAGTGCGCAGTCTCCAAGCGATTGGGTGGAAAGTGACAGATACTACGTCACTGTTGTTGAAGTATTAAAAGGTGATGTTGATGTTGGGGTTGAGCTGATTATTAGTTTCTTCGCCGACACGGTACAAACCGGAGAACGACACATTGTTGCAGTTGCGCGATTAGAGGAAGGAAGTACCACCTTTAGCTTCACTTCCCGCAACAGCCTATACCGGCTCGACCAACGCGACGAGATTATGGGGATATTGGCTGGTCAAGGCAGCTCCACCCTCACCTTCCACGCATACGGCGAAGGCACCTTCGCCAACGGTGCAACGTCTATCGCAATCCCCGTAACCTTCGGCGAACCGCTGGACTTGAGCGCCGTCACAGCGTATATCGACGCCGTAGACGAGCAAGGGCAATTTGCGTTCTGGGGCTGGTTCACGGATGCGCAGCTTGATGGCTCAGGCCGCAGCAGAAACGGACATCGCAGGCCGCTTCTCTCCGATGACTCGATTGCGGTGCCGGTGTCATTCACGCAAGCAGCGTTTGAAGCACTTGCGGTTGGCGGGAATATTGACTTGTACGCCATTTGGTCGCTTTGGGGTGATGTGGATGACGATGGTGTGGTAACTCCGATTGACGCAAGCATGTTGATGCGGTTTGTGAGCGGATTAGCTCCGCGGCCTGTTATTAACCTAGCGGCGGCAGACGTTGTGCGCGACAGCGTTGTAAATCCAATAGACGCAAACGTATTGATGCGCTATGTGAGCGGAATGGCTCCGCGGCCTGTTTTGGGGCAACGGCCGCCTACGGAGGGGCCGCAGCAAGCGAGGGGGGATGATGCCGATGAAGCGATATGGCGAATCAGCCATGAGGAAGTATCGCCTACGGCTTCGCATGTCGATGTCCGTGTATATCTGCACCAAAACACGCCGCAGGGCATGGGGCTGACGATATTCACCATAGGATACGACCCGGCAGTGCTGACAAACCCGAGGACAACGCTTTCTTACTATCACGGCGGTCTGGACTTTGACTACATTTTGCACCCCGGACACATACACGGTCAAAATATCATTCTTCTAACATGGAGTAACGTTGATGGACCATACATGGGTTCTGACATATTCGTATACATCCGCTTTGATATAGCATCAGCGGCGGCGGCAGGCGATGAAGGCTTCGTGAGGTTTAATACCGGCACAATACAGTACATGGATCACGCTGCCGGCGGGGGTTCCAATCCGCTCAGCCTTGAAAACGGCTCTGTTAGAATAGTTGCGCGATAACAATTGATGTGCTTTGTCTTTGCTGTGTATAGACCGTACATTATTGCATCACGTACCACAGTGAAACGGCAGCGTCAACAGCTTTCGCGACATAAAAAGAGAATCCCGCTTGCACGTTGTATCGTGTAAGCGGGATTCTCTTTTGCAAGGCTGAGCCGTTCAATTTTTGGAGCAGGATACGGGAATCGAACCCGTGTGTTCAGCTTGGGAAGCTGACATTCTGCCATTGAACTAATCCTGCAGTGCGATAATTTTATCACAATCAACGGCAGAATTGCAAGCATAAAATTATCGCGGCACAATCTCCCGGCAGTAATATTTGTCCAACAACAAGCATATCCCTTATCAGGAGGGATGTCTATGAAACGAATACTTACAGTACTAATCATGCTGACAATACTTGCTTCAGCGGGCGCACGGGCGTTGTCCGTCTTTGAGTATGAGCCGGTGTTCTTCGACTATATTGACAACGAGCAGATTGACTTGGATTTTTTCGAGCGGGAGTACACACCCGCCTCATCGGTTACGGAACTTTCGATCAACGCACCATCCGCCATTTTGATGGAGCGGGACAGCGGCAAGGTTATATTTGAAAAAGACGCGGACACAAAGCGCGAACCCGCCAGCGTCACAAAAGTGATGACGATGCTTCTTATAGTGGAGGCACTGGAGTCTGGCACTATAACAATGGATGAAATGGTCACAACAAGCGCGTTCGCGGCGTCAATGGGCGGTTCTCAAATATACCTCGAAGAGGGCGAGCAGATGAACGTCCGCGAGATGCTGAAAGCGATCGTGGTTTCATCCGCCAATGACGCGGCGGTGGCAATGGCGGAGCATATTTCGGGTTCAGAACAGGTGTTCGTCTCTAGGATGAACGTCCGCGCCGTGGAACTGGGTATGGTAAACACGCATTTCACCAACTCCACCGGCCTGATGGATGACGCAACACACGTGACCACCCCACGGGATATCGCCATCATGTCGCGGGAGCTTATCCGACATGATATGATAAAAGAGTTTACGACAATCTGGACAGATACGCTGCGCAATGGTGAATTCGGCCTCTCCAACACGAATAAGCTGATCCGATTCTACGAGGGCGCGACCGGACTGAAAACGGGATTCACACAGCGCGCCATGCACTGCTTGGCAGCAACTGCGGAGCGTGACGGAGTTGAGTACATAGCCGTAGTTCTGGCCGCTGATACATCAGCTGATAGATTTGAAAGTGCGCGGACACTTCTGAGCTTCGCGTTCGCCAATTTCACGACAATCGCTATACAGCCGGACGAGGTCTTGCCACCTGTCAGGGTGACGCTCGGCCAAACTCCGACAGTCCAGCCGGTTGTGCGGGGCGGCGGTCGGCTATTGGTCGAAAAGCGGGATGCTGCGGCGATAACCAAACAAGTGGAACTCGTTGAAAACATCACCGCCCCCGTACCCCGCGGCAGTGAACTCGGCAGGCTGACGATACAAAGCGGGGAGACCCTGCTGGGTGAGTACACAATCATAGCCGGGGACGATGTTGAGCGACTCGGCTGGGGAGATATTTTTGTTAGTTTTTTGCGAATGTTCTTCACAGGGAGATAATTAAAAGCGGACGCTTCAAATACGTAAGCGTCCGCTTTGCTTTTGTGCGGTATAGGGGCGACGTATATTACTGCGTAAAAACAAAACACCCGCCGACTGTGGTCGCCCCCCCCCCCCTTTACTAAAGAGGGCAAAGAGAATATGAAGCCATGACTCTGGGAACAGCTCAGTGCTGCCGTGGATTTACGATGACACTACTCTTGGCGGGTAAAAGTTCTTCCATTTATTATTACGTCTTCAGATTCTTGCGAAAAGCTTGCATCCGGTTCATTGCCATACCTAAGAGTCCGCCTGCCATTAAATATGCGAAAATCTAAGGGTCCGACGGATCTTGTTTCCGTAAGGCTACTTTCCGTCCAATGAGTTGTAGTTGTACGAGTAACCCGACTACCGTTAAAGTCATACACCACGACAATTTCACGGCCGCCCCTGAAAATTGTCTCTGATACCCACTCCCCGTTAAGCGCCCCGCCAAGCGGTGCGCGCTCAAGCATGACAATAATCGCAGACACAACCATTATAAAGCCCAGCGTGACAAAGACAATTTTTCGAATCTCCAGTAACTTTCTTTCGCGCGGCCGACTCCCTTTCGGATTAAACGGAGCATCGCAATGCGGGCAGTACAAGTCGCCGATTCTCATTTCTTTACCGCAAGATGAACATAACATATCGATTCTCTCCTGTTAATAAAATAAAACGATTTGTTTTTTCGCCCCCGCATAAATGCGGTAACATCTCCGCAAACGGCGTTTTTATTACTAATAATTATAGCATAAGCAGAAGTGGACTCAACATTATGTTTTCAATTAAAACAAGGCGGAAGCGGCATTTAGCAGGCTTCCGTCTTGTAAATTTTCCAAACGCGGAGCCACTGCCTTTATACTATATCTAACATTTCGCTCAGACTCTGAATGGTGTGCCGTTGCCCCCAGTTCTTTTGGTCGCCGCTTCTGTTAATTAATACAGAAATTATACCGGCATTATTTGCTCCGCGTATATCTTTTTCTTCATCTCCGACATACATCATTTGAGAGGGAGTAATGTTAAACGATTCAAGAAGCATGTTGTACCCCATTGCATTAGGTTTTCTGTATCCAACATCAATTGACGTAAAACCAGCATCGAAATACTTTTTGATATCGGCAATATCTTTTAATGAAAATACATTATCCATCCCATAAGCGACATCAGTTAAGAATCCCAAAGAAATGTTTTTTGAAGAAAGAGCTTCTAATGTTTCAGCAGTATCACAAAAGCACATAGCATCTAATTGGAAAAATCCATAAAAAGATTTCTTGGCATCAATCAGCTTTTCGTAATCTTGCTCCCAGACATCAAAGATTTCTTTGAATATGGTGTCAGAGGACACTTCGTGTTCTCTATAATGCTCTCTTGTGTTGTATTTTGATAAAATTGCAATCGCCAAATTCAATCGGTTATTCTGTTCAGCAATTTGGCAATCACGCATAACTTTTCTCAGGGCTGTTGGATATAGGGCATTCCAATTTAGCGGTTTGTTATAATTAACCAAGGTTTGTCCTATATCAAACCCCACAGCTTTTATGGACACGGTATAAATACACCCCTTAATATAAATTTGTCACGGTTAAACCTTCTGCAAACGGCGGTTTTACTACTAATAATTATATCACAAAAAAAGTGTCCGCACTAGTTTTACAGTAAAAACTTTACAAGATCAGGATATTGTGATAAATTGTACCGGTGATTTTGACCTCTTGGTAAAACCTAAACTTTCAGAAAGCGGGGAGCTAATATGTTCAAAAACCTTCAGCAGGCAAGGGATTTTTGCACCGAGAACGATATTAAGATGATCGACTTTATGATGGTGGACTTAGACGGGCGCTGGCGTCACCTCACTATTCCGTCCGCCAGATTAACGGAGCATACGATGGAACACGGTATCGGCTTCGACGGCTCCAACTACGGCTTCGCCCCGGTTGAAAAAAGCGACATGATATTTATTCCGGACTTATCAAGCGCATATGTGGACGAGTTCGCGGAAGTCCCGACACTTGCGATGATCGGCGACGTGTTTGTCATCGACCTGCCGAAGAATCGCCGTTTTGACCAGGACCCGCGCAACGTGGCATATCACGCGCAGGAATACATGAAAAAGCTGGGTGTCGCGGACGAAATGCGTATCGGCCCTGAATTCGAGTTTCATGTGTTTGACCACATCAGCTATGAAGTGAAACCTAACAGATCGATGTATGAAATAGACGCCGAGCAGGCTGAGTGGAATTCCAGCAGTGAGCTTCAGAACCTTGGCTATCAAATGCGAAAAAAAGGCGGCTATCATATGGCCCCGCCGCTGGATAGATTGAGCGGATTCCGGTCACGCGTGACAATGCTGATGGAAAAGCAGGGGATTATGGTAAAGTACCACCACCACGAAGTCGGCGGCCCCGGTCAACTTGAGGTTGAAGTGGAATTCGGCTCCATGCTGGAAATGGCCGACAAGACCATGATGACAAAATATCTAATCAAAAATGCCGCTGTGTCCGAGGGCAAAACGGCGACATTCATGCCCAAGCCGATCTATGAGGAAGCGGGCAACGGTATGCATGTGCATATGCATCTTTTTAAAGACGGCAAGCCGCTTTTCTACGACGAGAAAAATTACGCGCACTTGAGTGACACCGCCCTGTACTTTATCGGCGGGCTTCTAACGCATGTAAAAGCGCTGTGCGCGTTTACGAATCCCAGCACAAATTCATATAAGCGACTCACCCCGGGTTATGAAGCCCCTGTGACGATTGGATATGCGACTTCAAACCGTAGCAGCGTCATCCGTATCCCAGCGTATGCGAAAGCACCGGAAGATAAGCGCTTTGAGCTGCGCTCACCGGATGGGACATGCAACCCATATTACGCCTATGCCGCGATCCTGATGGCGGGACTGGATGGAGTCCGAAATAAAATCGACCCGGAAAAAGCCGGATTCGGGCCTTATGACTTTAACCTGTACAATCTGTCAGCGGAAGAGCAGAAGAACATAAAGCAATTGCCCCGCACATTGGATGAGGCGTTGGACGCACTGGAAGCAGACAACGAATTCCTCACCGCAGGCGGCGTGTTTCCGCAGCGGCTGATTGAAATCTGGATCAAAAACAGGCGCGCCGAATCCGCGAGATACAATCAACTGCCGCATCCTGTGGAGTTTGAGTTGTATTACGACCTGTAAGTGTAAGCGTACAAACAAGAAGCCGTGAAGTGTATTTAACGCTTCACGGCTTCTTATTGTTTGACTATACTTCACGCTCTGTAACCGTAACCCTAACCATATCGCCGGGCTGTTTCCCGATTTTTGCACGAATTTCTTTAAGCACACCTATAACATAACACACTGAGCCGTCATCGTTTTTCGCACCCATGTTGACGATACTGCCGTCATAAGGCTCTCCGTCAAAAGTGGCGTGAACTTTCACCCTGCCCTTGCCGAACTCTGCGCGGATATCATACGGAAACAGCACATACGCGCCGCCTTTACCGATAGCGGAGGATTGAATGACGGCGTTGTATTCATAGACCTTTTTGCTCATTCTTCACCTCGTTAACAATGATGTCGATGGTATAAACCTTTTCAGGAGCGTTGCTTAGACAGAAAAAGGTTCAAAAGAACCTGTAAAAAGAATGAAAGACCACTCACCTTAAAAGAGATCGTTTAAGTCCGTTAAGCGACTCTTTCATTTCATAAATCGGTGCACCGATTGAGTCAGCATTTCTCAAAATAACATTTCGCACTTCATCAGCAGCTCTAACTCCAATGTATACTGCACTTATAGCATCAAACAAAATGCAGGGATTATCGGGCGCGATAATTCCGCTACCGTAAATCAAGCGCCATTCATTTTGATTTCTCCAAATCTCGCGTTTTATCATGTGTGCTAAAATGTCATAGCCGACAACACTTCGCGTATTTCCTGTAGCATAGGAAATAAACATATCAGTTGCATCAAAATGAGAATCCGAATAAATAATAGGATACATAAATCTTCGTTGAAGAGCACCATTACTATTAAACTTTGTCATATCATATTCAATGCAGATTCCTCTTCCTCCAGCGGCATATTGCCCCCACAACAAATCATTTGATGGAATATAATCTCCGTCAATGTTTTCGCCTTCACAAAAAGAGCAATACCTAATGCCGGCATGAGCCATTACTTTACGACTTTCTGTAATCTCGACACATAACTGTCTAAATAAATCCTCTAAAAGCGCATCACCTAAACCTTTGTAGCCATATACTTCTTCAAAGATACGATAAATGTCAATTTTAACAAAGCCATCACTGCTATCGTCCATTTGCTCCACTGTTGCAAGATAAACATACTTGTGCATAAGCTCGTTAATAACATATTCGCTATCTTTCACATTGGCAGGAAAGGGTCTGTATCTAAATAGCTTAGCTGGAATATGATTATTCTTAATCGAAAAAGCATCCTCGTATTTTTGGGTTTTGAGTAAAGCCATAAATTCCTTCATCCACATATGTACCCCATTCACTTCAACTGCCTTTCTTACTCACTTGAGGTATGCGTATCTGGTTTGCCAGGAGTATACATATCGCAGATATGACTGCACCCACGAGGAAGACGTAGATGTAGCCTGTATCGACATTGCGCTCCCAGATCAGCGCGGCGAAGAATGGCATGGACATGGTGACAATATGGTCAAGCGAGATGCTCAATGACAGTGTCCCGGATACTTCTTCTTGGTTGTCGGCGAGCCTTCTGACATATGTAGTGCGTGCCATGCCGGCCCCGATGGAGAAGATGTTGTCAATAATGAAGCAGGCGGACACTATCACAAGCGCAACGACCGGCGAGAACAATGTTCTGGCAAAGGCGAAGCCGAAGCAGGATAGGAGCAGCAGCGATGCTTCAAACACAAGTACGAATCGTTCCCCCATTTTGTCAATAAATATCCCCAGCATCGGACGTAAAAATACACTGATGATCGATGTAATCAGGACAAGTGTAGTCACGGTGGTGACGGGTTGGTCGTAAATGGTTACGATCAACCATGTGACAAACGTGAATGTAATCTGCCGACGCGCGCCGAGGGCTATCGACAGAAAGTAAAACAGCAGATATTTTCTCCTAAATATCAGCCGCGGCCGTTTAGTTTTAGACACCGAGCCGGGACTCATGAAAAATAGTACCACACCGGCCAGTACCATGGCGATGGCACCGGCGGTGAATGTCACAACGAACGGCACATCAATCACCGCATATAAAAAGAGTAGCACGCCGGTGGCGATGATCATCATAATCGTATTCACGCTTTGGATTTCACCGAGCCTTCGCCCAAGACTGCCTTCTTTGGCAAATGTCATGCTGATAGAGCTTTGCAACGGCAAGAACACATGTTGACCCATGCTGAATATCATCATGGTGGCCACCACAGGCCAGAACCCGGACGGAACAAGGCCGAACGCAAAAAGACCGATACCGCCGAAAATATTCGCAATCGCGGACGTGCGGACATCACCCAGAAACGCCAACGCAGCGGTGATAAAGACGACCAGCAGTCCAGGCAGCTCACGAGGGAATTCAAGGGAGGCTCGCTGCATCATAGTAAAGCCCAGATCCTCAACCAAGCGGTTTGCGAAAGAGGTGCTTTCAACTGCCATGGTGATTCCAAGCAATGCATTTGCAATCAAAAAAAGCAAAAAATCCCGTGTTATGGTAAACTTGCCGATTTGAATCTCTTTCATAATGCCTCTCCCAACTCTTAATTAACTGTAATCTTATAATAACTCAGGCGCAGATTAAATTCAATGTTTTTCTTGTGGGGCGGCATCTATAATTTCTCCTACTTTTGGGCATCCTTCTAAAAAACACGGAGGATTACACTCATGGAAACTGTGGCCTTTTTTGATGCTAAACCCTATGACAAGCTTTGGTTCGACCAATTGAAACAACAGCACGGCATTGAACTCAAATATTACGAAAACCGCCTCAACCGCGACACGGCCGTTATGGCCGGCGGGGCACGGGCGGTGGTGGCTTTTGTCGCCGACAAAATCGACGCGCCCACCATCGACATGCTTGTGAACGTGGGGGTGGAGGCGGTGGCGCTGCGATCTTCCGGCTACAACCATGTGGATCTGAAATACGCCGATGGAAAGCTGCGGATATTTCGGGTACCCGCCTATTCACCCAACGCGGTAGCAGAACATGCCATGGCGCTTTTACTCTGTCTAAACCGCAAGATTCACCGTGCATATAACCGGGTGCGGGAGTATAATTTCAACCTCAAGGGACTTGTGGGATTCGACCTCAAAGGTAAAACCGCAGGCGTGGTGGGCGCCGGGAAAATCGGGCAGGCGTTTATTGATATCTGTCTCGGATTCGGCATGAAAGTCTTAGCCTACGACCCTGAGCCTATCCGGCGCGTCGGCGTGGAATACGTGAGCCTTCACGACCTATGCCGCCAGTCTAATATTATCAGCCTCCATTGTCCCTTGACAAAGGACAGCCACCACATCATCGGCCGTGATACATTGCGCATGATGAGCGAGGGCGTAGTCATTCTCAACACCTCCAGAGGGGCGCTGATCGACAGCGAGGCGTTGCTGGACGCAATAAAAACCGGGAGGGTCGCCGCCGCCGGACTTGATGTTTACGAAGAAGAATCTGATTTCTTCTATGAAGACGTGTCCGGAGATGTGATTCAAGACGATAAGCTGAAGCTGCTCTTAGCAACGCCGAACGTGCTGGTTACAAGTCACCAGGGATTTTTGACCGAGGAAGCGCTACGTGAGATCGCGAAAACCACCCTGCAAAACTTATCAGACCATTTCGCCGGGCGACCCGCTGAGAATGAAGTTTCGTATATGACGGCGAGTGTGTAAACGCCTCTGTAAGCGGCAGATAAAAAGCCGCCTGTACAGACGGCTTTTACAGCTCATTCATCAAACTCTATATAATAATCTTCCGCTTTCCTTTGCAGCTGTTTGAGGGCTTCAATAGATTGCTCATATGTAAAGGTATTCTCAATAACAAGGCTGATGCCATTAAAAAGGCCTAAATATAGTTTTTTGAAATCGACTTCTTCGCTGTTTGGGAGATTTTCTTTCATTCGTTGTCACCCACTCTGCGCACAAAAATAGCACGCACGGGCGAAGGTCACCCATACATGCCGAAGCAGGTACACTACAACAACGAACAATTGCAACTGGCACTTGAAAGTACGCCGTAAATAGGGTATACTGAACAAGCACACTGGCAGACTTGATCTGCTGTGTGGGTGGCACTACCGCCCATGCAGGTTGGAGGGTGTTGTCGCACCTTCCAACCTTTGTGCATTTTCTATGCACTATGCCTGTCTATTGTAACAAAAACCATCCCAAAGGTCAAGATTAAATTACACTATGTGGCTGGGGATAATAGCCACCAGTCCCCCGCCCAGAGTCGTCGCTTCGTACCATGCCTTGATATCCACATCGAACATTTCACCGCAGTTATAATTCACGACGTTGGCGCTGGTATCGTCATACATCATCGACGGTATAATCGTCCAGTGCCACTCGTCCAGTGTTTCCACTCCACCGGTGTCAAGGTTCAACAGCGCGATGGGCGCGTCTTTGGAGAGTATGCCGGTCAGATAATCACGCACTTCGACGAAACCCGGGCGCTCGTCGCCTTGGCCGGGGACATTGAGTGATGTTACTTGAAAATCAAGCCCGCATCGGGAGAGATATTTTTCGATCCGGGTCGTCAAATGCCGCGTAGACGGGATTCCGCCGTACGTCGGCGTGACGTCCGTCCATACGTCTTCCATAAGCGCAAGCCATTGCTGCTGAGAGAGATGGTCGCTAGTGCGATTCTGTAAATAGCCAAGCATAGTCGATACCACCGATGGGCCGCAGCCGGCGTGGCGCTGCCATTGGATGTTGTACCAATCCTGATTGCACCCGTATTCAACCTTGCCGTCACCCATATCCACGGCAAGCAGTCCTATATTTTTGATTTCTGCTTTTTTCATAGCGCGAACCCTCTCGAAAAAATAAATGCAACATATTATACACCAAGCCGATATCCAAAAACAAGCTAAAAGATTTGACTTGACGCGGTATTTATTATAGTATGATATGTAACAATAAAAATTGAAAGGGCTGATAAAAATGGCATGGTTTCAAGTGAGCTTTGGCTCGGCGAATTTAAAAAGAATGGTAAACGCGAATGTCCTAATCCCGGGCATGGATGCGCGGATGGCCGGTATGCCGCTGCGGGAGGAGAAGCCGTACAAAACGCTATATCTGCTGCACGGCTATTCCGGTGACTACACAGACTGGCTGACAAACACAGCGCTGATGGAAATGTCGCAGATGAACGATATCGCAATTGTAATGCCCTCCGGCGAAAATTCATTTTACGTGGATATAGAACGATCCGGCAGGATGTACAGCGAGTTCATCGGGCGGGAGCTTGTGGACTTCACCCGCAGAGTCTTCCCGCTGTCTAGCCGGCGCGAAGACACGATAATCGGCGGATTGTCGATGGGCGGCTATGGCGCGTTATATAACGGGCTGAAGCACCATGATGTATTTGCGCATGTTATCGCGCTTTCGTCGGCACTGATTGTCGAGACCGCACCGAGCTCGACATACGAGCCGAACATGATGGGAACTCATAGAGGCTATTTTGAAGAGGTGTTCGGCGACCTTGACAAGTTGCTGGAGAGCGACAAGAATCTTGAAGTTCTGGCAAAGCAGGTGCTTGACAAAGGCGGAAATCTTCCCGATCTATACATAGCATGCGGGTGGAATGATATGCTGGTCTACGGCAACCGCAAGTTCAGTTCGTATTTGAACGATATCGGGTTCAAACACGTCTACGAAGAAGGCGCTGGCACGCACGAATGGGCTTTCTGGAATAATTTCCTCAAACGCGGCCTTGAGCGGCTTGAGCTGAAACCAAAAATGCCGCCAATGACCCCACCGTTCTGGGTAGACGCGGAAAGTGATTCACCCAATCCTGTGGTGCTTTAAGATGAAAATTAGTTCCTGACAAACGCTGCAAAGAATCGTAAGCAATAAATAGAGGCGAGTCTACACATGTAAAAATGCAGACTCGCCTTTGGCCATTTCAGTACATCATTTCCCTCTTTTCAAGTCTTTTTTCCAACGTTCAGGGCGAATCAGGCAGTGTTTGCCATATCCTATAAGATCTTCCCTGCCCGCGGCTTTCAGTGCTTTGCTAATTCTTTTTTGATTTTCTGGCTTTTTCCATTGCAACAGTGCGCGCTGTACAGCCTTTTCTTCCCATGTGCGCGGGACGTACACGGGCTTCATTGTCCTTGGATCAAGCCCAGTGTAATACATACATGCCGAAAGTGTACCGGGCGTCGGGTAAAAATCCTGCACCTGCTCTGGGCTTTTGCGCGATTTGTTCAAATACTCAGCAAGGGCAATGGCGTCGTCCACCGTGCTTCCGGGGTGCGACGAGATCAGATACGGCACAAGATACTGCTCTTTACCGTACCGGGCATTCATCCTTTTGTATTTTTCCGAAAACTTCTCATACACCTGGTTTCCCGGCTTGCCCATGTAGTAGAGAACGCTGTCGATGCAATGCTCCGGCGCGACTTTTAGCTGGCCGGAGATGTAATTCTTCACAAGCTCTGCGAAAAACTCTCCGTTTTTGTCCAGCATCAGGTAATCAAATCTAACGCCTGAGCGTACAAATACCTTTTTCACGCCCTGTATATTCGTAAGCTTCCGCAAAAGCTTTAAATAATCCGTATGATCCGCATCTATATTGCCACATGGTTCCGGCGCAAGACAGCTTTTACCGACGCAGATACCGTTTTTCAGTTGTTTTGCGCATGAAGGCCGTCTAAAATTCGCCGTTGGCCCACCGACATCATGGACATAGCCTTTGAAATCAGGGTCACTCACAAAACCCTCAACCTCGCGGATAATCGATTCATGGCTTCGGGATGCCACTATCCTCCCTTGGTGGAACGCCAGCGCACAAAAGTTGCACCCGCCGAAACATCCCCTGTTGTGGATAACAGAAAACCGCACCTCTTCAATCGCCGGGACTCCCCCGGCTTGTTCGTACATCGGGTGGACTTTACGCGTGTACGGCAACTCATAAACCGCGTCAAGCTCCTTCGTGGAAAGCAGCGCCGATGGCGGGTTGATAATCAGCGCCCGATCTTGGCAACGCTGTATCACCGCCCTGCCGCGAATCGGGTCATGCTCTTCATACTGTATCATCGCGGCCTTGGCGTATTCCTTTTTATCTGCCGACACCTCTTCAAACGACGGACAAATCACATGCGGATACACACACGCAGATTCATCGGCTGCGATGAATCCAATTCCGCGTATGTCCGTGATGTCCTCGCCTTTAGAAAGCCTGCGGGCAAGCGCCGTAATCGCCGTTTCACCCATTCCATAGACCAAGACATCGGCTTTAGTATCGAATAAAATCGGGCGGCGGACTTTGTCGTCCCAGTAATCGTAATGGGCAAATCTCCGCAGCGAACATTCCAGTCCACCGATAACTATCGGCAAATCAGGAAACGCCTCACGCACTCGGTTAGAGTAGACAATCGCCGCGCGATCCGGCCTTAATCCCGCCTGCTTGCCGGGTGAGTAATAATCCTCACTCCGCTTTTTTTTTGCCGCCGTATAATGGGCGACCATCGAGTCTAAGTTCCCAGATGTCACAAGCGCGGCATATCGCGGGCGGCCCATCTCCGTAATTGCCGACGTATCACGCCAATCCGGCTGGGCGAGTATCGCGACCCTGTATCCTTGCGCTTCAAGCACTCTGCCGATAATAGCCGCACCGAAGCTCGGATGATCGACATACGCGTCACCCGTTATCAGTAGAAAATCATAGTAATACCAATCCCGGCTCAGCATATCCTCGCGCGAGATGGGCAGAAAGTCAGCTGTGTTCATTGTTCAAATGCGAATTATCGCCGTAATATTCCAATTTTAGCTCCTCATTTTCAAAAACTATCATAGTGACGGCCGTATTATCACAGCGGGTCACTTTTGCAATCTCGTGTGACGGGTATCCCATAAGTCCGCATATAAACGTCCGTATCGCGGTTCCATGGCAAACAATCGCGACTGTTTCGTCATCGTGAGCTTTGGCAATATCTTTGATACACCCGGTAATACGGTTCTGCAAATCCGAATAGCTCTCGTTACCTTTTATGCCCCACTTCACCGGGTCACTGACGAAATACCCCAACTGTTCCGGCCATCTTTCCTCTATCGCTTCCCAAAACAGCCCCTCCCACTCGCCTATGCTCACTTCACGCAAGCGGTCCATCGTGCAGAACTCAAGCCTGTGGGATTGACAAATCCCCTCTGCTGTAACTCTCGCTCTTGTGAGGTCACTCGAATAGACGGCATCGATTTTCTCATTCGCAAAACGATTCTTCAGCAGCTCAATCTGCCGGTATCCGTTTTCGGTGATTTTACCGTCAAAATGCCCATGGGCAATACGATACAGGTTGCCTTCCGCCTCGGCGTGCCTTATCAGAAATATCCGTGTCAATTCAGGATTACCCCCCCGATAATCTCACGAGCAGCGGCGATATTATCGCGCACAAGGTATTCCTCCAACCCGTCAATCACAGTAAGCGGCACGTAAGGGTCGGCAATATTGGCCGTGCCAATTCCAACAAGACTTGCCCCCGCCAGCATCATCTCAGCGGCATTATCCCCGTCCATCACGCCGCCCATGCCTAAAACCGGGATTTTCACAGCAGAGGCCACCTGCCAGACCATCCTGACTGCCACCGGGAACACGGCAGGGCCTGACAATCCACCCATGTTGTTTTGCAGAACCGGACGGCGCGTTTGCGTATCTATCCGCATTGCCAGCAGCGTGTTGATGAGCGAAATTGCGTCCGCCCCCTCCCCTTCCGCCGCACGTGCAATTTCGGCGATATCGGTGACGTTCGGCGAGAGTTTGACCATCACAGGCAGGTTTGCATGTTTTCTCACAGCCGCCGTCACAGAGGAAACTCCCTCAATCGTCGTGCCGAACTGCATTCCGCCGGCTTTCACGTTTGGGCAGGATACATTCACCTCCAGCATATCAGCCCCGTCAGCGTCCGAAAGCTTCTCAGCCATTTCGGCGTATTCATCTACCGTGTTGCCCGATATGTTCGCTATAATCACGGTGTCCAAGCTTTTCAGAAACGGCAGTTCATCCCTGATAAACGCATCCACTCCCGGATTTTGCAGTCCAACACTGTTCAGCATTCCAGCCGGAGTCTCGGCAATCCTCGGAGGTTGATTCCCGAGCCGCTCTGTAGCCGTCAATCCTTTGACGCAAATCCCGCCGAGCTTTGACAGGTCGTAGTATTCCCCATACTCCCTGCCAAAACCGAATGTGCCTGACGCTGTAACTATCGGGTTCTTGAACTCCACCCCGGCGAAGTTTATTCTTAAATCTACCATAACCAGACCCTCTACCCTTCTTGATCAAGATTACAAAAGAACATCGCGAAACGCAATAAAGTTTTCTTTGCTTACTTTCTTTTTCAAAAGAAAGTAAGTTACCAGACTACCTTCTCTGCGTTGAACACCGGCCCATCTTTGCAGACGCGGCTCATGTGATCTTTTCCGTCAGCCCTTGTCGCACAAGCACAGACCAAGCACGCACCGATGCCGCAGCCCATGCGTTCTTCCAATGATACTTGACACGGTATGCCATGCCTTCTGCAAATTTCCGCGACGGCTTTCAGCATAGCATGCGGCCCGCAGGCAATTACAGCATCATGCCCACCGTTGCGGAGCGTCTCCTCAAGCAAATTGGTGACATAGCCTTTGTCGTCCGTAATCACACGGACGGCGGCGCAGATTTCCTCAAACTCCCGCTTAAGCATAATCTTGCCAGAATCGCGGAATCCAAGCAAAGCAGTTACCCTGTCCCCCAGCGATTTCGCAGCAAACAGCAGAGGCGGAACACCAATCCCACCGCCGACAGCGATAATATTGCCGCTCTCCGGCAATGCAAATCCGTTACCCAATGGGCCGAGGATGTCAAGCATATCACCAGGTTTGCATTCTGAAAGCCAGCGCGTACCCTCACCCTTAACCTCAAAAATAAACGCCAGCGTGCTATCCTCTGCGCGGCAGATGCTTATAGGGCGGCGCAGCAATCGCTCTTCGCCGCATTTGATATGGACAAACTGCCCCGGACGTGATTCGGCCGCGAGTTCTCGGCAGTCTACAGTGATTGCAAACGCAGTATCCGTGAGCTGATTACTGGTAATTAATTCACATATATAACGATTTGGCATGATTTTGATCCCCCTTGTATATTTTATAGATTAACACATTCGCCGCGTGTTTACAACAGCGCGGTTGCTATGATATACTGTTTTGGTAATATTATCATTATAAAATAAAAGGAGTGTTGATCTTTGCAAGATTCCAGATCCGACAGTTACGCCGCGGCCGGCGTTAGCATAACAGCCGGGTATGAATCCGTTGAATTGATAAAAAAACACATCGCGAGAACCAATATCCCCGGCATTTTAGGTTCGTTCGGCGGGTTTGGCGGGTTCTTTGAGCCGAATTTGAGTTCAATGAATCGCCCTGTTCTCGTCAGCGGAACCGATGGAGTGGGGACAAAACAGATGATTGCCTTTATTATGGACAAGCATGACACAATAGGCATAGACTGTGTTGCAATGTGCGTTAACGATATCGCTTGCTGCGGAGCCTCCCCGCTTATTTTCCTTGACTATATAGCCATGGGCAAAAGTATCCCCGCACGTAATGAGCAGATAGTCGCAGGCGTGGCCGAAGGCTGCGTTCAGGCAGGATGCGCACTTATAGGCGGTGAGATGGCGGAGCACCCCGGCATGATGCTGGAGGATGAATACGACGTCGCCGGATTTTCCGTCGGCATCGTCGATTACGATAGTATTATAGACGGCAAAACAATTAAAGACGGCGATGTTATTATCGGACTTGCCTCATCCGGCCTGCATTCAAACGCGTTTTCGCTTGTGCGGAAAGTTTTTCAGCCTGACTTGAAAAAGCTTGAAACACATATGCCTGATCTAGGCTGCACATTGGGTGAAGAGCTTTTGCGCCCGACTAAGATATACGTAAAGCCACTGCTGGATGTGATAAATCGATTCCCCGGTGAAATCAAGGGCGTCAGCAACATTACAGGCGGCGGACACCATGAAAACGTCCCGCGTATGCTGCCGAAGGGTATCCGCGCCGTTATCGACGCGACTAAATTCCCGGAAAATCCGATTTTTTCTATGATAGCCAAACTCGGCTCAATACCGATGCGGGATATGTACAACACTTTCAACATGGGTGTCGGCATGGTTATGGCTGTTTCCGAGGAGAGCGCAGATAGCGTCATGGCCGCGTTCCGTGAACATGGCGAGACACCTGTTATAATCGGCAGGTGCGAAAACGGTGATAAAGGACTGGATCTGACATGGTAAAGACAGCTATTTTAGTCTCCGGCGGTGGTACGAATTTGCAAGCTATTATTGACGCACATTTATTCGGTGAGATAAAAAATTGCGAGCTTACCGCCGTCATTTCGTCAAACCCTGACGCGTACGCGATTGAACGTGCGCAGCACGCCGATATTCCCGCGTACATTGTGGACAGGGCATCGTTCCCGAACCGCGCAACGTTTACAAAGGCGTTGCTGGACAAATTGCTGGATCTTGATATCGACCTAGCTGTGTACGCAGGCTTTAATTTTATACTCGATCCCCCATTTATAGAGACATACCGCAACAGGATCATCAACATTCATCCTTCGTTGATTCCGTCTTTTTGCGGGCTTGGGTATTATGGTCTGCGGACGCATGAGGCCGTTCTGGAACACGGCGTAAAGATCACCGGCGCCACAGCGCACTTCGCAACGGAAATCGCCGACGACGGACCGATTATACTGCAAAAGGCCGTGCCTATATTAGAAGATGACACGCCGAAATCTCTCCAGCAGCGTGTGATGGAAGAAGCCGAGTGGGAAATCCTCCCCCGCGCGATATCGCTTTTCTGTGAAGGCCGGCTGGAGGTCGATGGCCGGATAGTACATATTAAGGAGGTCGTTGATGATGCCGAACAACCTTAACGACCTGTTGCGCGATAATCCCTACCCCGGGCGCGGAATAATGCTCGGCATGAGTGAGGATGGTGCGCGTTCTGTTGCTGTCTATTTCATCATGGGCAGAAGTGAAAACAGCCGCAACCGTGTCTTTGAACGGACAGACGACGGAATCCGCACCAAAGCGTTCGACCCGGATAAGCTAACCGACCCCAGCCTTGTAATATACCACCCTGTGCGCGTTTCAGACGGCAGAACGATTGTAACCAACGGCACACAGACCGATACGATACGCGATTATCTGATAAGCGGCAAAGATTTTCGCGATGCGCTTTACGAGTGGGAGTTTGAGCCTGACCTGCCGATATACACGCCGCGGGTTTCCGGTATTATTGAACGCGATGGGAATTATCGGCTGTCGATACTGAAAAGCGCCGAGGGCGATCCGGCTTGCTGCATACGCGCTTTCTTCGAGTATTCGTCGGCGATTCCGGGGATTGGGCATTTTATCTCAACATATCAGACGGACGGCAACCCTCCCCCGTCATTCGCGGGCGAGCCAGTCGCTGTGAAAATATCCGGCGATCTTCAGCGTTTCGCCCATGGTGTCTGGGATGCGTTGAATAACGATAATAAGCTGTCTCTCTACGTCCGCGAAACGGTCATCGCAACCGGCGAATCGTCCGATATCATCATCAACAAGAACGGAGCGTCCGAATGAACGAACTAGAGCTAAAATACGGCTGTAACCCAAACCAGAAGCCGTCGCGGATTTTTATGGATTCCGGCGACCTTCCTGTAGAGGTTTTAAACGGCAAACCGGGATATATCAACTTTCTTGACGCGCTGAATGGCTATCAGCTGGCGCGGGAGCTTCACAAGGCGACGAGATTGCCCGCAGCCGCGTCGTTCAAACACGTCTCCCCCGCCGGCGTCGCTGTGGGGCTTCCGCTCTCCGATATTGAGCGGCGGATGTTCTTCGCAGAGGATGCAAACCTGTCCCCGCTGGCGGTGGCATATATTCGCGCGCGCGGGGCGGATCCCGTCAGTTCCTACGGCGACTGGGCAGCACTGTCCGATATCTGCGATGAGGAAACGGCAAAAGTTCTGCTGCTGGAAATGTCCGACGGCGTGATCGCCCCCGGATACACTGACGCAGCACTTGAGATATTGCGAATCAAACGCAAAGGCGGCTATAACATTGTAAAGATTGATCCAACCTACATCCCACGCGCCGCTGAGCGCAAGGATGTCTATGGCATCACATTTGAACAAGGCCGCAATGATTTAAAGATCGATGCGGAACTGTTGACGAATATCGTCACAAAGCAAAAGACCCTGCCGGATTCGGCAAGGCTTGATCTGCTCATCGCGCTTATCACGTTGAAATACACACAGTCGAACTCTGTCTGCTATGCCAAGGGCGGACAAGCTATCGGTGTCGGCGCAGGCCAGCAGAGTAGAATTCACTGCACCAGACTCGCCGGTGCTAAGGCGGACAACTGGTATCTGCGCCAGCATCCGAAAGTGCTGAATCTGCCATTCAAACCCGGCATACGCCGTCCCGAACGGAACAATACAATTGACTTGTACATCTCAGATGACTGCGACGACATTTTACGCGACGGCGCGTGGGAATCTGTTTTCACCGAAAAACCGCCGGAACTCTCCCGCGAAGAACACATAGACTGGCTGAAAACCGCCTCCGGCGTGTCGCTCGGCAGTGACGCGTTCTTCCCGTTCAGCGACAATATCGACCGTGCGCATAAATCCGGCGTTGAGTACATCGCCCAGCCCGGCGGTTC
>Ga0123355_10001627_pt1 | contig 31349 bp, 25 predicted proteins | sample TergutEmb28metaG_3_FD_89872 | JGI IMG/M metagenome (GOLD analysis project Ga0123355, IMG submission 89872) | Embiratermes neotenicus P1 segment gut microbial communities from Petit-Saut dam, French Guiana - Emb289 P1 | ecosystem: Host-associated > Arthropoda: Insects > Digestive system > Gut ... | reverse complement strand
GGATCCTTTACTATAACTAACGGTGAAATCTCAAACAACACCGCAACCTACGGCGGAGGAGTTTATGTGATTACTGGCGCCTTTAGTATGTCCGATGGCATAATCACAAACAATACCGCAGAACAATGGGGCGGCGGAGTGTGTAACTATGGTAAATTTAATTTGACGGGCGGCGAAATTTCTGGCAACACAGCAGCTTGGGGCGGCGGTGTATACAACCGGGTCTATGCTATGTTCAACATGTTTGATGGCATGATTACGAACAACACGGCCAATGGCGGTGGTGGTGTGATTGCGGGGTCTTTTCGTATGTCGGGTGGTGTGATTGCTAACAACACTGTGGATAGTTATGGTGGCGGAGTGTATGTGCCGTATCAGGGGCAGTTCAGAATGTCGGGCGGCGAAATTTCTGGCAACACAGCAGCTTATGGCGGTGGGGTAGCGGTGAACCGCAGTCAGTTTAACATGAATGATGGCTTGATTACTAATAACACAGGCACCAAAGAGGGCGGTGGAGTATACCGCTGGTATGGAACGCTCAATAGAGTTGGGGGCGAAATTTCAGGTAACACCGCTGAGGTTGACAACGATATCAGTTAACTAATAATGATCCCTGCAAGAGTGGAAAATATTAATGAAAAAAACAACTCCCCTGCTCATTGCCGTTTTACTCGCCTCATTTTTTATGGTACTCTCCGAACATACAGCATCATCACAACAAGTAACTGAAAACACCTGGAAAAGCCTAAAACCCGTACCCGATACGATCTCTGATAGGGCGATTGCGGTGAATGGACAAATACATGTCATAGGTCACACAAAACACTACGTCTATGACCCCGCAAAAGACCAATGGACCACCAAACAACCCCTGCCCACAACAAGAAGCTACTTTGGCATCGCAACCTACCAAGATAAAATCTACACCATAGGAGGTGCCTACCGAAAAGATAACCTCTGGGTTGCCATTGATGTAGTAGAGGCTTATGATCCCAAAAACGATAGCTGGGAAACCAAAACCCCCATGCCCACCGCCCGATCAAATTTATGCGCAAACGAAATTGACGGAAAAATATACCTAATCGGCGGATCACAAACGGGATATTCTTTTGGGGTAAATGAGGTCTACGATATCGTAACTGACACCTGGCAAACCAAAAACCCCCTGCCCACTCCCGTTGGTTATTATGTTTCGGCGGTTGTGGATGACAAAATCTACATCCTAGGCGGTAATAGCGGTCTGGATCTGAATCAGATATATGATCCCAAAACCGACACCTGGAGTACTGGAGCACCGATGCCACACGGCGCACACTGGGCGGCCGCGGTGGCAACAACCGGCCAAAGGGCACCTAAACGGATCTATGTCTTAGGTGGAGTCTCAGGTACATTTGCATATAACACTACTCAAGTATACAATCCTAAAACAGATACCTGGACACTGGGCACGGAGATGCTAACCGCCAAATGTCAACTAACCACAGCAGTTGTAAACGACATAATTTATGCAATCGGCGGTCGACCTACTGTTTGGGACCCGCTTCTACCTACAAATGAACGCTATATACCCTATGGGTATGGAACGATAGATCAACCCAACACAAACAAAACCCCAGAACCACCCAAACCAGACAAAGATTTTGGACTTACACTGATTTCCCCTAAAAACAAAACTTACTATGGACCTAGTTCTATAATCGCCTTAGAGTTTTCCTCAAAAGAACCGCTATCGTGGGTTGGTTATAGACTTGATAACAAGGGCACAGTTGAGGTTTTGGTTAACACAACACTTGGCGACCTGCCCTTGGGTTCACACCACATAACTGTTTACACCACAGACACAGACGGAAACCTCCAAACCACCCAAACAACCCACTTCACAATAGAACAAGCTATAACATCCCCACTATATCGCACACTCACCATAACAGTCATCATCATCAGCATAACACTATACATTGGTCTATTAATCCACCATAAAAAACAAAAACACAAATCCCCAAAAACAATCCCACCAACATTCCCCAAAAATAGTTTTTATTTCAGTAATCGCCGCTAATCATGAATAGGGAATCCAAAACGCAATTAGACGCACACTTTTAAAATAGCAACAAGTAAAGCCAAATCAAGCACTTTTTAGTATTCGCTCGTTGGTTAAATGTCCCCCTTCAGCAAAGGCCATCTTAATTTTTCTTCTTCTTGGTCGGTTATTTTCCATGCGCTGAAGCTGTCCATTAGTTTACCTGATATTCTGAGTGGGTTTAGATTTTAGGCTATTGAGATCAACAATGTTATGGCGGCACCTGTTATCACAGGTACCAAGACGTTGTCATTGATCGGTAGTGGCAGAACTTCAATGGTCATGGCGATGGCAGCACCGGCTAGAGCCAAAAGAGGCGGCACAAAGAAGGCCCCGCCCAAAAAGGCAAAAATAAAACCTGCAAGTGATCCCTCCCAGGTTTTGCCCTTGTTGAAGGGCAGAGAGGTTGAGATCAAGCCTCCGAATAGTGAGGCGGCACTGTCACCTAAACAGAACATGGCAATAGCGGCTCCCGATATGGGAGCGGGAAACAGAAGAAGGGTCGTCACGATGCCAAACGCAAAGTACAGAGGGGCTGCGGCAAACCCATAGAGTTCTGAGGGTGATGCGGCTCTGCGGGTTATGGTGGAAACCAGCGGTAACATACATCCTTCCAGTCGCGCCAGCTCTGAGATCGCATAGATGAGAGCTATGATAATTATGGATGCAACAACAGGGAAGGTGCCTACCATGGATGCAATGATTGGAACAAAGAAACCTGCAGCGTGAATGTCTTCTCGGACAAGGTCGTTAGCGGAGGGAAAGATGCGTCTATGAGGTTTTCCGTCGATGATGGGAAGAATCCCGGGCAGGTTACCGTTAATAACACGATCGGCTTTGATTCGGATGATAAAGTCGGGATTGAAGCCAATTTTGAGCACCTCGGGCATAAAGATGCATCGATTATTGCGGTCATCAGCTACCACAATACAATCACTAAACGTCAAGTTTTCACGGTTAAGAATTTCGCACAGTATTTTGAGTTTGCCGTTTTTTGTTATGGCATCTCCCCAGATGGCACCGGTTAGTTTTCCGTCTTTCTGTTCAACCTCGATGCCATAAACATAGTCAGCGCCCACAGAATCCCCCAGTTTCTTGATCAGCACCGTGGGAACACCTGAGCTGATGAGAGCGATTTTGCAATTTCGACTTTTGAGCTGGCTGAAGAGGCTTTGTAGATAGGGTGAGGCAGGGATTTTACTAAAGGCGTCAATTAAGCACTCAAATTTTACGCCTTTTAGGTCCCAAAAAATGTGTCGAAACGCCGATTCCAAGGTAATGAAACCGGCTTCATAGAGAAAACCCCAGAAAACAAGCTTAAGAAACCTAATCACACCTAAGGTTTTTCCCACTTCAAAAACAAAACGGTTTCTGGGAATAAGGACACCTTCAACGTCGAAAACAATAAGCCGGGGCTTCTTGGGCAGACTCATTTCCTGCTAAACACCAATAATACGTCTAAAGAAAGTAGGGCCGGGTGCCAAATAAATTAGGCGGTTAGATACACCATGATTGTGTTTTGTTTAGGCGCTCCAACTCTAATATGTATACGTATAAATTGTTAGATTAAAAATAGCACGATAATTGAAGAACATTTTTGGGTACAGAATCGTAAAGTTCTGTTCTCAATTGTTTATTGCTCAACTGTGAGGTAATGGGTCTTCGATAAAGCTTTAAATTCTGCGCGAGTTAGAGAAAGGGTATAAACCAGTTATATTAGACGCTGGTTTTCTGTGCCGGGGTCTCCTAGCCCGGCAGGGAGCAAGCCTGGAGATAGCACTCTTCAGGGGTGTACCTGTTAGCTTGTGGCCTTTCGGGGCCGCGGGGGTTCAAATCCCCTTCCCGGCGCCAGTCCTCTGAGTATGTTTCCCTTTCTCAAGTTTTGAAATGCCAAAAATTCCCTCAATCGAGGCAGAGTTAACAAAATCGGATCGGTCAGTTAGAATTTTTTGCATCTTCATCTTCAAGGTAGAGTTCGATTGCTTCGCGCAAATTTCTCAATGTCTCCTCGACCGTTTTGCCTTGGCTAGCTATATCAAGTTCTGGAGACCATGCAACCTGTAAGCGCCCTTCCTTCCACATAACTGCCGGAAAAGGTACACGCGCAGTCAATGTTAAATCCAAAAGTAATGTTGCTCAAAACCTAAAATAGTTTTTGTGTCCTTATAATCACTGGCCTCTACTACAGCTTTTGAAATCACCAATCGTGTCAGCGAGGACCTCCAACCCCAATATCAAACAGTAATTGATCAGATTCGCTCCTCATAAGACTTTTTTACCCCTGCTCTTACGAATAATACGTTTTCAAATGGCATCGACAAATGTTATGTGTATCGTTTGATTAACACATATATAGTGTAGTGATAAAGATTTATGCACATATATATAGCGTGATAGCGCTATTGGTGGTTATTGATATGTTGAGTATTAAAAAGTCCAAGTCTAAATTAGATAGTTTCCGTAGGAATTTATTGTTTGTTTCTTTGTTGTGTATATTGCTGTTTTCTTCTTTGTCTTCTTGCGTGTTTATGACACAGGGCGCTGAAGATTCTTTGGAGAATGAAACAAATGATGTCGATTTATCTTATTATAGTGTGACTGTAATTGGGGGGGATGCAGTATTCTCAAGTGCACAGGGTTATGTCGAGGGAGAAACTGTTTATATAGAGTCCGGACCGGCACCTGTTGGATTTCAATTCTGTTGCTGGACGACAAGTTCTGAGGTATCATTAGATGATCCATACAGCACTATGACAAGTTTTATCATGCCTGCAAAATCAGTGACGATTACATCCGAATTTGAGGAGATAGATAGAGTTGTTCTTACCGATATTAAAGTTACCCGACTGCCCTTGAGAGTATTTTATCGCGTTGGCGAGACACTTGATCTTTCGGGTTTGGCTGTGACTGCTCAGTATAGCGATGGAAGTACAAAACCAATTCTAGGCTACCTTACCACTCCAGCAAACGGTGAAGTATTAAACGAGGGAGTGCAAACTGTCACAATCAGTTATACCGAAGATAATATGATAAAAACTACTAACTTTGCAGTCACTGCCTACTGGACAGGGTTTCTACATATTGAGGGTCAACCAGTTGCTGAAACAATAGTGACACAGGGAAACATCAAAGGTATACTATCCACAACACTTATGCCCATAATAGACGACCGTTATTATTACCAATGGTATAGTTACACAGTTGATTCAAACGGTATGGGTATACCGATTGCTGGCGCAACTTCCTCGAATTTTGCGATTCCAACAGACCTGACGGCGGCAGGCAGTCCCTATTATTACTATTGTGAAGTCAATGGACCTAGATACAGCTATACAGTAAGCGACCTAGCGGCTGTGATTGTGATATTACCCCAAGTTAGTTACGCTCAAGCTTTCCCAGATATGAATTTCCGGCAGGCAGTACTGGATTTGCTTAATGCTTATGGCGGGGAGCGGACAGCAACCAGCTCGATTACTGATACAGATAAAACAATTTTAGCTGCTCAAACCGAACTAGACCTATCTTCTAGAAATATCGCAGATCTAACAGGCATAGAATACTTTACAGAACTAACCAGACTTAACTGTAGCAACAACAACTTGGTAGCATTTGATAGGTCACAAACTGCATTAGATGTGTCCCAAAATACTAAACTCACCTACCTTGATTGCAGCTACAACGCAATATGTTCACCGGATGGAGTTGTTGGCTGGCGTGAACTTGGATTGAAAATTAACGCCAATTATGATCCAAGTTATGGTACCTTCCATTTCTACCCTCAAGCAGTTTACACGTTTGTGGGTCTTAGCATTACAGCTCAACCCACCGCCTTTGTAAGCGTACCTCAAGGTTCCATCAATATCCGCTTAAGCGTAAGAGCGGCGCTGGTCGAAAAGGTTGGCGAACCAACCTATCAGTGGTACAGCACCACATCACCTGTGGCATCTGCAGGTGCTACACCCATCATCGGCGCCACAAGTCCGGTTTTTCCAGTCCCATCTGATCTAACTGAGGGCCACTATTACTACTTCTGTGTTATAGGTGTACCCGGGTGGGGCTGGGAGTTTATGCATAGAGCAAGCACGGTAGCAACAGTATCAGTAACACCCCCAGTTGAGAGAAGTGTTCTGGAAAGTATTGCGGTAACTACGATGCCGATAAAAACGATGTATGCTGAAGGCGAAACCCTAGATCTTACGGGGCTGATTGTGACAGCTACATATAGCGATGGAAGCTCAAAGGCAGTACAAGACTATATCACTGAGCCTAAAAGCAGTGCAGAGCTAAACATTGTCGGTATACAGGAGATTATGATCACCTATATGGAAGGTGATGTTACAGCGGCAACAAGTTTCAACGTGACAGTTATGCCAAGGGTTATAGTTTATCCGGTTGTGGTTTTAAGTGAGGGTATTGATGCTCTGGGTAATGGTAGTTATGAGGCAGGTGTGTCAGTGCGTGTTTTTGCTGGTGTTGCCCCAGAGGGTTATCGATTTAAGCTGTGGACAACCAGTTCTGAGATTGTCTTTGATAATTCTCATAGTGCAACAACTGTGTTTGTTATGCCTGCTGAATCAGTGGAGGTTAAAGCGGTTTTTAAGTCGATAGCTGAGGCTATAGCGGCTTATAACCAGGCGTATACTGACTTTAGTTCATACTACGACACTTCGACTTGGCAGTTCCGCAAAGATTTGTTCACTGAATATACAGTTGAGTCGGTTTTGGAGGCTGAGCAACTTATGAACGCTGCTGGTCAGTTGCATGCAGATCTTTTAGCTCTGCATGGTCGGCTTGATGCAGGCCGCTTTAGTGCAGATGACGATGTAGAGGTCATTGAGCAGGCAACTCATATTCTCATACAGGCAATTGAGGATATGAAATCAGTCCTCAAGCCTTGGGAGGTTCCGGTACTGTTTGCAGATGTGTATGATCTGGGCAGTTGGATTCGGGTGTGGTTTTCCTATCCGGTTGGAACTGAACATGTTGCCGTAACGGTTGATGGACAAGCAACAGCGTTTGACGACCCAATTTTGAGTGGTGCTAGGACTTGGTTGTCTGGTGCGGGTTATCTTGATGCGTATTCCTACATCGATGTTTCTAAGGCGATTAATTGGCAGTTGATGTTGCTTAAAGTTACGATACCTGATTATGTTCTTGTGGTTGAGCTTGAAAATGATTGGTATGTGCCGCCGGTTGAGTGGGTGACAACTGTTGTAGAGCCGACGTGTGTGTCTGAGGGTTATACGGTGCGCTGTTATCTGCCGACAGGCGAGAGGTGGTTCTCGGATTATATCCCAGCTCTGGGGCATAAATTTGAGACACTTGACTATGAAGATAATTCTTTGCATGCATGTACAGTCTGTGGGTATGTTGATGAAACAGGGGCATATGTTGTCAGTGCGTCTCCGTCGGCGTGGGTTACAAAGCTCAATGGCAACAAAAATGATCTAACAATCACCATAACTGAACAGCTATCGAATGGATCAACAAACACTCTCACACAAACCTTTAGCATCAACAACAACTCCGCAGACACCTACACCATCGGCTCCTACAAAATCTACGTAGACACCACGGGGAATACCCAAATACGCGCCTGCTACCTCGTATAACAAAATCAGTTCAACACCAGATCTCACCCAGTAACTTTCTTTTCATATCCCCATCTTTTTTAATAAACAAATCATACCAGCAATCAACACATCAAGATTAGATCTTTGTATTTGCTTGAATCTTGCAATCGAAAAACGAGTGTAAACGTTTTTTGGCGACCAGAATCATGCAACTTACCAAATGCAGGTATACCACTGGTCATACGCTATTATATTAGAGATATCAGTTTTTCTAGTATGCCAATTACTATATGTAGGGGTTTGCGCAGTGGACCCAACCCCTCCACGATTGTTTGAATGCTTTCCAGGTCTGCACGGGTTATGGTTCGGGTGAAAACCGCAGTCAACACAAAAACAACCACAAACACAACAACACCTATAATCAACCGGATTGGGCTGATGAAGGGCAGTGGAGTTACTATGAGATAGGTCAAGATTCCAGTAACTGCAGACGAGAATACGATTTTTGCAGATGCCTTCCAGTCTACTGAGGCACCGTATTGTTTCTTTATGAAGCCTAAGCCCAAAAGCATCCCTGGCAGAACATTTATGAGACTACTAGCAATCAGACCGATTATGCCGAATTGTGAAATCAGCACAAACCCTAAGGGAAAACCGATGATGACCTGGAGAATAGATAGTTTGAGGATATATTTTGTGTCTCCTTGACTATTTATGAGATGGGTGACACTTAAGCTGCCAATGGCGGTAAATAAGTAGGGTATGGATAGTAACATAAGGTAAAACGGCGCTTGTAAAAATTCTGGAAAAAGCGTATTGATTGCGGGTTCTGCAAGAGCCATAACCAGAACAGTAAAGGGTACAACTAAAAGGGCAGCATATTTTACGGAATATTGAAAGACATTTTTTAGCTCTTGGGGATTTTTTCGGTAATCAAGTTTGGAGAAAGCAGGAAAAAGCATAGTTGTCACCGGCGTAGCAAAAAAAGTAATTAAAACAACAAATCTTTGCGCAGTAGAATAGTTACCAACGATACTATTGTCAGTTACAAAAATTGGCATAAGGGTAGAAGTGTAGAACATGGTAAGAAAACCAAGCAGGATTGTGCCTATAGAAATTGGCAGACCATATTTTAGCAGGGTCTTTATTGTTTCACCTATTGCTAGGTTGCTATCTTGAGACTTAGGCAGAGACGAATATAGGACGTACATGAGCAAAACTCCAGACATACTTGCGACTACAACACCTACAGTGAAACCAACGGTAGCACCTAGAACACCAAACCCAAAAACTACAAGCGCAATTATCAAACCGGTTTTAACTATAGCTTGAATAACTAACATGATGCTGTTGAGGCGTAATCGTTCCATACCCGTAAAAACAGCACTCGCCATATTCATCAGTGCACCACTTAGAACAAATATGGAAGCGATTTGGATTAATTGGACTGCTTCCGGCCGGTTATAGGCAGTTGCCAGAAAACCTGAAAGTGCAATGGATAAAATTGTTAGGACTAAACCAAGTGTAAACTGGAAAACAAGGCCTGCGACAAATATGCTTCGTATTTTGGCGGTATTGTTTTCGCTGTTGTATTGAGCCGTATATCGAATTATTGCAGTGTTCATCCCCCAATCTACAAAAGTCGCAATCATTGTAGGAGCCCCAAGGACAACTGTGTAGAGCCCCGTATTGTCTGGGCCTAACAAATTACTAATGACGTAAGTGCCGCCGAGTGAGATAACCGTGGATAGGATAAGACCCCAAAATACGTGGAAACCGCCTTTAGCTGAAACCTTTGCCATATCAGTAGTCTTACTCATCGCTTACTTGCCTGCTCAACACATAATTATAAGTTCAAGATTTTTGTGAAGTACGTTTTGACACTTTTAAACAATTCTTTGTCTGGGTATGTGAAGGCTACTACTAAGACGCCTGTGCTTATTTATCACTAGGTTATGTGTATGAACAGCACCAATTTTTGTTCGTAAAATCAATTAAGCCCCAACATGTTGTGTTGGCGTGTAAAGCTAGAATGATTTGGGGGTAAATAGCGGCGGCAACTCGAAGTCTTCAGTTGCGTTTAGGAACTGTTTGATCTGTACCATAACCTCCTCTAGCTCCGCATCGGTTAGAGGCGGGTCGTAGACAATTCGCAATACATTCCAGCCCTGTAATTCCAGCAATTCATCAATTTCTTGATCACGCCGCTCGGCCTTATCGGTAGAGTGAACCTGTCTACCGTCTAAGTATATAATTTTACGTTTCTCCACCCAACAGAAATCAGGTATAGTGGATTTTAAAATGATAGGCTTCTGGGTAACCATGCCGCCTGTTAGGTTAGCGGTGCTTAGAGCTTTAAAGACTTCAATTTCAGCCCTGCTCACTCTTGGATGCATACGTTCTTTGTAACTCAATTGCTTCACGATATTAGCATACGCTAAATGCTAATAAAGACTCTACAGAAACGACCCAACCCAACAGAGGAGAGGTAACTAAAAGTGAAGAGGCAACAAAGTAAAGAGGTAACTAAAAGTGAAGAGGCAACAAAGTAAAGAGGTAACTAAAAGGAGACCTGGCGGATAAGCGACTGTTAACGCTGGGCACAAATCAAAAGCAGATCCCTAATCCTTCCTTTAGGGATTTTTGGCGATTCATACCCAGTTTAACCGCAGACCCGCCAAGCATGGGTGTACCTCTTGGATGGCTATTTCTCGCAAAATAACAGTTCTTTACGGGGTATAAATGACCTTGTGGTTGTATACAATTGACAACAACTGGAAAATTGCTTGGTGTACGTTGGGTGTTATAATTTTTCGGTTACGAGTTCTTTTGTCCAGCCGGCAAAGAACTCTACATTGAGTTTGGTTAAGTATGCAAGGGTTCGAAAGCTCAAGTTGCTTAGGGCAGCAAAGGGTGTAAAGATGATACGGGCAGCCATTCGGCGCATCAGCTTGTAGAGCCCAAAATGGCCATAACGTCGATAGGAGATGCCGATAGTGACATAGTTTTTGGATGTCCCCAGATGGGTAGCGCCCAGAAACGGCAAAACTTTCCAGCGATAACCGGTTTTTTGAACATATCGTTTGAAGTATTGATCTTCACCAAAGAATAGTTTTGGAGGACTATAGTTTTCCATAAGAGTGCGGCGGATTATGATGTTGTTTATGTGTGGGTTGGTGTCGAGTTTACTTAGGTTGTATATGGTGCCCACTACGCGCTCATAGGCGGCGGCATGCTGGTTTTTGTGTACTGCAACTGTGCCGATGGCACCAACATTGGGCTCGATTGCTCCGGTGACTTTTTGGAGCCAATCAGAGGGTAGGAGCATGTCATCGTCAACCATTGCCACCCACTCGGTCTTTGCTGCCAAAACGCCATGTTTTCGCGCTACGCTTAGCGGTTTTTCGTGAGTATTTATGATTTGGCCTGCACACGACATGGTTTGGATTTGGTGGAGTAACGTGGGGTTGGCTTCATCTCTTGAGGGAACAACAAAGTCAACCCTTAGGTCATCAGAGCAGAATGGCATACTTTATGTTTTAAAGTACAGAATTAAAAAGGTTATCTGAATTTGCCGCCCAAATAGATAGGGGAGGGGTTACATGTTGAGGATTTTAATGGCTTTCTGGGCGGCGCGTTTGTAGCTTTTTTTGGTTATCATGCCCTTTTGTATGCCGTTGAGGAGTTGTAGTATCATGCCTTGTTTGACGTGTTCTACCATCTGTTGTTCGGTGATACCTGGGAGTCGCATGCAGTTGCCGATTTTGACGTTGTGAATGGCTATGTCGTGTTTTTTGGCTATGTCGTAGAGTTTGCTGCCTATGAGGGGGTTGGTGATGGACCATGAGATGTATTCGATGAGGTTGTCTCGGAGGCAGTTTTTGGCGAATTCAAGGGTGGTGTTGACTTCTTGGGGGGTTTCGTATTCGAGTTTTCCGTTTGTTTCCCAAGCATTGTAGAGCATAAGAAAGCCGTAGACTTTGATTTTGTGTTTTTTTAGTAGTTCAAGGGTGTGTATATTGTCGGCTTGGGTGGCGTTTTTGCCGATACCTCTTAGCACGCGGTCGTTGGCCGATTCTAGGCCGATGTGGACCAGCCAGATGTTTATGTCTTGGAGGTGTTGGGCTAATTCGTCGTTTAGTTTATCGGCTCGCAGGTTGCATTGGAATGTCATGCCTTTGAGGTTTAGTTTTTTGATTTCTTCGCAGACTTGCAGGCACCATTTGATGTCTACGTTGAAGGTGTCAGAGCGCAGATAGATTTCGCGTATGCCTCTGTTGTAGAGGTAGTGGATTTCTTCGGCGATGTTTTTTGGTGAGCGTTGTCGTATCCAGGGTTTTTCTAGTTTCCAGACGGGGTTGCTGCAGTAGGTGCAGTAGTTGGGGCACCCTCGGATGGGTAGCAGGTAGGCCATGCGTTTCTTTTTTGATACGGCGATGTCATAGTTTTCAAAGTCTATGAGGTCCCATGCGGGGAAGAAGTCGAGATTTTTTAAAAGAGGGCGGAGGCCGTTGTTTTTCTTTTGGTTTACAGTGCCCGCAACATCGGTTATGGGCTGGCCGGTTTGGATTTTTTGGAGTAACTCGGTTGTGGTTTCTTCACCCTCGCCTCGAATACAGACATCAGTTGCGGTATATTTGAGGACGTCTTGGGGGTCGATGGTTGGGTGCGCTCCGCCTGCTAAGATGAGCATGGGCAATTCTGTGGCTTTGACTTTGGCGATGGTTTCAAAGGAGAGGTCGCGTCTGGGGGTGGTAAATGAGAGGGCATAAACGTCAGGTTTTATCTGCTGGATTTTTTGGAGATGTTCTTCCATAGAGAGAAAGGGTTCAAGATAGGTGAATTCTATGTTTGATAACCGTTCTCGGGCATAGCCGATGATGTAGAGAATACCTAGGTTTGGTGACTCGGTTACGGCTTCCCCTTTGGATTCTCGTCCAAACGGTGGGTCCGCAAAAACAACTTTGAGCGTTTTTTGTGTGAAAACCATGCTCTGTTCACCAAGAGACTACTCAATACTCGCATTCATGCGGTATATATCTTGCGACAACTTGCGATTGTGTTTGTTTGAAGATCCGGCCAACCAAGTTAGCAATACAGTGTTTCAAGTGATTAAAAAGAAAATGGTTTAACACTTCCAACTTAAATTTGACCCGGTGCATCGGATGATATGCGAGTAAACTTCTTTAGCCACAATAAGAAGGTAGTATCAAACAGAGAAGAGACTGAAAAGCTTGGCAACCTTTCTTGTTGTTCATCCATACCTTGACATCTATGGCGGCGGAGAACGTGTCTGTCATGGGGTGATCAAAACCTTGGTTAATCAGGGGCAGAAGGTGGAGTTGCTAACCTTTGACTTCGATGCGGTCAGATACCGTGACATTGTAGGCGAAGACTTCCCCAAGCAGGTAAGGGTTCATTCACTGGGACAACGCACCAAAGAAAAACCGCCCTTCACCATCTATAAGCGGCACCGCAACTTTGTTAAACTCTTAAAAAAATACCGCGGCCAACTCGAATATGATTATCTCTTCTCCACACAATCCAGCTCACCGTTTGAACCAGTTTTTCTCAATAAAGCCAAAAAAAACATTGCCTACGTCCATTTTCCCGAAATTCACCATGACTACGCCCGGGGGACTTTCAAACGTAAACTCTATTTGGGGCTCTTTAAGCACTGGGTAGAACAAGGCATCGGTAAACTGGATTTGATTTTTTGCAACAGTCTCTACACCAAAGAAGCAATGATGGAGCTTTGGAAAACGTATGGAACCAAAACCCCAGATGTGATTTATCCGCCAGTGAACCTTGACAAATTCTGGTGTACCAAACCCCCCTCAGAGCGCCGCAAACGGGTGGTGTATGTGGCACGCTTTATCCCCACAAAACGTCACGAAATTCTCAAAAAATTGGCCAAAGACTTGCCAGATTACGAGTTTATGAGTATCGGCGGCTTAATTGAATCCGAAAAGGCTTGGTTTGAGAATCTTTCATCAGATCTGCCTCCAAACTATAGTCTCAAAACTAACCTTCCTGGGCCTCAGTTGCTTGATATTCTCTGGGATAGCCGCATCTATGTGCATCTTATGGAGGGAGAACACTTTGGCATAGCTCCAGTTGAGGGGCTGGCAAGTGGTTGTATCACTATGGTACATAATAGCGGAGGCATGAGGGAATTCATCCCAGAGAAATACCGTTGGAATAACTATGAGGATTTGAAGACTAAAATCATAAACGCCATGGAACAGGCAGATACAGACGAGGTATGGGAAACCGAACGAGAAGAACTGTGGAGGAAAATTTCGGTTTTAACCCCCCAAACTTTTCAGAATAATGTTTGGACTCAAATCCAACCGCTCCTCTACTGATCAACTAGCTTAACAGCCAAACAACAACACGCGCAGCATACATCACACAAACATGGCTTGAACGCTGTGTTGCTATAAATGTAAAACATATTTTCGGTGAGTATGGATTAGAAAGGAGCCTATTTCTGTGTGTTTTTGTGGTCGCTGGCTATAGTAGATGCAGTTTGAGAGTTTGTTGTTGTGATAAATCGGGTATCAGAACAGGATTTGAGGGGGTAAGGCGTTTTTCAGCTTGGGATAAATGTTTATATTTCAAGCGATTGTAAGCTGCATATGCTAAAAGAAGCGGTTATAGCCATATTTGTGAGCTGTTGTGTTTTATCAATTATGTTGCTTGCACAGCTATTTGTCCCCATTATTGCTGAAGCATATTTTTTATACGTAGTTTTACTTCTCACAGCCGCAAGTTTTTCAATATACCATATTGATAAACTGCGAAGTAAAAATGAACACCGCCTTGTTAAGAGGTTTGTTTGTTTAATTGGGCTTTCATTGGCACTGTCTTTAGCGATAGTGATATTGGCATGGCCATATTGGTTTCCTAAATTTGTAGCGTTTATTTTACCGGTTTTTATCATTTGAAGAAGGTCTGACAAGCTCAAACCATATTGCTTCTTTACGATTTGTAGCTCTGCAGGGCAATGTTTGGTAGTTTTTTTAGCTCTCTGGGAGAGAGTTGAGGAGATAGGGTTATAACTGAAACGGTGTTTCAATAAGTTGGCATCTGAACAGGCATGATAAAGCTAAGAATTGATGTGGATTATCCGTATGCTTCAAGAGTAAAGAGTTTTCTTTGTGTAGCGTTTCGGATTAAACGCACTGGAAGTGAGAGTTATCTTGGCCTTTCGCGTATTATTGCTCAGATGGTTAATGAGTCTTCAAAGCAGGTTAAGGTTTACTGGTTTTTTACGCCCTACACAACTCCAGATCGCAGGATGCTGGATTTATTGAATTCTGAGAAGCATGAAGTGGCGTTGCATGTTGCAACTGACCCGTTTAAAGAGTGGAAAACGCTGGAGAAAAAAACTAACTGTAAAATTGAGTACTACACTATACATGGGACACAACGAGTAGCGGCTAGGCTTTTGTGGGGACGTAAACTTAGCCATGCCAGAGTGCCCATACCCCCAGATTTTCCCCTTAAATCCTTTCATGATCGGCCGGAACTAACCATGAGTTTAGACAGAGACCGCTACCTAAACGGCTATGCAGAGGTTGTTAAACAAACCCAGGATTGGATACAACAAGGCGTTATCATGACGCTGCATCCGGACTGGCTCTTTAAGGCATCTAAGAAGACCCAAAGAGGCCCCACCTACGATGCCCTAAAAACCATGCTAGACGTAGACAGTGACCTTGAAACCGTAAGCATACGCAAATCACTATCCGTACAAATTGCACGAGACTTTCGAGAATACTACAAAACCATTAACCCAACCAAAGCCTTTCTTGCCAAGCTGCAAACAAGAGGGGCCGATATCTTTACGTTTATTGAGCGGAAATGGTACCACCCAGCCATTAATCCATCGCCTGAGTGGATAAAAACCCAAGATAACATTGCCCTGCTAGAAATCAAAGACTACCAAACGTGGTGGAATAACATCGGAAAAAAAACCCGCAACATGGTCCGCAAAGCCGAAAAAGACAACATCCAAGTTTCAATCGTCCCACAAACCGATAAACTCGCAGAGGGTATTTGGAAAATCTACAACGAAACCCCCATTCGCCAAGGACGAGCGTTTCCACATTATGGAGAAACCCGCGAAAATGTAGCGGCCAATATGTATGTAGAAAAAAACTCTACCTACATAGGCGCCTACATAGGAGAGGAACTCGCGGGATTTATCCAAATACTGCACGGCGACAACATAGCCATACTCTCAAACATACTTGCCATGCAAAAACACTGGGATAAATCCGTAAACAACGCACTCATAGCCAAAGCCGTCGAAGTCTGTGCAGAAAAAAACGAACACTGGCTGATGTATGGACGCATAGGCAACCATCCCTCTCTTGACCGCTTCAAAGAAAACAACGGGTTTACCAAATTCCCCATAACCCGCTACTACATACCCCTCACATCAAAGGGCAAGTTGGCAATTAAACTAAGACTGCACCAAGAACTCAAAGACACCCTGCCCGATGCCATCAAATATCCACTTCTGCCAACAGTTAACTGGGTCAGCCGCACAAAAATGCGGGCAAAAATAGCACTAAAAAAAGATAACCAAAGAGATTTGGAGAAATCTTGATTAGCCAAAACAAATAGCAATATATGGATGACCTGGTATGGCGAAATTTCTCGTTGTTCACCCTAACCTCGATATTTACGGTGGAGGAGAAAGGGTCTGTCACCATGTTCTAAAAGCCCTCGTGACCCATGACCAGCAGGTTGAATTGTTAGCCTTTGATTTTGATGAAGCCCAGTATCAGAAAATAATCGGGGAATCATTACCCCAAGGTATTTCAGTCCATACCTTAGGCAGACGGGACATAGTTGAGGCCAAACCGCCGCTATCAATGTATAAGAGACGCCAAAAGATAGTTAAGCTGTTAAAAAGCTACAAAGCCAACGCAAACTATGATTACACGTTTAGTACTCAAACACTCTCAGCCTTTGAAACTGAACTCTTCAAAAAAGAAAAGAAAAACATTGCCTACATCCATTTTCCTGAAATTCCTGATTACTATGCACATTATAAAACCATAAAAAAGATGTATTGGTGGCTCTACAAGACCCAACTAGAACGCCACATAAACCAATTAGGGCTGGTGTTTTGTAATAGCAACTATACCAAAGGGGCCATAGAAAAATACTGGGGCAAGTTGGGCATTGCTAAACCCGTTGTTGCATATCCACCTGTGGAAAAACTATTTTGGTCCGAAAAATCCCTATCACAACGTGTTAACAGAGTCGTCTACACAGCACGCTTTGTTCCCCTAAAGAGACATGAAATACTAAAACAGTTAGCAACAGAGTTACCGCAACTGCAGTTTGTCAGCATCGGTTTACTCAGAGATACCGAACAGGCATGGTTTGAAGCGTTTTCAAAGGACCTGCCAGCTAACTATACTCTAAAGCCTAACCTGCCAGAAAAAGAGGTAATTGCCACCCTGCAAAACTCAACCATCTACTGTCACCTTATGGAGGGAGAACATTTCGGTATTGCACCAATGGAGGCACTGGCAAGCGGCTGTATAACTTTGGTGCATGATAGTGGAGGAAGCGGAGAATTTATTCCCTCAAAATACCATTGGAGCACCATAGAGGATCTTAGAGAGAAAATAGGCAGACTGTCGGGTTTGCAGGATAATTTTGGTTTCTTTGATAAACAAATAGAGGCTCTGCAGAAAAATATTGAGGGCTTAAAGCCGCAAAGGTTTGAGGAGCAAATCTGGTTTAACATCGCTGAATTGATGAAACTCGACTCTAAAACTAAGCTGCCCGGTTGAGTTGCAATTAGGTTAATAAGCGGCCGCTTGGAACCTTGCTTTAGTGGAAGCGATGATTTCGGGCTTTATGACGCTTAAAAACGTCGTTAAAACGGGTTACCCATTTGTTGAGGCGATAGCGTCTAGTTTACCTATTTGTGATGAATTTCTAATTTCGGAAGGTTACTCTACTGATGGCACCTACAAAGTTCTTGAAAAGATGGCTCAACTGAACAAGAAAATTAAGGTGGTTAGGCATGAGTGGCCCAGTGCGCGTAGATATAGCGTAATAGCTGATGTAACCAATATGGTGCGTGCTAAATGCAGCGGCGATTATTTACTCTCTATACAGGCCAATGAAATTATTCATGAAGAAAGTGTAGCGTTTCTTAGAGCGCTTCCTGAAATTTATCCCAAGGGCACCTCGTTTAGTCTGCCCTTTATTCATTTAGCTAGAGACTACCGTTTCTATGAAGATTTTCGAGTGCGTTTTACTAAAAACGTCGATAGCATTGTGGCTGTTTCTGATGCCTGGACCATGGGGCCTAGCAAGGCGTTTACCAAATCAGAGACACTAAGAGGCATAGGGCATCCAAGAAGGCTGTTGCAGTATATTTACAAAGGTATCGAGTGGACCTATGCCAATCCGGGGGTGTCGGCGCTTTCAAGAACAATTTATCTGCCCAAACCTATCTACCGCTACTGGTCTTTGTTTCCAAGGGATTATCTTGAGAAATGTCAAAAGCACATAGAGATGTTTGGTTTAGAATATCTTCAAGGGGCTATTGAGGTGCTCAAAAGTGAGACTGATAATCCGGGGGTGTTTTGGAAAAAGGCGGTGGAGATACGTAGAGATGAATTAGAGTTCCACTATCCTGACGCGCTGGGTAGAGTCAATGCGGAGGAACATCCCAAAATAGTGAAGGGGTTGCTGTCGGATTTGGCGCTATCACAGTATCAAATCAGAGATGAGGTGCTAAATTCAATAAAAGATCTCTAAGCTGGTAAGTTCTATATTTTTTTGTTGTGTGTTAGGGTTTTTTCAAAGACGGTTTCTGTGTGTTTGGAGTATTGTTTCCAGGATAGTTTTCCTTTGGTGTATTGGTATGCGTTGGAGCCTATTTGGCGGCAAAGCTCAGGGTTGGCTATGAGTTGTTCAACCACTTTGGTCATGTTTTTTGCGTTTGGAGCATCGAATAGGAATCCGGTTGTGCCGTTTTGGATGATTTCGGAAACTCCGGCTTTGAGTGAAACAACGACGGGTTTAGATGCGGCCATGGCTTCGATAACTGCTAGGCCCCAAGTTATTTCTGCGGGGAAAAGAAAAACATCGCAGGCGGCGTAGATTTCGGCTAATTCTTCATCGGAGCAGTTTTGGAGAAAGAGAATCTGTTTGTCAACGTTTAGGCGTTTGCTTAGTGCTATTAGGTTGTCTTTTGGGCCGTGGCCGACTAGAATTAATTTTATGTTGGGATGTTTTTGGGAGAGGTAATGTAGGGTGGTTATGGAGTCGCTTTGGTGTTTGTCTTGGGCTATGTTTGAGACTTGGAGGAGAATGAAGTTATTTTCAAGTTCGTATTTGGAGCGTATTTTGGTGCCTGATGCGGTGTAGAGTAGGTCAGTGGTTATGCCGGGGTAGATGACTTTTGAGGTTCTGTTGTAGGCGTTTTTGATGCGGTGGCTGTCTGCTTGTGAGTTGGAGATTATGGTGTCGATGTAGTTTATGGTTAGTTTGTCAAATCCGTTGTAGAGGGGGCGGTTGATGTTTCCTAGGCCTTTTTTTTGTTTGGGGTCGGAGTACCAGAATGGGGGTTCGTTGCATGTCCACACGATTGGTGCTTTGAGTTTTTTTTTGGCAAAAAAAGCGGCCCATTGTGTTGGGGAGTTGTGGTTGTTTATTAAGTCAAAGTTTGGGGGGATGTTTTTTCCTAGATATGTCATGGAGGGTAGGTCTGTTGTGTAGCCGCGGAATCGGCCGGTTAGGCGGGTGGTGAGGGTTCTTTTTGTGGGTGGGGTGGTTTGGATTAATGGGGGTTGGATTAGGTTTATGGTCAGTTCTTTGGTTAGTTGGGGGAAGCAGTTGTTGTTTATGGCGCAGGTGAAGATTTCGATATGATGGCCTGCTTGCTGCAGTTCTCTTGCCAAGATGAGCAGTTGCCTTTCGGCGCCTCCCCGCCAGGTGAGAGAGGGATGTAGCATAGCGATTCGCATTGTTGTTTCCTCGAGGGTGAGTGTGTCTATTTAGCGGGTGTTTAAGTTAATATTTTCGGTTTTCTTGTTAGTCTTTTTTTATTTCAAGACACAGTATACGCAGCAAGTACAACATTTTTATCTTACGACAACTAACTTACGATATCTCTTTCAAGGTTGAATTAAAATTGCGTTTCAAACCAAACTCAAAGACACACAACACACCAACAACTAACCCAAACAAATCAGACAACCACACCAAACCGCTCGAAGGGATAAACCAATTAACACCCACACACATACCATATATGAACATTCTAAAGCAAAATTTTAACTCAAAAATTTTGGGGAAATAAATTTTGGATATAACGATGAAAAGAGCATACTACACACTTATACCCTACACCATAAGAATAAAAATTAAAAGAATCAAACACCGCAAAACAATAGACGTCTCAAAAACATACTTCGACCATCAAGAAACACAATTTAAAAACCACACAGACAACCTAATATTTGATGACCAAAGACGCACAGACATCTTGAGAATTTTTTCACTTTTAAGAAAAAACGGTTTTGATGTATTTCCCGAAATAGATGACGCAATTCGCGCAAAATATTTTACAAGAAAACTAAACATCGAAAAAGACCACGAAACAAACTTGTTCTATATCTTAATCGACAACAAAAAACTTTTTTACAAAAATGGCATGAATGAAACTACGATCAAACAGTCCTTTGACCTTGTATCACTTGAACAAGATTACCGCTCACCACACAGATATCTAACAAACGACAATTATTTTGTAGGCGTTGTAGGATCAGACAGCAAACAATTCAACGGCGATAGTTTTGGAATAAATGAAGGCGACGTTGTTGTTGACGCAGGAGCCGCAGAAGGCAATTTTGCATTAAGCGTTGTTGAAAAAGCAAGCAAAGTGTACATCATAGAGGGTGATGCTGAATGGTGCAAAGCCCTAAAGCAAACGTTTGCACCCTACAAAGAAAAAGTTGAAATAATACAAAAATACCTATCCGACAACACCAACGACAACAATATCACACTAAAAGATTTAATAAAAAAATACAATATAAAAAAAATAGACTTCTTAAAAATGGACATAGAAGGCTATGAACAAAAAGCGCTAAACGGAGCAACACTAGATAAAACAAATTTCACAGAAATTAACAAAATGGCCATATGCATATACCATAACCCTCAAGACGAAACCACAATCTCAAACTTTCTAGCACAATACGGCTATAAATTTTACCTAACCGACGGCTACATCGTCATATCAGATTCCAATAACCCCATCATCAGAAAAGGCATCCTAAGAGCATACAAAGAACAAAACCACAAAAACAACTAACCACCACATACACGATGAAGGAGCCAACAGTCATACGGTTACTGTTTTTGTTATGTCTTTGTCAGCCGTAATCCCAGACTATCAACGATACTTCAATAGAGATGATCAAGACAAACACCGCAGATTGTTTTTCTGCTGTTTTAGGCATCTGTATCGTTTTCCTGACGTCAGGAAAATGATCGCCCACATTAAAACCGCTGTTTTTGCAGGCAAGAATAGCTCCGATCAATTACTTTTGAAAATTTTCCCATTTCGCATGTAGCACTTTCTGCAAATCATGCGCAAACCAAAACTCGCCCATTTATGTGCCGAACATATATTATAGCAAAAGTTTAGTTAAAAAATCCATGAGTTCTGTTTTTGTTTTAAAACCGCGGAAAATGGCTTTGCCACTGGTGTAGAGTCGAAAAGAGCGGTCTTCAAAGGTTAACTCAAAGATTATTCCTGCGAGAGTGTTTTTGAGGTGGGCTTTCTTTAAGATGTTGGCTATGACTTCGTCTTTTTTTTCGTATTTAAAATTGACTATAACATCGCTTTCTGCACCGCAGGTGCCTTCTATACGTGAGACGTAGTCTGTGACTGTAGACATTACGGGATGAGTTCTCCCAGGATTTCTATGAAGCGATCAATTTCGGTTTTTGTGTTGTAGACATAAAAGCTTGCCCTAGCAGTGGAGGAGAGTTTGAAAATTTGATGCAGGGGTTGTGCACAGTGATAGCCGCTGCGCAGTGCAATGCCGTATTCGTTAAACATTGCGGCTGTGTCATGGGAGGAGAAGCCATTTATGCTAAAGGGTATGATGCCGCATCTTTGGGATAGGTCGTTTGGTCCATAGAGGGTGATGTTGTTGCATTTTTTTAGGTGTTCTACGGCGTATTGGGTTAGTTCTTTTTCGTGGTTAAACACGTTGTTCATGCCTAGGTTTTCAAGGTAGTCTACTGCGGCGCCTAATCCGATTACGCCGGCGATGTCGGGTGTGCCGGCTTCGAACTTCCAGGGTAACTCGTTCCATGATATGTTACATTGGTCTTTGTCAAATGAGACGTTTTTGATCATTTCGCCTCCGCCTTGGAAGGGGGGCATTTTTTGTAGAATTTCTTTTTTGCCGTATAAGACGCCTATGCCTGTTGGGCCTAGCATTTTGTGTCCTGAGAAGGCTAGGAAATCAATGTCTAGGTCGCGTACGTTGACTTTCATGTGGGGAACCGATTGGGCTCCATCAACTAGCATCAAGGCGTTGTTGTCGTGTGCGGCTTTGGTTACGCGTTTGATGTCATTTATGACGCCTGTGACGTTTGAGACGTGACTTAGGCAACAGATTTTTGTTTTTTTGGTGATTTTGCTCTCAAAATCGTCATAGTTTAGTGTGCCGTCTTTGTTGATGTTGGCGTATTTTATGGTGAAGCCTTTGCATTGGGCTATGATTTCCCAGGGTATGATGTTGCTGTGGTGTTCCATAAGAGAAATTAGCACTTCATCACCACTCCCTATATTGCCGCATCCTAGGGAGTATGCGACTAGGTTTATGGCTTCGGTTGTGCCGCGGGTGAAGATAACTTCGCTTGGGGAGGTTGTGTTTATGAATTTGCCGATTCTTTCTCGGGCTTTTTCAAACAGCTCGGTCGCTTCGCTTGAGAGGGTGTGGATTGCGCGGTGGATGTTGCCGTTGTGGTTGGTGTAGTAGTCGGTTAGGGTATCTATGACTTGGCGGGGTTTTTGGCTGGTTGCGGCGTTATCGAAGTATATTAAGGGGTTGCCGTTGATTTTGCGGTTTAGAATGGGGAAGTCTTGGCGTATTGCTTGGGGGTCCACTTATTTTTCTGCCTCAGGTTTCTGCCTCTTTGATAGCGTCTCTGCTAGTTCCTCTTCTTCTAGGGCTTGTTTTTCTTCAGAGGTGAGTTCTTTGGGTATCCAGTTGGGGGTTGGGAGGTTTTTTTGGAGAAAGTATTGGCGCAGAGCGCGTTTGAGGGCGCCAACGGCGAGAACTCCGCAGTGGAATTTTACGCTGGGTAACCCGCCGATTTCTTGGGTGACTTTTTGCCAGGTTATATCGTTCCAGGCTTGTTCTATTGTTAGGCCTTTGATCATTTCTGTAACTATGCTAGATGTGGCGATGTTGGCGGCACATCCGTAGCTTTCGAATTGGGCTTTTTCGATGGTTTGGGTTGTGTCATCGATTTTTAGGTAGAAGGTGATCATGTCTCCGCATGCAGGGTTACCTGCGACTGCGATGACAGTTGCATCTTCCATCTTGCCAAGGTTTTTGGGATTACGGAATAGATCCATGATTTTTGGGTTGTAGGGTAAGGGTATACGTGACATTTTAGTGTACTCCTGTTGAGCCAACTATCCCCCGAATACGGTTTACTGCTGTGGGTAGAACACTAAGTACGTAGGATATATCATCTTCTGTGTGGTAGCGGGTGGTTTTCATAAGGATACTGCCGTGTGCTTCTTCGAAGATGCGTCCGATGGCTATGAGAACATGGCTGGGTTGGAGTAGTCTGCGGCTGCATGCCGAACCACTAGAGACGTAGACGCCGCTTAGGCTGAGTTCGATGGTTAGGGCTTCGCCTTCTGCGCGCAGGATGCTGATGTTGGCGTTGTCGGGGCTGCGGTTGTTGCCTCTTGGGCCGTTTAGGCGTAGATTGGAGAGTTCAGCGAACATGCCATCGGCTAGTTTGTCTCGCAACAGGCGCATTTTGGTGGTGTTGGCTTCAAAGTTTTCAAATGCCAATTCAGAGGCTTTGGTGAAGCCTACAATCAGGGGTGTGTTTTCAATGCCGGGCCAGAGTCTTTGAGTGCCAATGGCGCCTTCGAGGATGCGTTGAAGGTTTAGGCCGTCTTTTACATAGAGTGCGCCCATGCCGCGGGGGCCTTGGATTTTAAAGCTGCTTAGTGTTGCTAGGTCTACGCCTAAGTTTTGGACGTTTAGGGGGATTCGGCCATAGGCGTCTGAGGCATCAGTGTGAAAGAGAGTTTGGGGATTTTGGGCTTTGACGATATCGACTGCTTCTTTTAGGGGTTGTATGGTGCCGATTTCGTTGTTTACACAAGCGATGCTGACCAGTATGGTTTGTTTGTCGATGGCTTCTTTGAGTTTTTCAAGGTTGATAAAGCCGTCACTGTTTACAGGGATTTTGGTGGTTGAAAATCCAAATTTACTCAGTAACTCAACCACCTGTAAGACGTTGATGGGTTCGATTTCGGATATGACGATTTTTTTGCCTTGTTCTTTTTGTAGAAACGCTGCGGCTTGGAGGGCGAGGTTGTTGGCTTCGGTTTCTCCGGGGGTGAAGGTGAGTTCTTCGAGGTTTTTGGCGCCTATATAGCGGCTGATTTTGTCTGAGGCGTTCATGATGGTTTCAAACGCTTCCCAGCCGAGTTTGTGGGTTAAGGTGGGGTTGCCGTAGGCTTTTTGGTTCCAGTAGGGCAACATGACCTCGAGGATTTCTTGGGGAACCATGCTCGAGTTTTCGTTGTCGAGATACACCTCGTGGGTGATGCCTTGGTGGAGTTTAAGAAGTTCTTGCACGTTTTCAACCATATAGTATCCTCCATAAGTTTGTGGGGTAGATAACTCGCCATCTTTGTAATGCATGTTCACCTAAAAAAACTTAACCACAACCGATTTTTAAGAAGACATGCCATCTTGCATGGGATAAGACGATATTTCACTCGGCCATAAACATAAGGTGGATTGAAATGACAAAAATAAGATCACAGGAATTGTTCGCTATGAGATAGCGGCCAAGAGTGGCTGTCACTCATGGCAGGTAACAATGTCAACACCATCATCAAACTCTGAAAACAAACGTAGCCGTAGGTGTAGGATGAGGAAATCGGTGTATTTTTGTTTGACGACTTTTCTCGTCAAAAAACCTAAAATGTGGAAATCTTGATATAGCGTTCCATGAGTTCGGGAATCGAGTCCTTGAATAAAATCCTCAAGGATAAAACAAGAAGAAGAATTATCCTGGTCTTAACTGATAGAGAAGGCCTAAGCTATACTGAGCTTATGGAAACTCTTCGAATCGGCAGCACTGGAACGCTTAATTATCATCTAAAGGTCTTAGGTGACCTTTTAGAAAAAACTGATTCGGGGCAGTATAGACTCTCTGAAAAAGGGGAACTCGCATCTCGGTTCCTAACAGAGTTTCCAGAACAGGGCAACACCTTGAAGACTAAGAGGGTTTGGTGGCGTAGATTCTGGATTATAGGGTTTGTAGGCCCAATTTTGTGGCTGTTAATCGCTCTGTATTTGTATTTTTCAGGTTATATAGACGCATATCGAGCGGCGCAATCAATATTTGTAGTTATCTTCGGAATACTGTTTACTTATTTCTTCTATCGAATGGTTCGATCAAATACCAAAGAACAAAGCCAAAAAGAGCAAAATAGAACCATCCAAGACGTTTTTGTTTCAGGAAGACGACCAGAGGAAGTAAAAGAGGAGATCCAAAATTGGATAAGAGAAGAGAACATAGTCATAGAGATTGAAAGAGAGGGATTCATAAGGGGACGCCTGGGGATCCCTGCATTGGGGTTGACTGCGCCAAAATACTTTGAGGTGTCATTTAAGCCCGATCAAAACGGTGTAATGGTTCATACTGAGGGTTGGATTAGTGTATATGACATAAGTGAAAAAAGCTTTTCAAACAAAGCATTAACCGTTGGCAGTATACCACGAAAAAAAGGCTGGAAAGTAATCAACCGTCTCTGGCTAAAACTAAGAGCGATATCGAAATAGAGGCAGACGCTACAATTAATTTGGAAACAGGGAAATATTGCTCACAGATAACAGTATCGGTTTAAACCTCAAATGGGAGTTTTTTAGCATCATCAGAGTTTTTTGGATCTTCAACGTATGGTTTCAGATTTTTATTTCGTCTGTAGAGAAGAAGTGTTGCAACTAAAATCGCTGCAATTCCAGTAGACACTACAGCGGCCAATACAGTTGTCCAAGGCATTTGAGGTTCATCGTCTCTTGGCGACAAGATAAGGGAGGTTTCAGGGATCAGAGACATCCGCGGATAGTGATCGATGTTATTTTCATCTATCATATAGAATTTATCAATTATACCATCTCTATTAAGATCTGGACCGGTGTAGTTACTCCAAAAGTTTCCCATCCGCCTATTATCCCAAGTAACTGTTGCCGATTTAATGTGAGCAGAGTTATTGATAAAATTGTTGCCATAAACAAAACAATCAACACCGTAGGCAAAACTGACGGCCGCATTATTGTAAGCTATGGTATTTCCATAGATGTAAATGTTATTTGCTTCAAAGGCCGCAATACCTGTCGAGCAGTTTGAAATCTGATTTCTAGAAATAGTTATTGCTCCTTTTACTTCATAGCAGAAAATGCCAAGTGTACAGTTTAGAATGGTATTACTAACAAGACTATCATCGCCACAATTTCTAGGAGCATAAGAAAAGCCAACCCCTGTAGCAAAATTTGTTATGGTCAAGTTTTTTACAGTTACACCCATTATGCCTTCCATAAAAATTCCAAAGGACTCGCCGTTTCCCTCCAGCCAATAACCGTTACCATTGATGGTTATGTTATCACAAAAAATCACAATGTTACCCGAAATATTTCCTGTAAACTCATATTCAGCATCCCGGCAGATAATACGGTCTGTACCAGTTATATTTCCATCGGAGGTAATTTCTATACTATGTTGAGGGATGTTTAGAGGCATAAAATTAGCCTCAACCAAACCAACACGAACCAGACAAACTGACGAAACAATCAAGAACATAATTAAAATTAAGGCCCGGATTTTTAGCATAGCAATCAACCTTACCCTATCTGAGTTGAACCACCTTTAATATTTTTTACTGAAAAAAGCAAACACAAAACGCCTCACTAAAAACACTAAAACCTAACCAAATTCCAATCATATTAGTCTGATGCGTGCCATGATTTTAATCACTGATTGAGTGATAGTTGGGGTCATGGTTGGATCTGTGTTGGGGTCTATAGGTGGTTGTTTGAGGTTTTTGAATTGTGCCTAAAACTCTAATAATCTCATATAGTCCATAGTAGCAAACATGGTGTTGGCGAGAGCGTGAAGATTTCAGAGTTAAATGTGCCAGAAAGTGTTAGAGAGGTTCTTCAAGCGCAGGGTATTTGTGAGTTGTTTCCGCCTCAGGCGGAATGTATACGTGAAGGTGTGCTTGAGGGAAAAAATATTTTGCTTGCTAGCCCCACGGCCTCGGGCAAGACGCTTATAGCAGAACTCTGCGCGCTCAAACATGTGTTAGAAGGCGGGGGTAAAGCCATCTATCTCTGTCCGCTTCGGGCGCTTGCCAGTGAAAAGTTTGAAGAGTTCAAAAAATACACAAATATCCAAAAACCTGACGGCGGCAAAGTCTCAGTGGGGATCAGCACCGGCGATTTTGACACCGCAGACAATTGGTTGGCCAACTATGATATCATCATCACCACCAACGAGAAGGCCGACTCACTGCTTCGCCATCGCGCCGAATGGATAGATAACATCTCAGCAGTGATCGTTGATGAGATACATCTATTAAATGAAGCCAGCCGAGGACCCACCTTGGAAATTGTGCTGGCACGACTAATGCAATACAACGCCAACATCCAAATCCTTGCACTATCAGCAACCATAAACAACGTGGATGAAATCGCAGGCTGGCTCAACGCCAAATACATAGTCACAAACTGGCGGCCCATCAACCTAAAAGAGGGCGTGATCCTCCAAGATGAAATCCAGTACCGAGAGGGAGAACGCCGCAAAATCGAACAGGAAACCCGCATAACAACCATCAACATGGTTCTAAACACTCTGCGCAATGGCGGCCAAGCCTTAATTTTTGCCTCTACACGCAAAAACGCTGTTTCCGCCGCAAAACAAGTTGCCAGCCACATGGACAAGATACTTGTACCCAAATCCGGCTCAAAAATAGTCAAAAAAAGCCTCGAAGAACAAACAAAAGGTGCACTTGAGAAGGAGGCACACAAGATTTTGGAGGCAGGAGAACACACACAAATAGGAGAAGAACTCGCAGGGTTGGTACGCTGTGGAGTTGCCTATCACCATGCAGGTTTATCCGGGGCCCAGCGAACCATTATCGAGCAAGGGTTCAAAGATCGAAAAATTAAGGTTTTAACCGCAACACCAACACTGGCTTGGGGGGTTAACTTACCCGCACGCACAGTCATAATCCAAGACTACCGCCGTTTCGAAGCAGGATTGGGCAACTATCCCATTCCCGTCTTGGATTACAAACAGATGGCAGGGCGAGCGGGCAGACCAAAATATGACAAGTTTGGCGAATCGGTCATTGTGGCTAAAACCGCCGATGAAGCCGATTTTGTTATGGAGAACTATGTTTTAGCCAAACCCGAGCGGATTTGGTCGCGGCTTGCTGTGGAGAAAATTCTCCGTACACATGTTCTCTCAACCATTGCCAGCGATTACGCTCATACCAAAGAGGAGATCTATGAGTTTTTCCGCAAAACCTTCTATGCCTACCAATACGACATTAAAGCTATTCAAAATGTCATATCAAAGATTTTGCGGTTTTTGCATGATGAAGAGATGATATATGTGGCTGGTGATGGTATAGTTGCGACCAAGTTGGGCAAGCGGATAAGTGAGCTCTATATTGATCCACTAAGCGGCATAATTATCCGTGACGCCTTGCAGTCTAAGCCTGCGTTGCTCACAGAGTTTAGTCTTCTTCAGCTCATTGCACATACCCCCGATATGGGACCGATTATGAGACCGTATCAACGGGAGATGGAAAAACTTGAGATTGCTGTTGAGGAGCATCAGCCGGAGCTGTTAGTAGAAATTCCTAACCAGCATGGTGATCATATCGGTTATGCTGACTTTTTAGGAGAGGTCAAAATGGCTATGGTGCTCAATACTTGGATAGAGGAGGCCACTGAGGAGAAACTTTTGGAGCACTTCAACGTTCAACCCGGTGACCTCTATCGCACTATCGAGAGTGCGAAGTGGCTTCTCCACGCCATTGAGAGACTCGCACCGGTAATTGCGGATAAAAACAAAGAGGTAACGGCGCTTAGTAGTGAATTGGTTGAGCGGGTGTCTATGGGTATAAAGCAGGAGTTGATGCCGATTGTCGCTTTGGAGGGAGTGGGCAGAGTTCGTGGCCGCATAATCTTTAATGCCGGTTTTCAAACTGTGGAGGATCTCAAACAGGCCTCAATTGAGGAACTTACAGCCTTGCCATCTGTGGGTCCACGCTTAGCCAAAAAAATCAAAGAGCAAATCGGGGGGTATGTTAAAAAAGACGATTGGGATAGCCCCTCACCTGCCGCCAAAGCATCGCAGGAGATCCAACAGAGGGGTCTTTTGGAGTTCTAGGGACTCTTTGCGAAGTGTTCTGCCTGCTGGATGGCTGTGCCCAAATAGTTTTTGGGATCAAGGGCTGTATCAATTTCTGTTTCGGTAAGCTGGCGGCTGACAAATGGGTCTTCGAGGAGCACCTGCTTGAAGGGTTTACTCTCGGTTGTGCTTTTGATGGTGAGTTGGCGGAGTAGTTCATGGGCTTGCTGCCGGTTTACGCCTTTTTTGACCAGAGCCATCATGACGGATTCTGACATTGATCGGCCGCCGGTGATTGAGAGGTTTTGTAGCATACGGTGACTGTCGACACGGAGATTAGCAATCAGGTTAATCATAAGACTTAAAATGTAGTCGAGTAAAATCGAGGATTGGGGCAGTATGAAGCGCTCAGCGGAGGATTGAGTTAGGTCACGTTCATGCCAAGTCACCATATTTTCCAGCGCCGGCAACTCGAGGCTACGTACGATGCGGGCTAAACCACAGACACGTTCGCAGATCTCAGGATTTTGCTTATGAGGCATGGTACTGCTGCCAACCTGTTTTTTGGCTTCAAATGATTCAAAGACTTCGGCGATTTCAGGACGCTGCAACTCGCGGATTTCAGTGGCAAAATTCTCCAGCGACGAAGCAACCAGGGCATATAGACCTATGAGCTCAGCATAACGGTCACGTTGCACAATTTGCGTTGAGATCTCAGCAACCGATAAACCAAGCCGCTCCATGACCAAGGCTTGGATCTCAGAAGCATGCTCACCCAAGCTAGCTTGTGTACCAACAGCACCACTGATTTTTCCTGCCAACACCCGTTTTTTGCATTCATCGAGCCGTTGCAGATGGCGACTAACTTCATAACCCCAAACCGCAAACTTGAAACCCAAAGTGATGGGCAAAGCATGCTGACCGTGAGTCCGCCCAATCATAACTGTTGCCTTGTATACGCCTGCTTGATTCTGCAAAACCCCCTTGAACTCAACAAGCTTTTTTCCAATGACTGATAGGGCGTCTTTTAGTTGCAGAGCATTTGCGGTATCTACGATGTCATAGCTAGTTGCGCCCAAGTGCACATAGGCACCGCTTGAGCCGCACTGCTCAGATAATGCCCGAACCATCGAGGCTAGGTCATGTTTGATTTCTTTCTCGATGACCTTGACGCGTTCTACCTTCACATATCTAGTAGAGGCCATCTCTGCAATTTTCTGTGCATCTGTTTGGGGTATAGTGCCAACTTTGGCATGTGCCAATGCAAGAGCAGCTTCTACGTCGAGCAGTTTCTGCAGACGATTTTCTTCATCAAAGATCTCGAGCAACTCAGAGGTGCCATAACGCCGGGTATCTATAGGTAAGATAGGCAAGAGAGTATTTCCTCAACACACACTACAGCTACTAGAAATTAATTTCTTATGCTTACCATACCACTATGTACTCAGATGTTTCTTACTGTGAAGAAGATGAGTAGAGGGTTATTGTAGCCGGATTTACCTTGAATAAATGAATAAAAACTGAGAGACAACTAGATGCCGCCTCTTAATGGGTTACGAATTGATATTGACTAATTAGTGTTGTTTTACACCAAGTAAATCTCGCAAGGGTAAGTCTTAGCAACTAGAAGGGCTAGTGGTTATTGGTTTGAGTTTTAGATTTTAGGTTTCTGTAGAAATGCAACATAATGCTTGAGTTTAGGGTATAGAGATATATCTGCCGGAAAAATGTTTGAATTTTAAAAAAAAATAAAGAAAAAGGCGGCTGTGCGCCTTTCACGATTTATGCACTACGATTGTTTATGGTCTTGGGGGTGTATATTTGCCGTGTGCAATGCTCGCTGGATCTTCAGGATCTTCAGACCCAAGGTAAACATTGGGGAACTGAACGCCATCAATAGTCACATCAGCACCCTGCTTGCCATCAACAGTAACATCACAACCCTGAACGCCATCAATAGTCACATCAGCACCCTGCTTGCCATCAACAGTAACATCACAACCCTG
>Ga0123355_10001626_pt1 | contig 31366 bp, 18 predicted proteins | sample TergutEmb28metaG_3_FD_89872 | JGI IMG/M metagenome (GOLD analysis project Ga0123355, IMG submission 89872) | Embiratermes neotenicus P1 segment gut microbial communities from Petit-Saut dam, French Guiana - Emb289 P1 | ecosystem: Host-associated > Arthropoda: Insects > Digestive system > Gut ... | reverse complement strand
GATATAGTTTATTGCTTCGTCACTGTTTTCGTTTTTCCAATACATATCGTACTGTTCTTTCATGGGTGCGTTCATAAACCTGTCCATTTGTTGGGGCGAAACCAAGCTCATGTCAATTGCTTTTTGTACAATGGGTGTCCCTGGCAAGAAGTTAAGCCCATGAGGTTGGAGTTCAAATGGAGGTTTTAACGCTAAACAAAGGTGCAGTGTTTCCCACATTGTTTCTTGCGTTTCAAAAGGATGCCTAAGAATCAGATCATACATAACTTCTGGTACCTTGGCATCGGACAATATTTGGCTTGTTTTAATAATGTCTTCTTTCTTTTCTGGACGATTAAATATTTCTCGTCTTATATAGTCAGAGCCACTCTGTATGCCAACGGTGATCTTATACAAACCAACTTTGCACAATTTATGAATGACTTTAGCATCTGTCCGCATGGGGTGTCCCCAGATTTCGAATGGTAGATTTACTTCTTTTTTGTATCTTGATGTAAACTCGTCTACCCAAGCCTCATCGTTTGGAAAAATTTCGTCATAAAAACGAATATACTTTAACTTTTTCATTTTTGACTTGGCGTGCACTAGTTCTTCGATGATTTTATCAATCTCTCTAAAGCGTACTATTTTACCTTTTTTGCTGTTTATGCGTTTCCATGAAGAAGAACTGCAATAAGCACATGCATAAGGACACCCTCTAGAGCCAGAAATTTCATAGCTATATGAGTTTACTCCTGGATCTTCATTTTTTATTGAATCGTTGTCTATGATATATTCATTACCTTTGCTGAGCATTGGGATCCCGTATTTGTTTAGATCGACCAACAAGTTACGCAACTCATTTTGTATAATGGTATTGTCATCGGTGCGGTACACCAAGTTATTTATTTTGTCATAATCACTACTACCGTTTGCCATTTCTTCAAGAAACTCAATAAAGGTCTCTTCACCTTCGCCGCGGATGACAAAATCTGCATGTTTCATACATTCTTCTGGAAACATTGTGGGATAAATGCCACCCCACACAATTGGAATGTCATGTTCGTTTTTTATGGCATCATTTACGGTTATTATGGTTTCCATAAAAAAAGAAGCCATTACACTAATTCCGATGGCTATAGGTTTTTTTTCTTTGATTAAATTATTGAGTAAAGAGATTTCGGTACTTGTGGCTACTTGAGGATTTGTGTAATTAATGTTCTTGAAATAAACAACGGTGACATCAAAACCAGCATAAAAAAGTGCTGTTTCTATGTGTTTTAAACTCAAAGATCTCGTGTTGTAAAAACTGACAAGTATGACTGAGTTTTTTTTCATATGTGTGTCCTTTCTAAATCTAAAATGTAAGTATAACTATAAACTTTGTTGCACATCTTTACAAGTTGTGTTCATTGGGGAGCATATAAAAAAGAGTACACCCCAAAGCACGAAGGAAGTGCTTTAGGGTGGTCTTTTTACACGTTCTTGATTTTGATTGGTGTGTGGTATTTATAATTGTAGGATTATATGCTAATTGACATTTATTATTAGCCCGCGTCGTCGTGTAGTTTCATTAGTATCATTATTGGTTTCAGGCACCCTTCTAATTTCTGTACTGCCATCTTCCAATTCATGCTCTATAGCTACCCAATGTTCAGATGCGTTACTTTCAAGTAATACGATATCGTTTCGACTGGTAGATATAGAAACAAGATCTCGACTTGTTGAGCATATAGTTATTGTAGCTACTCTGCCAGTATCATCTATTACATAATACATAAGATACTCGGCATGTACTACGGCACCATTTTCTACAAACAATGATGATGATACGCCGTTGTATGTGATACTAATAACAGTCGTGTTGATAAAATGTTTTTGTGCATATTCCCACGCGATCAAACTAAGGTCTGAAATGATGACTGGATCTACATCACGCACATTCATCCTGTCCCGATCTCCTTGCCACTCGCGATATAGATACTCTTCAAGCACAACAGCATCTTCTCTTGTCCAATTTCGGTTTGCGCTTGTGTTACGTGTCATTTCTATCCGTTCGCCTGTTATGGCATCGATGGCAAAATAGAACTCACCAAATATATATTGATTCACATCCAAAGCAGCCCGCCATTCATGTCCAATTGTATCCATACATTCGCCTGCTGCAAGACGATCTCGAATTTCTTGGTTTACTTCTGCTGCTCTTTGATTACGGTATATTGTGTTCCTGTAAACATCTGATACTACTCCAAACCACAAACTCCTCGTCAAGTGATGAGCATCAGAGAAGCTAAGCTCTACATACATGCCGTCTATATCTTTACCAAACACATCTAGTATATATTGTGCGCCCACCAAAGCAGCTTCTTCTATTGACATTGCAGCTGTTGGGATAGGAATGTCATAGCTTACATTGGTCAACATCAAGGATAAAACATGGTCGTCTTCTGGGACTACTATATCGGGGATGCTAACATATTCTACTGCGGGGGGGAGGTAGGACTGATAGCTGGTTGCGGCTTGCAGAGTCCATGTATTGACCCCCAATAAAAATCCACCAGACAGCCCCACTGCAGTTACTGTAGCAATTGCTACCTTACAAACCTCTTTAAGTTTTTTTAACATTTACATAAATCATCCTTTCGGTTTTTTTGTGAGCCTCACAATAGATATATTAGTCGGACAATGTTATGAAAAAATTATGCAATTATTTTGATGATGTAAAAGTTAGCCGCACCAATGTACCTATCCCCAACGTAGATGCAATTGTAAGTTTTGCACCATGTACATGAGCAATCTGTTTACACAAAGCAAGGCCTAAACCAACGCCGCCTTGACTACGAGAACGTGCTTTGTCTACTCTAAAAAAGGGCTCTGTTACTTTGGATATTTTGCTACTTGGGATTCCGCATCCGTTGTCATCAATGGATATAATAATGTTTTCATTTTCGATGGATGCAGATAACCTAATAATCCCTTTTGATTGTTCGCATGATGCTATTGCATTTGTACACAAATTTACAAGAAGAGATTTTATTAGATCTGCCTGCCCTTCTATATATGGTGCCATAGCTTGTATACGCAATTCGATATTGCGTTGTTTTAAGGTTTTTTCTAGTGATTGTTTTATTTCTATAAATAGTTCTGGGATAAATATCTGGTTTATTTCTGGTTGATAATCCCTTAGTGTGGCAAGCTCTAAAAGTGAGTTTGCTACCTTTTTCATGTGGTCAGCTTCGGACATAATATATTCTGCTGATTCTATTAACTCGCCTTCGCTTAGGTTGGCTTTTTGGAGATACTCGGCATAACCGTAAATTGATGTGAGTGGGGTCCTTATTTCGTGTGCAAAGTTGTCCACAAACTGCTGTTTGCGTTCTGCTTCTTCTTCCAACTCTTGTATCTGTGATTCTATTTGTGCAGACATTCTATTAAATGCAATTGCTACTGCCGCTAGTTCGTTGCGGCCTTTTACTATGATTTGTTGACCGTATAGACCATCTGTTATTTGTCCTGCGGCTGATGCTACAATTTCTAGCGGCTTAAAAATATTGAGCAAAATAAAATACAAAAGCACTGCAGCAACCAAGGCAACTATAATCGATGTCACCCATAGATATTGCTGTATGTCTTGCATGTCTGTGATATTGGTTGTTATGTTTAAACGATACGATAATAGATAAAAACGAAATGGATTTGGTAACGCTCCGTTTATCGAAATAAAATGTTCATCCTCTATAGTAATAAAAGAAATTGTTGCGTTTGCAGGATTTTCGTTGATGCTTCTGGTTAGTCCCAATTCGATACCATGTTGCCCATAATAATGTAGCATTCTAGAAAACACTTCGGTAACGGGTTCTCTTGCGTTATATCCACCAGGGAATCTGCCGTACACCGCTGCAATTTCTCTTGCAAGAGATGTGTTTATAGTCTGAAACTCTCTTGAGGCTTTTTCGCGTAGCATATATGTTGTGCTGTTGGACATATGGGTTGATACGATACCAATACTAATAAACAAAATACCAAGGAAAAGCATGTAAGCGGCGATAAACGTCTTTAGTCTCACAACTTGTCCTCCAAGCGATATCCCAGTTTATACACGGTTTTGATGACTTTTTCCCAGCTCAATTTTTTGCGGATACTGTGTATGTGGACATCAACCGTACGAGTGTCGCCACCGTAATCATATCCCCATGCGATTTCTAACAATTTATCTCTTGATAAGGCAATATTGCGATTTTTTACCAAGGTTTCTATAAGTGCAAATTCCTGCGGGGTAAAATCAACCAACGCATTATTATAATATATTTGCCTTCCAGCAAGATCTACTGTGACATCCCCCAATTTGAACGACTTTTCTTCTTTTTGGGTACGGCGTAGTACCGATTCTATCCGTGCTGTTAGTTCCAACATATCAAATGGCTTGACTATATAATCATCGGCTCCATGACGTAAACCGGTAACTTTGTCATGCACAGCTCCGCGCGCGGTGATAAAAATTACGGGAATTTTGCCTTGTATGTCTTGTATTATTTCAAAACCATCCCGACCAGGGAGCATTATGTCCAACAAAATTAAATCAAAGTTATTGTTTTTTATAGTTTCATTAACTGCATCCCCATCAAAAACAGATATGCATGAATGACCAACTAACTCTAGATTCTTTTTAATAAGGCTATTGATTGGTCTGTCATCTTCTACTATCAATATATGTGGCAACGTATTCACCTCTTCTTATGTATAGTCAATCAAATTTACTCATTATACGAAGTTTATTATGAAAATGTTATGGAATTGTTAAAATAAAAAAGGTTTTTACATAATTGCATTAAAAAAGGGCTGCCACATATGATGTGACAACCCGATTTAAGATTGCATTACTGTCTTATAAAACGATCACCATTAATAATTATTGTATCATTATCCCAATAAAATGGCATCCATACAGGCAGTTCGTTGTTATACATAAATTGTATATCATTGCCATAAAGGCTAAACATACCGTCTTCGTGTATATAAATTAGATAATTGTTGTCACCAATATCACGAGATTCTACTAAGGCACCACGGTACACTCTATAAAACTCTGCGATATCAACCAATACTTCCGGAGTAGCATCAAATATAGTTCTTTTTGTAATACTTGAAAATGTGTCTCCAAAAAAACTTATGGTTATGTGTTCATCATTGATTGTAGAGCCTTCTGTTTCCCAAGTTCCGTCCAAATGAAGCCCCACATCACCGTCATTATCCGCATCAGTCCTGATATGTGCAAGCAACATCGATGCTGTACCAAATACTATTGCAGAAAAAAACAAAATGGCAATAATAGCAGTGATAGCCGGGATCTTACGCTGTTGAGTATCCCGCGACGTATTCATGTCAAAACCTATCTGCGGCGCAGATATCCAGCATAAATCCAACCATCACCTTGGGCTGTATTAATGCGTACCCAGCCACTTCTAAATTCAAGAACCGTAATTTCTGTCCCTCTAGAAAGGTGAGTAAATGCAGCATGAGATGTGCCTGGTCCGCGACGAACATTTAAGAAAAATGCATAATCAACTGTTTGTGTAGAACCGTTTGTAAAATTGTCTGCGCTAAGTTGATTATGCGGCGTACGGGTGCCAAGGCCAGCTTGGGTACCGGTTCCGGTACTTGCAGAACTGCCAGAAGCACGGGCAGTAGCAACAGCATCATTGTTAAGGAAACCAGAAAAAATCCATCCTTCGCCGCTAGGAGTGTTGACTCTTACCCAAAGAAGTCTAAACTCCAATACATTAACCGACGTGCCTCTAGCCAAGTTTGTGAACGCATTATACGAGTTGCCTGGTCCCCTGCGGATATTTACATGTGATGCAAAATCCACTGTTGCAGTAGAGTTTACAGGAAACATATCTGCTCTCAACAAGTGTTGTGGAGTGCGATTGCCAGGAGCTACTGCACCTCCACCACTACTGGTTGTAGACCCAGAACCAAGTGGTGCAGCTGCTGCCATTTCTCTAGAAAGGTATCCTGTGTAAATCCAGCCTTCGCCGCGGGGTGTGTTGACTCTAATCCATTTGTCCCTGTATTCCAGTACAGTAACGACATTACCTCTTACTAGATAGGTAAAAGCAGTATAGTTGTAATGCGGACCCCTGCGTACATTTAAAGCACTTGCATATTCAACCCTTTGTTCAGACCCTACAGGAAACATACCTGCATGGAGTTGATCAACTGGTGTCGGTCTAGTCGCAAATACCAAAACCCCTGGTATAAACACTAAAATCGCAAGTAGTGATAATAACAATCTTCTCAGTTTCATTTCGAAAATCCCTCCTTCATATTTTATGTCATGCCTCCTTCGTCGGCGGAACAAATATGTTGGTATGAAAATCCGCTTCGCGGATGTTTCACACTTCGACATCAACTGCCAAATTTCCCACAATGTAACATAGATGTAATACACCGTCAAACGTAGATATTCGGATAAAGTTCCATATAATATGCTAGAAAAATAAGTATTTATAGAAGCTATGTTCATAGGATTCATGTCACTTTGGGTTTTGATTTCCACAACTTTATAGGCATAAAACATATGAACACAGCATCTAATACGAATCTCAGAAAATCACGTCGACAACCGAGCGGAAAATCGGCGGCTTTAAGCCGTTTTTCGCGATGCGTTGTCGACGATGATTTTCGAGAATCGTATAAGCACGGTTATACACAGGATTTAATAAAAGCCTACGTATATGGTCGATTTACAATAAATTATACTAATCTCAATTAAAATGTTAATTTGTCCAAAATGAAAAAATCATTAAAGCCTGATATTTTCCATTTTGGACAAATTTTTGAACCTGGCTATCCGCTTCACTCAGGTAAACCCCAAAACACGCACTTCGTGCTTCTTGTGTTTTGTGGTTTCCCTGAGTGAAGCAGATAGCCAGGTTTTTGAATTTACTTGAGATTAGTATTAGTCACCCATTCTTTCTGCAATTTCTTTTGTGTGATGCACAGTACCTCTTGGATGATGTGGCGGCGCATAAATACTATATAGCCGCATTGGCGTTCTGCCTGTATTTGTTACGTTATGCCATGTTCCTACAGGCACAAACACTGCCGCATTTGCAAAAACAGGTTGTCTAAAGTTTAGATTGCGCCTCGACGGACCCATTTGTGCAATGCCTTGACCCTCGACAATGCACAAGAATTGATCATCAGACGGATGGATTTCTAGCCCAATGTCATCTCCTGGGCGGATTGTCATGAGGGTTAGTTGTAGATGTTGTCCTGTCCAAAGAGCTTGGCGGTAATTATTGTTTTGCCTCGCTGCTCTACTTATATCAACAACATATGGTCCTGGCCCATGATCCCACATAACTCCGTGCTGTGGAGGGATAATAGGCGGTGGTGGCGGTACCGGGGGGCGTGGAGGAATTGGAGGATGAAATGGCGGTACCGGAGGGCGAGGTGGCGGCATTGGTGGACGTGGTGGAATAATAGGGCGTAAAGGGGGTGTCGGTGGATGTGGAGGGTGATGCGGCGGATGCATGCCCGGTGGGCGAAACGGGGGAGTTTGCGGATGCGAAGGCCGAACGGGCATAGGATGCGGGCGAAGTGTTTCGCCTGGAGGAGTAAATGGTGGAGTAGGGGGATTGGGCGGTGTCGGCGGCCTTTGCACAGGATGTGGATGAGGATTGACGGGTCTTTTTATCATGATATGCCTCCTGCAAAATTGTTTAGCCATATGGCTTTTTTGTATAATATGTGGCATGACCTATCTAGTTGCATGTATAGTCGCTAATTGACAGGGGTTTCATAGGTCGTTAAAATAACTGGTGCATCACATGTGTCCGTAGCTCAGGGGATAGAGCGTTCGCCTCCGGAGCGAAAGGTCGCGCGTTCGATTCGCGCCGGACACGTATACAAATTACACTCTTAGCTCAGTTGGCAGAGCAGCTGACTCTTAATCAGCGGGTCCAGGGTTCGAGCCCCTGAGAGTGTATAAAACCCCCTACAGTGCATTTTGGCTGTAGGGGGTTTTTTGTTTGCAGCTTTGACTATTTATGCAGATAATATGAATAAATATGCATCGGTAGACGACAAGTAAACGGTATGGTGTCATACCGCTTTTTTTGCTAAAAATAAACGTTTCTACGAATTTGTTTGTTTCTCTAGTGAAATATAAATGGATATATAAAAATGAATAATATATCAATTTACCGTGATTGTATTAATAAATTCAAACGAGTAATTCATAGTACAAATCTTATAAAGATAGCATGTTTTTTATCTTGACATTTAAGTGATAAATGATAACTTAATACGAATCTCAGAAAATCACGTCGACAACCGAGCGGAAAATCGGCGGCTTTAAGTCGTTTTTCGCGATGTGTTGTCGACGATGATTTTCGAGAATCGTATAAGGTCATGATTTAACTAGCTATGCCAAGGAGGTGCATCAATATTTTTACTAATCCACTTACAAAACGTGAAAGTCCAGATCCTGCGGTAACATATCATGGTGGTTGGTATTATTCTGTTGCGTGTGCAGGCGAAAATGGGAAATCGGTTGATGTTTCAAAATCTAAACGTCTTGCCGATTTGTACAATGCCGAGCCGGTGCGCGTCTACACTTCTACCCATGAGATTTATGCAACCACCCACTGGGCGCCAGAATTGTGGTTTTTAGATGGTGCTTGGTATATTTATACATGTGCTATACATGGAGGTGACAATGCAACAAGGCGTGTTATCGTCCTGCGAGGCACATCATCATGTCCACAAGATCCATTTGAGTTTGTAGGCGAACTCGAGCTTGGAGATTTTTATTCCCTTGATTCTTCGATTTTGAAAGCACCCAACGGTAAGACCTATCTTTTATGGTCAAGTTGTAAGATTAAAGGTATCCACAATCCATGTCAGCTATATATGGCAGAAATGGAAAGTCCTATCAAGATGAAATATCCAGGCAGTCGTGTGATGATTCATGATAGTATTTTCCCGTGGGAGGGAAGAGTAATAGAAGGGCCTGCTTGTCTTGTAAAAAATGGTGTGGTAAGTGTTGTATATTCGTGCAATGACTTTGACACAGCTGATTATTGTCTGGGTATGCTAGTTTGTCGTGATGCAACCGATCCTGATTTCACTAACTGGAAATGGGACGTTGTGCCAGAGCCTTCTTTTTACAAAACAGACAAAGTCTGGGGGCCTGGACACAACTGCTTTACAATATCACCCGATGGCTCAGAAACATGGATTGTCTATCATAGCAAGTCATCTCCCGAAAAAGGGATGCATCGGTGGGCAAACATGCAAAAAATAGAATGGAACGGCGATATACCTGTACTTGGGACACCAGTTGACCCAGGCCAAGAACTAGAAGAACCAGCAGGAAGTTAAACTCTAATACGAAAGAAGGAGTGCGTGGGTACGGCGCAGCCAAACCCACTCGAACATCTTTCATGCTTGGCTGGTGAAGTCAGCCATAATGACTTGTTAGGAGGTTTATGATGAAAAAATTTCCAAGAACTCAAGTAGCGGGCATATCATTGCCCCGCATGTTGATTGGCACCAACTGGATGCTTGGTTGGAGTCACAAGACTACATCACTTGATGCGCATATAAGAAAGACTTTTGCAAAGCCAGAAGATTTTTATTCTGTAATCGAAGCATTTTTGACATATGATATCGATTGTATGATGGGTTTTACTCACCAAATGCCGATTTTACAAGAAGCCATCAAATATACAGAGGATAAGACCGGAAAAAAGCTCATTCTCATAGATACTCCATACTTTAATGTATCTGATACGAAAGAGGCTCGCAAAGAAGCGGAAGAGGCAATAAAAGCAAGTGCCAAATCGGGTGCAAAGTTCTGTTTCCCTCACCATTCCACTGTAGAAAAATTGGTGGACAAAGACAAAGGTGTAATAAAGCGTCTCGACGATTATACCTATATGATAAGAGAAGCTGGCATGATTCCAGGCCTATCTGCTCATATGCCAGAAATCATAACCTACACCGATGCAAACGGTTATGACGTCGAAACATATATCCAATTGTTTAACTGTATGGGATATCTGATGCAAGTCGAAATAGAAACTGTAGCTTCTATCATACACTCTGCAAAGAAACCAGTAATGACAATAAAGCCAATGGCTGCGGGACGGCTCACCCCATATGTAGGCCTCACATTTAATTGGAATGCGATACGTGACATTGACATGATAACCGTAGGTTGTTTTTCTGCTGAAGAAGTACATGAAGACGTAGAAATTTCTTTTGCTGCATTCGAACGCCGTTTCCCAGGAATGGCGAAGCGTTCCAGCCCCAACCAAAAGCAAGCTGCTTTTGGTGAAAGCGAGGCTTAATATGATGAAAGATACAGTTTATATGACCATCAGTAATAGCTCTGGTGAAAAAATGTTGACACCACAAGAGCCAATGGCGTTAAACAAAGCCGTCACATGTAATGATAAAACCTTAATCATAGACCCAAAAGTCACACACCAACCAATGTTGGGCATGGGCGGTACCTGGACAGACACAGATGTCTACAACTTATTAAGGATGAATAAGAAACAGCAAGATGATGTGTTGGAAGCACTTTTTCATCCCACAAAAGGCGCAGGATGGAACTTTATGCGGCTACCTTTTGGATCTACAGATTGGGAGTCTACATGTGATTATTACACATACGATGATATGCCGAGAGGCCAAATGGATTGGGAACTTACGCATTTTTCTGTACAGCGTGACATAGATCGAGGCTTTTTTGATCTTATCAGGCGTACCATGAAAATTAACCCCGATTTGCTTTTTATGGCATCTGTATGGGGTGTACCTGGCTGGATGAAAGAAAATCAATCTATAATGTTTGGGCGTTTTGACCCTGCATGTACCAATGTTTACGCTAAGTATCTTCGTATGTGTGTCGAGGCTTTTAAGGATCAAGGCATCCCTCTATATGCCATAACACCTCAAAACGAATCACTTACAAGTGATGACAGAGCTACTCCTGCTTGCCGATTTACATGGCGTATGCAAAAAGATGTGATTATTGCACTCCGCAAAGAGTTCTTAGAACACGACATAAATACAAAGATATGGGTGTACGATCACAATTTTGATATGGCACGCGCATTTGTAGAACCGATGCTAAAAGACCCAGAAGCGCACGGCGCGCTAGATGGCGTAGCCTTTCATGATTATGGCGGCAGCCCAAAAGAGATGGGACGACTTCAAAAGATGTATCCCGATATACCATTTTATATGACAGAGCGGTATATTTCTGCGGTAGATCACATGGACAATTATATCCAGCAGCTTAGGAATGGTGCGCGGAGTTATGTCCAGTGGACTACTATTTCTGATGAATACCGAGGCCCGCATCAACTGGTAGGGAATCCTTTTGTTTATCGCAAACCAACAAGCCAAGATTATCAGACATTCATATACAACTTGAAAGAAGAACCAAACAGTTGGTATAAAGCAGCGTCGTATGGTTTGTATGGTCAGTTCACGAAGTTTATCAAGCGAGATATGGTGCGTGTAGATTGTACTGGCGGTCACAAAGAATGGGTAACAGCGGTTGCTTTTAAAGGCGATGACGAAAAGATTGTTGTTGTGGTAGTCAACCAAACCGACAAAAGTCAAACGTTTACTTTGCGTGTAGGTGATGGCGAAACCCATATTAATCAGGAAGCAAAGTCTGTTGCTTCATATGAAGTTTTACCTGGATGTTTATGCTTATCTGATTCGATTGCGGTTGATGACTGTCCACAAACTGTACTTACTCCCCCAGATTGCTTCGACCTAGAACCAGTCGAAATTCTTTTATCAGGAGAGTTAAAAGAAGGAAAAGAAATTGAACTTTCTTGCAAAGTACGCAATGTAGGCAATCTGCCAACACCTAAAAATGCAACACTTAGGGTTCAATTTTCGCTAGATGGTGATTGTTTTATCGCAAAGAGTACAACCTGCATACAACCTATTTTCCCGGGAAATGATGTTTTAGTACATTGCAATGTCCCATTTGGAAAAAAGCTCACATGGACAGCAGAGGCAGGGTATCACCTTATTTTTGCGTCAGTAGATATAGGCAATTGTTATCCAGAACTAAATATTGATAACAATAAACTTGGAATTGAAGTCTTTATCGAATCATAATAATTATTACTATTACTATATTTTACAAAAGCGGAGGATATCATGAAGAAAAAACAGAACTTAACATGGACTGTTGGACATAGTGAATCGTACAAACAGTCACCCAAAAAAATGGTGCCTGCTACAGTGCCAGGAAATGTAAACTTGGATTGGGCCGCCGCTACACAAATGCCCGATTGGAAGTTTGGCACAAATTTTGAAGAGTATCGCTGGATGGAGGAATGCTGGTGGCTTTACGAAGCGCACCTTCCAGCAGTTTCCTTAAACACAGGAGAAAAATTGTTTTTTGTTGCAGAAGGGATTGACTACGAATACAAAATTTTGCTTGATGGCAAAGTCCTTTTAGAGCATGAAGGAATGTTTACATCGATAGAGCTCCCTATAGAAAATAATGGCCTTTTGCAAATTTGGATCGCTCCTGTACCAAAAGATCCAACAGTAGAAAAAGATACGCGAGCAGAAGCTGCACAAAGTTGCAAACCGGCAGTGAGCTATGGTTGGGACTGGCATCCTCGTTTGATTCCTATAGGCATTTGGCAGGACGCATATCTGGAAATACGTCCAGAGGCATATTTTGCAGATGTAGCGGTAGAGTATGCTTTGTCTAAGGATTTATCAGAGGCAGAGGTTTATTTAAAAGCTGATATTGTCGGCAGCGCAGATGTACAACTTACTCTTTATGACTCAGACAACACGCCTGTTATGTTGATGAACGGTAAAAGTAGTGCCGTTTTAAAAGCACCAAAATTGTGGTGGTGCAACGGCTACGGCGATCCCAATCTATATCATTACGAAGCAATACTAACAGTTGGCGGACAAGAAGTGGACAAGAAAGTCGGCAAAATAGGCTTTAGAACTGTTGAGCTTGTTATGAACGAAGGGTCATGGGATATCCCATTGGGGAGTCCTGCAAGCCGAAACCCTGTGCCGATTACAGTACAACTAAACGGTGTGCCAATTTTCGCAAAAGGAAGCAACTGGGTTAATCCAGAAATATTTACAGGTACAATCACTCGTGATACGTATCTACCGCTAATCCAATATGCAAAAGAAGCTAATTTTAATTTATTGCGCTGTTGGGGTGGATCCAACATTGATAAGACATCTTTTTTTGAAATATGTGACGAACTAGGGATCATGGTGTGGCAAGAGTTTCCACTGTCATGCTGTGATTATTACAATTCTCCTAATTATCTCAAGGTATTGGAGCAAGAAGCACAAGCAATAATCAAGAATCTAAAACAGCACCCTTCTATTGTGATTTGGTGTGGAGGCAATGAACTCTTTAATTCTTGGTCAAAAATGACAGATCAATCACTAGCACTCCGGCTACTTAATAAACTATGTTACGAACTCGATCGAGGTCGCCCATTCCTTATGACATCTCCTTTAGAAGGTATGGGTCATGGCAATTACCTATTCAAATATCATGATGGACGCGAAGTTTATCAGGTTATGCCTCTTGCAAAAAATACTGCTTATACAGAATTTGGTGTGCCATCAATTTCAAATATAGAGGTCTGCTTGCAAGCAGCTGATATGGCGGATTTATTCCCGCTAGTTGATACGCCTATTACACATGCTCATCACGCTTTCCGTGCATGGGATGGAGATTATCATTCCTGGGGATGCTTGGGTACAATACAAGGCTACTTTGGCGAAGCCGCCGATTTGGAAGATCTTATTTATACTAGCCAGTGGATGCAAGGTGAAGGATATAAGTGCATATATGAAGAAGCACGCAGACAAAAGCCCTTATGTTCTATGGCTCTAAATTGGTGCTACAACGAGCCTTGGCCTACCATTGCCAACAACACAATCTTAAATTATCCGAGTATACCCAAGAAATCATTTTATGATGTGAAAGCAGCCTGTAGAGGTGCATTAATAAGCGCACGAATCCCCAAGTTTATGTGGGATAAAACAGATGAGTTTAACGTAGAATTATGGCTTTTAAACGATGGTATGAAGCCAATTGCACCTGGTCGTGCAGATGTTTGGTTGGAACTAGGAGACGAACGGCATTTGATCTATACATGGGACTATGACGGATCAGATGCAAACAAAAATTTGGTAGGCCCAAAGGTTAATGCGAAAATCCCCTTTGCGGCTATTCCTTCGCAAGGCAAATGGAAAAATGGCACTGTTCACGAAATGAAGTTGGTTATTGATGCTGGCGAGCTATCCTCCACATATAGATTACTTTATTGTGAGGTATGATGTGTAAGGTAGCGACATAACCTATTTGATCCTGTGTGAAGGAGGCATAATTTATTTATGAATAAAACCAATAAAGAACGTATGGGTATCAATATAAATTATGAAGAAAATGAAATCACAGGCAGCGGCCTTGGTGCAGTTTATTCAGCGGCTTTTATGAAATCAATGGAGCCGTTTGGGCTGATAAGATTTATGGATTTTATTAAAACAAATAACCACTATATAAAATCTGACTGGGATCAAGAAGAGGCCGATTTGTGGGGTAAAGTTGTAGCACTTGCAAACGCAGCAAAGACAGAAATTTGGATTTGCATCCCTGCAAACGCAAGCGACGAATATATAAAAACTTTGGCTGAGTTTATGTTTACACATCTTGATAAAGAAATCAAAGTGTATGTAGAGTGGGGTAACGAAGTCTGGGGTTTTGAAAATCAGCGCAATGTAAATAGGCGTATGATTAAGGAAAGAAACATACCAACAGATACGCGTAGCTTGTGGGATACGCATCAACTCTGGTGGGAATGGCAAGATTATTTCCATTTTGCGCAAAGAACAGCAGAGATAGCATTTATTTTTAGAGATGTATTCAAAGAAGATCATCGACCTATCGACGTAAATAGTCGGATACGTCCTGTGTTTACATGGCAGGTAATTGCCAACTCGTTTGCTCCGATGCTGGAATGGCTGGATGGCAAAACCCATACACCAGTGCTTTCAGGCGAAAAATTCCGAAACCCTCACACCTATATCTGGGCTGTTGGGCTTGCACCTTATTTTGCAGAACCCAATACAGCAATTGCCAACGATGTGGATTTTATACATCGTCATATGCTTGATAGTATAGAAGGTCAAAAATCATTGTTAAAAACTATAGTTGATAACGCAAAGGCCGCAGGGCTTATTGGTGGTGCTATAACGTATGAAGGCGGCCCCCACTACTTTGGTGATGGGAAAACCAATTTGGAACACCGTACGGCAGCGCAACAACACCCTTTAATGAAAGACCTGATGGATTATTATATAACCAATTGCTGGTATGCAATCGGTGGTGGTATGTATACACATTTCAGGCATCTTGGGGGTTCTGCTTGGTGGGGATACTGGGGAGCTATGGATGATTTATCACCAGAGCAGTTTGAAATTGCACCAAAGTATGCATCACTAAAATGGGTTTCGAGTCAACCTCAAGAAACAACTGTGCCTCGTCCAAAAGTTAAGGCAGCCAAAATTTTTTCAAACCCTATACCTAACCATTCCATCGAAGACATCGAGCCAAAGTGGTATGTTGGGCCTGGTTTTATAATAGACGACAAAGAATCTATTGATGGACAAAACTCATTGAGTTATCAAAGCAAAGAAATGGCGCATGAGTGGTCAGAATCCAGTAGCCCAACATTTTCTTTAGAGCCAAACAAGGACTATGTATTTTCGTTTTGGCATAAGGGTGTAGCCGAATACCATGTAATCGTTGCGGGTGAAAATGAATATTCGATAACTACAAAAAGCAGCAGCGAATGGGTGGAATATTTGCTTCCGTTTAACTCAGGTGATTCGGCTATGTTTAGAATAAAAATTAGACCTGAGTGGAGCGAAAAACCGGATGCTAGTGAGGTATGGCACCGTGAAGCGTGGTTTGATTTCTTCCAAATCCAAGAAAACCTAATATACAACCCTTCATTTGAAAAGGGTCTAGAAGGCTGGACTCATGGACTTGGGTGGATTGGAGAGCATAATTATAATGTGACCGATACCCACGCGTACCATGGAAATCAATCGCTCAAAATATCTGATACAATAACACCAGAAGGGCTAAACTCTACCCAATTTAGTCTCAAAGAGAATACAAATTATAGGTTTGTTTTTTATCATAAAGGCAGTGATTGCATTAATGTACCCATCGAAACAAGCGAAAGATTGGTTGACATTACTACACAACCAAGTGATGAATGGCATAAATATGAAGTCGAGTTTATGACCAAAACATCACAAACGGGATATATAAAAATGTCTACAGTAGGCCCCGTAAGCGGATCATGTATTGATAACTTTATGTTGTGTATGTGTCAAAAGCCTAAAAAGTGATTTGATGAAATAGCCTTTTTCTACATGCAATCCCATTCCGAATTACTGTGTAATTACTCTTAATCCAAACCCTTTTGCTTGGCAAGTCATAGCAGAAGGGTTTTTTGGGTTTATATGCAATTTATATGAATAAATATGCATTGGCAATCTGTACAATAGTGGTATGGTGTCATACCGCTTTTTCTGTGTAAATTGGGCATTTTACTTACTTGTTATCAATTTTACACAAACAAATATCAATATGTAATATGCAAAATAAATCATGTTATACGAATCTCAGAAAATCACGTCGACAACCGAGCGGAAAATCGGCGGCTTTAAGCCGTTTTTCGCGATGTGTTGTCGACGATGATTTTCGAGAATCGTATTATACTATAGTCATCGTATTTGAAAAAAGTCATGATGTGATGAGAATTTTGTTACCTGGCTATCTGCTTCACTCAGGTAAGCCCCAAAACACGCACTTCGTGCTTCTTGTGTTTTGTGGTTTCCCTGAGTGAAGCAGATAGCCAGGTTTTGTTAATAACAAGGAAGTACCACATACCCTTACGGCATAGCATTTACTAATTAAAGGTTCAACTATTTTATATTTGGATGAAACAGTAAAAACCACTAGCATCTCTTTTAAGTATATTATGTTTTTTAGCATATACGTATACCAGACACGGATTATAACGCAACATTTTAGAGCTATTGACTAAATTGTATGTTACGATATAATTACACTTAAAAAAATTGCATAGCAACATATACAAAGTACGGACTTGCCTTTAATTGTGCAACATTTTTATAGATTATGACTTCAATTTTTGGGGGATGCGTAAAATGTCAAATAATAACGGTATCTGTAAATATGTGTGGTATTGTGACAAGGATAAATCACGAAATCCATATGGTGCTTTTCGACGCAAATTTGAAATAAAGTCTACTTCACTAGTTAAAAAAGCAATAATCAATGTTTTTGCTGATACTGTTTATTCTGTATATGTCAATGGTACGTTTGTTGGATTTGGCCCAGTACGTTTTGATCCACGCTATCCTCAATATGACACATACGATCTTACCGAGCATTTGCAAGACGGTTTTAATGTAATTTCGATTTTGGCAAACTTTCATGGTCATAAAGTATTCAAAAGTATTCCTACCCAAGCTGCTATGATTGCATGGGGGGAAGTTGATTTAGGCGATATGTCAATTGACTTGAGTACTGGAGCAAATGAAAATTGGAAATGTAAACAACATGATGGCTATAATCGTTTTACACCCAAACTTAGTTTTGCCCTTTTTGCACAAACCCACTTTGATCAAGGCATGTTTGATGATAACTGGTTAAATGCCGATTATGATGACAGCAACTGGCAACCAGCCGTTGTGCTTTCTGACCAAGATATATTTGGTACTCTCTCTCCTCGCGAAATCCCTTTTATGGAGCTATCCGCAATCGCTCCAACAACTGTCTCGATCACACCAATTCAACAAAATGAAGATATATATTCTTTTTGCCTCCCATTACCGATGGGTTATGACACTGCGTTTGATGTGCAAGGTGATTTTAGTCGTCTTATTTATTGGTCGACATATATATATTCACCTCATGATCAGCATGTATCGGCTGGGGTATTTTATGATGAAGTATGGCTTAATGGTGAGTTTTGCGACAAAATGGAAGACCCTATACGTCCACTACGATACAACACTGTACTGCCTCTAACTCAAGGTTGGAATTACCTTTTTGTAAGTTCAAGAGCTCATAGCGATATCTACAACGGATATATATCACTTCCTAAAAATAAAGGTTTATTATTATCAATTGATAAAGATGTAAACAGCAAGAACTTATTCCGTCATCTTCCCATTCAGCCGTCAGCACTCCAAAAAGATCTTGATAGCTTGAAATTGCCACTTGCACACGATTATGATGTGTCAAACTTTGGTGGTTGGGTATATACAACCAGCTCTGATATTGCCCAAGATCCTTGCCGCGAAGCAAGTTGGGACAATTTTGCTCCTCGTATCCAAACTATTACTCCAAGTGATATTTCAGGATTTGTTGTCAAAAAGGATTTATATCCTGACGGGTTTAATCTTGTATTTGATATGGATCATATGAGGTTAGTATTTCCTGTCTTTCAGCTTACTGGCGGACTAGAAGGCGCAACAATTGATTTGGTATATAGTGATCGCTATGCACCAGATAATCAGCACTTATACACAGTGTCATGGGTGCCAATGGGGGATAGGGTTGTATGTAGTGGCGAAAGTATTAACTGGCAGCCCATACAACCAAGGGGTTTCCGATATATAAGCGTAAGCATTCGTGGTGCCACAAGCGATATAAAAATAGATAACATAAAGTTTTTGTCTGCACATTATCCTGTAACACAAATTGGCATGTTCGAGTGTTCTGATCCTCTACTCAACCGCATTTGGGAGGCAGGAGCATTAACACAACGCATCAATATGGAAGATACGTATACAGATTGTGTCGATAGAGAACGGGGTTTATACGCTCTGGATCTATTAATACAATATAATATCAATTTAGTTTGTTATGGCGATCAAGCACTTATGAAGCGGGCTCTTGAAATTTATGGGCAAAGTAATCATGAAATAGGGTTGTTCCGCTGTCTTTATCCTAATACTGGTGATTACATCCTTCCGGATTTTTGTTTATATATAATCAATTCATTCTATGCATATTACAAACACACAAATGATACTGACCTAATAACGCAATATTGGTCAGAAATCATGAAAAACATACACACATTCAATCGTCTTTCTGATGACCGCGATGATAAACTCATGTGCGCCGATGCACCAGACAAAGATTGGCCCAAGAGCCAGAAAAACAACCTAACCGGTTTTATCGGTGATGGCAACCATGTAGATAGGACGGGTACCAATTGCATGTACTCATGCTTATATCTGATTTCATTGCGCGAAGTTTTGGAAATGGCTAAGGCCGTCTCCGTAGACGATGTACATGAACTCAGTAAAAGAATAGCTATCTTGGAAACATCTATCCCAGAAATGTTTTGGAACGAAGAAAAGGGACTCTTTGCAGATACTTCATCCCATGATAGATTTTCGCCTCATGCGTCTCTTTTTGCGATAAATGCTGGTGTTGTCTCTTCTATGCAGCGCGTACATCTTGTTAAAAATGTGCCAGCACTGTTTAAGCCATTTTTTATAAACGGCCTTGATTCTTCTCAGGGTATGCGTTTTGAGACTTCGCATGGTTATTATTTGTTTACGGCTTTATATGAGCTAGGTCTAGATGATGTAGTAGAAAGTGTCATAAAAGAAGGGTGGGGGTATTTCCTTAACCTGGGACACAAAACTATCCCTGAGCATTTTGTTACAGGTCATAGCCTATGTCACGCTTGGGCTGCACATCCGACATATGTATTATCTCGATATGTACTCGGGGTCGATTTTGATGCCCTAAGTGATGAAATAACCGTTAACCCAATGCCTGGCACGGTTACATGGGCAAAAGGAGTTGTCCCGCACCCAAGAGGACATGTAGAAGTAGAATGGCATACAGAAAATGATCAAATTATTATAGATCGTAAAGATCTAGTAATCAGAGGTTAATCGTATGAGCAAACCTATTTTTACAAAAAATCGGATTATTGTGTTGCTTGCAGCCATTTTATTAATTATGGCAGCTGTAACAATATATATTTTGGTGTTTCGGCAAACGGATACCGACGACGATCCCCATTTAGATGAAACGTCATATACAAGTGATAATAACGAAATGCCTCCCGATTATGTGACGCTTCGACTCGATACCGATGCTACATTTCAGACGATAGAGGGTTTCGGATTTTTTGGTGCGCACGACGTATGGTGGTCGAATAATCCTTTTGACTCCCCAGAAGCAATAGAATGGATTGACACAATCCTAATTGATTTAGGTATTACAATGTGGCGAAACGAAGCATATCCTTTTGTCCCACCATATTCGCTTCAAACCACCAACCAACAAGACTCAAATTGGAACGAACAAAAACCATTTGTTAAAGCATTAAATGACCGCGCTATAGAACTTGGTATACCACTTAGGATAATCGTTACCGTGTGGTCGCCTCCAGGAGAATGGAAAACAAGCGGCACAACAAGGAACCCGCCCTATCCTCAACCAAATTATTTATTGCCAGCACACTATGAAGATTTTGGATACTGGCTTGTAGAAGTAATCCAAATGTACAAAGATATCGGCGTTGATGTATATGCTATAAGCCCTCAAAACGAACCGGCTTTTGGTTGGCAGGGATATAACTCTTCGTTTTATTCTGCCGAAACATATGTAGATATGCTAAATGTAGTTGCCCCAATTGTTAACTACTATTTCCCTAATGTTTATATTTTTGGTGCAGAGGCTATGTTGGAACATGAATATAGATCTTACCGTCATTGGGGTAATAGAAATATGCAATTTCATAGAGCACTTGTGGGTCAACTGGCACGTGCAGATGGAGCTAGTCCAGAAGCTCTACAAAATTTCGTTTTTGCACATCATGGATATGCAGACGGAATCGTAGCTACAAATCCTGACATGTTGGATAGCTTGTGGCGTGCAGAGAGAGAACTCATAGGATCTGATGTGCGTCTTTGGATGACAGAAACATCCGGTTATTTTCATAATTGGCTTGACATTGATGAAAATCAGCCAGGTGCATTATCACTTGCGGCAGCCATCCAATCAGCACTGATACACGGCGATATATCTGCATGGGTATATTGGCAAGGTCAAGGTGCTACACAAGTCAATCCACATTATCATCAACTCATGAACCTGATACAAGGTTGGCCTCAATATAAATATACCGCCAGTCAACATTTTTTTAGATATATAAGACCTGGTGCTGTCCGCGTTGGAGCTGAATTTGTCGGCGAATTTGAACAATTAACGGTATCTGCTTTTGTGCATGAAGAAATGGATAGCACAACAATAGTTATTGTAAATACGCAAGATGCTTCATTCACGATGGATATCGCAGGTATGGATAATCTGATTTTTGATTCCTTCATTTCTGATGGGACCTCTGACACTATAACTAGTGGCCCACAAATAACAAATGGTGAGCAGTTCTATATACCAGCACATTCTATAATTACATTGATTAGCGGCGAATACAGAGAACCGATTGTAGACATAGGCGATTATATTCAAAGACGGGATGTAGCTCTTGCTGTAAGTTCCTTAGAAAGATTGAGTAATAGGGGGACTACTTTTGTCGCAAGCAGCAATGTAGTTCGCAGCGAAGTACAAGCGATAGCACAAGTCCGTAGACATATGGATAGTCGTGCGCTTGGCTACGATTGGGAGTTTATAGAGCCCATGTATTTTTCACCTGCTATTGATGCTTCACCTGGTGTAGTTGGAGTAGAAGGTTATCTAAACTTTAGGGTACTAATACAACAAGGTGATTTATACGAAGAAACCGATGTATTAACATTACGTATTATCCCTGCAATGTCTGCTACGGGGACATTATCAATAGACTTGAGCCAACAATACCAAACACATGAAGGTTTTGGTATCCATGGATCTCCTGTCAATTTTAATCAGGCATGGACTGATGAAATGATAAATACATTGGGGATAACAATGTGGAGACAGGACATTTATGAAGATTCTCTTGTAAATTGGTCTGCGCATCGGTCAGTGGTAGAGTCCATGGTTATGTCATCAGAAGCTATTGGCACACCACTACGGGTGATACTCAGTGTTATTTCCCCGCCAGAAGAAATGATGACGGAATATATATTAGATGAAGAACGGTACAATGATTTTGCTATATGGCTGATAGATGGCATAAATATGTATCAAGAAGCAGGAGCATATGTATATGCTGTTAGCTTTCAACACGAACCATTGTGGCCTCCTGGTGAATACACAATAGAATCTTATATTCAAATGTTTAATGCTGTTGCACCAGTTATAAATAACGCTTTCCCAGATATCAAAATATTTGGGCCTCAAAATGTTAGGATGTTTGAAGTTTCGACCTGGGGTGCAGGTTGGGCGCATTTTACAGAAGCAATTTTAGATGATACGACTACTCTTGGTTACATCGATGCATTTGCGATGCACACAGAAAGAGTTGGTGTAGCATTGGCAAGTGTAATGTCCGAAGCTGTAAATGAGTGGAGTAGTTTTTATGAACTTGTTACAGACAATTCCGATTTGCCAATATGGAATACGCAGTTTCATGCTCACAATCTTACAAGCGAATGGCATTCTGTAGAACAATATGCTGGTGGTCTAATAACCGCTCTAGAATTGCAGGTAGCTCTTAAATATGGTGGTGTATCTGCTTGGCTAATAAATCATGGATTCTTGACAATAAATGAAACTGGTTATATAGAAGATAGTGCCGTATCTACTGCACTAACTCATTTTTTCAGGTTTATACAACCAGGATTTATTCGAGTGAGTGCAGAGCATAACTCTGATTCTAATGTTTTGGTAACAGCCTGGCACCATCAGGAATCAGGCAGCTATGTTGTGGTTATTGTCAATCCAGACGATGTCTCGTTTAATTTTGACATTACTGGGCATGGTCTTCCTAGTTATTTCTATAAATATATATCTACTGCTGCTTCAGAAGATATTGTGCGTTTTGCTGGGCAGATAACAGATATAGTGGAAATCCCAGCCGGATCTGTAATAACCTTAGTACATGACAATATAAGGAGGGATGATTGATGAAAAAACGGGTTGCTGTTTTCCTTCTAGTAGCAATAATGACTTTTATGTCCTTCCCGGTTCATGCGATGCAGCCTATGACAGGAGTTAATAAGTTAGCGGTCGTGGCAGAGAGTTTTAATCCAGATGATTTATTTAACTTGCTTCAATCTTTTGGTGGTAGGTTCCCCTATGTTGAATATATGCAGGCTCACGCAGACTCGCCAAGACCAAATAATTTTTATCTGCTAGAAGCTAGTGACCACATTTCATCGGACTATGTCTTCGAAACATTTGAAGACTTTGAAGGAATGCCAGGTATTTCTGTCTTAACAACCGAAGATGGAATTATAGAATGGGAAGTTGAGATAGCTGAAGCTGGGCTATATAACTTATCATTGATTTATTACAACGTTTTAGGCAGAAGTTCCGATATACAAAGAGCTATCTTTATAAATGGCGAATTACCATTTTTGGAAGCTGGTGCAATAGAATTTGTGCGTACCTGGGTAAACGAAAACGATGATTTTCAAGTTGATAATCAAGGAAACGAAATAAGACCTCCCCAGGTTGAAGAGCATATGTGGCATGAACATATGGTAAATAATCCACAAAATGGCTTTACGAGACCTTTGTACTTTTATTTAGAAGCAGGAACTAATAGAATTTCCTTTGTATCTGTGCGTGAACCTATGTTAATACGTTCGCTTACTATTTTACAAGCACCCGTACCTCCTTCTTTTGCAGAGGCTAGAGATTTATTGTCCGGACTATCCCCTTCTAATAACGATTTGATTAGATTACCAGGACAACACGCAAATAGGAGATCTTCTCCTATGCTCTTTCCTGTATCTGACCGCTCAAGCCCGGCTCCACAACCATACAGTGCTCGTTTGGTGCTTTTAAATAGTATTGGCGGTGATGCATGGAGTATCCCAGGTTTATGGATAGAATGGGATTTTTATGTGGAACATGGAGGACTATTCAATATCGCAATGAGTGTTAACCAAAACACCGTGCAGGATGCTCACGTGTACCGCAATATAACCATAAATGGCGAACATCCATTTATAGAAATGCAAGAAGTTTCATTTTCATATAGCAATACTTGGCGTGTAGATACTTTGGGTGGTGCAGATCCGTTTTTGTTTTATCTGCCAGCAGGTCATCACACCATCCGTATGGAAGCTACAATGGGTAGTTATGCGACATATCTTCAAGATATCCAAGAAAGTGTACTACGCATAAGCGCATTATATAGGCAGATTGTCATGATTACAGGGTCATCTCCTGACCCGCAACGTGATTATCAAATAGGCAGACGATTGCCACATTTAGAAGATGCACTAAGAGCAGAAAGAATAGAAATGGACCGTATTCATGCTGGTTTGAGTGTGATATCCGGAGGTAGAGGCGTACAAAGAGACTCTGTTATCCGCACAATGTCAACCCAGCTTTCAAATATGTATGCCAACGTTGATAACACACATCGTCATTTGAGTAGATTACAAAACAGCATTGGTGCTTTGGGTACATGGATGATGGATGTGAGAAATCAACCTTTAGCTATAGACGAAATTTTTATTGTCCCTGCTGGAGAATCTGTACCAAGGATAAATAACGGTATCTTTGCACGTATACTTCACGAGCTTAGGTCATTGTTTTTTTCATTCTTTATAGATTACAGTGCTATTGGCAATGTTACTGGTGATGCAGATGCGCGTACAATTACTGTATGGACGGGAGCCGCTGGGCTTACTGGTGCTGGTCGTGACCAAGCCAATGTAATAAGATCACTAATTGATGCAAGTTTTACCCCAAATACAGGAATAAATGTTGATCTCATGTTGGTAGATATGGGGACACTTCTGCCTGCTACACTATCAGGCCAAGGACCAGATGTTGCGCTAATGGTTGGCGCGACTGTACCCATGGACTTTGCTATGCGGGGCGCAGTTGCAAACCTATCTGATTTCCCAGATTATGCAGAAATTGCGGAGCGTTTTACCCCAGAAGGTATGGTTGCATATCGCTTCCGGGACTATACATTTGCTTTACCGGTGACACAGACATTTTCTATGATGTTTTATCGCCGAGACATTATGTATGAGTTGGAGCTAGATCTCCCAGATACATGGGATGATGTGCGGACACTATTACCTGTTTTAAGTGAAAATCATATGACATTTGGATTGCCTGTCTCTTTGATTGATGTAACTGCTGGCACATTTGCTATGTTTTTATATCAAGCAGGTGGAAGATACTATAGTGATGATGGCCTTTATAGCGAGCTGGATTCTAATGTATCTGTAAATGCGTTTAATGAATTTACAAGATTTTTTAACGATTTTGGACTTCCACAACAATATGATTTTGCTAATCGTTTCCGTACAGGTGAAATGCCTCTTGCTATTGCTGATTTTAGTGTTTACAACATGCTACATGTCTTTGCTCCAGAACTAAATGGACTTTGGGGGTTTAGAAAAGTACCAGGTACTATACGTGAAGATGGTAGCATCGATCATTCATCAATTGTTGGAGGAACTGCTCTAGTCCTTATGGAGCGTTCTCGAGAAAAAGACGCAGCATGGGAGTTTATGAAGTGGTTTACCTCTGCTGATATCCAAACAGATTTTGGAAGAGGTATGGAGTCTTTGATGGGGGCGGCTGCTCGCTTCCCAACCGCCAACGAAGAAGCATTTATGCGTCTACCGTGGGCAACACACGATTTTGCACGGTTGATGGAGCAGTATGAACACATTGTAGGCATACCTCAAGTGCCAGGCGGATATTTTTCTAATAGGCAGATACACAATGCATTTTTTGAAGTTGTAACCAATGATCGTATAGGTTCAAGAGCCGCACTAACTGACAATGTGCGTTATATAAATGAAGAAATCCGTCGTAAGCGTAGAGAGTTTGGACTAAATTATTAGGAACGGAGGCCAAAATTATGAAAACCCTAGCCAGACATAAACACAGTTTTATTTTGATGGGTCCGTTCTTGCTGTTGTTTTTTATATTCAACTTACTGCCAGTGCTTATATCAATGGCGGCTAGTTTTACGGACTTTAATATGTTGGAGTTTCCTAGTTTTGTTGGATGGCAAAACTATGCTCGGTTATTCCTAGAAGATAATATTTTCATTATTGCGCTAGCAAATACAATCATTTTTGCTGTAGTGACAGGGCCTATTAGTTATATTCTATGTTTTACATTTGCATGGATTATTAATGAATTGCCTCCTAAACTCAGAGCATTTATGACAGTTATATTTTATGCGCCTGCTCTTGCAGGTGGGGTTGTATTTTTTGTCTGGCTGTATATTTTTTCTGGTGATCGATATGGGCTGGTTAATGGAGTCTTATTAAACCTCGGCTTAATATTAGAAGAAATAAACTGGCTACGTGATGCAAATTATATTATGCCTATATTAATACTCGTTCAATTGTGGATGAGTTTGGGTACAGGTTTCCTAGCTTTTATAGCAGGGCTTCAAACGGTGGATCGAAACCTATATGAAGCAGGAGCTGTTGATGGCATACGTAACCGCTGGCAGGAACTGTGGTTTATAACTTTACCGTCTATGAAACCGCAATTAATGTTTGGTGCTGTAATACAAATAACGGGCTCATTTGCAGTTGCTGGTATTTCGATTGCACTTGCTGGTTTCCCAAGCACCAACGATGCCGGAGCTACAATTGTAACTCACCTTATGGACTACGGTACATTCCGTTTCGAAATGGGTTATGCATCAACAATTGCAACTGTATTGTTTATCATGATGGTAGGCACAAACAAACTTGTACAAAGATTATTAAGAAAGGTAGGTGAATAAAATGGCTGCAATATCCGCTAGTAAGGGAAGAACTAGGTTTATCCGTTTAAAACCAGCTAGACGCATAAACCGTTCGTTTGGTGGAAGTTTTGCGCTCTTTATGTTGCTTCTTATAGTAGGCGCATTTATGTTCTTGCCAATTATATTAATGGTCATGAATGCATTCAAACCTCTGGATGAACTGTTTTATTTCCCTCCGCGTTTCTTTGTACGCAATCCAACTTTCCGCAATTTTACAACCTTGTTTACCCTTATGGCAGAATCATGGGTACCATTTTCTAGATATATTTTTAACACTTTGTTTATAACAACTGTAGGTATAGTCGGACATGTTTTGCTGGCTTCGGCAGCTGCATATCCTTTAGCAAAACACAAGTTTCCAGGAAAACCAATAATTTTTTCTATAGTTGTACTGTCACTTATGTTTGCAAGAGAAGTTACCGCAGTACCAAATTATATGATAATCACTGCAATGCAAATCAACAACACATATTGGGCTGTTATAATGCCTGCTTTTGCTATGTCTTTAGGCTTATATCTTATGAAGCAATTTATGGAACAGATACCTGATTCTATAATAGAGTCGGCTCGTATTGATGGATCGTCTGAGTATCGCACATTTTGGAGCATTGTTATGCCAAATGTTAAGCCTGCATGGTTAACACTTGCAATATTAATGTTTCAAGTCTTGTGGGGAGAAACTGGGGGACAATTTTTACGGGACGAAGCTATCAAGCCTCTAAGTTTTGCTATGCAACAAATAGCAATGGGGGGTATTGCTAGAGCCGGGGCTTTTGCCGCAGTAAGTTTTATTATGTTTATTGTGCCAGTAACGTTTTTTATCATCACTCAAAGTAATGTTATAGAAACTATGGCCACATCCGGGATGAAGGAGTGAGGTTATGGTAAAGGGATTGATACAAATTGCCATCGTGTTCATTTTGGTTTTGGGTACAACAGTAAATGTGTTGGCTGTGCCTTATCGTGGCTTTAATTACGATTATTGGGGTAGGTCAGTACCCACTCCTTCAGCGTATGAACCGTTGAGGAGTATATCTGCCAGGAGTATTTCAGAAGAACTTGGGTCATTTAATATGCCACAAGATTTGTTTGTGGATATAAATGGTGATATCTATTTGGTGGATACCGGCAATAGCCGCATTGTCGTATTTGACCGTGATTTAAATCTGTTACGCATTATAGATTCGTTTTACAACGAGGGTGTACAAGACAGTTTTAATCTACCAAGAGGTATATTTGTTACACAAAACTTGGATATATATGTTGCTGATACAGAAAATATGAGAATCGTCACATTGGATGCCGATGGAAACTTGTTACGAATGAACCATGGTGCGGTACTTGAAGATATCGAAGACGATTTTCCATTTTTTCCACTAAAAATAAGTGTAGACAATGCAGGAAGACAGTTTGTTATTGTACGCGGTGTATTTGAGGGCATTATGCGCTTTGACCCAAGGGGCCGCTTTACAGGATATTTTGGGACAATTAGGGTAGCTGTTAGTCCAATAGACTGGTTTTGGCGCATCGTATCAACCAGGGAACAAAGAGCTAGACAAGTGTTGTTTATCCCTACAGAGTTTACTGGTATGGATATAGACGAATATGGATTTATTTTTACAACAAATATAGGTACAGGCGCGGGTTATCAAGTCCAGCGATTAAATCCAAGCGGTACAGATGTCCTCTCCAATTTTACGGATTTTGATATTGTAGGCACTCACAACTATCCAGTAGTGGGTCAATTTGCTGGGCCGTCAACATTTGTAGACATTGTAGCTAGAGGTAGTGGCATGTACACAGCTATAGATTCCAACCGAGGACGATTGTATACCTACGATTCTGAAGGTAATCTGCTGTATGTATTTGGTGGTACCGGCAATATTGTTGGAATGCAACGTGTTCCAACTGCACTTGCTATGTTGGATGACACAATATTAGTTTTGGATCAGCTACGAGGCGAAATTACGTTTTATGAGCCGACGGAGTTTGGTCGATTAATAAACAGTGCAATAGCCCTACGATATATAGGTGATGAAGCTGCTGCCGTTGAAATGTGGTACAGGGTGCTTGAATTGGATGAAAATTATCGCCTTGCACATATTGGTATTGGCAGATCCCTTTTAGCTGCCGGATATAATAGAGAAGCAATGGACTATTTACGGCGGGGTATGGATACAGATTATTATTCTGTAGCATTTAGACGTTTTCGTACAGAGGTACTTCAATCAAATATTAATCATATTTTAACTGCCGTTTTAGTGTTAGCCCTTATAAAACCTAGTTTTTGGATAATAAAGAAGAGCAGAAAGAGGTGGCGGCGACATGCAGACGCTTAAAAAATATTATGGTCTTCCGTTATACATCTTACGTCACCCATTTGACGGATTTTACCGCATGAAGTTTTTGCAAGAAGGAAGAATGGGTATAGCGTTTTTAAACTTCCTTTTATTATGGGTTTCTATTTCATTTATGAGGCAATACAGGTCTATAACAGTAGCTACGCCAAACCCAATGGCTTACAATAGCTTGGCAGAAGGAGCATCCCTTTTTGCAATTTTAGTGTTATGGAGCGTAGCAAATTGGTCTGTCACGTCACTTACGGATGGAGAAGGAAAGTTTAAAGAAATTTTAATGGGTAACTGTTATGCAATGACCCCTCTTATTTTGTTTTTGATACCAGCAACGCTTTTTAGTCATGGTTTAGCAGGTGCGGAAAGTGCATTTTTCTCGATGATTGTAATCGCTGCTATTGTTTGGTTTATTTTGCTTGCATATGTTGCTATGGTCACTGTTCATAACTATACAGCTTCCAAAGCTCTGGCAACGGTATTTCTTACACTTATTGCACTATTAATTATTGTGTTTCTCCTTACGCTTTTGCTTGCACTTTTACAACAAATGTACTTTTTTGGATATAGTATCTATACAGAGCTGGCGTATCGATGACAGGATAACTAGTAATATTCATTATTAAATATTTGTATGTATAAAAATTGCATATAAAATATGCAGATAGTAGAAATGCCTTTGCAAACAAACGGGAGGGCTTGTATATGAAACGATTAAAAAAAGCATTGCCAGTTTTATGTTTTTTGCTTGTTGTAACGATAATAAGCATTATTTTTTACTTTTATACTATAAGTGGGAAATTTTATGACTACCAACATTTGATACCTATTACTCAAGACGTTGAGTCAACCCCCTTTGTCCCAATAGACAGAGATGATGTGCCTGGTATGATTGCTGCGGCAGAAACGGATTACTTGGTATTATATTTCAATCCACTGAGTGGGGGCATTGCGGTTTATGACAAGCGCAATAGCCATACATGGTACTCCAATCCTTTGCAATCTGGAGAATGTTCTATTGCAAATACGTTTGAACAAAATGTAATGGCTTCGACATTAATTTTCCAGTATTACAACGAAAGACGAGTTGCGAGCACATATTGGTCGTCAAGGGATTCAGCAGAATTGGAACAGATGTATTTTTACACTATCCCTGGTGGAGTCAGGATGTATATGACTTTGGGTACAACAACACTGGGCATAAGAGGGATACCTAGAGTTATTAGTGACGAGCGTCTGGATTATTTTATGGATAGACTAGAACCAGATGATAGATTATCCGTCACACAACATTTTGCCAGGATTAGAAGAATGCCCGGGTTTCGTCAGATGCACGGCAATGTACTGCACTCAAGACAACAAAGGGAAGAGGTTGTCAGAGGCTTTGAGTTGGCAGGATATACTTTTGAAGACTTATTGTATGACAATTATCTAGCTGGCAGCGAAACAGATATCAGCCTAGATGTTTTTAGGATGCATGTTGATTTTATTTTAGAAGGTGACACGCTCACAATTAATATCCCCACATCTGAAATTGAACCAGAACGTATAGAAAATCAATTGCGTGGTCTAGAATTGATGCGGTATTTTGGTGCAGGTAGTTATGAAGAAGATGGATATATTTTTGTACCAAGTGGTTCTGGAGCTCTGATCGAATTTAATAACGGCAAGATCGCTCACGAACCATATGTTGCTGTAGTGTATGGTATCGATATACTTACAACAATATTTAAACCTCAAATATCCAATAATGTACGATTGCCTGTTTTTGGGATTCAAAGAGAAGATGCTGCTTTTTTGGCTCATATTATAAATGGCAGTGCGTTGGCTACTATTCAAGCCGATGTATCCGGAAGGGTAAGCTCGTTTAACACGGCATGGTTTAGTTTTACTATGCGTGAAAGTGATGTAACCATTGTTCATGAGACATCTATGAACATTATTCAAGAGCCAATATACACAGGTGACATAACTGTTCAATATATTTTTCTTGCTGGTGACGATGCATGTTAT
>Ga0123355_10001625_pt1 | contig 31375 bp, 29 predicted proteins | sample TergutEmb28metaG_3_FD_89872 | JGI IMG/M metagenome (GOLD analysis project Ga0123355, IMG submission 89872) | Embiratermes neotenicus P1 segment gut microbial communities from Petit-Saut dam, French Guiana - Emb289 P1 | ecosystem: Host-associated > Arthropoda: Insects > Digestive system > Gut ... | reverse complement strand
CATGCGTTTGGATGAAAATGAGGACGCTTTTGGGGCGATGCTCACATATGGCACAGTTGCACCAATAGGTTCACATCAGCTACAGGAGGCGTTTACCCTCGTGCAGCGCTATGTGGGTGTTGATGGGTATTTTGAGATTATAACGACAGATCCAATCTCTCGAGTTATGATAGGTGAGACCGAGGCCGTGCTCGTGGAGCATGTTATAGTCGGCGGAGAAGGCGCGATTATGCCGCGTGTTGGGGCAAGTGAAATGATACAGCGTGAACTTATATGGATGAATGATGGCGTTGTGTTTTCGATGACAAGCTTTGAATTCATTCGGGAGTTTGCGAGCATTAGCTTGGAGATGAAGATTGCTATCGCGGAGTCGATTGAGTAACAGAACTTGGTTATTTATCGGCTTGCGGATTCAATTATGTAGGCAGTGCTGAGCGCAGGGGCGGATGGGCAATCCGCCCTTTTTCTGTAACTTATAATAATTGCAAGTTGAGTTATCGGCCCTGCTCCTTGCCATAATTAAAAAAGAACACATGGTAGGACAATCAACATCACCATGCGCTCTTTCTATACAACAATCGTATTTATCGCTTCGCTTTTTTAGGCAACATAGACAGTGCGACGCTCTCCGCATAGTCGGCACTTCTCTCTAAATCACTGATCATGTCGATAAAGATAACGCCGCTCATAGGTTCACAGCTTTCTGTCTTTAGCCGCTCAATATGATTATCGGTAAACGCTGCTGCCAGTTCGTCAACTTTTTCTTCAAGCTGCTCGATTTTAGATAATTCGGATGTATCTTGACTTTTGTACGCGCCTAAAGCTTTGTCCATAAGTTCCATTGTTATGTCACTCAGCTCTTTTAGTTCGTTGATTGCTTTGTCAGAAAGTTTCAAATCCTTCTCTTTAATCGCAAGAGCGTACTCTGCGATATGCTCGGCGTGATCACCGATTCTCTCTATCCCGGATAAAATGCCAAACATATCACCGATTTTTTTGGCGTCAGTTTTTGAAAGCTGCATATTGTTGATTTCAACCAACTTTGATGTAATGTTTTGATGTAGAAAATCGACCGTCTTTTCATTTTCAAACACTTTATTTGCTTTGCTTTCGCTCCCTTCAAAAAACGCTTCCAGTGCCAAAGCTAGGTTTTTGTTAGCGATATCTCCCATGCGAGATATCTCGCGCTGTGCGTTAATAACCGCCAGGGTAGGTGTCGGTAATGTTTTCGAATCGAAATAGACGAGCCTGCGCTCATGAATTTCACTCACTTCATCCGCTCTCACAGGGATGATAGTCTGCATTAACTTTGCAAGAACCGTGACAAACGGTATCAGCAAAAGCAATGTCGCGACGTTGTACAATGTATGGAACATTGCGACCTGGCGCGCACTTTCTGACCAAGTTGCCTGAAACCACAATAAAATACCGGGCACCAAAAGTATCAGCGAGCCAAATACGACGCTTCCAATTATATCATATGTTATATGAAACAGTGCGGCACGTCTGCTGTCGCGACTAGCCGGAATAGACGCGATAACAGCCGTTACACTTGTCCCAATGTTTGCACCTAATATGATAAATGCGGATGTTAAAAACGGAATAGGCACTCCGCTAAGATGCATTGTGACCAAGAGCCCCATAGTAGCTGATGAGCTCTGAACAACAACAGTGAAAACAAAGCCTGCTAAAAGCGCTAACAGTGGATTAGCAATAGCGGTTATCATATCCAAAAACGCCGGATGTGTACGAAATACCCTAAGGGCATCGCCCATAACCGTGATACTGAAAAACAAAATACCGAAACCCAATATGACATAGCCGATGTTCCGGATACTTCTCTTTCTGAAGAACAGATGCATCACAACGCCAACGAAGATGAATATCGGTGCATAAGCATCAACTCGAAAAGCGATTAACTGCGCGCTAAAAGTCGTACCAACATTTATGCCCAAAAGAACCCCTATTGCTTGAGTCAAATTCAGCAGTCCTGCGTTTACAAACCCAACTGTAATAATCGATACGGCTGTCGAGCTGTTAATTATAATCGTTGCAATTACCCCGACGGTCGCCGCCAAGAACCTATTGGACGTCGCCTGTTTCAAAATGATTTGCAAGCGGTCGCCCGCTACTAACTCCAATCCGTTAGACATCATTTTTATGCCGAACAAAAGTAACCCCAAGCCGCCCGCGGCTAAAATGATATTGCCTATTACATCCATTTTCATCCTCCAAAATGCGTTGTAATTTCACACGCATAGTATAACACAAACCTTGCCTGAAATGTCAATAGTGTAATCACATACAAAGGCAACTCGCTCACATTGCTAAGCGCCTCCATAAACTGCCCTTTCAGTAACAATCCAATCAAGTGCCACATCCCAAGAGTCAACCCATATATCATCCAACTTCTGCGCCTCGAACGCTACCGCGACCGACATAGCGCGGCTGCATCTTGGTAGAAAGCGGTCATAATACCCCGCACCCATTCCGATACGCATTAATTTTGTCGAACTGAAAACCGTGCAGGGAACAATTACCAAGTCAATTTCTGTTGGGCAGATAATCAAAGACCTGCCCGCAATTGGCGTGCGAATGCCATATTTGCCGACTTCCCAAGCGCTATCTCCTTGTGGGATGGCGGCAATAATCGACCCGTTTTCTCCGGTAATGGGGAAAGCCACGCGCTTAGCGTCCGCTTCTGCTTTCTGATGAAAAAATGTTAAGTCAACCTCGCCTCCAAAAGCCTGATAGGAGATAATTGTTTGAGCTGATTTATACACATCCAAAGCTATGAGTTTTTCGCTTATCGCGTTACTGCATTTTACGGAAAGCTCGGCGCTAAGCCCCTTTCTGGCGGCAATTCCCAGTCTTCGCTGCTGAGCCTTTTGTTCTTTTCCTGTCATTTTTATCACCTCATTAAATATCAAGCCCTTTTATCTTTTGAAACTCAACCAAGTAGCCGTTGGGGTCTTTTATGAAGAAGGAGTAGACGGGCTCGGTTTTATGATGTTGCGGCTTGTCTAAAGGCTTTGCGCCTAGAGCTATCAGCCGCTCATAATGCCTATCAACACATTCATCGCTTGGGCAGTTAAGCGATAAGCAAAGCCTTCCTGTGGCGGCTTGGTTACCTGGATATTGCATAAAGCCAAAATGCCCTTTTACAGTTGAAAATATGCGCACTTTTTCGCTTGCAAAGACTTTTTCTAACCCTATGACGTTTGTGTAAAAGCTCTCGGTTTCGCTGATGCAGATGCATGGATAAAATGCTATGTTTGATGTAATCATTAAAAATTCACCTCACGGATAATTATTTGCATGTACATTATTGCTACAATTATAATGCAAATAAAGCCCCAGTTCAAGTCGCGCAAAAGCAAATATTATAATTTTGTATTGACAAGAAAGGCAAAGTATACTATCATTATTTAGGCAAGTGAGGGCCCTTAGCTCAGTTGGTTAGAGCATCCGGCTCATAACCGGACGGTCCCGGGTTCGAGTCCCCGAGGGCCCATAATATGCAGGCAAGCGGGCTTGGAAATCATTAAATTTGGTTTCCAAGCCCGTTTGTGTGAAGAAGCAATCCATGAACTAACAGTGTTCATGGATTTTTTGTTACTGTCTTAGGGAGTTGACTATAGAAGCAAATAAACCTTGACAAAGCCAATTCCCTATGATAAATAATAGGGTAACAGAGATTGAAGGGGAATTTATTCTACATATTAATAAATGGGAGGATTTTAAATGAGGAGAGTCAAAAAAATCATTTGTATTTTAATGGCGGCGATTATGCTAGTCGGATCGACGCCGGTGATGGCAAGTGATGCTTATGTGCCGGATGTTACTGAATGGAGCGGTGTGGAGAAAGAGGCGGCTGATTTGCCGAGTGAATGCGAGCACATGGAAGACAGTCTCGTGGAAGAGCTAGACTTAGAGGGGCAAGGAGAAAATGATTTCTATGCGTTTGATGTAATGGCTGCGTCATGTGATGGTGAACGGGTAGGTTTTACATTTAACCCAAACGGGATGAATCATTGGGACTATCCAATATTTATTTTTCCTCACGCATGTTATATCGAAGGTGAAACATTTGAACGGTTTTTTAATATAGCGGGAGTACCGTGGGATGCAGAGACTGGCTACTGGGATGGTGAACCTCGCCCGTATGGATTTCTGGGATGGTTCACCGCTCCTGAAGGTGGAGTGCAAATTTTACCAACAGATTTAGTTTCTGATCATTTGCATATTGGAACTCTTTATGCTCAATGGAGAGCGCTATGCGATGGCGAACCCATGTCCGTTTCATTTAGCAATAATGCAGGACGGTTCCCTCTGATGATGGAATATACATTTCTACATGAGTGCCGGACTTGCGGCGTTACGTTTGACACACTCTTTGATAATGTAGAGAGTAGGGGTATTTTGACAATATTCCCCGACAGTGACTGGCATGTTTCAGGATTTCTTGGTTGGTTTAGTGCTCCGGAAGGCGGAACACAAATTATGCCGACTGATTTAGTTAGTGACCATCCATCTGTTAGAATGTTGTACGCTCAATGGGAAAGATCATTTTTGGGTTGGGAACACCATCCTCCGGAGCACTGGTTTCCACTACGAATCCAAGCCAATGGAAACGGCGGAGTTACTGAGCTTCAGGAGTTATATTTTGCAGTGTTCCATGACTCTACATTTAATAATTTTTTAAGATTTTTTGAGGAGCCGACTCGTGAGGGTTATCGTTTTCTAGGCTGGTTTACAGCTTCGGAAGGCGGCGTGCAGATTTTACCGACGGACACAATTGGCGATCATATGATAGAGATATATGATTTTTATATGTACGCTCAATGGGAGGCTGTCGAGCAGTTTGCCACGGTCACATTCGTGGCCTGGGATCCAAGTCTTAATGAATTCATTGGTGGATTGGCTGGTGAAACAACTACAGAAGTGTCTTTGGGAGGAAGACTGACAGCGGAGCAAATTCCAACACCGATTGCCTACCGATTCCCAAATACTTATACTTGTTGGGATGGTTTTGCCGGCCTTAGTTTCATGTATTGGGTGTGCGTAACGAGTGCCCCCGTTTTTATGTCCTTTACATCTGAGGAGCTGACTGAAATAGTAATTACACAAGATAGACTTTTTGCTGCGATGTTCTATGGGTGGAGTGGTTCAAAAGCCGGTTTTTGTATAATGTTACTTTGGAACGATGGCAGTACCGGTGCGAATAATATAATTGAGATAATGCATATGCAGGATCGTGTAATTACACTGATTCCACAAACACCAAGTCGTGCGGGATATAGGTTCGTTGGCTGGGCAAGTGATCCGGCAGGGCATAACGTGTTTGCCCCTGAAATTGGAACGCGGCTTTATGGTTGCATTAGACTTTACGCTCAATGGGAGGCTGTCGAACAGTTTGCCACGGTCACATTCGTGGCGGCTCCTTCAAATTTTGGTACAACTTTAGAAGAATGGCTTGCTAATATGACTGGTGAAATAACTGTAGAAGTACCTTTGGGAGGGAGACTGACGGCGGAGCAAATTCCACCACCGACTGGCTATCAATCCCCCAATACTTATACTTGTTGGGATGGTTTTACCGGCATTAGTTTCAGGTATTGGGTGTGCATAACGAGTGTCCCCATGTTTGTGCCCTTTACATCTAATGAGTTGACTGAAATAGCAATTACACAAGATAGACTTTTTGCTGCGTATTTCCAAGGGTGGAGCAAATCAAAAGCCGGTTATTGTATAATGTTACTTTGGAACGATGGCAGTACCGGTGCGAATAATGTAATCGAGATAATACGTACGGAGGGTGTAATCATACTGACTCCACAAACGCCAAATCGTGTGGGATACAGATTTGTTGGCTGGGCAAGTGATCCGGCAGGGCATAACGCGTTTGACCCTGAAATTGGAACGCGGCTTTATGATTGCATTAGACTTTACGCTCAATGGCAAGCTGTCGAATTTGGAGGCCCTGCTCCACAACCACCTAACGGCGGAGGAGTGATTGCTCAACCACGACCGCCTAGCAGCGAAGACACTACTGAACAACCGCAACCACCTAGCGAAGATGAAGAACCTACGACGCCACCTACGACCGGCGGAGTAGGCTCAGGGTCATTTGTTGGAGGTTCAGGCAACGCTGCTTCGGGGCAAAGGCCGGTTGCAGATAGCGAAAGGGCAGAAGATTTGCCTGAGGAAGTGCGTTATGACGGAATACATCACGCTTTTATGATAGGTTTTGAAGATGGAACTGTGCGCCCAATGGAAGAAGTTACCCGAGCTCAAATAGCGACAATGATTTTTAGAGTGATGCCGGATGAGCAGCGCAGGAGCTATTTAAGATTCGACAATTCATTTAGTGATGTGCCGGATAATAGTTGGTTTAACAACGCTGTTTCTACTATAACGAATGCAGGATTTACTGTTGGGATGCATAATGGATACTTTATGCCAAACAATACGGCAAGCAGAGCAGAACTTACAACTATGCTGGCAAGGTTTATTGGAGTAGTTCCGATGAATGAGCCTGCACAATTTAATGATATACACGAACACTGGGCGAGAGGCTATATCAATGCGGCTATGTATAATGGCTGGTTTGTTGAGGAGTTACTGGCGAGTGGTGGATACTTTGAACCAGATAAGGCGGTAACGAGAGCAGAGGCGGCGGCAGTTATCAATCGCGCGCTCGGTAGGATGCCTTATGGATCACAAGACTTGCTGACTGGAATGCGTATTTGGTCGGACAATGTCAATCCAAATGCATGGTACTATTTATACATGCAAGAAGCGACAAACTCGCATTATTTCATTATGCATGAAGATGGTATTCATCATATATGGGTGAAGGTGTTGGAAGCTGAATTGTCTTGGGAGATTCTCGAGCGTCCACTTGCGCGTTTAGAAGATATTTTCCCGATGGAAGATGAGGCTGAAGAAGAACAGTACGACGATTAGGCATAACTTGGCCTGTGGTTTACTCTTATGTGAGCCACAGGCTATTTTTAGCTTGTATGTGATAAACTTCCAATAAAGTGTAAAAGTTCTTGCCAAATCAATGTTTCTATGTTAAACTATCTAATTGTTCGGCTATGTTCGTAAAAATGTGGACAAAGCCCAATCCTTGCTCTTTTCAAAGAAGAAGGGCCATCAGACCAGAAGGAGGTGTTTTTGCAATGAATAAATACGAAATTACGGTGATTGTAAAACCTAATTTGGAAGAAGAAGCGGTGAACGCTGAGTTTGCTCATGTTGAGGAGCTCATCACTAGATTCGGCGGCACAGTTGAGAAAGTTGACGACTGGGGCAAGCGCAGATTGGCTTATGAGATTCAAAAGCTTAATGAAGGCTTCTATCGTTTCTTTACAGTTTCTGCTGAAGCTTCGTTACCGGCGGAAGTTGAGTCGCGTATTCGTTTACGTGAGAATGTGCTTAGATATCTTATCATCAGCGTTGAAGCTTAGTTTCTAGGAGGGTTCGATATGAATAAAGTAGTACTATTAGGACGACTTGCACAGGACCCGGAAATCAGATACACGCAGTCGAATGAGCCTCTGTGCATAGCGCGCTACTCTGTTGCGGTAAATCGCAGATTTAAAAGAGAAGGCGAGCCGGATGCGGATTTTATTCCGTGTGTGGCATTTGGCAGAGCGGGTGAGTTCGCAGAGAAGTGGTTCAAAAAAGGCATGATGGTTTGCGTATCCGGCAGGATTCAAGTAAGAAGCTGGGAAGATCAACAAGGACAGAAAAGATGGTCAACAGAGGTTATCTTAGAGGAGCAAGATTTTGCTGAAAGCAAGTCGAGCTTCCAGTCGCGTGGTGCAGGAGCGCCTGCTAAGTCAGAGCCTATGCAAAATGGTGGAGACTCTGGCGGTTTTGCGGCTATTTCTGAGACGATCGACGATGAAGACCTTCCGTTTTAGTAATTAACAAATCCAAATTTAGGAGGCAATTATGGTTCACAAAAAACGTGGGCGCAGGAAAAAACGTGTATGTGCGTTTTGTGCTGAAAAAATAAATGAAATCGATTACAAAGACGCACCAAAACTCAGGAGATTTATCTCTGAGAGAGGCAAAATTTTGCCACGTAGAATTACGGGCAACTGCGCTAAGCACCAAAGAACGCTTACTTTGTCTATTAAGCGCTCAAGGCATGTTGCACTTTTACCTTACACGCAAGACTAAGCCTAGAAAGACTATACGCTGTCGCAGTGGCGAGTTTACGTCGTTGCGGCAGCATATTAATTTAGGGATTTGTTATGGACTATATAGAAAAATATGAGTTATGGGTTCAAGATGATTATATTGACGCGGAAACGAAGATGGAGCTTGAAGCTTTGCGCGGCAATCACGCAGAGATAAAGGAGCGTTTCCATAAAGACTTAGAGTTTGGGACGAGTGGGCTCAGAGGAATCATGGGCGCAGGCACTAACAGGATGAATAAATACACTGTTCGTAAAGCTGCACAAGGTTTCGCTAATTACTTGAAAAACTCAGCCCCCGAAAAAGAGCATGGCGTGTTAATTGCATATGATTCGCGTAAAAATTCGCAAGAGTTTGCGATGGAAACGGCGCTTGTCATGAGTGCGAGCGGCGTCAAGGCATATATTTTTGAATCGCTTCGCCCGACGCCTGAGCTTAGCTTTGGTATTAGGCATTTAGGTGTATCCGGCGGTGTTGTAATCACGGCGAGCCATAATCCGGCTAAGTATAACGGGTTTAAGGTTTATGGGCCGAATGGTGGTCAAGTAATTAGCCCTGCGGATAAGTTAATCATTGATGAAGTAAATAAAATAGATAAATGGCATCAGATCGAGAGAGTCGATGTTGAGCAAGCTGAAAAAAGCGGAATGCTTGTTTATGTTGACAAAGAAATTGACGAGGCTTATTATGAATCCATATTGGCTCAGTCAGTTGATGAAAATGCAGCCCTAGGGCAAGGCAGCGAGTTAAATGTTGTTTTCACACCGCTTCATGGGAGCGGAAATATACCTGTGCGTGAGGTTTTATCGCGCGCGGGGTTTAATAATGTTCATATGGTGGCGGAGCAGGAAGAGCCGAACGGCGATTTCCCGATGCTGGAAGCTCCGAACCCTGAGAACTTGCGCGTGTTTGACATGGCTCTAAAACACGCTCAAAAAGTTAATGCGGATATTATAGTCGCAACCGACCCGGACGCGGATAGAATTGGCGTCATGGCGAAAAATAAGTTTGGCAAATTTATCTTTTTGAATGGCAATATGACAGGTGTTTTGCTGACCGATTATATATTATCAAACCTTAAACGAAAAGGACGCCTTCCTAAAGATGGCGTGATTATTTCGAGTGTAGTTTCTACAAAGATGACTCGTAAAATATCTGAAAATTATGGTATGAGATACGAAGAAGTGCTAACAGGCTTCAAGTATATCGGCGAAAGAATAGAGCAAATGGAGAACGAAAAAAACGGCACGTTTATCTTTGGGTTTGAAGACACCTGCGGTTATCTTGCCGGCAATTATATAAGGGATAAAGACGCTGTTTTGGGCGCATATCTTGTGTGTGAAATGGCGGCGCATTACAAAGCGCTGGGCATGACATTATGTGACAGACTTAACGAGATATATGAACAATACGGCTATTATTTAGAAACCACAAGACCTATAACCTTTGAGGGCTCTGAAGGTTCTGTCATAATGGGCAAAGTTATGGAGTCATATCGCCTAGAGCCACCAACGCATCTAGGCAATGATAATGTGGTGAAGGTGTATGACTTTAAGTTGGGCTTGTCAACAGACTTGGTATCCGGGCAAGTTGATGTGATTAATATGACCAAATCTAATGTGTTATACTTCCAAAGTGAAGACGGGAGCTGGATGTGCATAAGGCCATCGGGCACTGAGCCTAAAATGAAACTCTATTTTGGGACAAATGCGAAGTCTATGCTTGAGAGCGAGAAAAAGCTTGAAGTTATAGGCGATGATATAATTACTTCTTTCATAGAATGGAGAAGACGGTATGGATAAAATCAGAGTAATGAGCATTTTCGGCACACGCCCGGAAGCCACGAAAATGGGGCCTTTGGTAAAAGCACTTGAGCGAGATGGTAATTTTGAGAGCTTGGTTTGTGTCACGGCACAGCATAGGTCTCTGCTTGACGAGGTTTTGGAATTGTTTGAAATTACGCCTGATTATGATCTTAACATCATGGTCGAAGGGCAGACGCTTGAGCATATCACGGTTACGGCTTTGAGCGGCTTATGCAAGGTCATTGATGTGGCGAAGCCGGATCTTCTTTTGGTTCACGGCGATACCTCCACGACGTTTGCAGGTGCGCTTGCGGCCTATTATAGAGGCGTGAAGTTGGGTCACGTTGAAGCAGGGCTTAGGACTTATGATAAATATCAGCCATACCCTGAGGAAATGAACAGGAAATTAGCAACTTCCCTTGCTGATATCCATTTTTCCCCAACAGAGCTTGCTAAATCGAACTTACTGAAGGAGAATATTTCGAAAGATATTATTTATGTCACGGGAAATACCGCTGTTGATTGTGCGAAGAACTCGTATAAAGCGGATTATACTTTTAACAGGGACATGCTTAATGCAATTGACTATGAAAACAAAAAAGTCATAACAGTAACTGCGCATAGAAGAGAGAACTTGGGCAAGCCGCTTGAAGATATTTGCAATGCGCTTTTGGACATCAAGAAGCAGCATGATGATGTTGAGATAATTTATCCGGTTCATCCGAACCCTGCGGTTAAGAACACTGCGCATAGGATACTCGGAGGCGCTGTAGGGATTCATGTAATAGACGCGCTTGATTTTGTTGACTTGCATAATTTGATGGCGCGCTCGTTTATGGTTTTATCGGATTCGGGTGGGCTTCAGGAAGAGGCACCTGTGTTTAATAAGCCGGTGCTGGTTCTTAGGGATGTGACTGAGCGGCCGGAAGGCATTGAAGCAGGGACGCTTAAATTGGTTGGCACAGACAGGAATACGATTGTTAATATGGTCAACGATCTTATCGCAAACCCTGATGAGTATAATAAAATGGCTGAGGCAAAGAATCCATTCGGTGATGGGTTTGCCTCGCAGAAAATTGTTCAGGCGATTAAGGATTATTACAAGATAGACTAAACGAGGTATTGCCATGCAAAACTTATCGAAAACCGCAAAAGACATAATAAGAAACATTTTTGTGCTTTCAGTCGTTGAGGTTGTTCTGGGCACGATTTTAGTCAGTGTTTTTTTTGAAACCTCATTAATTACAGGGTATATTTTTGGAGTAATTTATGGTACAATTATTGCAATAGCGCGAACAGTGCATTTGGAGAAAAGCATAAACGCATCCATTAAGCTTAGCGACCAGTCTGCGGCGGTTAAATATTTTCGCTTTATGTACGTCATAAGAACTGTTGCGACAGCGGCGGCTTTAGGGATTGCTTTTTGGCTAAACCCGATTATTAATATTGTGGCAATTGCGATTAGCTTACTAAATGCACCGATGGGGGCGTATATCTATAAGCTCATGAATAGAGATAGTAGCAGGTGATGCATATATGGATTTTGGTATCAGAACCTTTTGGATAATTGAATTATTCGGTATCGAACTACGGATAACCGAAACGATAGTAGGCACATGGGTTATCATGGGCTTATTGATAATGGGTGCGCTTATTTTAAGGTACTTCTTTTTCAAAAACCCGCAAGATGTACCTGAAAGCGGATTGCAAAACATAGTGGAGCTTGCGGTCGAGAGCATGGAGAAGTTTGCGACAGGACCTTTAGGAGAGAAGTATCTTTGGCTTGATAGCTGGTTTTTTGCGATATTTACGTTTCTTTTATTTGCTAATATCAGCGGGCTCATTGGGCTGCGTACACCAACGGCTGATATTGCCACAACGTTAGCAATGTCAAGTGCTACATTCGTGCTTGTTCAGGCGATGGCGTTTAGGTTCGCGCCGAAGAATCATCTTAAAAGCCTTATTACGCCGTCTCCGGTGTTTTTGCCTATAAACATAATTGGCGAGTTTGCGATGATCATTTCACTCAGTTTTCGTATGTTTGGGAATATTTTGGCAGGCACGATAATCATGGGTTTAGTCTACGGGCTTATGCCATGGTGGATGAATATTGGGATTCCGGCGGCACTACATATTTATTTTGATTTGTTCGCCGGAGCTATTCAGACATTTATATTCTGCCTGCTAAGCATGTCTTTTGTTGGCAGTAAATTGAAAGCCACTTAGTCAGTGTGGATACGAGTCATTGCAGACGTCTTTTCGGCTGATTTTATGCCACACTTTGCATATCAGATTTTACGTGTCTTTTGACATGTTGAGAGTTTCATATGTGCGATTGGCTAAAAATCAGGCTCAAAGATCCACCTGAAAAACTCATATTCACACTGCTTAAAAATTATATTAAATTTCAAGGAGGATTTTTATGTATTACATGGAACTTAACATGCAAATTGTTCAATCTGCTACAACTATACTTACTGTGACGGCAGGTGCGACTGCGCTTGCTCTTGTACCTGCCTGTATGACCCCGTTTGGTCAGGGTTATGCCGTTGGTAAAGCGGTTGAGTCTATAGCAAGACAACCGGAAGCGCAAAGCGGTATAAGCAGCTCGCTCTTGCTCGGTCTTACGCTTATAGAGACGGGCGGTATTTACGGTCTTATGGTTGCGTTATTACTTATCTTTGTTAATCCTTTCTTTAACGCATTTGTGAACTTTATCGCTATCATGGGAGTTTATTAAGATTTTGGTGAACTGCGTTTATGTTTTTTAGAAAGGAGGGTTCTTTTGGAGACTTACATGTTAGCTTTTGATGTGCATTTGTTGCGCGGCATGGCTTTGCAGCTGATTAATACCGGGATTTTAGCATTTGCATTAAACAAAATTTTGCACAAACCTGTGAAGAAGTTTTTGCATGAGCGACGCGACAGAATCAATAAAAACCTGGCTGATGCGAAAGACGCGCTGGATAATGCCTATCTGACCAAATCTTCATACGAGGAGAAGTTTGAAGGAGCTGAAGCGGAGCGTAAAGAGATACTTAATGCAGCTCGCGCCAGAGCTTCTGAGATTGAAGAACAGATAATCAACGAAGCGAAAGAAGAAGCTGCCGCGATAAAAGATAGAGCAACACGTGAAATGGCTATGGAACGCAAAAAATCCGAAGAGGAACTCAGGAAGCAAATTATCGAGATATCTGCCATTATTGCCGAGAGATACGTCGAGGAGAAGATGGACGCGAGCACCGGCAACAGGCTCTTAAACGAGGCTCTTGACGAGTTGGGGGTTGTGCATGGCTAGATTAGTGGCGGCTCAGTATGCAAAAGGCTTGTTCGAGCTTGCTTTGGAAACAGGCCGCTTTGATAGTATTTCGGACAGTATTATGGGGCTTAAAGAAGTTGCGGAAGATGATGAGTTTCGCCTCATTATCGGTCATCCGCAAATATCGGATGAGCAAAAATATGACATACTTAAAAACTGCGTACCACAAACGGCTTCTGATGAGCTTTTTGGCTTTTTTCGTCTGCTCGTTACGAGGAATCGGATAGCTATTTTATCAGAGATAATTGAGGAGTATACAAAGCTTGTGGATGAGCGTCAAAACGTGGTTCGCGCGAGGGTGATTTCTGCTGAAAAGCTGGCAGAAGCTGAACTTGGGCGGATTAGGATTTTGCTTGCCAAGCGTTTTAACAAAACGGTTAAGTTTGTGCAAGAGTTAGACGCGTCGGTAATCGCCGGCGTTAGGGTTTATGTAGGCGATGAGCTTATTGACACGAGCGTTAAAAAAGATATAGACGATATTAGGAACAGCCTCTTAGAACATGCAAGGTAAGAAGGAGTGGAGCGATAGATGGAGCTACGGCCTGAAGAAATTAGTGCGATAATAAAAGAGCAAATTAAAGGCTATAAAACTAAATTGGATATTACCCAAACAGGCACGGTCGTGCAGGTAGGCGACGGGATTGCACAGGTTTATGGGCTGACGGATTGCATGGCTGGGGAGCTTTTGAGGTTCTCTGATGATGTATACGGAATGGCTCTGAACCTTCAAGAAGAGTCGGTCGGCGTCGTTATTTTGGGTTCTGATAAAGCGGTTAAAGAGGGCGACCCTGCGAGCTTAACAGGCAGGGTAGTTGAGGTGCCGGTTGGTGATGGTATGCTGGGTAGGGTAGTAAACGCCCTTGGCCAGCCTATCGACGGCAAAGGCCCCGTAAAAAATAAAGGTTTCCGCCCCGTTGAGCGTGTTGCCCCCGGCGTTATTAGGAGGCAAGAGGTTAATGTGCCTCTGCAAACGGGCATCAAAGCGATTGATTCGATGATTCCTATTGGGCGTGGGCAGAGAGAGCTCATTCTTGGCGATAGGCAGACAGGAAAAACCGCGATTTGTATTGACACGATAATTAACCAAAAAGGCAAAGGTGTTCTTTGCGTTTATGTTGCGATTGGACAGAAAGCATCTACGGTTGCCGGCATTCATAATGTGCTTGAAGCCAAAGGTGCTATGGAATATACAACGATAGTATTTGCATCCGCAGGCGAATCTGCGTCAATGCAGTATCTTGCGCCATATTCGGGCTGCGCGATTGCTGAGGAATGGATGGAAGATGGAAAAGATGTACTTATCATATATGACGATTTATCAAAACACGCAGCGGCGTATCGTGAGATGAGCCTCTTGCTTAGAAGACCGCCGGGCAGGGAAGCTTTCCCCGGTGATGTTTTCTACTTACATTCGAGGCTGTTAGAGCGTGCGTGTCGCATGGCGGATCAGTACGGCGGCGGTTCGATTACTGCCTTGCCGGTAATTGAAACGCAAGCGGGTGACGTTTCTGCGTATATCCCAACGAATGTTATCTCCATCACGGATGGTCAAATATATCTAGAAACTGAGTTGTTTAACTCGGGCATGCGCCCGGCAATTAACGCCGGTCTTTCGGTTTCGCGCGTTGGCGGCTCGGCGCAGGTTAAAGGCATGAAAAAAGTTTCAGGAACGCTTAGGCTTGAGCTTGCTCAATACAGAGAGCTTGCTAATTTCGCGCAGTTCGGCTCGGATTTGGATAAGAACTCGTATGATAGGCTTGAGCAAGGCAGGCGAATTATGGAGATTTTGAAACAACCTCAGTATGGAACGCTTGAGGTTGAGCGGCAAGTAATTCTTCTATATGTCGCGACGAATAAGTTTCTAATGGACGTTCCTGTTGAGCAGATCAAAGACTATGAGCGCGAGCTTTTCAGGTTTATGGAAGATAAGCATAACTATATACTTGAATCCGTGAAAAACGAGAAAGAGATAAGCGCGGATACAGAAGAAAAGTTAGTCGTAGCACTTCATGAGTTTAGGCAGGAGTTCGACGCTAGAGTTTAATTAAGGCGGTTTATCTATGGCACTTAGAGATATAAAACAACGGATAAAATCCATAAAAAGCACCAAACAGATAACAAAAGCCATGAACCTTGTTGCGACAAGCAAGCTGCAAAGGGTCAAAGGGCGCGTTATATCTGCGAGGCCTTTTCTGCAAGAGGTGAGAAAAGTTATTTCAAGCCTCATTTTGCAGACGGAAAAATTGGAGAATGTATATGTGGAGCAAAGGCCGGTTGAAAACACGCTCATCATAATAATTTCGGGCGACCGCGGTCTCTGTGGAGCTTATAATGCGAATATTATCAAGCAGTCCATTAAAAGCATTAGCGAGCGAAAGAATGTGAAGCTCGTTGTTTTGGGCTCGAAGGCTGTGAAGTTTTTCACTGATGGCGAACATGAAATTGTGAGATATATGACAGGGATTTCGGATAAGCCTTTTTATGATGATGCTGCGCAAATTGGCACTTTGGCGCGTGAGATGTTTGAATCGGGCGAGGTTGATGAGGTTTTTGTGAGCTATACTAAGTTCGAGTCCATGCTTAGCTATAAACCTGTGACGGAGAGTGTTTTGCCGATTGATGTGACGCAGTTTTCGTTTAAGGATGAGGCGCAACAAGAATATTACGACATAATGGAGTTTGAACCAAAGGCGGAAGTGATTTTGGAGCAATTGCTTCCGAAATATATAAACGTACTTTTGTTCGATGCGATGCTGGAGAGTGCTGCGTGCGAACTTGCCGCGCGTAGTGCCAGTATGGACTCGGCGACGAAGAATGCTGAGGATCGTATTGAAGAGATGAGTTTGGCATACAACAGGGCGCGCCAGAGCGTTATAACTAAGGAAATTATTGAGGTTGTGGCTGGGGCGAATGCGTTGCAGTAACAGTTAGGAGGGATTCACCTTGATAGATATCAACAAAGAAGCGGCGAATATTGGCAAAGTAACTCAGATAATCGGGGCTGTTTTGGATGTTAAATTTGACAGAGGGCGATTACCGGAACTCCGTAACGCGCTATTAGTCGAGAGCGGTAGCCATACGATTACTATGGAGGTTTCCAAGCATTTGGGCGGCGATGTTGTTCGTTGCATAGCCATGAGCTCGACCGACGGGCTAAAAAGAGGCATGGAAGCTATTGATATGGGTGCGCCAATAAGTGTTCCGGTTGGCGAGGCGACTTTGGGCAGGCTTTTTAATGTTCTTGGCGAGGCCATTGATGAGAAGCCGAACCCTGTGACAAGTGAGCGTTGGAGTATTTTTAGGGATGCGCCAAGCTTTGCCGAGCAATCGGCCACGACGGAGATGTTGGAAACAGGTATTAAGTCAATCGACCTCTTATGTCCGTTCGTTAAAGGCGGGAAAATCGGGCTTTTCGGCGGCGCGGGAGTTGGAAAGACCGTTCTTATCATGGAGCTGATAACGAATATCGCGACTGAGCATGGCGGTTATTCGGTGTTCACCGGTGTTGGTGAGCGCAGCCGTGAGGGCAACGATTTATACCATGAAATGCAAGGTTCGGGCGTTATAAATAAGACGGCTCTTGTGTTCGGCCAGATGAATGAGCCGCCGGGAGCGAGAATGAGGGTAGGGCTTACGGGTCTTACTATGGCGGAGTATTTTAGAGACGTTTCAGGGCAGGACGTGCTTTTGTTCATTGATAATATCTTCCGTTTTGTTCAGGCGGGCAGTGAGGTTTCAGCACTCCTTGGTAGGATGCCTTCGGCAGTTGGTTATCAGCCGACTTTGGCGACGGAAACGGGTTTCTTGCAGGAACGCATTACATCGACAAAAAAAGGCTCGATTACTTCTATTCAAGCGGTCTATGTTCCTGCGGACGACTTAACTGACCCTGCTCCTGCGAATACTTTTACGCATCTTGATTCGTCGATTACGCTTTCGAGAAGTATTGTTGAGCTTGGTATTTATCCGGCGGTTGATCCGCTTGAATCGACGTCAAGAATACTCACGCCGAGCGTGGTGGGCGAGGAGCATTATAGTGTCGCGCGTAATGTCCAGGTGATTCTACAGAGGTATAAGGAGCTGCAAGACATTATAGCGATTATGGGTATGGACGAGTTGTCGGATGAGGATAAACTCACAGTTTATAGAGCGAGAAAAGTGCAGCGCTTCCTTTCGCAATCGTTTTTTGTAGCGGAGAAATTTACAGGAACCAAGGGTAAATATGTGCCGGTTAAAGATACAATCAGGGGCTTCAAAGGCATTATGGCAGGCGATTATGACCATATTCCCGAGGGAATGTTCCTAAACTGCGGCTCGATTGAAGATGTTTTAGAGAAGTATGAAGCTGAGAATGTGAAAGAGGGCGAGTAAAGTGCCGGACAAGACAAGACTACGAATCATAACTCCCGCGCGTGAAATTTTCAACAAAGAAGTTGATGCGGTTTTAATTCAAACGCCTTTTGGCAAACGCGGCATCTTACCCGGGCACGCGCCAATGGTGTGCGCGTTGGTTGACTCCGTTGTGGATATAAGAATAGGCTCACATCGGATAAAAGCATCGGTTATGAGCGGTTTTGCTGAAATTTCGCCGAGGCTTATCACGATAGTCTCCGACGTGGCTGAATGGCCGGATGAAATAGATGAAGAACGCGCAAAAGAATCGCTTGAAAGTGCGCAGAGGATAATAAAGAGCGGTACAGGCACAGATGCGATTGAGGCCGCGAAAAGGGATTTGGAGAGGGCTAAGATTAGACTTGAGGTTAGTAAGTATAAGGGCGCTGCTGAGGAGGCCAAGAGGGCTTCGGGGGCGAAGGTGGAGTAAATTATTGCGGGCTTGGTTTGCAATCTTAGGTGTGTAGAAGATTGAAACCAAGCCCGTAGTGACAATGATTAGAGAGGTGGGTTTTGTGTGACGAAGAGGATTATCGGGCTGTTTCTGGTGTTTTTCATTATGTTTTCCGGGATGGGAGTTGCGGCTAGCGAGGCCATAATTATTGCGACGAACCAAAGTTCAAGTTATGCAATACGACCGGATGGCAGTCTATGGGCTTGGGGGCGAAATCAATATGGGCAGCTGGGCGACGGGACAACAGAAATGAGGATGATACCTATATTGATAATGGATGACGTCATCGCTGTGTCCGCGATGAATTTAACGACCATGGCACTTAGAACGGACGGCACTTTGTGGACGTGGGGAAACAATGTGAGTGGACAAATTGGGGATGGAACGGTTACGACGAGAGATAGATATTTTCGTGTCGTTGAAGATAACAATCGCCATAGTCCTGTTAAAATAATGGATAATGTTATCTCGATTTCTATGGGATATTTTAATGCTGCTGCGATTAGAGCAGATGGAAGCTTATGGACCTGGGGCACTAACGCTAGTGGGCAAATTGGGGATGGTACGCAAACAAGAAGTGAGTTTATAGACGATACCATTACTGTTATTGAAAATAACAACAGACTAAGACCCGTAAGAGTAATGGAAGATGTAATCGCGGTTAGAGTTGGTAGTCGCTACATGATGGCGATTAGGAGCGACAATAGTTTGTGGATTTGGGGACTTCATAAACTTGGAGATTATATTACGGACACATATCCAAGTCCTGTTAAGATTGCTGAAAATATAGCTGAGATCTCGGCAGGCTCTCATCACGCTGCCCTTATAACAAATGATGGCAGGCTATGGACATGGGGAGATAACAATTCAGGAGAGATAGGTGACGGCACAAAGAGCGTATGGAATTGGACATATGTTAGTGAGTATGCAGGTGTCGGATATCTTTATAGATCCTATGCTCGCCTTGACTTTGTAGAAGTATTAGACGATGCCATTAGAGTATATGCAGGGCATACAAGCACAACGGCAATTCGTTCGGATAATAGTTTGTGGATATGGGGCAGAGAAGGGGGTTATACAAAGCTTTATCCTGAGAGGTTTATGGAAAATGTTCGCTACATTTCAAGAAGAGAAAATAAAACATTGGTAATAAAAACAGACGGCAGCTTATGGACTTGGGGGCTAACCTATCTTGAAGAGCTTGCGGATGAGCCATTTGGTAGTGTTAATAGGACTCCAGCTCAAGTTTTTGATAGCGTAATGTTGCCGACGAATCTTCCCATCCGTGTAATTGTAAACAATACAATTCTAGCCCTAGACACAAACCCAACCGTTGTGAACGACCGAACCCTAGTCCCTTTCCGCGCGATATTTGAAGCACTCAGCATGGACGTTGAATGGGATGCGGATACGCAAACTGCAATTGGGACGAACGAGGAGCTTAGAATAGAGCTTCCTATCGGCGCGCCTAGAGCTTATATCAACGGTGTAGGTGAAGCACTTGATACGCCGTCAATGCTGCAAGACGGCAGGACGTTAGTTCCGCTAAGATTCGTCGCTGAATCAATGGGCGCAGGCGTTACTTGGGATGGAGCTTCGCGGATTGTTCGGATAAGCAAGTAAGAACATTGTAAAAATAATGCATGGGACAAGCACTAATATCTTTCCGCCTCATAATATGAACTATAACGGAGCAAAAAAGTCAATGAAAGTAATTTCTGTGACTGCTCTTTATACTAATATTTGGTTAAAGTCCTAAACTTTTTCATGGCTAAAACCACCCCAAAACGGCTTTAAACTCGCCGTTTCGAGGCACCATTCAAACTTTAGGTTTTAATCTAGAATTAGTATTAATTATTTAAGGAGGCGTATCTCAATGCATGGTATGAATCAGCACGGATTTGGAAACGAAAATAATATGCAAATGTTTATTCTTATGATGCTTCTTTTCCCGGGAATGTTCGGGGGAGCGAATGGCAATATGTTACCACTTTTATTGCTCATGATGAGCAGCTAGTAATGTTGTGTAACGAAAAACATAAAGAGGCTACCTGTAATTTAGGTAGCCTCTTTTGACATAGCCTTATATTTTTACTCAATCTCTGGATAAAGCTGGAAATTCTCCATAATTGCTTTAACTTTCTTAATAGCGTCCTCTTTGCAGCCGCCTTTAAGTACGCTTGCGATGATTTCGCCGACCTGAACGATGTCGCTTTCTTTCATGCCGCGCGAAGTTACGGCCGGAGTTCCAAGTCTGATGCCGCTTGTTACCATTGGCTTTTCAGGGTCGAACGGAATAGTGTTTTTGTTGCAAGTTATATGAACTTCATCAAGCAACACTTCCGCGTCGCGGCCGTTCATGCCTAAACTTCTAAGGTCAACGAGAAGGAGATGCGTATCTGTGCCGCCTGAAACAATGTCGAGGCCGTTTGCTATAAGCGTTTCAGCGAGAACTTTTGCGTTTTTAACAACTTGATTCATATAATCTTTGTATGCAGGCTGGAGAGCTTCTTGGAAGCAAACTGCTTTAGCTGCGATAATATGTTCAAGCGGGCCGCCTTGAAGACCCGGGAAAACTGAGCGGTCGATTTTCTTTGCGAATTTTTCTTTGCAAAGGATAAGCCCGCCGCGTGGACCTCTGAGTGTTTTATGTGTTGTTGAAGTTACATAATCAGCATAAGGGACAGGGTTTTCATGTAAACCCACTGCTACGAGACCGGCAATATGTGCCATGTCAACGAACAAAGTCGCGCCGATTTCCTGGGCAATTTCTCCGAAAGCTTTGAAATCAAGCGCTCTTGGATAAGCACTTGCGCCCGCGATTATCATTTTTGGTTGCTCAGCTTTCGCTATAGCGCGTACTTTATCATAATCAAGCACTTGCGTGTCAGCCTCAACGCCGTAAGCTACAACTTCGAAATATTTGCCTGAAAAAGTAAGTGGATGACCGTGAGTAAGGTGGCCGCCGTGGTCTAAGTTCATGCCCATAACTTTGTCGCCCGGTTTTAAGGCTGCAAACATTACTGCCATATTAGCTTGCGCGCCTGAGTGCGGCTGAACATTTGCGTGGTCTGCTCCGAAAATCTTTTTTGCGCGCTCGATAGCTAAAGTCTCAGATACATCAACATATTCACAGCCGCCATAGTATCTTTTGGTGGGATAACCTTCGGCATATTTGTTGGTAAGATGTGAGCCTGCCGCAGCCAGAACCGCTTTGGATACAAAGTTTTCAGAAGCGATAAGCTCGATATTCGTTCTTTGACGTCCAAGCTCAAGCCGGAGCGCTTCGTGAAGTTCAGGGTCAACGTCTTTGAGTACATTGTAATTATACATAAAAATCCCTCCCTGGATTATAATTAAGGGCGGATGATTATCCGCCCGGCTACACATGTATTAAATCAAATTAAGCTTCTCAACAAGCTCAAGTGTATCGTCTGCTCCCGAAAGAACATAAGTTTCGCCATCGACCGATAAGGCAGGAATGCCGACGCGACCGTTTTCTTTTGCTTCTTTGTGGCTATCGTTATTATCTCTTATTTTCAAAAAGCTTTTGAGATATAACATACTCGACATAATGTCTGCGTATACGTAATTAATATTTTTCTGGGAAAGAACCTCTTTCACCGGGTCGCAAGTAGGTCAATGCTGACTTCCATAAAGTATAATTTTTTTCATGATAAGCTCCTTTCTTCTAGCTAACTGGGAACAATATCTAAACCATCTCAATACATAGTGTACACCTATTTGGACAAAACTTCAACACCTTTTTTCATCCGAACGATACTTTCTTCTTTGCCAAGCAAGCCCATAAGCACGGCTGCACCGCAAGGTGAGGTAGGTTTTCCTGTGAGAGCTGTTCTTATCGGCCAAAGAATTTGCCCGTTTTTGAGTTCATTTTTCTCTGCGAGCGATGTAAGCTCGCCAAGTATATCCTCGCTGATCCAAGGCTCAGAACGCTCTTCGGCATAAGCGATGACTTCTTTCAACGACTCTAATGCAATTGCTTCATCAGTCTTCATTTTTTTATTAACATATAGCTCAGAGCTATATTCAGGCAGCTCATCTACGAAATCAAGCAGCTCAGGAATTTCTTTGACGAAGTTAATGCCGGTTTGCAGGATTTCTGAAAGCTTTCTATGGCAGATGCCTTCTCGTTTTACAGATTCTTTTAGCGTTTGCTCCGTCATTTTATAGAAAGTATCAGCGTCCATATCTTTGATATACCTGCTATTCATCCATGTAAGCTTGTTCATATCAAAAGCAGAAGGGGACTTGCTTAAACCCTTCATATCAAAGGCTTCAACAAGCTCTTCAAGTGTAAAAAACTCACGCGTATCGCCGGGGCTCCAGCCGAGCAGCGCGATATAGTTAATAATCGCTTCCGGCAAGTAACCAAGGGCTACCAAATCCTCAAACGATGCATCACCGCGACGCTTTGAGAGCTTCGAACCGTCTTGCTTAACAATATGGGTCAGATGAATGTATTCAGGTATATCCCAGCCAAAAGCCTCATAAATTAGGTTGTACTTAGGGGCACTGGATAAATACTCAACGCCGCGTACAACATGCGTAATTGCCATCAAATGGTCATCTACTATATTGGCGAAATTATACGTCGGCAGTCCGTCGCCCTTGATAAGGACTTGATCGTCGAGCTCCTCATTGTCAACAGTTATATCGCCGAAAGTGAGGTCGCTAAAAGTAGTTTTGCCTTCAGGGATTCGCTGGCGAATAACAAAGCTTGAGCCACGCTCAAGACCGCTTTTAGGGTCGATATCGCGGCAATGATTGTCATAGCCACCAATTTCGCCTTCTTTTTGCAGACTTTCAAGCCGCTCTTTGTCGCAAAAACAATAATAAGCCGCGCCTGTTTCAATAAGCTTTTTCGCATACTCCATATATGTTTCTTTGCGCTCACTTTGGATGTATGGACCGTACTCTCCGCCGATGTCAGGTCCTTCATCATGGTTTAACCCGACCATTTTGAGCGTCTTATAAATAACCTCTGTCGCGCCGTCTACAAAACGCTCCGCGTCCGTGTCCTCTATGCGCAAGATAAACGTGCCGCCTTCGCGCTTGGCAATCAAATACGTATATAGAGCCGAGCGTAGGTTTCCTATATGCATGTAGCCCGTGGGGCTAGGTGCAAAACGTGTTCTAATCATGATGTTTACTCCTTTTATTTCTCTTTTTTCTTATACTCACTCCAACGAACATTCCAAAAATTTACCCCAGGAAGACTTTCTAAACCATCCTAATAGCAAACTCAGGGCAAGCCCCAACGCAATAGCCGCAAGTCACGCATTTGTCTTTAACGATAACCGCCTTTTCGTCCATAACAATTGCGTCCGAATGGCAGCTTTCGATGCATTTACCACAAGCAGAGCAGAGCCCTTTAACAACAATAAAATGCTTTCCGCCGCTTTCTGAGAGCTTCTTCAAGTAATCATCTACATTCTTTCCTTGTACGTAGCCGATATTCATATCGACTTCCTCTTTCGCGACCATGCCCATGATAAGCGGCGCGCGGCCTTTGGCGAGGTTTTGGCAGTATTTCACGGCTTCGTCATATTGCTTGAGTAAGTATCCGCCTGCGAATACTTTCATGAAATATACGCCTTTGTTGTTTTCAAAGCATAGCTCAATCGCTTGCTCCATCTCTTCATGCGTGCCGTGGATAATACCGCGGCCGATTTTATTGATGAGTGGGAAAATTATATCAACATTAGGATCAAGAGCTGCGCGCCTAACCGAGCGAACGCTATGCGTTGCGACGCCGATTGCTTTGATAACACCTTTCGCGCGGTAGTCTTTCAAACATTGCCAAGCGCCGGAGCGAATGTCTAATAAATCATCATCGACCCTAGCTGCATGAAGATGCATGATGTCAATTTTGTCGATATTCATTTTTTCGAGTGCTTCATTGACCGCGATTTCCATATCTTCGTATGTAGCGGCGGCGGACTTGGTCGAGATTACCGGCCTGATGCCGGTTTTTTCCATGGCGTACCTCACCATGCTATAAGTATTATACATCTGAGCAGTATCGACCATTGTTACGCCGCTTAAAAGTGCGTGCGCGATACATTCGCCGCCCTCTTCAAGCGTCAAATTCTTTTGTAGTGGGCCGCATGGAAGCGCGCCAAAGCAGAGTTCGGTAACTTCGATTCCGGTTCGTCCTAGAATTATGTTTTTCATGAAAATTCCTCCGTTTTTTAAATATTGCTTTCTCTATATCTAATTTTAACCTCTTTTGCGAAATTTTACAATATGCACATAAAAAAATAAATGCGGAGCGTTTAATCCTTGATTGGGCAACGAGTGCTTTTGAAAAAACGTTTTTCTTTTTCAAAAGTTGAGTCAAGGTATTAAAAGTATGCTACAATCAGATAATTGAAAGGATGTGGGGAGATGGAGCAAAAAGCACTCGAATATCTTGAGAAAAACAGCTTGTTCCACATGGGAATGATTTTTCCGATAAAACGCGGCTCTGCGGAAGTAATTTATGCGGATTTTGACGGCGTTTTCATGAGAGATAAAGCCAGCGAGGCGTTTATGTTATCTTTTGCTGATTTGGATAAAGGGATTGGCTTCTTGGAGACGCTCGGCAGAGTGGATTTAATTTGCGTTTATCAGAAGGAGCTTGCCAATTACTTGCAGGAGAAGCATAATTATGCAAAGTGCATGGAAAACTTTCAGGCTGTTTATATGAAAAAAGAGCCTGTTGAAATGGCTTGCGATGGGCTTGAGATAAAGCCGCTAACGACGGAGCATTTGGAGATAGTTTATGAGCATTATCATGATGATGTGAGTTATGAGTATCTCAAAAGACGACTTGAAGCAGGTGCGATTTTTGGCGGTTTTGTGGACGGCGAGCTTTGCGGCTTTGCAGGAACGCATGAAGAAGGCGCAGTTGGCATACTTAGGGTTTTGGAGAAGCATAGGCGACGCGGTTTCGGCGCGGCTTTAGAGGGGCATGTGATTAACGAGGTGCTGAGGCGTGGGGAAGTGCCGTTTGTTCAGGTCAATCCATGGAATGAGGCGTCTATTAAACTGCAGCTTGGACTGGGGTTTGAGATATCGAAGGAGACGCTATATTGGCTGTTTGATTAAATGCATCTATATGCTATCAGGGGCGAGCACAATCGCCCCTGATACAAAAGTTACAATGAGAGATTAAAGACATCTCTTTATATGAGCACCAATTCACTAAGCTCAAGCGGCGCGACAGCTCTACCATCTTTAAACACGCGCATATTCCCGCCGGAGATTTCGTCAATCAAGACAAGCTCGCCGTTTGCTTTACCAAACTCGAGTTTAAGGTCATATAGCTCAAGTCCTTTATCCGTGAGTTCATCAGCTATGATTTTCGTGATTTTTTTCGTAAGTGTTTTTATAGTTTCATATTCATTTTCGCTCATAACGTTTAGCATAACAAGCGCATCTTTAGAAATAGGCGGGTCGCCGCGATCATCATCTTTTATGGTAAACTCGATGAAGTAATCGAGAGATGAACCTTCTTGAACATAGCTACCATATCGTCTATAAAAACTTCCAACAGCGCGCAGGCGACAAATGACTTCAAGTCCGTTTTTGCCAAAAGCCACAGCAGGCTTGACCGTCATTTCAGCGTTGTCGATATTCGAGCATATGTAATGTGTTGGTATATCATTTGCTATAAACTTCTCAAAAAAATGCACACTTAGCTTCAATCCGGATATTCCCGCGCCCGCAATGGTTAGTCCAACAGTATTTGCGCCGGGGTCAAAAACGCCGTCAGCGCCTGTCATATCGTCTTTAAATTTGAGCAAATAATTGTCATCATCCAGTTTATAAACATCTTTTGTTTTGCCTTTATATATGAGCTGCATTGCCATTCCCCTTTCTGTTATATAAATTTTATCGGACATGCTCTTTGCTGTCAAGAGCAGCGTTGTAAGATGTCAATTTTTTTGATATACTATGAGCTATAATTGTGAAAAGAGGTCTTTTATGAACCCATACAAACTGCCTCTAAACTCGGCGGAAGCGGAGTTTGTCGAGAAAAAAAGTCGCTTTATCGGCCATATAGCGAGAGTTTCTTCTGCAGAGGAGGCTCTTGAATTTATTCGCCAAATACGAAGCAAGCATCCGGCGGCGAATCATAATGTCTATGCGTATCGGATAAAGGAAAACGGGATTTGCCGCCACTCTGACGATGGTGAACCGTCAGGAACGGCCGGTATGCCTGTTTTGGATGTGTTTTTGAAGCAGGATATTTATGATTTTTGTTGCGTTGCGACGAGGTATTTCGGTGGAATTATGCTTGGCGGTGGTGGGCTTATCCGCGCCTATTCACGCACAGCAAGCATTGCCCTAGAAGCAGCCGGAGTCGGCATTATGCAAGAGGTTACAGCGTGCAAGGCAGTGATGAGTTATTCGCTCTATGAGTCAATGAAGCGATTGTTCTTGGCAAGCGGTGCGCTGATAACAGCGGAGAGATTTGAAGCGGATGTTGAGATAAATATATCGCTGCCAGCAGAAGATGTGACGGAGCTTAGACTGAAGCTTGTTGAGCTTAGCGCGGATACGGCGAAGCTGGAGGTTTTAGGGAGTATGTATCAGGTTTTTGGTGAGAATAAGTAAAAAATCTTGACAAGTATCTGCGCATTATGTATAATTATGAGGATATTTGGTTTAGGAGGGGAGATAAGTGCAGTTGGGTGCGGGTTTATACAATAAAGGCTTCGGAAAAGGCTTCGGAAAATCCCCTTTGCTTTTTGTTCCCTGTTTCAATTTAATAAAAATTTGCAAACAATAAAAACTTTTTGTTTTTATTGTTTTTTTTTACGCAATAGCGAGAGAGGTAAGTTGCGGATTTAGTAAACAAGCGAGTTTGTTTACTAAATTCGACGCTTGCATCTTGAGCGCCCCCATAATCCATACATTTCGCGCAGTGAAACGTATGGATTATGGGGAGCGTATGAGTTCGCTCTTTGAACTCATACGCATTGCGTAGCCAGCTTTTCACCCACCGATAATCAACCAAAGGAGGACGAACATGAAAATCCTAATCAAAAACGGCAGAGTTATCGACCCTGCAAACGGCGTTGATGCAATAAAAGATATTTATGTTGACGGCGGCGTAATTATAGCCGCGCCCGAAAATTTCACGCCTGAACAAACCATTGACGCAAGCGGCTTATGGGTAGTGCCGGGGCTGGTTGATGTCCATGTCCATCTTAGGGATCCGGGGATGACGCATAAAGAGGACATCCAAACAGGTACTATGGCGGCGGCATTCGGAGGCTACACAACCATCTGCGCCATGCCGAACACGAATCCGACAATGGACAATGTAAATATTGTGCAAGAAACCTACAAAAAAGTGAATAATTATGCTATAATAGACGTGCTTATTGTGGGCGCGGCAACTCTCGGCTTAAAAGGTGAGGCTCTAAGCGACATCAAAGGCATGAAAGACGACGGAGTTTGCGCGATAAGCGATGATGGGTACTCGATCGTAGATGCGCAAGTAGCCAAAGAAGCCTTCAAAGCTTGCAAAGATGCAGGACTAACAATGCTATCGCACTGCGAAGACCTAAAGCTTGTAAATGGCGGCGTTATTAACGAAGGCGTCGCGTCTGAGAAGCTCGGCTTGCCCGGCATATCGAGTGATTCGGAAGATGTGCTTGTCGCGAGGGATATTATCCTTGCCGGGTCAACAGGCGCAAGCTTGCACCTATGCCACATAAGCACAAAAGGTAGCACGCAGATAGTAAGAGCCGCCAAAACTCTCGGCGTAAACGTAACGGCGGAATGTTGTCCGCACCATTTCGCGCTGAGCGATTCGGATATCACATCAGACGACGGCAACTACAAAATGAGCCCGCCACTAAGAAGCGAGGCGGACAAAAACGCCATCATCGTGGCCTTGAAAGACAACACAATCGAGATAATAGCGACTGACCACGCGCCGCATTATGCGGATGAGAAAGCTGGCGGTTTTAAGAACGCAATGAACGGAATAACCGGTCTTGAAACGGCTCTGCCGCTTGGCATAACTGAGTTGGTGGAGAAAAATATCCTAACGCCGTCCGAGCTTATCGAAAAAATGGCTTTAAACCCTGCGAAGTTGCTGGGCATAAAAGCCGGAGCATTAACCGAAGGTTATCCTGGCGACATAGCAATAATTGACGCGGACAAGCCTTATGAAATAGACATAACAAAATCCAAATCCAAAAGCAAAAACTCGCCATTCCACGGCAAATCAGTGAAAGGCAGAGTTGTTCATCTTATAAAAAACGGTAAAATACTGATTCAAGAGGGGGATTTAAAATGATTATTGACAAATTGATTAACAAGATTATTGTGATGGGCAATCCATCGGTTGTGGGACTTGACCCCCAGCTGGACTTTGTGCCGGAACATATTTTGAAAGACGCATACGAAGCGCATGGTTACACGTCAAAGGCGTGCGCGGAAGCGATACTTAGGTTTAATATTGAAATTATTGACGAGATACACGACATAGTTCCTGCGGTTAAGCCGCAGATAGCGATGTATGAGATGTTTGGTTACGAGGGCATCGAGGCATACATCAAGACGATACAATACGCGAAATCCAAAGGCTTGCTCGTAATAGCGGATGCAAAACGTAACGATATAGCTTCAACGGGACTTGCGTATGCGAAGGCTTTCTTGGGCAAAACGAAGATAGCGGACACGCAAAGCGCGGCATTTGATGTGGATTTTCTTACGGTAAGCCCATATCTTGGGCAAGACTCTATTGAGCCGTTCATAGACGAGTGCAAGGCAAACGACAAAGGGGTTTTCATACTGGTTAAAACCTCGAACCCGGGCAGCGGAATGCTCCAGGACATCCTCTCGGACGGGAAACCTATATATGAAATAGTTGGCACATATGTGGAAGAATGGGGCAAAGAGTTAAGAGGCGCGCATGGTTTCTCACCAATCGGTGCAGTTGTAGGTGCTACGCACAAAGACCAAGCCAAGCATTTACGCGCAGTTATGCCACATACGTTTATGCTGGTGCCCGGCTACGGAGCGCAAGGTGGCAAAGCGGAAGACCTAGCCGTCTGCTTTAACGAAAAAGGGCTCGGCGCGATAGTGAACAGCTCAAGAGGTATCATCGCAGCATACAAAGGCAAAGTTGACGCTAAAGACCATGCAAAAGCCGCAAGAGACGCTGCTATTTCAATGCGCGACGACATTGTTAAGTACATAAATATGGGAGGTGCTTAAATGAGCAGCGGCAAGGAGATAAACATCAAGATTTATTTGGAGAACGGTGCGGTGTTCGGCGGAAGTGCGTTTGGACACTTTAGAAAGGGCGTTGAATTAGTTGGCGAACTCGCTGTTCATACCGGCCTTACCGGCTATCAGGAAGTTATCAGCGACCCGGCGTATGAAGGTGCGATTTTGTGTATGACAACGCCGCTTATAGGAAGTTATGGTATCAATCTTGAGGATATGGAGTCGGAGCGACCGCATATAAAGACGCTTATCGTGCGTCACAAAAGCGATTATCCGAATAACTGGCGTTGCGAGATGACTTTGGACGGATACTTGAGGCAAACGCGCGTTTTGGGCATAGAAGAAATAGACCCAAGAGCTTTAACGAGAATAGCGAGGCAGCATGGTCCGCTAAAGGCGCTGATAAGCACCGAGGACTTGACGCTTGAGCAAGTAAATGAAAAAATCGGCGCATACAAAGCCGAGAACTTCGTGGAGAAAGTAACAACTAAACAAAAGTACACGCTTGAAGGTAAAAAAGGCGTATCGAATTTACATATCGGCGTTTTGGATTTAGGTATAAAGAGTAGCTTACTAAAGAGCCTCCAGCGCAGAGGCGTGAAACTTACAATTTTCCCGGCAGGAACGAGTGCTGCTGAGATTATGGAAGACGAAATAGATGGATTGCTCCTAAGCGGTGGTCCGGGCGGGCTTGCAGAAATTGATTATGTTGTTCAAACTGTTGTGGAGCTTGTACAAAAGAAGCCGGTTGTTGGAACGGGTCTTGGGCATTTGGTTTTGGCGAAAGCATTGGGATGTAAAGTAGAGCGCATGAAATTTGGTCATCACGGCGGAAACCATCCTGTTAAGTCAAAGACTAATGGTCGCGCGTATATAACCAGTCAAGGGCATGACTATGTAATTACTGAGTGCGCGGACGGCGTTGAAGTGAGTTATGTAAACATAAACGATGGCAGTATTGAGGGCATTAAACATAAAGAGTTGAAAGCGGAAGGCGTTTCTTGGAGCGTGACCGGAAGTCCGGGGCCTGATACTGATTTTATAATTGATGATTTCTTGAAAATGATTGAAGACGGGAGGTTATCTTATGCCTAAGAATCCGGATGTGAAAAAAGTGCTTGTAATCGGCTCTGGACCTATAGTTATCGGACAGGCGGCGGAGTTTGACTACTCAGGCACGCAGGCTTGCGAGGCTCTTAAAGAAGAAGGCGTTGAAGTAGTTTTAGTGAACTCTAACCCGGCGACGATTATGACGGACACGGGGCTCGCACATTACACGTATATCGAGCCATTAACGATACCAATACTTGAAAAAATCATAGCAAAAGAGCGCCCAGACTCGGTTATCGCCGGCATGGGTGGCCAAACAGGGCTGAACTTGTCCTGCGAGCTTCACGACAGCGGCATACTCGAAAAGTATGGCATAAAAGTAATCGGCACGAGCATTGCCTCTGTAAAAGAAGGCGAGGATCGCGAGTTATTCAAAGACATGATGGGGCGCATCGGCGAGCCTATCATCGAAAGCGTTATAGTAAATGATATTGAGAGTGGCGTTAAGTTCGCATCTGAAGCAGGCTATCCTGTAGTTGTTCGCCCGGCGTATACATTGGGTGGAACAGGCGGCGGCTTGGTCGAAAACGAGAATGAGCTTCGCGAGACTTTAGCGTTAGGCCTTCAGCTTAGCCGCGTCGGGCAAGCCCTTGTTGAACGTAGCATAAAAGGATGGAAAGAGGTTGAGTTCGAGGTAATAAGAGACTCAGCCGGCAATTGTATCGCGGTATGCTCGATGGAAAATATTGACCCGGTAGGCGTTCATACTGGGGATAGCATAGTTGTCGCACCTGCGCAGACGCTTGCTGATAAAGAGTATCAAATGCTTAGAAATTCGGCTATAAACATCATAAACGCTATAGAAATCGTCGGCGGTTGTAATGT
>Ga0123355_10001624_pt1 | contig 31376 bp, 22 predicted proteins | sample TergutEmb28metaG_3_FD_89872 | JGI IMG/M metagenome (GOLD analysis project Ga0123355, IMG submission 89872) | Embiratermes neotenicus P1 segment gut microbial communities from Petit-Saut dam, French Guiana - Emb289 P1 | ecosystem: Host-associated > Arthropoda: Insects > Digestive system > Gut ... | reverse complement strand
TGCTGATGAAACTAAGTATATGGTCATGTCTGGAGATCAGACTGCAGGACGAAGTCACAGTATGAAGATTGATAATATTTCCTTTGAAAGGGTGGAAGAGTTCAAATGTTTGGGAACAACTTTAACATATCAAAATTCTATTCGGGAAGAAATTAAGAGCAGATTGAAGTCGGGGAATGCTTGCTTTCATTCGATGCAGAATCTTTTGTCTTCCAGTTTGCTATCCAAAAATTTAAAGATTAAGATATACAGAACTATAATTTTGTCATGTTGTTTTATATGGGTTTGAAACTTGGTCGCTGACAATGAGGGAGGAACGTAGGCTGTAGGTGTTGGAGAATAGGGTGTTGAGGAGAATATTTGGGTGTAAGAGTGACAAGGTAAGGTGTTGGAGAATAGGGTGTTGAGGAGAATATTTGGGTGTAAGAGTGACAAGATAACAGGGGAGTGGAGAAAACTACATAATGAAGAGCTTAATGATCTGTACTGCTCACTAAATATTGTTGGGATGATGAAATCGAGAAGAATGGGATGGGCGGGGCATGTAGAGCTAATGGGGGAGGGGCGTGTACAGGGAACAGGTGGGGAAACGTGAAGGAAGGAGACCGCTGGGGAGACCTGGGCGTAGATGGGAGGATAATATTAAGATGGATCGTAAGGAAGCGAGATATGTGGGTATGAACTGGACTGAGCTGGCTCAGGATATGGAGAGGTAGCAGGCACTTGTGAATGCGTTAAGGAACCTTCGAGTTCCAAAAAATGCAGGGAATTTCTTGACTAGCTGCAAATCAGTTAGCTTCTCAAAAAGGACTCTGCTCCATGGTGTAAGTAAGTAAGCTGTTTTACAGTTGTCCAAAAGAGCGGGCAAGTCGGACCTTGGTGTCTTCGGTGCCAAATTGCTGTACCAGCCAATCTGTCGGTACCTTCAGTACTACCCTCAAAGCGATGGGCGAGGCATGGCGAAAGTGAAGACGGGCGCTGATTCATTCGTCCTATTTAGTACCTTAAGTTAACACTAAGAATTCAGAATGTAACCGGTATTAAAGTCCCCGTCTGCACCGCGCAGTAAACACACTCCGTCCTGGTTATAAAAACCAGTCAGTTAATGCAGTATACGGAAATAATCGTTGTTTGTTCTCAGATCCACACAAAACACAAAAATACACTGTGTGGGCAGAACGTAGCATTTTTTTAATACTGAAACGGCGGTACGGACGGTAACCGGTGGACCACCAGTAGGTATAATCCATGACTTTATTGACTTTGATGACGGTGTCATGGTCAGCATAGATGTGACAGACAGGGAAAAAGAAGAGTGGTGGGTCTATTGATAATCGCGATAACGTAATCAAATCATTGACGTTGACCTGGTGATAGATGATTGCCTCTGAACTTGACGTGATGCCTGACACCCCGCGTGCACACACGTGCAGTTACGCACAGAGCCGGTGCCAGGCATATGCACTGCGTCTGTTGGGCGGGCATATTTGAGTCGTGTGAGATTAGCAGTTTCCGCAGCAATGTTGTTGCGGAGGAGGGTGTTTTGTGGTGTGACGATGTGCAGCGAGGTTGATGTTTTCCGACGTTTCGAAGGAACGTATTTTCTCCATTACCACGGTTGAGGAATCCAAAAAGAATGCCAAACTACGGAGACGTGTGGACAGACATGGGCATGCTGGTCCAGTTGATGAGATCTAGGAATTTCGAACCAATCGGGCCCACACACGCACATCAGGTCCCGCCCAGAAATTTCCTCATTGGCTCGATATGGTTTCCTTCCCTCCACACCGGATGAACCGCACATCCACCTATTGACTCGCCATTGTTTCCAAACCTTTCAACTGCTAGGCCAACAGACACACACACACACACACACACACACACACATATATATATATATATATGCACTTGTCTGCCGCGTTTGGAATTCGTCTTGGACTCCTCGACCCTTGAAGATGAAGGCACTGTGTTGCTTCGAAACGTCAGAAAGCCGTAACCTAGCGACACGGTGTCACATGCCAGAAAACCTGAATCCTTAGCACTCAGTAGCATGTAAGTTGCCCACAGAATACTATAATAGCGGAAAGTTCATAATTGTTTCAGATAAAGAATAAACATACGTCCCGCCCAAATGACCAACATAATCTGGGTGTGTTCCTGTGTCGTTGTTTGTGTAGTGAAATAGTTCGCAGTGGCGTAGAGTGGGCCTGTGTTGTGGAGGGCGCTCATCCACTGACATGTGTTGCAAACCGTGTGCCTCCTCCACCGCCAGTCCCAATCGTACTCTACAATGTGACCTGGTGGATGAGGGGGCACACGTTCAGCCGCGCCTTCTCAGAGCTCACAGTTAGATGAATGACTTGTAAATGTTTTTATCTGTGTTGCTAAAATCTTATCGTACTTAATGATACAGCTCGTGTTATTTCATTCCGGAGGTTGAAGTCGTAAAAGTATGTGCTACAGTACCTTAGTGTCAGTTGTGTTCAGAGTACTGGCTAGTTGTGGGGGTGAAGATGAGAAGTGGCAAAACAGAAGCACTGCACAAGCACCACCAATTGCTTTCTATCCATTTTAAACCGTCCAGTGTGACCGAAGCTATGAATACAGGCCCACTCTTACGAGAATAAATGTATTTGGCAGCAGTGCTGCAGTGTTAGTTGTCTGGTCACTGCTATAACCGACTGGCGGCCCTGCGCGCTGCCGCCTTGAGATGTGCCAAGGCTTGTCTGTTAAACAAAACGTATTTTCATTGCTGTAGTTAAGTGTACGATTGCTGAAGATGGTCAGAATGTCGTGAATTGGAACAATTGATGATAACAGCTAAAGAGTTCAGATGTGGAAGGTAACTGAAGTTGCACAAGCCTTTGTCATGAATCACAGGACTGTTTCTTGTAGATCATCATGCTCGGTTTCTAGGATTCTGTGAAACAAATGTTATGTCAACTTATAAGACCTCAAAAATTTCTAAAGTAAGTATCAAAACAATCCATGCCACAATTTAAATCGCCTCGCCAGCCAGCTAAATCCTTTTTTGTAAAACATGGCTAATCTGAACGACGAAAATATTTTAGTCGCATTGTTCCACCTTCACTGTCTTTCATGGAATTAAAACTGTAGAATCGCTACTGGCCTGCGTTGTCCATTTTTTCATTTTTTCATTGCTTCACTAATTCTCTGAAACAATGACTGAAGGTGAATTTAAGTAGCGTCACCGTCAGCGTGTGCGACTGCCGTCGTGTCGTTTCGTCTTGTTCGTGAATTTAAGAAACCCCACAATTTACTGCATGACACCCAAGTTACGTTGCAAAATGCAGCTCTCTGATGTATAGATCGTGAACAGTCTTGTCTAACAATGAGCCCTCCTCACCCCTAGAGCTCACAGATTGTTGAAGGACGTGTTGCTGTCGCGTGTCTTTTGAAATGCTTGTAATAAATATACAGACTGTTTTTCTTGTGCCGCAGAATGTCCTGTCTTTGTGTTTATGCAGTAGCTGTGCGCACCAGTTGGCATAAAATTGTCTGAAGTGCGCAAGCTGTTGTGCAATTGGTGCAATTCGTGCTTGTCTCTTTTCCACTGTTTGTTATTTGTCATTGCGACTTTTCGTAGACGCAACGACAAGTGCGTGCTCCAGCACAACCATCTGTCTATCAATCAATCAATCAAGCACACAAACAGCATTATGTTACATTGCAGAATATGCAGTCCACGTGTGCGTTGCAATTGACAGACTTCAAGTATTTCGGCGCTAGTCTCAGGTTCTCCTTCAGAGTTTTAACGTTTTCCATACCTCTGCAATGTACTGACGCTCGAGAAAGCTGATTTAGAACTTAATTTTTTTAGATTCTGTTGTACACACTGCAGATGTTGGGGGCCCAACTGTACTGTCTTTCTTCCTGTTCTTTATCTATACACACTTTAACTGAATTCTCTTTTCCTTCTGTTTCTGTCTGTATATATATATATATATCTATAGATAATTTTGTATGATTAATTATGCTAACCAGTATCGAGGTTTTTGTTTTTAAGTTCAACGTAGTCTCTTTATATCTGAAAATCCTGTGAATAAAATTAAAAAAATTAACTGTAATCTACAAAATGACGACTATTTCCTTATGTCTATGTTATATATTTATTGTTGACCTAAAAAAAGGCATTATTTTGAAATGCATTTTACATTTTTCGGCTGTAACCTACTGTGGCCGGGCAGTTAATTCAGCCAACTCCTAGCTACGTGTATGTGTGTGCCTGGTGAAGTATGGAAATTTCATTATTCATTTGGAGAAATAACATACTTGTGACTCACAGTCGGAAATGTAATAGCGTTCCTGCAACTGACTGTAGCGCTGTGCAGTGTCACTGATCGACAGGCACTGTACCTGCTGTACGCACGGTTGCAGACTTTATGTTGGTTGTGCAGTCAGCCACCATGTTCGTGATTTGTTATGTGCAGCGTAAATAAAACGTTACAGTAACTGTACGAACCAAAGGGCTGGGTTTCACTTCCTGTCTGGAGAGTTGAGAATTCTCCTGCCTATCAGGCCGTCCATAACGGCCCTGAAGGTGCCTGGAACTTCGTTTGCAGGTTCGCTGTAAGGATATGTCAATGAGAGAGGAAGCTCCTGGCACAGGATTTTCAACATTACATGTGCTGTTGACTTTGGGTTTATAATTTACTCCTTTAAACTGTACGTGATTCATTATTGCTAGCTTCCTGTTTTATTTTCTGTGCAGTAGTGTCTCCTTTTTTAAGTTTTATCAGATTCTTATTGTAACTGTCGTCTCTCACTTTCTCTTCCACTTCTCTAATCTTGCCTTCTGTCTTCTGTCTTTCTTTATCACTGTGTCTGTCGCTCTTCATACACGCTATGGGACATGGTCACTAACAAACACAATTCTTCTCTTACATGTACATTTAACTTTATGTTCCTGTGACCGTGCATCGTGAGCAAAGCGTGAAGAAAGAATACCAACAAGATGCAACAATATAGATGATTTATTGCCAATTTCAGATGTTGATTATTGACTACAGACTCGACATGTTTCGGGCATCTTTATGCCCATCATCAGGAGAAAAGACCACGTGTTACTGCATATGGAGTATATTTGCTGGTAGTGTTGAATGTGGCAGGTTGCGGTACTGTGGTGCTACGTTGAGGGTGTGAGCACTGTGAAGTTTGCTGCTGAACAGCACTGTGAAAGTTGCTGCTGAGCAGCAACCTTCACAGTGCTCACACCCTCAACGTAGCACCACAGTACCGCAACCTGCCACATCCAACACTACCAGCAAATATACTCCATATGAAGTAACACGTGGTCTTTTCTCCTGATGATGGGCATAAAGATGCCCGAAACATGTCGAGTCTGTAGTCAATCAGCATCTGAAATTGACAATAAATCATCTATATTGTTGCATCTTGTTGGTATTCTTTCTTCACGCTATGTACATTTAGGTCTAGCCCATGAGTCACGTGACCCGTTAGTGCATTTCTGTAGAATTCAAGGCACTGGCATTCCTACCCAAGTAGCTAGCGGAACAGTCTTCTGTTCCTGTCATATATTGTTACGTAATTACTCGTTCGCAGTAGGTTTGTACCATTTTGAGTTTTGTGCCGACACTTGGCTAATGGATGCGGCTGATTCTGCACTATTGTGTGAAATTTTGAACAGCTCAGTTGGTTTAGTGTCTGAATGACCCGGATTCGAATGCCGACAGGTGCAGGAAATTTTTCCTTCCTCCAGTACGTCCAGACCGCGTGAGGTCCCACTCAGCTTCCTACTCAGTAGGTAACAGGTCTTTTTCTCCGGCGGTAAAGCGTCCGGAACGTGAGGCTAAGGTTACGGATGAGTGGAACTGTAGACAAATTCCCTCATATGCTATCACGGCATGGACAGGGACAGCTGTTCCTTTTGTCACAACTGAAGTCTGAGTGGCTTAGTTGGTACAGTGTCTGTGCTGCAGGCCGGAGTACAGTACAGTACAGTACAGTCTGGGTTCAATTCCCTGCTGTAATTTCAAATTTGTCTCGCCCAAAGCATCCAGAGCGGCTGTGGGACTCATTCAGTACATTGTCCAGTGCACACCGGGAAATCTCTTCCCGGAGTTAAAGCTGCCGGAGTGTCAAGCTAATGCGAAATTTTAAGAAAGACGGAGTACACCTTCACAACGAGACCTCAGTGCTCGCTGTGGGCTGCAGTGCCAGTCGATTAGATTTTAACCCGTTATGACAATGTTCCAATTTTATGAAGCTCTTTCAGTCACTTTGATGATCATAAATGTGCTTCGTTCTCTCGTTTCCACTTGTGTAACTTCTCTTAATTATGATCACTCTTTCAGCCTTCCATCTACTACTGTCCTGACATTTTGCACCGTGTTACCTTGTAATGTGTCAACTAATATTCGTGTTATTTGCTTTGCTGTTGGTTGTCTTTCCTATTTAAGATTGTAACTCCTTATTGTCAACACCACAATTCTTGCTGTGTCTTATAAACAGTTCTTAAACTTGCTGGACTTTTCAAGTATTTTTTTAACAATGTGCGAATTATAATTGAACCCTGTAAATAATATTTCACTTTGTTTCAGCGCCCGATGACATTACGTGCTTTGATCATCTAATATCTTGTAATGACTAATGCTAAGTTTCGTAAAACGCACCATTACTCAAATGTGTTGAAGAACTGTTGTATGTTTACAGCTGCCATCATTGCCATAAGTAAGACACTTAAATGAATGACTATTTAGAAACTTTTGATTTACTAACCAGGTAATAGGAACTAACAGGTACCAACAAAAGTGCATTTCCAGTAGACATCCTCGGTCGTCACATTCTTCTGCAGCAGTGAGCAGACTACTTTGCTAGTTGTTGGCTGCGAAAGGTATAGAGGCAAACAGGTGAGAGGAGGAAGCACTGCACTCGCACCGTCCACGGTTAATGTGAGCCTAACAGCGACCACGCCATGCCGACTGCAGCTGTGTAGAATGTTAGAGAGCTCAGCTAGCGAATGATCTGGCCACTGCTGCAACGTTTATCTCGCCTTTCCCCTGCTATGCTCATCAGGTTGCACAATCTACTGCCTCGTTTTCTCTATTTGACATGCTGTTAATAACCTCCTTTTTCAGCAGTGTTAATTTTGTTATTGTTTTTGGTATTGGTGAAGCTACTGACGATGTTTGAAACTCAAGCAAATGTGGGTGAACTTGCACGTTTGTCGTGATATTTCAGCTTTTCACATCAGTGTTCATGAACATTCGAGTCGTCTGGGATGTGATGCCGTGTCAATGGGCGAATGGTTCATGGCGTTTCAACGGATCGTAACGCTTTCATCTTCAGGGTCAAGAATTCTTTTTTTGACGGCTTGTGCCGAAAATGAAGACCATACGATGCTACGAAACGTCGGGCGCTACTCGTCCAGCGACACTGCATCACGTCCCAGAAAATCTGAGTCTTCACGCACCTTCGTGTTGTCTTTGCATACAAAAACTTGAGACTGATCTTTGTTTCCATTCATAACAGTCGCGTATGTAATTTTTTGTCAACAAAATGAATATGGCTCAGTAGAAGCGTACAAACCTTACGATTTTTTTTATGCCAGTGACGTTTCGAGATGACCGCTCAGCTGGCCACACGTGTCTGCTCTTATTATTTTTACTGGGTCTCATGTTTCAGTTACACACGTGTGTACGCTGGTGCTACCGACCACTGTTGCTGCTGTATCCGATTGTTCGTTTTAATGTCGCCATTCTGTAGAGTCTCGAAGTTCGTTAACTTCGATGTTCGGGTTTTCGACATTTGTGATCGCTTTTTTTTTTAATACCAATTCTTCGACCTTTCGTGACTGGTTCCTACGAACCTGTGTGAGATCACGTGGCCAGTGAGTCGGCCTTCCCTATTCTTATGCTATTGCGCAGGTCACTTTTAGCTCAGTGAAGCTCTGTATTTCCGTAATTGGTGTTAATTTTTTTCGTGTTTTATGGAATGAGACGCTCGTTCAATGATTTAACGTAGCTATATTGTGCGTCCAGCAGTGTTTGTATTGTATTAACACAAATTTTCGCGTTTTTATGCTTTCGGGTTATTTAATATTTTTGTTACCCCTGTTTCATAAGTTCTTGGAACAAAGTAGACCTGCGACATTGCGGAATTGATTACGGCTTTTGTGATGCCAATAATCATGATGCTTTTATCGGTCCCAGTTAGCTAAGACAATCGAAACTGCCATGTGTTACTCATGTTTCAGGAGATATGCCTTTCGTTGTCTGTTGCTGGTTGCACAAGTGTAGGTCATTGTTATGTGATATCACATGACGTCATGTCCGCTATGTACGTACAAACGTATCCATGTAAATCCACATCTGCTTTATGCCAGCAGTGTCCACACGTGTAATATTTAATCCCAACTAATTGATTATGAATTAACCTCTTTCAGGTAACATCCGCAGTGCTTCCTTTTAATAACTACTGTTTATATTTGAACAGCTAAAGTCAATATTGCACTTAGCGTCGTCTGCACGCAGCATCTCGAAATGTTAGCCACATACGTAGTTACTGTAAACAGCTACACAAATCTCACCACGAGTCTGGAGCTGTATTTGTAAAGTAGGTAGAACGTAAACTGTATTAAGAACGGAAAGGATTTTTAATTTGACATAGCTTTTTACTGATGTAGTACGGAGATACACAATTAGACAGTTGTGGCCCACAAGAACATAAAAGAAATTTATTTCACATGTAATATATATCGAATATGAATTTCTGGAAATTCTAAAGGCTTGTGAATACACATAGACCTGAAGATGGCACAATGTAAACAAGGCGGAACGTGTCGTACAGTTTGGTGGGTTTGTAACACAGGAGTTAAAATAATCTAACTGAAAAAGTTCTTCTTTAGTTAATATTTCGCACAGAGTGATTCATTTGCCTTGAGCTTTTGAAACTGTCTAAGGGAGTGACACATTAGACTGTAGCATGCATTTTTGAGCTGCAGCACACGTATTGTTATTATAATTTTATGTAACGTACTTTTCTTAATTTTATAATTCCAGTTTTCTTAAATTAAAACTGAAATATCGTACATGAACAAAGAAAGTTTAGTCTTTACTTTAGCTGCACTGACAGCGAGCAATAACAATATCAGTCGAGCACAACTGATGAAGACGTTGTCTAAGAAGAGTCAGTAAATGGTCCGCTCATACATTTCAACCAACGTCAGGTGACATATAAAATGTAAAAATTAAAATAAAACGAAGTGTGAGGTCAACTTTATACAAATTTCATTGCCATAATAACTTAAAATAAATTTGTATTTTTTGTATTTTGATCGAAACAGTAAAACGTTATCAAATTATCTGCAGATTAAAACGGCCACCTGCAGGTTGGTTGCTCGAGTTCTCAGTCCCTTGACGTAATCACCGAGTTGAATTAGACATGCATACAAATTCTGACCAAGAAGTCTATTTGTATCTACAGGGTTGCAGATTCATCTGTAGCAGTAAAATATCGGTATTTAAGTAGCTGATGTGGTTTGGGTAGCTCAGTAGCAACGTCAGAGCCATAATACATGAAAATTGTATTACTGTTTAGGCTTATACAAATTGTTTCAACCCTTGCAACACAATTTCTAAAAACGTCTGCGAATAAGAAGTAAAATCGAGTGTCAACAAAGCCAATTAAACCATTCATAAAGAAGGCAAATAAGAAGGCTACATAAAATTGTATAAAATATATTAGAACATTTCCCAGTGCAGTCGTCAGTAAACAATCAAATTCATGGTATCAGTGCAAGACTGGCTTACCTATTGTACACACCAAACAAAAGGGACTATTAGACTATTGGGTATCGGAAACAGAAACAAATAACATAAAACGAAGGAGGCTGATGAATTCTTATTACAGTAAATTAAAAACTAAAAGAAATTTTATTTATTTTATAGTGACCTTAAACATGATTTCTGAAAATGTACTTTTAATATTATTACATAAGCTGTCACATAATAATGCAGGTACACCCAAGTTTTGTTTTACAATTAAGGTGTGTCAGGTTGATTTTTATATAATAGTGAAATTGAAGTGGATAACGTTGTAACACAGCGGTCTGCTTCATCACAATGTCAACTCAAGGTATTGCACCACTTTTATGTTTACTTATTCATGCCCTATGATGATCCCTATGGGTCGAAACACGTAACATTTTACATGAGAAGGTAGTTGGGTTGTTTAAGATTGTATTTATTATTCATTGTACATGGAACTGCCAGTGGAGGTAAATATAAAACGAAGGCATACAGGGGGAATGGAGATATAGCTCCTCTGATTCTTACTTTTGGCACTAGGTGGAGGTCATTGGCGGGTCTAAATCCCTGGCCACTTGACACCCCAGCAAAGAGCGACCGTTACCTACTGAATTGGAAGCTGGGCTGACCCGAGGGTCAGTCTGGACGTTTTGGAAAAGAGGAAGAGATTATCTTCCTCCTCCTTTTCTTGTTCTTATTATTTTTATATTTTACTTCCGTGACGGATCGTTTGCTGGCATACAGTTCACACGTAACCTTCCACAACACTTCTTGTACAGCGTGTGTGCATGTTGATGATGTCGAGTGTTTACGATCCTTCTAACAAACTCCGTTGAGTGGAGTCTGTGTTGAGAAATTAACAGTTCCACAGTCGGCCAGGAAATTTACCACATTTTGTGCATCCCGAACGTTAAATGCATTGTCTGCAAGTGCCGGCCACTTGTGTTAATTCTGAACCAGATAAAGTCTACGCCTTCCCAACCTGCTGAATGTTAAACCTGACGGTGCGTTAAGTTACCATTAGGCTTCACAGTATTACCGCCGTGTGTATTGAAACGAAAACGTAACTTGTTATTGGGTTTAGAAATTTCCTTCAACCATTGACCACTGCAATGAGAGCTTGACCACGCGCCGCGATCATCTGTACAGTAATTACATATTACTAATTAAGTCACTGATAAAAATTAAGAACTTTCTGAATTAATATGACAGTCGTGTCTTCCAGCCTTTACGTATGTCGTATTTTATTTTCCTGCTCTCGAGCGAGATACACGCGCTACTGTGTATCCATTTTCAGTAACACAAATTGTTGCAACTGCAGTTTACAAAACCTACTACAGTTTTGTTATTTATATTTTTATAAGACAAGGACACCATTTTAGTGGTGAATGATGTTCCATTTATTGTTATGTTCAAACTATTTGTTGTGCTCCGGAGCGTTTGGGTTGTGTCCGTGAAGTGTCGCAGTCGTGATGCAAGTGCACGTTGTGTTTGATGGCGTCTGTAAGTGCAGTATTGACTTTAAGGCTGTCTGCAGAGAGAAGAAGGAGACTGACGGCGGTGTGGGGTGCTGTTATACGTCCTTCCAGTCCACTGTGTCCTACGGTAACTGGGCCGAGCGGTCGCACGTGTGCATTTTATCGCAGAACAGTGGGACTTGTGTCGGTATCCTCCGTGCAAATGTATGCCTCTTATCCTTGCGCTCACACTTGTTTCCAAAGTCCGTCATGCAGGTGAGTACAGCACAGACACATGCTACAGTCATTCGGAAAGACTGTAATGATGATGTGACTGCTGCAAAGTGAATGCACGACCAGTGACAGATCTCAGCCAGTGCAGAACGCAGCAGAATACGCTGACACAGTTTATATTTCAGTAATAATAAAAGTAATGATACAGGCTGGCTGATGGCACAGTTATACCAAAATACAATGTTTTCTGAATGCTGTACAGATACAAAAGTGTCTGTTACCTAAGCTCTTCGACAAGCTGTCCGTTCCTTCACCCGAGACGGTAGGTTTGGCGCTGCTTCCTGCAGCTGTTGCCGTCAAACAGTCACAAAGCGTGCAGCTCCGCAGTGTCACTGCTTGTATTTCTTTTCTCTTCTCCCCCTTACGTGCCACTCACCTCGCCCAACTCATTCTCTTCTATTTTATCACCCTAATAATTTTGGATGTCGAGTATGAGCCACAAAGCTCCTCATTATGCAATTTTCTCCAGGCTTCTATTATTTCCTACCCCTTACACCCCTACTATTCACCAACACCTTCAGCCTTTTACCTTGGAAGTTCTCCATTCCATGTATTTCTTCATAAATTATGTCTTTAACACACCAACAAACCACACATATACAATAAAATACATGTAATAATTATCACATTTTCTTCTACAAGTTTCGGCGCTTATTGCGCCATTTTCAGGGAGAACTTTGTTGTATGCTCAAAACCATTATTACATTTGTGATTACACAAATTTGCAAATTTTATACAATTACTTAAAAAACATCGTGGAACTTAAGGTGCTAAAGTCCTTGGGTAAAACAATTTAAAATTGTTTAAAAATGATTTTGTTTGTACTGCTGCTTCTGCTGCTATTCACTTGCAGGTGTTGTGGCAAGTAGTGTCTGTTCCTTGCCTCGTTCCAGTTTTGTACAGACACTGCACAGACACTGTCCTATTGCGGTTGTGCGTGGGCGTGTCGGAGCGCGTCGTGTTACGGTGGCCAACATAACACGACGTTGTGTTAAAGACATAACCCTCAGTCTATGTTTTTCCCTCACTGTGAGAGACCGAGTAATACACCCGTGCAAAACAACAGCCTGTATCATTTAACAAACTTTATCTCGAACCTAACAATTCGCACGACTGTGGACGCCGTAACGGTTTTGCTGTGTCCGCGTATTGTTCGTTCATTGTGCATTGCTTTCAATGCACGTTTGGCGGTCACATTTTAACTCGCCTGCATGAGTGTTCCAGGCTCACATACCTCGACCCGTCAAATGATCCCCATAAACTTTGCTATATATGTATATCTTTATATATACAGTTTTATGAACACCTGCTGGGCAAACCTGCTTCGCCTTCTGCTTGCTATAAAACATTTAAACATGTCTAAAAGAAACAGAAATGTTAAACTGTTACACCAGCACGTAGAATATAAAAAACACTAACAAAGTAGTCAATTAAAATGACGACCATTTAAACCAAAATATTTAACCGAACTGATAACATAGCGATTAATCATTACACACAGCAATTTATCTAGAGACGTACCGCTTTGCACGACTGGCTTGCCATATGTCACAGCTGTTTACTTGCTAAGCCACACCGTAACACCCCACATTACTTGGAGCTGTTGTGTGTACGGAGCAGAACACTGCCAAATGTTGTCATGTGGCTTACGGTCTACAGTCTTGTCTTTATAGACGCCATTTTTCATGCAGTTATTTGAAGCTCATCCTTTCCTCTTCTCTCTGCATCTTACCAATATTTCACCTTCCGCAGCACTTAACACTCATTTCTAATTTCTTTCTCATCACTTGCAATTTCTTGCTTATTCACTTAATTTCAAATGTGAACAAAACCCGCCGCAATCATTTGCCATTTCCTAGCACCAGCGTTTGGCCTCAATCTTATTGCGTTCCTGTCCGAAAATTTGTTTTCCAAATTCCGTCAATACATGTCCGGTATCGAACTTGTCACTTAAAACCACACTCCTTAACTACCCATGCCGGACACCACATTCCTTAATTAAGAGAACTGAACACAACCTACCTTACCTAGCCACACTGAGGACCATGTTCCTTAACTAAGCACACTGAACACAACATTCCTCCATTACCCACGCCAAACACTATTTTCTTTAACTATCCACCCTAAACAAAACTTTCCCTAAGTAACCACATCCGTGGAATTTCACGAGTTGCATTGTAAATTACGTACGCCATTTTTAGTTAGAAACTGTGATATCCATCGTAATGGATCGTGACGAAGCAGTATAAATTTGGTCGTTCTGTTCAGTGCACAGCGCCTTGTGTTGAGACTGCAGTCCTTCCGTCTGCCTGTGATTTGTGGTGTGTCGCATTTTTATGACCTTCAATAGGGTTTCTTTACAAAGAGTGTCGATTGGAATTTCTTCTAAGCCGGTTCGGTGACAAACGTACTTTACTGGACGTTGTGTTCGTGCTGGCCATGTTTCGGGATCGACTGCGGTACGTTCCTTGAAACGTTGTAGAGCGATTGTGAATTTTGTGAAAAGCGGCGCTTTGAAAGGCATTCTTTACGTAAGGAAGCAGGCGTAAATTTAGTTTTATATTTTCTGCATGCTTCTTCCGATTTGGTAACGTTCTGCACAGATTTCGAGGAAATGTACCGAATATCAGTTTCGTGCAACACAGCACAGCCAAAGCCATATTTCATGTAAGGGTGTAAGCGTAAATGAATATCTGTTCGCACTTTTAGCGCTTATTGTGCGATTTTGGTGAAAATCGGTGCAGGAACTGTGCGCCTAGTGCTCTCGAGCCCGAGTTTCGTGAAAATGGGGGAAGGGAAGGTCGTAATTTTCTGAATGTCAATAAAATTACGTTTACGTGCATACTGTGAGACAGTGTGGCATTTTGAAAGTAACAGACGTCTTGGTGACACTGTGTACTGCACTACGGAGTGCACCATTCGCAGTATTGTTACAAGATTTGACATGAATAGAGGACGTTCATAATACTACTTAAAGTTTAAAGACGAGAATCAATCATGATTTCACTGTTATTTAAAGACCCAGTCCGTACCGCGCAGTAAACACAATCCGTATCGGTTATAAAACCCAATCAGTTAATGCTGCTTAAATAAATAATCGCTGTTTTTTTTTTCAGATTCGTACAAAACTTAAAATACACCGTGTGGACTGAACGTATATTATTTTAATCTTAAGCCTGTTGGTACATGAAGTAACCACAGCGCTAAAAAGCGGTCATTCTTCACATTTAATTCTAAATAATATAATTTAAACCTTAATTTCAGAAATAAAAATTTAATATCTTAACACTGTACATACTGTATCACTTTTATTGACCAATATTTATGTACTGCCCTGTGTATGCTACCCACATAGTATTTATAGCTCCAACACGTATCGGTGTTTCCCGACGCCATCTTCACGGAGCCCTGTTCGACTGTAAGTTCTCCGAAACGCATCAAACGATCACAAGCAGCGCGATGGAGCTGTCAGGTGTATGTGATCTAGTATATGTAGGGTGGTGCCTACCTAACTGTTGGTCAACGAAAGGTGCTAATAAATTTAATTGCCATGCGTAAACCTATATAGTATGAAATTTCGATTTTCATCACTTATCGTGGGATTAAGAACATGAGAACAGTTCATACTGCCGAATATAACCGTATTTTATTGCGTACAAAATACGCAAATCGCCAAAATCTCGGGGAAACATTCCATGAATACACTCTATTCACGTACTTCCTTTGCCCCCTCCTCGATCCTGCCGGTGTGAGTGCGTCCCTCTTTCAGCATCATCATGAGACGTGGGCGGGCCCATCTGTTTCACAGCCCGTACCTGTATTTCAGCGGGCCAGAAACCACTTTGTGCCTGCTTCCTCGGCCGAACATGGCGACCTGCAGGCTGGAGTGGGAATGGACGGCACTTGTCTTGTTGAGGCCTCGTTCTGATTTGCCCCACTTCTTCTTCTCTTCTCGTCTTCCTTCCTGTTATAATGCTGAACCGTACGCCACTGATCGCCCGCCTGCCCGCATGCCCGACACTGCATGGCCTGCCCGCCCACTCCTGTGCATGACGGCGCCGCGAAGAGCATCCCCTTTCTGGCCACGAGTCCAGGCAAGGACCGCGTAGTCCTTGTCTATAGCGACAAGATTGAAGTTCGAACTAAGGTAATTTTGTAACTATTTATCATTTCTGCAATTTGTAAACACGGTTCCTACGGAACCGAATTTTATGTGTCACGTGGATGCAGTTTCGAGGTGCATGGCTTTCCTTCTGCATGACTTATATTCTATCTGAACGCATCCTGTGTGGGAATTGAGTCAACATAGCGATCCACAGATGTCGGTTGTCTTAGCATGCAGTAGGTGTAATGTCAATTTACCCACCAGATTATGGCATCTAACACACATACTTCTTTCGCTGTCTGTTTCACATGTCATATTCTTTCGTTTCTTCATTCTGTTTATCCATTACTTCTTCATCTGTCGTCCGAAGGTTGAGCATGTAGGGGATTCGAGTATCTTAGTCCTGGAAACAGGAATGCCTGGATAGTAGAATAGAAGGGTTGCCTGTGGTATGGAACGTTGTAGTTTGGTGCACAGTAGCACACCTCTGTCGAAAAATGGGTTCTAAACGACCGCTTCGTTTGCATGCATAGTGCAGTGCCTAGCGCTCAAACAAAGCGGTCCTTGCGTAGTAATGAAAAGCGTTGTTTTACTGAAAGAACCGTTAGGAGAGGAGCCAGTTATTTCTCAAGGCATTGGTTTCGGAAGTAAACAAGTAAAAAGAAAGTGGAACAAATGTCGTTGATCACACCTACGCCTCCTTGAAATAGTGATTATGTAAGAGTTGGCACGACTGTGTGTGTTGTACTGAAAGGTTAAGATAATGTGAAATTGAAGTGACATGTGATTATTCATTTCATGGGAAGTCATATTAACGGACAGAGATAGAATGTACTGTGGAAGTTAAATCTGATTGACTGATTGCTTGATGGGTTGAAGCGAGCTTCCAGGTAAGGTACCACAACATACGTAACATCTGATTTTGATAAAAACATTTACCATCTCTGGAAAATGTGCTTATTTTGACAGCATACTGACATAACCTTCATTTGCCATATTCAACATGTATTGGAGACAGACAGTACTTTTTACCTTACTCAGAATGGAGCATTTTTTGTAGAAAAATAGAAACATAAGTAATATCCTTTACTCTTTGCATTATACAGGTTTGTGTTGTTCTTTGCCAGTACTCACTAGAACTCCAGTGTCATTAGTTCTTAATGTCTTTGCCAAAATTGGTAGTTTTATTCTATATAATTCGATGATTACCTATTCATACCTTATGTAGCACATGTGGGAGATTCATCTTTCTTTATTTTTCAAGTTCAGATTACAGGCGAAAGATACTGTCATATTCTCACCTTTGAGAATGGCTGGCATAATTACTTTAACAAGAACTAAGTTCAGTTTGAAACATGGTCAGCAAAGTTTAGTCAGTATGACAAATTGGAAGGAATCAATAATCTGATAATTTGTGTGAGGTAAGTGAGGTGCAGGTAAGAAGTATGCATTTCAGAAGTACCAAACAGGTAAAATAATGACGTAAGGCAGTTGTGTCTACAAAGAAGAGGAACTGACAACATATAGGACAGTTGCTGAGGCTAGGTGATGGGGCCATCTGCAAGAGTCCAGTTTCAGTTATTTGGACCAAAAACAAAAATATGTATACAATGTATGAAAATTGTTTTCATGCTGAGGATCTTTCTGCATTTGAGGTCAGTATGTTTTAATATTTTATACACTGCTGTTTGGAATGCAGAATGTTATGATTTGTCACCATTACCTATTTCCATCCTATACTGTGTGGTAGCCCTGCCATTCACATAGTTTGTCTGTTCCCCAGAAGCAGCAACGAGGAGTAACCCCCGAGTCTGCTGCCCATGAGGAGGAACTCAACGACATTCAAATCCGGATGACTTGTAACCGCTCACCTCCTAGTGAACCCACACCAGACCGCCTTTCACGAGCCAGCCTGAATCAGAGCAATTCAGCAGGAGGTGCGGCAGTGAGTGCAACAGGAGGGACTGGTGCATCGCTGGTCTCTATCAGCAAGCCCAACTCTACCACTTCTTCCACAATGACTGCATCTGTGGTGGTAAACCTTCCAGCTTCTTATCCCGGATCTGAGGTGGAACCTGCATCTCCCATTTCTCCTGGGGCATCGCCTGCCACATCACCTGATCAGCAGCCAGAGATTCGCATCTCCGCATTGTAATGCGGGTGTACAACTGTCTCTAATTCACTATCTCATGCTAGGCCTTCAGACAAGTATCAAACACCAAGGCATCATCGTGGGGATGCAAAAATTGACTGATGGTTGTGTGGTCATCAAGAAGTGATCAGATTGTGATAAAAGATACTCACAGAGTGGTGGGAAATGAAAATACAGAAACATAAGAGAAACAGAAGCAGCAATTTCTTTGTACAATGGATGACTGATGTTGTTTTGTAACTCCCTGACAAAGAAAGGAACTACCACAATCAGACTGCTGAGTGTTCCACAATCCTTGAACTGCCTGAGAGGGCAAAATGTTTTGAATCAGGGAACCATGGGATGAAGAAAGTAGCCATGGCTGTTGTTTAATTATTAGTACTAATATTATGGTGTTATGCCAATGACTTACTTGTAATGAATTTGTCTGTTGTTGTTATTGTTGTTGTTGTTGTTGTTGTTGTATGTTTCTTAATTTTCTAGGTTTGAATTGTTTTAGGAGAGAGCGTTTTTTTCTTTTTGTCAAGGTGTAGATTTTCTCCATAAAAGGATTTGCCTTCAAAACAAATGAAACATTTCTTGTCACGACACAAGTATTGAGGTTAACTGACACTCATATGCAGTGAGTCAGTCTCTTGCTGATCAGACTAAACAAGACGGCACTGCACTCCTCCATCCAATGCAGACTAAAAAAGTGGCTTTCTAAGTAAACCCAAAGTGCATTTTTGAGTTTTGAGGTTCTCATAGTGGTGTTGCTGAAGATTAAATTCTTCTGGGATATGTTACTGTGTCATCAGGTATGCAGTTTCTGACATTTGAAAGTATCACAGTGCCCTCAGTTTCTCGATCAGGCAGTTGAAGCAGCATGAACTGCTTGGAATCCTTCACCCTAAGATAAAGGCACTGTGATCCTTAGCAACTAAGGAACTACACAGCATCATTCCCAGAAGACTGTAAGTCTTCAGTGTGCATATCCTCTTCTATGATAACATCATGATTGAAACTATGCTTTGTGATTGGATAATCATCAACTGAGTGTAATTTTGACTGAATCTTTTGCTGACAGGCTGTTACTGTTGCTAAATACAGGGTGATGTGTTTTTAGCTTATCTGTACTGTTGGTCACTTCCTGCTTCTGTGGGCAGCTGCTGAGTTGTCCTACAATTTATGTGATAAGTGAGAACACAGGAAGTGACAAGCAGTAGTTGAACCTTTATGATCTCATTTATCAAAGGTGTCAAATGAATGGCAGTTTATTACTTTGCCGATTTTGTCTGAATACTCTTTGGTTGCATTTGACCGATATCATCAGCAGATTAAACTGTCAAATGGTTTCTATCCTACAAATTCAAATTAATCAGCAGCAACATGTTACTGTCACTCTCTTCCAGTATTGTCTGGGTCCATTGGTGCCTGGGCAGTACTGGCTAGTTGTTAGTGCTGAAATACAGTGTCAGTGCTGTCAGTGATAAACATAAAGTGGCATTTCATATGTTGATGCTTGTTTCAGTGTACAGCCCACAGCATTGGACACAGTCCTTGTAAGTCGTACGCAGCGTTTCAAATAAACCAAGTGTATTTACCTACATATACAGTAAGAGCTGTGATAGTAAGCACCATAAGGTATAGAAATCCCTGGAAACCAAAAATTTACAAAGAGGCCCATTGTTTTTCACTATACCATTAACCTGCAGCACCCAGCACCGATTTTGAAGGTTCAGCGATTAAATATTGGTGTCTCATTGGTTAGTTGGGTAGTTTTTTTTTTATCATGTATACGTATTGTTATATAAGTAGTGATGAACAGGGAATATAAACTGTAGCACGGAAAATAGGACAGATTGAATGGTTTAGATCAGTCCATGAAGTTGCTAGGTACATGAAGATGCGCATAACGTACATTGTTCCGTCTGTAATATTATGATATCCGGCAACCTTTAGGTTCTGGAGGTGCTAGATATCACAGATTTTACTGTATATGTTAGTTATAAGTGTGGGGTTTACATGACAAGCTGGTGAGAGGGGATTCACTGCACATGTGCCACCAAACTTTTTCTGTTTCAAAAACAACCACAGTGACTGGAACTGTGAATGTCTTCAAAAGAGGCATAACACCACCTGGCCATTCTGAGGTGAGCCTAGCCACAGTGACCATGTCATGCTGACCACAGCTGTGTTCAGATTTTGGGGGCTTAGCTGGTAAGTTATGTGGTCACTACTGTACATACCTGCGTACATGCATACATGGAAATGTGGCTGATATGTTCAGTGCATTGAACATAGTGCTGAACAAGGACATGAACAAAGTCATTGTCTGTTGTTGCTGCATTTCTGCTTCTGAGCTTTCAGAATCGTGCCTACTGCTGTTGATAATTCCAACAACTGAATTTGCACACTGTAGTATCTGGCAAGTGGCTTTTGTATGTCAAGTACAAAACTTGTTTTACATCTTCAGTATTTACTTCATTTAACTTTTTGTTTGTTTTGAGTACCAAAATGTTTGTTGTCTGGCGCTGTGTGCGGGCTGTTGGAGAATGAGTGGCATGATTTGACAGCACTTGAGGGAAGGAATGCGACTTTGCTGGGTTGGAAAATTAGAAGATCCTTTGGATTACTTTGGTAGCTGACTAAGAAGCGTAGATTACGAAACAGGACCCGTGGATTGAAGTTGGCTGCCTGTGCCATACATTGCTAGTGAGTTGTCAACAAAATGGTATTTAACAGGTACAAGGGTAGATATAGGACATTTTGGTGGACAGATTTTAACTTGTGCAGGATGGTATGAAAAATTAGTCACCTGTGAAATTCTCACAGAAAAGTTAAAAAATGCACAGAAGCATGATAGGAACTTCAAAATGTGGACAAGTTGCAAAGTGGCTAAGGGGCCAAGTTTAAGGGTGTTGGTGATGGGGTAAATTACGGAGACTGACTGTGTATAACAAGTACACAGGTTTCATTTTATGTCATACGATCCCCACATTGATTTCAGTGCTGTACATGTCCTGTTTACCTCAGTTTTGTTCCAAAAGAATCGTTAAAAAATATGTTTGAAAAACAAATCTCGTCATATGTTTGACAAGTTTTATTAACACAGTGTCACTGAAGTCGCCTTGTAGAGTAGTCTGTCATAGGAGGCAGAAGTTACATTACCCTGTTTTGTAGCACTGTCAATATTTGTTTTATCCTTCTTATGTAGTAAGAAATCTAAGTGTACAAATATTAAAAGAGAACTTCTAGCAACCGTATACAGTTTGGTGATAAAAACGATTTAATATTATCAAATTTCAATGTTGGAATGATTTTTTTTCAGGTGTCTCCTACACTGTTTACACATGCAGTTGATTGTTCTCGCTCTTTTTTTTTAATAGAGCAGATGTTTTACTGTTCATATTTCAGTCCCTCTCCTCCTTCAGCTGCACCCACAACATCCACAAAATGTGCCTGCTTCAGAAGTTTAGAAATGCAATAGAACGCAGTCTTGACTCAAGACAGTCTACCTGCAGTTCTGTGTATGTGTTACAAATTGTCAGATCTGAACCTTGCAGTCCGTGCATCTCAGTTTAAATTAATTGTCCAAGGAACATAAGGCAGAATGGATAGTTAGAGTTACAGCAGTTGATACTTGCATGTATAGCATGAGACCTACACTTAGAATTGTACCTGAGCTGGGCGTGGTGAGGGTTGTGTGCTGTATAAATGTTCAGTAGTTTCATGAAAAAATAGCATTCAGGATTGAGTATTGAAAGACATTTCAGAAAACACATTGGTTCATTATTTGGTTTGTAACATGTTTGTGGCTTGCAGTGATACAAAACTATGCAACTTCTGAGGAAGGTTTCCAATTTTGCCTTTGTATCTTTACACAGGGACTTACATTCTTGAAGAATAATGTAAATGTGGTTAATGTTCTAGTATTTTTATTTTCCATACCTTATTGTGTCACAGAAACATTCAGTGTATGTATCTGCACTGTGATAATCCCAATTAATGTCATACACCATAGGACCAATTCAAATTTTCGTATGGAATATGACGTTTTATTTACATATAATTAAATGATCTCAAAAAATTGTAGATACATTTTAACTTAAAGTTTACGTGTGTCACAATTCCAACATATTTACATGATACAGTGTAATTTCTTCTCAACGGGGAACTCTCTGATTGGTTTCATGTCATTAATAAAATCATCCTTTTTTTTGTGTTTTCAAATAAGAGAGAAAATCTCTCCTGTAAGTACTTTTTAAATGCTGGTTGATCAAATGAAAGAAAGAATTAACTGTCTTTTTCAGTTTAATTTTAAGTGACTTTATGTCCTGAACATTGTTCTTAATCCCTGAAGATAAAATGAAACAGCAGTACCACATACCAACAAACATATAAATTTATTGTACTGTTTAGCATCTAATGTCGCTCTTGCAAACCTGTTTGAAGAATTCCAGATAAAATTATTGCACTTTTAAATTATGTGAAAGTTTATCTATACTTTGTGTATATTTAGATATTAAATTATGCATTATTTTAATTATTGTGCATTTAAGCATTGAATTATAGAACTTTGCTCAACAGACACATAGGCTGTGCTGTACAAATACTTATTTCTATACATACTATTCAGCTTACATGGGTATGCCCAAAAGTAGTATTATTATACTATTCATACTTAATTTTTTATAGTGTTTTAAGTTTATGTTTATGTTGTTGGTGTCAGTGAGTAACTCTACGTACATGTTACATATTAAAACGTTCCAATTGGCTACCTTTGCACTGAACGTAGAGCTCGCGTGAGGTATGTGTTGATTTGTATCAGTACATCTTTTTGTGCATACCCAGTTATACATGCATTCTTACAAAAATCCACTTTCAGTGAAAGATGTGAGTGTTAAGTTCATTCAGTTCCACAGAACTGTAGTCTATCCCTAGCAGTGTGGCAAGTGTTCATGAAGCCATTCATTGTCATGAAACATAGACATCATCATGTCACCAGCAAGAGTGCAGATTATCTCCAGTGGTGTTCATAGTGGTTCAGGCTACATTTCATTGCCTGTCATATATGGATAACTCTCTGGAGCCACAGCTGTGTTGAACACAACAAGGCCTACAACCCTCTGCAAGAAAAGCCACATGAAATGAAGGTACCTGGAAAGTAAAGTTCCTTCATATTAGATTTAAGGTATGCATCAAGCCAGTCCACAGCATTTTGGATAGGCAGTTTTAAAGTAATCTGATCAGTTCACATCATGCTCTATTTTTGTAAAGTTTAGTCGTGACAGGACGTTGTAACAGAATTTGTCTTATCGACCTTAATTGTGCTCTTGAAGGCATGTATGACTTTCATTTAAAAGTAATGTCTGAGTTTTATAACTTACAGATTTTATACTTAAGAACTGCTACTTTGTACTTGCAGATCAGCTCCTTTGCGTGTGTCACATTTAATGACAGTGTATCTCTTTACACAGTTACTGTTAGCAGTTTTTGCCATCATTATCATCGTCCTACTGTTAATGTTGCAGAAATCTACTGAATACAAGGCTTGTCATACTTTTGTAAAAGAAGTGAGCTTTTACTACAGTTAATCTCTTGCGTCATCTGCCATGTTGATGTTACTTTTATCATTTGATGTGTATTACTCTGCAGTTACCATTAAAGAATGTTGTTTTTTTATTTTCAATTACAGAAATCTGAAACAAATTGCTTCCAGGTTCATATGTGTCGTTCTGTAAGCACAAGTTGTCATTATGTGGTTCTGACAACACACTGCTACAGTCAGTGGAGTGATATTTACATGTGCCTGGTGTGTCTTAAGAGGAGATAATGTTGTTTCTTTGACAGGACTGATACGTGTGAAACGTAACTGCATGGAATAGAGTTATTCTCAACTTGAAGAAGGCAAATGATGTTCTGCTCTGCCTTGCTTCTTTCTAAGAAAGGTTATTAAGTAAGAAGCTATGTGTGCCCCACAGTCAGTATGGAGATATAACTCAAAAATAACTCTTATGTCCTTAGAGCTTGATAAAAAGGTAGATGAACTAACTGAATAACTTACAAACTGCACAGAACAGAGTACTTCATGAGCTGCTCATTGTTCCTAAGGTAGTCTTAGAAGTACCCTGCATTTTATGAAACTTGAAGGTTCATTTCTTTGCTTAAAACAGCCCACCAGTTGTCCCAATCGTGAGCCAGATGAGTCCAGTTCAAAACTTACCAACCTGGCTGTTGAAGGTAAATGTTAATATCATCCTCCCATCAAGACTGACTACTTCTGAGTGGTCTTTTTTTGGTAAGATTTCCACATCAAAACAATGTATGCACTTCTCTTTTTGGATTAGACCTTGTGTGTTATGTACATGTATACATAATTTGCTAGGCCTTTCACCCCCAGACAGACAGCAGATTCAAATAATTCATTAATTTAATTTACTTTTAAACTTAGGATTTTCATATCAATTTATGTTTCTGTTAGTGATTTCTCATTTTGTTTTGACACACATATCATACACACTTTATTGTCATCATACTTTGAAGCTGTACATTGACATCAGATCTCCCTTGACTGTTTTCTCAAAATTGAGTTGAAGGGTACAGGTGCACTCCCTGAATTTTTTTTTTGGGGGGGGGACTGACCCTGAGGCTGTACATAATTTACGTTTAATTTTAAAAATTGTGGTATAAAAATCATGTCATATTTATAACTGTAGCATAACATGTTGGCAACTGCATTTGTATACATATATACAAATATAACTACATGTGCCTTGACTCACTCGCCTAATTTAAATCACATGTCTGATGTCTGTGGTTTATTTAATTTCATGCAAGACTTCCTAAGATTTTTATTTTTAAAAATTCTAATGTACCAGTCATCAGCCAATTTAAGTGGATGATTTCAGCTGAAGGGTAAACCACAAAAAAGTTACATGTCACTGTGTCTACAAAATCTGTGTTTTTAAAATTTCGATTTTTGTGTTGGGGGGGGGGGGGAGCTGCATCCTGGCAGCTCCCCTCCCACCCTTGGGTGCACCCCTGGAAGGTTATAATTACTTGCAGGTAGTAGAAGTGTATCTGATATGTCAAATTGGGAAACTTAATATATGACATAAGCAACTATATGTATATTTGACTTCACCTGGTTTAAAATGTTAACAAAACATTATGTATGTGGTTGAGTCAAATGAAAACCTTCGAAAGTGCAAAAAAAATTGAGATCGTAATGTCTGCAGCTACAGGCACAGCAGCAAGTCTTCAGTATGGTATTCCTGACACTGTTGAAAAATGAGACAGCTGTACCAAACATATTTGCACTAAATTAGCCAGTAAAAAGTGTTTTCTTGTGACTTGCCTGTGTAACTGCCAAGATCTTTTTAAATGTCACGTTTTTGACACATTTGCAAATACTACTAGCGCAATAGAATGAAAGTTAATGTACACCCGTATAGATTCAAATGAGAATTAATGTGGGGGTAACCCGACACAGTTTTCGTGAACCATTCTTAGTATCTACTGAAGACAGTTTGTAACTATTTGGTGAATGCACAGCACACAGTAATACACTAAAAATATGGCAGTTGGAGATTATGACTGATGTGTGAGTTCATTGCTTCTCATAATGTAAATATGGCAAGTACAGTATTTTCACCAGGAAGAGATTTACCTAAATTAAAATCTCAAATGCAGATGCTGGTCTTCCTTTGGGTTTCTGCACCATGCAGTGGTTTCATGTTCTGGATTTCAGCATCCATGTGGACCAGACTGTCACCCTAAAGACAGAGGGAGTAATTTCCTCCAAAACTTCTGAACATTCAACTACTACATGTTGCAGAAACCTGATAGAAAACCAGTAGTTTACCTATAACTGCAGGGAAAAGCTGAAAACTTACATAAAAGCAGCAATGTCTCTCTCTCTCTCTCTCTCAGTGATGGGCTAGTGCAGTTGTGTTTTTTTACCGTAGATAGTTTTCCAGTGTAGTGATGTTGTGTTGACATACCTGTAAACTAGGAAACTGCTGCCATTGACTTGCAAGTACATCTTTTACCTTGGCGCATGTAAGTCAGACCATTAGATGCCTGTGACCATCAGCAGATGTATTCAAGTTGACATGCAGTTGTGTCTTGTGCATACAAGTTAATGCCTCTGTCTTCTCTTGTGTTCTGTCTGGTTACAGGTGTGCATACATTTGACTGTAGACTTGGTCATAAATGGAACATCTAACAACTGGTGATCAGTGAAAAGTGACAAACAGGGAGGGAGATATATGTGCTTGACAAAACCTGTTTGCTTTCTCCACCAGGTTAGCCTGGCGATGTGGGAACCCACCCATGCTGTCAAGGTCAAAGCTGTTCGTGTCAGTCAAATACAATGATTAGAATTAAAATATTTTGTGCAGCACTTGTGTAGATCTGAGAGCTGATTCTGTCACCTGAGCAGCTCTTGTTGTGATTCCATTTCTATAATTTATTTTTTTAGCACTGACCTTAGAATATTTTCATGTGGAGAGTGTGAATGAATATGCGTGTGATACTTGATATCTGTAAGATCAGCTATCAAGATTTAATAACCCAAGAATTTTATGTTGACATTAAGGATACATAAATTGAGCCTGAAGTATCTTAAATAAAAATATTTTTCAATGAACAGAGAATATATAAATCCTATTAATGTAATTTTTATTTGTAATTTGATCCTTTTTGGGTAAGTCCCCGGCGTCTGAGTTCTAATTGCCGACGTTTCGGAACTCACTGCCGGTTCCATCTTCAGAGGCAGGTGAATGAATACTTCATTCACCTGCCTATGAAGATGGAACCGACAGTGAGTTCCGAAACGTCGGCAGTTAGAACTCAGGCGCCGGGGAATTACCCAAAAAGGAACAAATTACATTTAGAACATGGCGAAAGCTTAAAAACAAGTAATTTTTATTACTTAAGTTTTTTTTCCCCCCATGGAGCTTGTTTGGAATATTCTGAAATACAATTTTATGTTAATCATGAAGGAATTAGTAATTTCATACTTTATACCAGTTACAACTGCAATGAAATAAGCACTTCTTCTCGATCTTGGAACCTTAGAACATGAAAGTCTTGAGGTGTTTCATTGAATGTTAACACGTCTTCCATGCTCACTAGACACATTGCAGTTGGGTGGACAAGCATTAGTAAGTGATACTCGTTGTGTATGAAGCTCCCATTTTTACATGCAACCCACTGGTAAAATACAGGGTCCATATTTTGTCTGACAGCTATAGGTTGTCACTTCACACTGCCACTCTGCCGTATGTGTGGTCAGCAGCTAACCGAGCAACATTAATTTTCTAAAGAAACCAACAGGACATGCAAACTGATGTTTGTAAACAAAATAGTGACCCTGTATTATAAACCAAAAACTGTGCATAATGATGTAACTAATTACACTAAAGTTTTGTCTAGCCAGGTTGTTGGTAAATGAGTTCAGAATTTTATCTTTGGCTGTTTGTGTGTGAGCACATTCTGTTATGACGAATGTCACTTATGTAAATATACTACAGCCTTGAAGAAATGTGAGAATGTGGAGGGTTTTACCGGAGCATTGGCACTAGCAGTATATTAAGATGTACAGTAGAGCCTCAGTGTTCAGATTAACTGCAAGATAAAGCCATCATGAACACTAAAACCCATTTTTAATGTGAAATGCACATTTTGTCTTCAAGAACTTATGAAATGCCAGTAATAAAAACATAAAAAAGCATAAAAAGCATAGATGTTTATTTATAATACATATCAACAATTCTGAAAGTGTGATGTATGTTAAATGATTGAAGTAGAGTCTTATAGCATAAAGGACAAGATCAATCAATGTCATTCGATGGTAGATAGGGCTTAGCTCAGCTGATAGTAATCTGTGCAATAGCAGAAGAATGGGGGAAGCCAACGTGCTACCCATGTGGTCTTACCCTGATTTTTTGGAACAAGTTATGAATGGCTGAAATAATGGTACTAATATGGGTGACAGTGCATGGTTGCAATCCTGAACTCTGAACTCTGAGACTGTCACTGTATTAAATCTTTTTTTAAGCATTACATTCACCAATTATCAAATAATGTTATGTATCTTGAGGTTATATATGAAAGTAGAACTGCTTTTGTAAATGTAAATTATACAAAGGTATCTGACTTTCTATTTTTAATCTTGGCCTCAGCATTATTTTTAAAATTTTGTTGCTAACATAGTTTTTCTGATGTTTTGTAGAGCAGAAATAGTAACAATTTAAGTGTAATATAACATATGAATAACACTATGGACTGGGAAAGCCTTGTACCAGGAATTAAGTCCGCAAGAAATGTATGAAACAGGTATTATTAGCTAGTAATATGTGCATCCTTGTACTGTAGCAGATATACCAACATTCATACTGTGGTAAGATTTGAGGCAGTCACAATGATGTTTCTGAAAACGCAAATCTTTTGGGATTTGATTGGCTGCTGATGTGTTGAAGAATCATAATGCCCTCATCTTCAGGGTCAGATAATCCTGGAGATGAAGCACTTTGATCATAAGAAATGCAGGAAACGACACACTTGGTGACACAGAGTCTCACCTCGGAAGACTTGAATGTTCATCTATACTGTAATAATTAGTTTCTACTGTCCACTGCTAATAATGCTATGTGAATGCCTCTTACTATACAAATCCAGATTCCTTCTACAGTTACTTTAGCTCTGAGTGTAATGGAAGTAGGTAAATATTGTGACATACGGGGACTATGATTTTCTCGTGTCAAATATATGTAATCCTTAAGACAAAGATAATGATGCAAGGCTGTGTTAATTCTGTAATTAACACCGTTCCCGTCTTGTGAACATGAGTATATGTAATAACTGAATACAGACTCATCACCTATATGTAATATGTGCTTGCCGTTTGTGTACAGGGCTGCAAAAAGTAGCACTGGACCTACAAGCATATATCCATATTAATTAATACTGTATTAAAAACTGTTCAAACTGGTGCCCACCAGTACACAGTTTATATCCTTCACATGCTCTCCAACCAGTCATGATACCACTTATGCACTGACAGCATCACAATCCAAAACAAGCTGAACTGTAATGCTTCTATTGTGCCTCTCTATACCTGCATGAATATGTAGTTCCTATTTCAGTGAACAAACGTACAGGGACATTATTTTATTTGACAGTTGGCATCACTGCTACACGTAACCTGTTACACATGACAGCAGACAGCACAGAGCTCACAATTATTCCAATTTGCAGTGAGTCCAGGTCCATGTGCGTCAATTCAATCCATTGCAAATGGGACTAGATTTTATCCTTCAATGTGTAAAGAAGGTGCTGGAAGTGCTTCCCTTATGATTGCAGATATGTGTGTCATCTAACAAACATTTTGTTCCTTGTACAGCAATGTTTTATTTGTGATTACCAGCAGCTGTCACATAAAATAATATCCCTGTATTGTGTCAGTCTGCAAGGAACTTACTGGTGCAGTGCTGTGGTGTGTTTCACACAGTGTGTGATAGAATTGTTATGAACTGTTATAAAAGGCAGCCATGTCGTGAATGACCACATTTCTTTAACCAGAACAAATTTAATTTAATTGGTTAATGCTGCATAGAGAAGTAGAACGGGACTGTGGAGCGTAGTAATTACATGATGTGTGCATATTTTGTAACCTGCACGTGATAACTTATTCCAGATTAGCTTTAAGATTATGTGTATTCACAGGCAGGGTTTATCATATTCTGAAACAGTTCGACATTGCCGTAAGTACCATTTGCCTGTATGAAGTTGAAGATTTTCAATCCATTAGTCTTTCAGCCTTCAACTACTGTTCCATGAAGTTTATGCAGCATGATAGAAAGTGTTGGTGAAGTAGTGATGAAGTCCTCCTCTATTTTCCAGCTGTTGCTGGTGAGTTAATATAAGCAATATTGTTTATAAATGTCTTGAAAGTAGTGTCACTGCATATACATATGAAATATGAGGTAAAAATGAATTCACCACTATTTCAATTTCAAGTGGCCTGGGTGTGAACCATGTTTAAATCCAGACTCATTTACTTAATGTTCTGAATACCAAATACATTTGAAATATTTATGTTATTGATGAATTCTCTATCCTGCATTGAAGACCAAATATGTGTTCTTTGGATATTTTAAATAACTTCCACAGGTAACTCAAATTCTTGTGGAAAAATGTGAAGAATTGATTTTTTGAATCAGAAACAGACCCTGGAGGGTTGGTCTAAGTTTCGGCTTGAACAGTTCCTTGTGTGAGTATGGTCTGGTTCAGTGACCAAATAATAAAGTACTTTCCTGTGTCTGGTACAGAACATATATGTCAATTATTGATGTGCAGGCTTTTGGCAAAACCAGCTCAAAGTGTGTCCTCTCCCCTTCACCTACTAGTACCCAGTGTGTGATGTGGATTGTGGGGCAGGCACGCACTTAGGTACTCTGACCTCCAGCTCACAAGTCAGTGAAGAACTTATAGCTTCCAATTATAGTCAACAGCTGGAATTAGAAAAAAATTAAATCTTAAACATTTTAGGTTGGGGGAAAGTTGGATAGTATGGATTACCTAATGTTTAATTGGATACAAGTCACCACTAATTTGTTAAGGAATTCCTGTATGAACTGAAGATCACTCTTGGTTATCACAGTTTCAGAAGTGAATTAAATTGTTATTGTATACGGTGCCTTTAGTTGCAGCTAGACTGTCTCATATTGCGCACATATTCCTTTGTAATTATATTTCCCTGAGGATGGCGATTTATCTCCAGAACATGTGGGATGGTTGAAGTTAATGTGTAACTTATAATTTCATTCTGTGCTTTGTGCTTGTATGTAAATCATTACATAAAAGCACAATGCACAGAATGAATAATATTAAATCTGCCTTAACTGCCCGTTCAAGCCTTTCACATTTGACCCTTTGAAACTTACACTTCATCTCAAAAAATTCAAGTTGTCTGGGATATTATACCTTGTCGAATGGTACATAGTTTCTGGCATGCCTTCTTTTCTGAGACTACCAAACTCTGAAGTTAGAGGCAGTATGCTGCTTCAGAATTGGTAACTGTTTAAATTCAGTGTCGTGTGACACTGATGTAGACCTGAATTTCATCAGCACTGCAGTTAGAATCTCAGATCTTGCAGCTTTTATCCCCTTCTGGAGGAGTAGTGTCATGAGCCAGTGAACATCACAGTATAGTGACTCACTGCTGGCTGGTTGGTCCAGGATTGAATCCCGGTAGGGGCGAGATTTTCCACACCCATCCAGACTGACCTTGGGGTCCACCCAGCCTCCTATACAATGGGTACTGGGGTCTCTCCCTTGGAGGGCAAAGTGGTCGGAGCATGGCGTTAACCACCTACTCCCATCCTGGCCTGTTCTAGGTGGACCTTTACCTTTACCAGTGAGGCTCAGTGTGCAGAAATTGGTAGTTACCATCACCAAAAGGGCATACTTTAAATGAGTTATTTTAGGATCATTGATCATGACACTTTGATGGAGTGATAGAGAGGACCTTGTGTGGTAAAGAGAATTTTGTGTAGTCCTATTGACTTCCTAAGTACATATGAGACATCGCA